>Ga0315905_10008001_pt1 | contig 10688 bp, 3 predicted proteins | sample LakEriMetagenome_5_FD_203522 | JGI IMG/M metagenome (GOLD analysis project Ga0315905, IMG submission 203522) | Freshwater fungal communities from buoy surface, Lake Erie, Ohio, United States - Buoy 4 MA121 | ecosystem: Environmental > Aquatic > Freshwater > Lake | place: USA: Lake Erie, Ohio... | reverse complement strand
GGCGGGGGGCGGGGACGCTCAGTGGCGCGCGGGTGACCTCTCTCGGCGCGCGGCGGCGGCGGCGGCGGCAGGGCGGCGGATGCAGCTGCTTCGACTGACCTGCCCCATCACCGCGAGCCCGACGAGCCCGAGGGTCGACAGGGGGCCCGAGCCGTTGCCGCTGCTCGTGTGGTGTTGGTGGTGTTCGAGGGAAAGAGGGCGGGGGGAGGCGTGAGCGCGCGGCGTGGGGGGGCCCCTTCTTCTCCCGAGACAGAGAACAACCCTTCGAAAAAAAAAGGGGGCAGAGGCACTACTCACCCGGCCGCCGGCGCGCGCGCGATCGCGCGGCGCGCTCGCCGCGCCGACACTGTTGCGGAGCACGGGCGCGTGAGCGCTGGGGAAGGGAGGGCCGAGAGCGCCGCCGCGGCGAGGGCGCGTGCGGGGGCTCGGGCAGGCGCGACGGAGCAGCAGCGCGCGCCGGTTTGCTGTTGCCGCATCGCCCGCCGGCCTTGGGCCTGTGACAGGCCGCTGCGGAGATGCATCGTGTTTGTGCGTGTGCGTATGTCGAAGTTGAGAGCGCTCGGGCGCTCCTGGAACAGGTGTGTGTGCGGGGCCGATCGTCCGGTCCAACTCGGTGGTTTTCGTGTCGAAAAGGTACGGTGGCTGGTGTGGGTGGAAGCCCCCTCGTCGATCGATCGAGAGGGGCGCGCTCCCTCGCAATCAGGGCACACGCGGAGCACATGCGTCGACGACACCACCACCGCATCAACATTGCCGCGAGCGATGAGACCCAGCCATAAACGAGTCGCGTCGGCGCAGACAGCCCGAGGCGCATCACACGTGAACGTCTCCGGAACGCCGCAGCAAACGCCAGGCTCTCTGCCGACCCCCGCCTGACCGCACCAGCGGCCTCACGCGGCCCATCGCCTCCGACCATGCTCGCCGCCGCCGCTTCCGGCGCCGCGGCGGTGGCCTCTTCCTCCGCCGCCGCCGCCGCCGCCGCCTCCACCCCCGACGCGACCGCGGCCGCGCACGGCGCTTTCTTCCTGACCCTGATGCTCCTGAGCGTGCTCGCCTCGCGCCTCCTCCACGTCACGCGCTTCCGCTGGGCCACCGAGGGCAGCCTCGCGCTGCTCCTCGGCGTCGTCTGCACGGGCGCCCTGTCGCTCTTTGAAGCGGCGGCGACGCGAGGGCGGCCGGATCCCGGCGGCGGTGGCGGCGGCGGCGGCGGCGGCGGCTCGGCTCCCGCCCCCCCGACAACCAGCCCGCTCCCGCTCGCCCAGCTCGCCGCCTACACGTCCCCGCTCCTCTTCAACGTCCTGCTCCCGCCCGTCGTCTTCTTCGCGGGCTTCAGCGCCAAGAAAAAGCACCTCTTCGCCAATGCCGCCACCATCGGCGCGCTCGGCGCCCTCGGCACGTGGGTCGCCGCCGCCATCATCGCCGCGGGCGTCGCGCCCGTCCTCCGCGCCCTCGGCCTGTCGACGCGCCCCCTGCTGCAGGCGTCCCTCGCCTTGGGCGCCATCGCCGCGTCGAGCGACACGGTCGCCGTGCTGCGCGCGGTCGACCCCGTGCGCCACCCCAACCTGCACGCCATGGCGTTCGGCGAGGGCATCACCAACGACGCGGTGGCGATCACGCTGCTGTCCGCGGTGTCGTCCCCGCTCGGCGGCGGCGGCGGCAAGGGCGGCGGCGGCGGCGGCGGGACGGGGGCAGGAGGCGGCTGGGATGCGCCCGGGTCGTGGCTGGCGCTCGCCGCGGGCCTGCTGGCGCGGTGCGCGTGGCTGATGGTGGCGAGCGCCGCGTTCGGGGCGGCGTTCGGCCTGGCGAGCGCGCTGCTCGTGCGGGGGGCCTTCCTGCGCCCGCGGCTGCGCGCCGAGGCCGAGGCGGCGGCGGCCGCGCAGGCCGAGGCGGAGTTTGGTCTTCAGGACGACGACGAAATCGACAACGACGACGACGACGACGACGACGCCACCGCCGCTGCCGCTGCCGCGCCTTCGTCGTCGGCCGTCGACCAGGAGGTGCTCGTCGTGGCGCTCGCGGGCATCCTGTCGTACCTGGCGGCCGACGCCCTCTCGCTGTCGGGCGTGCTGTCGGTGTTTGCGTGCGGCGCCGTCACCAGCCACTACGCGTGGCACAGCCTGGCGCCCGCGGCCCAGTCGCTCAGCCTGCACGGCTTCCGCGTCGTTGCCAGCTTCTGCGAGATGGCCATGTTTACGCTCGCCGGGGTCGACGCGTGGGCGACGCTGCTGGCGCCCCCCGCGGCGGCCCCGGCGGCGGCGGCGGCGGACGGTCGCCTTCTTGCGGGCGGCGCCATCGCGACGAGCCACGGGCGCGGCGGCGGCGACCGGGGGCGCGGCGGCGACGGGCGCGAGGGCGGGCTCAAGACCGCCGTGCAGGCAGGCGTGCTCGCGTCGGCGCTGCTGGCGCTCGTGCTGGTGGCGCGCGCCGCGGTCGTGCTGCCGACGGCCGTCGCGGCCAACAACTTTTGGCGCGCGGCGCGCGAGCAGCGGAGGACCAAGGCGGCGGCGGCTCGGGCGGCGGCAGCGGCGGCAGCGGCGGCGGCGGCGGCAGAAGATGACGACGACGATGCGGAAGATGAGGACGCCGAGCGCGGCGACGCGGACGAGGCGGCGGCTGCGGCGGCCGCAACGACCCCGCTCCTCCTCCCCCCCCCGCGGCGCCGGCCCTTCAAGGGCTCGCCCGCTTCCTCGTCGGCCGTGGCCGTCACGGCCGCCGCCGCCGCCGCCGCCACGGCCGCCCTCGCGCCCCCTCTGGCGCTTAGCGTGGCCGACACGCTCGTGCTCTACCTCGCGGGCCTGCCGCGCGGCGCCGTGACGCTCGCGCTCGCGTACCACCACTTTGACGGCGGCGGCGGGGGAAGAGGAGGCGGGGGCGACGGCGGCGAGGAGGACGGGGGTGGCGGCGGCGGCGGCGGCAACGGCCTCCTGTCGCGGCTGGCGGCGTCGTCGCCCTCCTCCTTCTCCTCCTCCTCGTCCTCGCCGGCGTCTGCGGCGCTGCTCGCGCGCGACGACCACGTCATCAAGGTCGCCGTGATGGGCGTCGTCTTCGCGTCGACCGTGGCCCTGGGCGCCCTGGCGGGCCCCGCCATCGCGTGGCTCCTGCGCGAGGAGGACCGCGGCGCGCCGTCGCGGCGGTGGCTGCGGCGCGCGGTCGGCTCGCGCAGCCAGCGCGCCTACCCCCGATCCGCCTTGCCGATCCCGCCGCCGCCGCCGGGGCCCCGGCCGCCGCGCCGCAGCGACGGCGACGGCGACGGCGGCGCGAGCGGCGCGCGGCGCGCCCTCTTCCCGCCGCCTGCCGCGGCCGCCGCGCCCTCCTCCTCGCGCCACGCCTCGTTCCTGGCGTCGGGGGCGGCGCTCGACGTCGGGCAGCTCGAGGCGCTGCTGCGGGCGGCGCGCGGCGGCCTGCTGACGACGGCGGCGACGGCCGCGCGGGTCTCGGAGGAGTTCGCGCCGTTTCCTGCCGCCGCGCCGCGCCGGCCCGCGCGCCTCCTGCCCGCGGCCGCCGCGAGGTCGGCGGCGTCCGTGAGCGCGGGCGAGGTCACGGGCCTGCAGGAGCGGTGGCGCGCGTTTGACGCGGCGTGGCTGCAGCCTCTGTTTGGGGGACGCGAGGAAGCGGCGGCGCGGGGAGCCGTGGCCATGTCGTTCGAGGCGTTCAACTGAGGAGGAGCTGGCGTCGTCGCGCCCCTCTTTTGGCGCCGACGCCGCCGGAAGGGGCAACGGCGCGCGCGCGCTCCTCGTACTTTTTCTTCGGGCCTCGCGACCTTTGTATCCCTGCTCACACACTGGGTACTTGCATTCAATAGAGACCCTCCTGCCTTGCTAGTGACCGTTGTATCACGATTGGATCGCACACAGACCTCGCGACTGTGGCGCGCCACAGGCCCGCACAAAAAAAAAAAACAGGACCCGACTTTTGCCCCTTGCCGGGCTCGCGCGCGCCCGCCGGCAGCGGCAGCTCAGGGCTAGGCAGTGGACCCAATGCGGCACGCGCAAGCCCATGCCATCGCGGCGCTGGCCGCTCGCGCGGCGGGCCGAGCGAGCGGCGCGCCGGCGGCTGCGGCGACGGGCGCCACGAGGAGCCCCGTGGCCCCCCGAAAAATCATCACCGAGGGTCCACCCCCCGCCGCGATCGCCAACCCCCGAGCCGCGACGCCCTCGCTCCTGCCGATGCTCGCGGCCTGGCGCCGCGCGCTCCACGCCAGCGCGCCGCCGTCGTCGCCCGGACGGCGCGGCTTTGCAGCAGCCGCCGCGGCGGCGGCGCACCCCTTGCCGGTGGCGCCGCCGGCGGACGGCGACGACGACGACGAGGCGGCCTCCTCCTCCTCCTCCTTCGACGGCGGCGACGCGCACGCGCGCCGCCTGCGCGAGCTGCAGCAGCAGCCGGGGCAGCAGCAGATACCTCGGCGCCGCCAGCTCGACCTGTCGCGCGTCCCGATGCTCGACATCAAGGGCACAGGAGGCTGCTCCTCTGCCAGCGCGAGCGGCGGCAGCAGCAGCAGCACCACCGCCACCACCAGCAAGCCAGTCCGCGCCGCGCCCCCGCCGCTCGACTGGCGCGAGGTCGTGCGCCGCGCGCGCGCCGCCGCCTCCTCTTCCCCCTCTTCACCCCATCCCCTGACCGACCTGCACGGCCGCGCGCACGACTACCTCCGCATCTCCCTCACCGAGCGCTGCAACCTCCGCTGCAGCTACTGCATGCCGCCGGAGGGGGTCGCCCTCACGCCGTCGCCCGAGCTCCTCACCCCCGCCGAGGTGCAGCGCCTGGCGCGGCTGTTTGTGCGCGCCGGGGTCACGAAGATCCGCCTGACGGGAGGGGAGCCGACGGTGCGGCGGGACCTGGCGGACGTGGTCGCGGCGCTCGCGGAGCTGCAGGGGGAGGGCCTGCGGCAGATTGCGCTCACGAGCAACGGCGTCGCGCTCGAGCGGCAGCTGCCGCGCTTGCGGGCCGCGGGCCTGACGCACCTCAACGTGAGCCTGGACACGCTGAGCCCGCGGCGGTTCGAGCGCCTGACGCGCAGGCCCGCCGACGCGCACGCGCGCGTGCTGGGCGCGCTCGACGCGGCGCTCGAGCTCGGGTTTGGCGGCGAGCTCGGGGGCGGCGGCGCCCCGCCGCCGCCTTCCGCGTCGGCGGCCGCCCCGGCGGGCGTCAAGCTCAACGTGGTGGTCGTGCGCGGCGTCAACGACGACGAGGTCGAGGCCCTGGCCTCCCTCACGCGCGCCGCGCCCCTCAACGTGCGCTACATCGAGTACATGCCCTTTGACGGCAACGCGTGGGGCCAAGGCAAGGGGATGGTCCCGTACGCCGAGCTGCGCGCGCGCGCCGACGCGTACGCCGCGCGCGCGCTCGCGGCGCAGGCGCAGGCGCAGATGCAGATGCGGATGCAGATGGAGCAGGAGCAGCCGGCGCATGCGGCAGGGGCGGCGGGGCTCGGCGCGACGCTGCCGCCGTTTTCGCTGCAGCAGCAGCAGCAGCAGCAGCAGGCGGCGACGGGCGCGCCGTGGCCGCTCGGCGGCGGGGGCGGCGGCGGCGGGGCTTGGGGGGGGCCGGGCGCGGCCTCCGCCGCGCCCGCGCTTCGGTTTGCCGCGGCGGCGGCGTACCACGGCCTGGCCGCCGGAAGCGGCGCCTGGGAGCAGCAGCAGCACCAGCAGCAGCAGCAGCAGCAGCAGCATCAGCAGCAGCGGCAGCATCAGGAGCAGCGCCGCCGCCCCTCCGGCCTCCTGGCGCGCGCTGCCGCCGAGGCGGACGCGGCGCTGCCGCTCACGCCGCCGCCCCATGCCGCCGCCGGCGCGCTTTCCTTCTCGGCCGGCGCCCCGCTGCTCGCGCTCCGGCGCCTCGACGACCACCCGTCCGAGGTCGCCAAGAACTTCCGCGCCCCCGGGCACGCGGGCACCCTCAGCTTCGTCACGTCCATGACCAGCCACTTCTGCGGCGGGTGCACGCGCCTGCGCCTGCTCGCCGACGGCGCGCTCAAGGTGTGCCTGTTTGGCGCCAACGAGGTCTCGCTGCGCGACGCGGCGCGCGGCGGGGCGACGGACGACGAGCTGCTCTGCGTGGTGGGCGCGGCGGTGCGCCGGAAGAAGGCGTCGCACGCCGGGATGCACGAGATCGCGCGGACGAGCAACCGGCCGATGATCACGATCGGAGGCTGAAAAGAGGAGGAGGAGGAGGAGGAGGATGTTGCTGCGAGGGGGCCGCTCGCTCGAATGTGTTGGAAAAAAAAGGGGGTGTTGCAAGCCGTCAAGAAGACCCCCTCTTGCCAAAAAAAAAAATCAATCAATCGTACAGGGGCCGCGCCACGATCCACTCGCCCGCCCCGCCCGCCGCCGCCTCGGCCGCCAGCGCCTCCTCCCCCTCCGCTGCTCCGCCCGCGCCCGCAACGGGGATCATCCACGCGCCCGTCGCGTCGACGCGCTGCACGCACGCCGTGAACGGGCGCGGGAAAAACAGGCGCGGCGCCCCGCCCGTCGCGGGCCCCCCGGGAGCCTGCGCGGCCCCGGCCCCGCCAAAGTCGTAGCGCACGACGTGGCGCTCCTTCCACTTGAGGAAGTGCTTCGGCCTCAGGAGCTGGAACACGTGGTCGCGCATCTCGTCGTTGGTGACGAGCAGCCCCCGGCCGCGCGCGCGCACGGACGCGTACAGCCAGTACCAGTCGTCGTTGCTCCCGGGCGGGGCCCACCAGAAGCGCCGCTCGCGCGCGAGGTCGTCGAGCCACGCGGCGTTGTCGCGCGCGCGGGAGGAGGGCTCGCCCTTGCGGCGCACGTGCAGGACCACCAGCGTGCGGCCGCCGGGCGGCTCCTGCCGCTCGCCGTCGGCGCCGCCGCCCCCCCTTGCCGCGTCGGCCGCCGCCAGCGCCGCGTGCACGCGCCGCACCTGCTCGAGCCGGAACGCCCCCCCGGCGTAGTTTTGGCCAAACAGCGCGACGTTGGCCGCGTCCACGCAGCGATCAAAGGGCCCGTGGCGGGCCTCCCACTCGACGAACCGCTCAAACGCGTCGGGCGCCTTGGCGCTCTTGAGCGCGAGCGCGCGCACGGCGGCCGCGAAGGCGTCCCAGTCGGCGTCCGAGAGGTCGACGAGGCGCGCGGCCCCGCCGGCAAGGGCGCAGGCGCCCGTGGCCGGGTCGACGGCCGAGGTGCGCTCGACGGCCCAGGCGCGCGGGCGCTTGCCCGCGAGGGGGCTGCTGTTGGCGGCGGCGCTGGCGTCGGCGGCGTTGTTGCTGCCGTCCCCGTCCGCCGTGCAATCAGGCGCCGCGGCCAGCGCGTCCGACGCCGACGCCGCGGGCGACAGAAAGAACCGCCGCGCCACCTCGGCCGACGGCTCCGACAGCCGCGCGAGCTCGTGCGTCATGCGGTGGAGCGCCTCGGCCGCCAGGGCGGCGTCCTCCCCCCGGCCCGCGGCCTCGAGCAGCAGGGCCAGCTCGCCCTCGGCCAGGTCGATCCCGAGGCCCTGCAGCTCGGCGTCGATGGCGCGCGCGGCCGCGGCGTCGCCGCGCAGCGCGTAGGCCAAAAGGGCGGGCTGGTAGGTGCGCAGGCGCGCGATCATGGCGCGGCCGCCGCCCGGCGGCCTTTGGCCCGCCAGCGCCGCGCGGTGCGAGGCGGCCACGGTTCGCGCGTGCGCGAGCGCGGCGTCCGCGTCGCCGCGCATGGCGGCGATGCGCGCGAGGTGCGTGTACGTCGACTCCTCCGCGGGGTAGCCCGCCGCCTGCATGCGCGTCCAGAACTCGTCCGCGCGGCGCGCGAGCTCCTCGGGCGGCACGGGCGGCAGCGGCGGCGCGGGCGGCGGCGGCGGCTCGTCTGCCTGCTGTTGCTGCCGCGGCTTTTGCTTTTGCTGCTGCTGCTGCTGCTGCTGTTGCTGCCTTTGTTCCTGCTGCTGCTGCTGCTGCTGCTGCTGGCCGTCACCACCACCCCCCCCGCCACCACCACCAACGCCCCCCTCGTACTGGTGCACGCGGATGAGCGCGACCAGCGGCAGCGCGCCGCCAAAGTGCTCCTCGCCGCGAACGCCGCTCGCCGCCGCCCCTTGTTCTTTCGCCCTCTCCGACGCCCGCGCGCGCGCCAGCGACTCCCAGTCCCACAGCCCCGCGCACACGTGGATCATCGTGTTGTACAGGTGGCCGTCCGCGCGGTGCCCGGCGGCCAGCAGCTCCTCGAAGCGCGCGAGCGCGAGCGCCGCGTCCCCGAGCTTGCACGCGGCAAAGACGCGCCCGGCCGCCTGGCGCTGCGCCGCGCCCGCGGCGGCGGCGGCCTTTTTGCTGCCGGCGACAGGGGCGTCGCTGCCACCGGGCTTTTGGCGCTTGCTGTCCTTCGGATGTTCTGGCGCGGCGGCGCCGTCGGTCGCCGCCGCGGCGGCGGCGGCGGGAGGGGGCGTGCGCGCGCGCTTGGGCGGGGCTGCGGCGACGGGGCCGTCGGCCGCCGCCGGTGCCGCTGCTGGCGCGTCCATCGCCGCCGCCGTCGCGCCCGCGTCCTTTTTCCGGCGCTGCGTGCTGCTGGTGGCGGTGCCCCGGGTGCTGCTGGACGTGCTCGCGGTCCTCTTCCGGGGCTTGGATGCAGGAGTCCCGTCCTCGGCCGCCGCCGCAGGAGGGCTGCTCGGGCGCGGGGGGGTGGCGCGCGCTGCGAGACCGGCGGCGAAGCGATGGAGGTGCGACGACAGCCCGGTCGGCGCGCGCGCACCGGACACCAAGGGGGCGGCGAAGCGCACTTGGCAATGAGAGGACGACCGTGCGGCGGCAGTGGCGATCAGTCCGCGGACCAAGGAGAGGGAGGCGCGGCGCATGGGCGGGCGGGAGAGCAGGAGGGGCCAGGTCGAGGACGACGCCGGAAGCAGCCGGCTGCGCGCGGGCGGCCGGGAGGGGCCGTGCGGCATTCGTGTGCCGGCGCGGCGCCAGTACTAGCGTGTCGTCGAGCGAGGCATGTGTGTATGTGCGTCTCGGTGGGAGCAAGTGATCGTCGCGCCGCCGCGAACTGCCCGGTAGCGCGCCGCCGCTCTTTGCTGCGTCGACCGCCGCCGTCGCCGGTCGGCGCGCGCGCGCACCCCTTGCTCCCGCGTTGCGCAATCCGCTTGGTCTTGGGGCTTCACACGCCTGAATCCTCCGACCCCACCCTCACCGCCCCTTTCCAGCCGCCGCCGCAGCCGCCCGCTCCGCCCGCTGCTCCGCGTCGGGGAACACCGCCCCGATGCGCACCAGCAGCGCGTCCAGCGACCGCAGCGCGCCCAGGTCCTCCTCGGGAAGCTGCCGCGCCGGCCGCCGCGGCCGCCCGCGCCGCCCCGCCCCCGCGCCGCCGCCGCCGCCGACCCCTCGCGTCACGGCCGCGAGCAGGCCCGCGAGGAACGCGCCCGGGCCCGACGCGGCTGCGGCTGCCGCTCCCGCTGCTGCTGCTGTGCGCGGGCTCTCGGCCGCCGCCGCCACCTCGACCGCGCCGCCGCCGCCGCCGCCGCCCGCCCCCGACCCCCCGCGCGCGCGCGCCTCGTCCTCCTCGGCGACCGCCTCGTAGCAAAAGTCAAACGCCTCGCGAAACTCCGCCGGGCCCGCCTTGACGGGCCCCTCGAAGTGGCACGGCACCACCCGCTCGAAGCGCCACTCGGACGCGATCGCGTCCACCCAGCGCGTCACGGCGCGCGGGATCTTGGAGTAGACGAGCGTGCGCACGACGGGCCCGACGATCAGGCGCCCGGCGACCGCGCCGAACGACCGCGCGGGCGTCAGCAGGTCGTGCGGCTGGAAGTACAGCACGAGCAGGGACATGCGCGCCCACCCCAGGCGCCGGGCCTCCGGGGTGTCGGGGCCCTGGGGGCCGCGCCGCGCCTCGGCCTCGACCTGCGCCTTGGTGCGCCCGCCGGCCAGGTAGGTCGCGAGGAACCCGTCGCGCGCGCCGAGCGCCAGCAGCGCCCACTTTGGGATGACCTCGGGCGGGTCGCGCGGGACGTACACGACGGCGTCCGTGACCATGAGGGTGCGCGACGCGCGGTGGAAGAGCGCGGCCTCGGAGAAGATGACGTCGCGGCTGAGGCTCAGCTGCGGCGGGCGCAGGACCTTGCAGTCGATCTCGTCGGCCCAGGGCGGCAGGGCGGCGGCGGCGGGGGCGGGGGCGCTCGGGCGGGCGGGGGAGCCTCGCCGCCGCGGCGGCCTCTGCTGCTGCTGCTGCTGCTGCTGCTGCTGCTGCTGCTGCTGCTGCTGCTTGCTGACGCTGCTGCCGCCGCCTGCGAGGCCGCCAAGCAAGGCGCGCGCGCCCGCCAGAAGGTCCCCGCCCGCCTCGACAAATCCGCCGCCCTCCTCCTCCGCCCCCGCCGCCGCCGCCGAGGCCGCCGCCCGCGCCTCGGCGAAATCAAACAGCTCGCCCGCGGGAAAGATCCCGAACGCCTGCGGCGGGAGGTTCAGAGGGAAGGACCACTGCGCGGGGGCCACCCACACCTTGGCCTTGGGGAAGCGGCGCGAGAACGGGCCCACGAAGACCTTGTGCTCGTACGCGAACGTCGGCAGCACGACGTGCTCGACGGGCGCGCCCAGCTCGCGCAGCAGGCGCACGCACTCGTCCGTCGGGGCCACAGGGGCGTGCACCCAGAGGCCGCCGGTCGAGGCGAGGCGGATGACGGTCATGCGCACGGGGGTGTAGACGGCGAAGAAGTCGATGGCCTGCGTCTGCTCAAAGGTCCAGACGGTGTCCTTGACGATCTGTGTTTTTTGTCGTTTTTTT
>Ga0315905_10007999_pt1 | contig 10690 bp, 9 predicted proteins | sample LakEriMetagenome_5_FD_203522 | JGI IMG/M metagenome (GOLD analysis project Ga0315905, IMG submission 203522) | Freshwater fungal communities from buoy surface, Lake Erie, Ohio, United States - Buoy 4 MA121 | ecosystem: Environmental > Aquatic > Freshwater > Lake | place: USA: Lake Erie, Ohio... | reverse complement strand
GGTGAATCTCGAATTCGCCGCGCCCGACAGCGTTAAAGGCCTACGTGCCGAGAAGCTGGCTGTGGCCAAAGAAGCCACGGATGCAAAACTCCTCATCAGCGCCGCGGCGGACACACCGCACGGCGTCTGTGAGGTATTGATCAAAGCCAAGTGCACATGGAACGGGCAGGAGATTCCGTGGAGTGTGAAACTGAATGTGGAGGTGAATCCGTGAAAATAATTCAAGTATCGAGCCTATTGCTAACTGCTGCCGGAGGTGCATCCGCCGCCCCGCTCGCCGTCGCTGAGGTGAAGCGCGACACACCGGTGGATTTTGCGAAGGACATTTATCCGCTGTTCAAACGGAGCTGTCTCGCCTGCCATAACACGACAAAGGCGAAGGCCGGGCTGAATTTGGAATCGCCGCAGATGATTCTGAAAGGTGGTGACAGCGGGCCGGCGGCGGTGGCGGGTAAAGCGGATGTGAGCCAGTTACTGATCACGGCGGCTCACCGCGACGACCCGGCAATGCCGCCGCCAGGCAACAAGGTAAACGCGACGGATTTCTCGCCGGAGGAACTGGGGCTTATGAAGCTCTGGATTGATCAGGGCATGAAGGACGGCGCGGTGGTGGAGAATGTGAGCGACTGGCGGAGTTTTCCAGTGCAGTCCTCGCCCGTGGCAGCAGCAGCGTTATCGGCAGGCGGCCGAGTGGCGGCGGCTGCGGAATTGTCAGAGCCGGTGTATTCCGGCACGCCATTCGTCAGGCCCGTGAGCGCCCTGCCCTGCCCCTGCGCCGCCAGCCCGCGCTGCGCGGCCCATTGCAGCGCAGCCGTGCGCGACGCCTGCTGCGCCGCCGAAATCTGCGCGCCCAGCGCCGCCACCTGCAAACCCGGCGGGGTAAATGGTATCTGCAGCGTGCTCACCTGCGCCGCCAGCGGCAGCGCCGTGAGTATCGTTGGAGCGGGAGAAGCGTGGTCGTTTTAATAGCGGAGGAAGGTTTCATTTCCCCCGCCAACGCCATGCCCGGCGCATCGTTACAGGCCGTTGTAGAATAATCCTGGAAGGGCGATTTTCCTGTTACCCCGGTGCCATAGCCACGGCTATAACCAGCACCATGTTTTTCCGCGTCCGCTTTTCCCTGCTGCTGACCAGCCTGCTCGCTGCGCCGGCAGCGCGTGTCGCTGCCGATCTCACCACGGCCCTGGACCATCCGGGCATCGTGTGGACGCCGGGTGGTGATCCGGCATGGACGGATGAGGTCACGGCAGATGCCGTGCAGGGGACTTCGGCGGCGGTGTGGCGGGTGAACTTTACGGGCTACGCTCCGTTGCCGCGCGAGGCGTGGCTGGAAACCACTGTCACCGGCCCGTCCGTGTTTTCCTTTTCGGCAAGGTTCAATCAGAACCCCTACCTGAACCTTTCCCTGAGTCTGGATGGCGAACCTGTGGAGCAACTGCGCCCCCTGCGGGGGAGCCCCGCCCCGCAGGTGCCGGCATGGAAGCCATGGCAGCGGCTGGCGTGTTTCGTGCCGGATGGAGAGCATCGTGTAAAGATCGCCGTGTGTCTGGGCTGCGGGGCCGGCACTTTACCGCTCCGAACCCCGGCCATTCAGGTGGATGGGGTGAGCCTGCGGGGGCCTGACGCGGCTCTCGCGGCCGCGCTGGATGCGGGCGGGAGTGAATGGTTCACGAGCGGCGCGCCTCCTGCATCTTTGGTTACAGAAGCCGCGGAGCCTTATGATGGCGTGGACGCGGTGCTGCTGACGGATCAGGTCTCTGAAGCATGGCTCATGACGCGGCTGCAGGGACCACTGACGCTGGAGTGGTGGCAGGCGGGAACGTCCACCCTGCGCATCAATGGCCACGATGCATTCGCCGGCGCTGCTTCATGGACGCGCCAGCGACGTTTCATCCCGCCTGGTGAGGTGCAGGTGCGCTGGCACTTCGGGAGCACGCAGTCTACCACCGCACGGTCCATTACGCTGGATTCACTTACCACTCTTCCGGCGGAAGCGCTCACTCCCGCCGCTGCGGTCGCTACGCCCCAGACTCCGACGGGCCTCGAATTCAGCAGCGGGTGGAGCGGTGCCGCCTCCACCAGCGCGCCGGATGGGCAGAGCCTCGCCTTCGTGACCGCAGGGCCGGACACAGTGGAGTCTCTCCGCGTGCCGGTTTCAGGAGCCGGCATTCTGGAAATTGACGTCGCGCAGCGGGACCGCCCGCAGTTGGCGTGGATGATTGATGACCGCCCCGCGGCCTTCGACAGCCGGGATCTGGGCGGAGAATTCACGCGCTACCGGTTCTTCATCCCCCCGGGGGCGGCTTGGTTCGCCCTGACCGTGCAGCCGGCATCGTTCCGCCCAGAGCAGCCGGTCACGGTGCTTGTGGACTCGTTGCGATTCACCCCAGTGCCCGCGGTGAGTCTGAATGATGCACTGGATGAACCCACCCTTACTTTCTCTACTACCCCCGCACGCCCCTGGCCGGGCCAGGCGTGGGCCAATGCGGTGGACGGCACGGATTCGTGCCCCAGCGCCGACACCCAGGGCGGCGAGTCCTGGCTCGAGGCGGAGGTGAATGGCCCGGGCCTGCTCCGCTTCGCATGGACGACCACACACAGCTCCACGCATTCGTTTCCGGTGACCGTCCATCTGAATAGTCAGCCCATGCGCCTGCGCATTGAAGACTTTGCCTACGACGGGCAGCAGATGAGCGGAAATGCCAGCATTGAGGTAAGGGCCGGCAGCCATCGCGTGCGCTGGGTCGTGCCGCAGGGACGGGCATTTGGCTATTTCACGCTGGATAAAGTGTCATGGCATCCGCGCGGCGGGCCCAATCCAGGCGGTGCAGTCCTCGCGGCCACTCATGGCTGGATGGCTTCCGGCAGGGACTGGGTAGCGGATGAACTCGTCTCACCACTGGGCAACGGCCCATCGCTGCGCTTTGGTCCTGTAGAGTCGCTCGCCAGCACTATGTCCAACTTCAATGAGACAGGCCCCACCCTTCTCATACCGGCCACTGGCCCGGCGATCGCGAGATTCCGGGCACTCTGCGACTATGGAAGCCTGCGCGTCTTCGCCCCCCGACAAAAGGCGCAAACGATTTCCCCTGCTGCCGGAGTGTGGATGAATGTGGAAGTCTTCGTCCCGCCTGGAGCGGACGCCATCGAACTGCTGCCCTCGGGAGCAGGGTCGCCCACCGCGATTTGGATCGCTGATTTTACACTCACGCCTTATGCGTCGCCACTGCCGCAGGCCTTGTCCGCCTCCGCGCTGGAGTGGCGCACCAATCCGCAGAATCCCTGGGAAGGCACGCCCGCCGGCGCTGTCGCCGGGCCGTATCTGTCAGGTATAGACTCATGGCTGGAGACGACCGTTCACGGCCCCTGCCTCGTGGACTATCAGGTCACCGGCATTTTCACGCTGACAGTCAATGGCGTGGCAACGGCTCTTCCCTATATATCCGATTCCAGCATGATCCGACCGGGAGCGCTGTTCTTTCCTCCCGGAGCCCATACGCTACGGTGGACTGATCAGGGCGGCTACCTTTGCCGGCTCCGCAACTTCGTCATCTCGCCCATGACCGGCATACCCCAGCTTACCAGGGAGGGAAACAGCCTGCGCTTTCTCTGCCCCAGGCCGCAGGGTGTGACGGATGCCCAGCTCCGCCCTCAGCTCGCCTACGATCCCGGCGCAAACTTCTATAACATATCCCCCCCCGGCCTATTCACTCGTAGAATCCACTCCAGGCTACCTGCTTTACGATGTGCCGGTTCCGCCCGGGAATCAGAAAATGTTCCTCCGACTGCACTTCACGCGATAGGTAAGACCTGATGCCGTAAGCACCCGCACCGCGGGCCATGCCTTCCGCACCGAGTCCGACCCAGCACCATCACCTCGCTGCGTGGTTGGATACCGACCCCGCAGAGCGCGCAATCCATTTCGGCGGCAGCGTCACTGTATCCGAAGCGAAAGCGTGCGTGCTCAGGCGCCGCGACACTCCGTCCGTGCGCGCCATGCTGCATCTCTTTCCTGCCGATCCGGACCTGACGAAACTGCTGCCTTAGCGCTGTTCCGCGCTCGCGTTGCAAAGGCCGGAAAGTGGCTGCGTTTAAGCCGTTCATGTCTTCTCTGATGCCTTCATTTTTGTCGTCTGCGCTGCTGCTGGGGTGCGTGTTCACCGCCGGTGCCGCACCGCTCACTGTCGCGGAAGTGAAGCGCGACACACCGGTGGATTTCGCGAAGGACATTCACCCGCTGTTCAAGCGGAGCTGTCTCGCCTGCCACAACACGACGAAGGCGAAGGCCGGGCTGAATCTGGAGTCGCCGCAAATGATTCTGAAAGGCGGCGACAGCGGGCCCGCGGCGGTGGCGGGCAAGGCGGAGGAGAGCCTGTTGCTGATCACGGCGGCGCACCGCGACGACCCGGTAATGCCGCCGCCGGGCAACAAGGTGAACGCGACCGATTTCTCGCCGGAGGAACTGGGGCTGCTGAAGCTCTGGATTGATCAGGGCATGAAGGGCGGCGCGGTGGTGGAGAATGTGAGCGACTGGCGCAGCTTTCCAGTGCAGTCCGCGCCCGTGGCAGCAGCAGCGTTGTCGGCAGGAGGTCGCGTGACGGCGGCAGCACGAGGGAATCAGGTGCAGCTCACGGAGGTGGCGACGGGTGTTTCGCTCGGGTTCCTGACGGATCCGGAACTGGCGAAGCTCGACCTTTATAAAGACAAGGCGGCGGCGGATCGCGATGCCGTGCTGGCCGTGGCATTTGGCGGCGATGATCTGGTGGCGACCGGTGGATTCCGCACGGCGCGGATCTGGCGGCGCGGGCCTCTGGCGGCGCAAAGCACTCTGGAACTTCCGCAGCCGACGACATGCCTCGTCGCATCCGGCAAATGGGCCGCGGCTGGCGAGGCATCGGGCAGCATCCGCATGTGGGAATCGCAGGCGGAGAATCCGCCGGTGATCGAATTCAAGGATCACGCGGCACCCGTGAAGGCGCTCGCCTTTTCGCCGGACGGACAATGGCTGGTGTCGGCGGCCGAAGACAAGAGTGTGCGCGTGTGGAGCGTGGAAACAAAGAGCGTGGTGTATCGCACAGAAGCGCCCGCGGTGGTGTCGGCGCTGTGCTTTCTGAAGAACGGCACCGAACTGGTGGCGGCTTTCGCGGATGGCATGATGCGTGTGTATCCTGTAGCGGGGGCTTCCAGCCCCCAAAGCTCAAAGGAGGCTGGTGGGCAGGATGCCCACGCTACAGCAAAGCCTTTGCGCGAGCACAAGCTGGGTGACCAGCCGCCGGTTTCATTTCATGCGCTGGACGCTGTGGGGACGCGCGTGCTGTGGACGAATGCGGAGCTGGCGCTGCACATTACAGAGACCGCGGACGGGAAGCGTCAGGACATTCCGCTGGAGAATCCCGCGCAGGCGCAGATCGCTGCGGCGGAGCGCCGTCAGCAGGCGGCGCAGCGGTTGCTGGATGCGCGAAAGGCGCGGCTGGCCGCGGCGGTGGAAGCGGTGAAAAAAGAAAACGAAAATCTGAAGGCGACGCACCAGGCGCAGGAGAAGGCCCGCGCCGACTGGCAGCGGAAACAGGAGGCGGTGCGTGCGGCGGCCACGGCACTGCAGGCTCTGCCCGACGATGGAAAGAGGAAGGAGGAAGCGAAGAAGGCGACAGAGGAAACCGACAAGGCCGAGCGCGCATTCACCGATGCACGCGCCAATGCCGAACTCGCGGTGCGCATGACTTCCAATGCCTCTCAGGCTCAGGCTGTGACCGAAGGGGCCGCAGCGGCGGCGGAAACGGCGCTCGCTGAAGCAGTCGCCAATGTGGAGTCGCTGAAGAAAGCAGTGCCAACGCTGCCTCCAGTGAAAAGCGCGACGCTCCTTGATGGTGCCAAGGCCGTGCTGGTGGCCTTCGACGTCGGGCGAGTGCAGTGGCACGCGGTGGAGAGCGGAGCCTTTCTGGATGCGGCGGAGGTGGTTGGAGGAGCCACGGCTTTGGCTTCGGATGGGGCCTCTATACTGGCCGCACGCCCTGACAAAAAAGTGCTCCGCATGCCCGCGCGCCGGCCGTTTTCCCTGGAGCGCACGATTGGCACTCCCGATGACGCCGGAGTGCTCGCGAGCCGGGTCACAGCACTGAGCTTTTCCTCGGATGCCCGTCTGCTGGCGACCGGCGGCGGCGTTCCTTCGCGCAACGGGGAGGTGAAGCTCTGGCGCGTTGCCGACGGATCTGCGGTAATGGCCATTCCCGACCCGCATTCCGACACGGTGAATGCTCTCGCGTTTTCGCCCGACGACTCGCTCATCGCCACGGCTGGCAGCGACCGCTGGGCCCGCGTCTTCCGCACCGACGACGGCAAACGCACCGCAGCCTTCGAGGGCCACAGTGCGGCCGTGCTCAGCATCGGCTGGCGCAGCGACGGACTGGCCCTCGCCACCGGCGGCGCGGACAAAACGCTGCGCTTCTGGGATTACCTCGATGCCAAACAAACCCGCGCCATCACCAGCTTCGGCAAGGAAGTCAGCGCGGTCGCGTGGCTCGGCACCGGTGACACCGTGGCCAGTGGCAGTGGGGATGCTGCGGTGCGCCTGAATGAAGAAAAGCTGCCCGGGGCCGCCGGGTTTATCTTCACGCTGTCGAGCGACGCTTCAGGCCAGTTGATTGCCGCGGGCGGCGAAGATGGCATTCTACGTGTCTGGACGGCAGCAACGAAGAAACTGCTCGGCGAATTCAAATAGCGGCACTTTAACGGCCAACAGTTTCCCAGGCCACCACACTGCCGCTGCGAAAACGCACCACCGCCAAGGTCGTTCTAACATAGTCAGGAGTCATACCGCAGCCCGGATACGGATACACATAACGGGCGCGGCGGTAGCCGTAGGGGTAGGCGTAGTAACCCGGCAGCGGACTCAACAGACCGGCATAGTAAACCGGCCGGGGCGTAGTGTAGCTCCATGTTTCGACCGGGCGTCCGTTTTCACTGCCGGTGGTGACTTGATCGGCCTTCCCCCACGCGAGGAATACGGCGTCCCTGGTCATGCCTTCACGGATTTGCCCTTTGAGAACGAGGTCACGGTCCGTGGGGGAAAGCGACTGGAGGATCTGAGGCTTCTCCGAAGCCCGGCCCTGCGGCGTTGTCGAGACGCAGCCGGCAAATTGGAAAACGACCGCCAGCAGGAGACAGCTGAGAGCGATCAGTTTGAAGCAGCCATTGCGATTCATGCGGGAATGCGGTTGGGGGTTGAGTCCGGCGTTTTTCCATTCCAGGGGGATGCGGACGACGTTTTTATATCTGTGGAAGACCGCTTTGGCCATCGAATTTCCTATCTGCGCATCAGCATCACCGACCGGTGCAATGAGCGCTGCCTCTACTGTCTCCCGGAGGAGAAGCAGGAATGGCTGCCGCGTGATGGTATTCTGACATACGAAGAAATCATCCGCATCGTGAGGATCGGAGCCGGCATGGGGGTGCGAAAGCTGCGGGTGACCGGCGGCGAACCGCTCACACGCCGTGGGGTTCTGGGATTCTTCCGCATGCTGCAGGAGGTGCCCGGCATTGAGGACACCGGCATTTCCACGAACGGCACGCTGCTCGCCGAACCGCCGGCTGAGCTGCCAGGGGATACCACTCCCATGGCCAGACATTTGACCGCCTGCGGTGTGCGCACGGCCAATATCTCACTCGATACTTTGGACCCGGCTGTTTATGCAGCCATCACAAGCCGCGATTATCATGCACGGGCCCTCGCCGGGATTGATGCCGCGCTGGCAGCGGGGTTCGGGAAAGTGAAGCTGAACTGCGTGCTGATCAAAGGCCGGACAGAAAACGAGTTGCCGGCTCTGGTCGAGTTTGCCGCTCAGCGGGGATGTCTCCTGCGATTTATCGAACTCATGCCGGTGAGCAGCCGTGAGGTGCTCACTGAATCGAATTTCCTGTCCTGCGGAGTCACGAGGCAACTGCTGGAGGCCCACTACGGCGCACTCCTCCACCGCCCTGAGGTGCGCACCAATGGTCCCGCCTCCTACTATCAAATTCCAGGCCGTGATCAGCTGGTCGGCTTCATCGGAGCGATGACCAACCTGCACTTCTGTGAAAGCTGCAACAAGCTGCGCCTGACTGCAGACGGCAAACTGCGGCCCTGCCTTGGCAGTCATCTGGAAACCGACCTCATCACTCCCATGCGCAGTGGAGCCGCAGACGATGACTTGCGCCGCCTCATTCTAAACACCGTGGAGCGAAAACCCAAAGAGCACGACTTCCGCGGCAGCTATCAGCCTGGCCGGCGCATGATCGCCATCGGCGGGTGAATACTAGCGTGCAGAGTGGCGGGAAAGCGCATTGCAATCTGTCTGTTCCGGCCGAAAGCATGTCACTATGAGACCTCTCTTTGCCCAAACCTCCGTCCGCCTCGCTGCCGCCGCAGCCTTCGTCTTCAGCCTCTCCCAGCCGGCCCAGCGCCTCATGGCGCAGGATGACAAAGCAGAGAAAGAGGCAAGCGCGGAAGCAACTGAGCCGCGCGATCAGGAAACAGCGCTCAAAGAGTTCAAAGCGGATATGGCTGCACTGAAGAAGTGGGTGGCCGAACAGAAAGAGGCGGCCGAGTCCAATCCGATGGTCGGGCTGAAGCTGATTCAACTCATGGATGCCCGCATAAAAAAGATCCCCACGGATGGCCTCCCCGCGGACCTCGGGACTGAATTCAAGACCATGACAAGTCTCATTGGAAAGATGGCGGGCATCTTCAAAGGAATGCCGGAAGACGAAGGCGAAATGATGACCTGGCTGCAGAATAAAGGCGCCGATCCCGAGTTTCGCGAAAAGATGGAACTCATTGGCAGGGAGATTAGCAAGACCGGCGATAACTTGAAAGAAATCGGCAAGAAATACGGCCTCGATGAAGTGCTCGACCTCGATGGCAAGGACGGTGATGAGAAGGCTGGTGATGACAAAGATGCACCAGAGGAAGATCCGGTCGTTGAAAAAAAGTAGTCACGTCATTTGAAACGCATAAAAACCGGTACTGCACCAGATTGCGGCACCGGTTTTTTCGTGCCGGCAAGTCACTCCCGCAGCAACTCTCGCATGGCCTGCATGAAGACCGGTTCCACTTCCGGGGCAACGAAGGAGGACGCGGGCTGGGTTTCGCAGCCACCTTCGGTGTAGGCAGCGGTGGTGCCGATGTAGCCGGGGCTGTAGTCGCCGTAGGCGGCCATGGCGACGCGGCAGTCGGGGCGCATGGTGCGCACCCGCTGGCGCGCGAGCGGCCTCGTCCCCGGCCTCGTCGAGGGCGGCGGGCGGTGCAGCGGCTACTTCACCTCCGCCAGCGGCGTCCACATTGCCAGCGGCCTGACCTGCCGCGGCTGCGCCTTCACGGGTGATGTGGGCTCGAATCTGGTGCACCGCAAAGTCATCACATGGACCCTGCAGTGCCCGGTCACCCGCCCCGCCGACGACGAACAGCGGTCGGAGTTCCTTGCCGGCAGCGACAACTGGTTCCGCCCCGTGGCCTGCACCACCAGGCCGGATGGCGGCCTCTACCTCGTGGACATGCACCGCGAATTCATCGAGCACCCTGACTCCCTCCCACCGGCCATCAAACAGCACATGGATCTCAACAGCGGCAACGACCGCGGCCGGCTCTGGCGCGTGGTGCCGGACGGCTTCCAGCGGCACCCGTGGCCGTGCCTGGGACAGTTGGACACGGCCGCCCTGCAATCGCAGCCACCAATAACCGGCTAGCACACCGCCACCGCCCGCCGCTTGCTGCACGCACGCCGCGTGTCACCACCATGCCGCCCGCTCCGGTCATCGCAGATCCTGAATAGAATACCGCGCGCGAGGCGCTGGACGCCCTGTTCGCCGCCGCGCGCGCCGGTGACGGCGATGATGCGGACCTGGCGCGGTTCTTCGCTGCTGACGCCCCTAAGGATGGCAGCCCGGCACGGGTGCCTCCCTCGCGCGCTGGGCCCAGCCGCAGCTCGCCGACCGGCTCCCCGAGCGATGGGCGACGCAAACGGGAGCAGTGCGCCTGACCATTCTCGAACTCCTCTCCGCTTCCGCAGCCGGCGCCGGTCAACTGGTCACGGCCCTGGAAGCCGGCAAATTGTCGGCGACCGAGATCCCCGCGCAGACGGCCCAGCAGCTGCGGCGTATGGGGACCGCCGCGCAGCAGGCACGCGCCGCCCGACTCCTGCCGCCACCGCCGCGAATCGTCAGGCCGTGATCGCCGCCCGGCAGGGGGCGCGGCATCGGGATGGCGCCGCCGCTGCGGGCCGCGAGCTGTTTCGTCAGGCCTGCGCCATCTGTCACCATGACGACTCGGAAGGGGCCGCAGTCGGACCGCACCGCGCGACGTTCCGCAACCTCGGCAAGCCCACCCTCCTGCTGCACCTCATCGCCCCCAACCGGGAAGTGACACCACGTTACTTCACCGCCCTTGTCAGGACCGGCGACGACGAAACCCTCGCGGGCGTCATCGCCGGCGAATCCGGCACCACCCTGCGCCTCGCCCTGCCCGGCGGCGTAGTGCGGGAACTCGACCGCACGAAAGTTGTCAGTGTGGAGCGTCAGATCCGATCACTCATGCCCGAAGGCATCGAATCCGCGTGGACCGACCAGCAGATTGCCGACCTGCTCGCGTTTCTCGTGGAGTGGGCGCGGTTAGAAGCGGTAGCCGAGACCGGCACCGATCGACCAGCCAGAGAGACTG
>Ga0315905_10007998_pt1 | contig 10691 bp, 6 predicted proteins | sample LakEriMetagenome_5_FD_203522 | JGI IMG/M metagenome (GOLD analysis project Ga0315905, IMG submission 203522) | Freshwater fungal communities from buoy surface, Lake Erie, Ohio, United States - Buoy 4 MA121 | ecosystem: Environmental > Aquatic > Freshwater > Lake | place: USA: Lake Erie, Ohio... | reverse complement strand
AGCAAACCCGCGTAGGCCTGACGCTGCACGCGTCGTTCGTCATCGCTCGAAAGCCCACGATGAATCACGTCGTAGAACTGATCCGCTTCGCGCCGCCGAAGTTCAAAGAGTGCTGGCACATCGGCGGGTTTGAAGTCGCTTTCCGATGGGCAGAGGACGAGATCGATCGTTGCGCGAGCGCCTGAAGCAAGCGTGATGCGATGCCAAAGTCCGGCCTTGGTGCCGCGTGCGCGAGTGTTCACGGCATCGGCGCGTCCGTCGACGATGCGCGCGTGAAACGCATCCTTCGGTTGTCGCGTTGCCTGTTCCGCACTCGGCTTCAAGCCAAAGTGCTTTTCAGCGTTGGTTTCGTTCTCACAAAAGAGGGGTTCACAAAGGGCGGCCGATGAAGCAGAAGCAGCGTCGTTCCGTTCACTTGCCTCGGTGATCAGCGGTGTTCCCGCACGGAGTTCCATCGCGCCGAGTGCGAAGCACTTGGCAACCAACGCGTCGCGCGAGCGAGCGCCCTCAATCGAAGGACGCACCGCATCTTGGCGCCATGACCAGGTGTTGCGGAAAAACAACTGCGGAATCACGTGGATTTCCGCGATTTCTGGCCCGCGATTCACAACCTCGATGCGCATCGCGGTCTCGCGTTCGTCGCGCTTCGCGTAGGTCACCCACACTTCAAAGAAGCGATCGTCGTCGATGATTCCCGTGTCGAGCAACTCAAACTCGGGTTCAAGTTTCGTTCGACTTCGATTCTCGTTGACGAGCGTTTCGTACGGAAATGCTCGCTGTGGATACGCGTACATCATGCGATTCCACGCGTGACTCGGCAACGCGTCGACGTGCCACCAGAGTTCCTTTGCATCCTCGCCGTGATTTCCCTCGGAGTTGGTGAGCCCGAAGAGACGCTCTTTCAGAATGGAATCGCGGCCATTCCAAAGTGCGAGTGTGAGACAGAGGTGTTGATCCTTGTCGCACCAACCTGCGAGTCCATCTTCGCCCCATCGATAGGCGCGACTGCGCGCGTGATCGTGCGGAAACGAATCCCACGCGGCGCCATCGGGTGAGTAGTCCTCGCGCACGGTGCCCCACTGGCGACACGAGACATACGGACCCCATGTGCGCCAATGGGCGAGCCCCGCGCGGGTATCGCGAAGGCGCGCGTGTTCGGCCGAATGATGACTCGGATGCGCGCTCATGAAGAGGTCCGTTCTGCTGAAATCTGCGTGAGAACGCTGCGAAAGCCTTCGCCGCGTGTGGTGCGAAGCGCGTCGAGCATGCAGCCGACGCTCCACGCTTGCATCGGACAACCGCGCGGATCATGCGGCGCGTCGCCGTCGGCGATTTCCGCGATGGAGCCTAAGCCGCCATCGCGCAGTTGTCCTGCAAGATCCGCGAGCGCGAGTTGCGCCAAGCGTTCGCCGCGCGCGCGATCAGCGCGGAACTCTGCGCGCAAGCGCAAGCCCGTGAGAAACGGCCACGCGGTTCCGTTGTGATAGGCGAAATCGCGCGAGCGCTGATCACCTTCGTATCGCCCGCGATATCCGCGTGTCTCCGGCGCGAGCGTTCGCACGGCGAGCGGTGTTGCAAGCTGCGCGCTGATGCGCGCGAGCGCGCGCGTTCGCCAGTCGGAGTCGATCGAGACGTGGTCGGCTGCGAGAGCGAACAACTGATTCGGACGAAGAAGATCGCCAACGCTTCCATCGCCGCCGAGTTCGCCCGCCATGTCGGACGATTCGAGAACGTCTCGAAAGGCCTGCGTTTGCGGATTCCAATATCGCGTGAACGCGACCTGCGTACGCTGGGCGTGACCCTCAAGCCATGCCGCGGTTGTCTCATCTTTCGCGGGCGAATCCACGCGAAGTGCAGCCGCCAGCCCCATCAGCGCTTCGATCCACAGTCCGCTCAGTTCGATCGGTTTTCCCGCGCGCGGAGTGACAACCGTGCCGTTGACTTTCGCGTCCATCCACGTGAGTTGAAAACCAACTTCACCTGCGCGCACGAGTCCGTCGGCGTCGATTCCAATCCCGTGCTGCGTTCCCGCGATGAAGTGTTCGATGATGTCGCGGAGTGTTGGTGCGACATTCGCCAACCACGCGTCGTCATTCGATGCGCGGAAAACGCTTGTCGCAGCGATGATCGCAAGAAGTGGCGCATCTGCAGCGTGATACTCAGGCTCGCTCGTTTCATCGGGGAAACGATTCGGTAAGAGCCCGTTCTGCACGTGATCGAGAAACGTTTCGACGACGAGTTTTGCATCATCGACTCGGCCTGTTTGGAGAAGCAGGCCAGGAAGTGCGATCATCGCGTCGCGGCCCCAATCTTCAAACCACGGGAATCCAGCGATGATCGAGCGTCCTTCGCGGCCGTCTGATCGTCGGCGCGCCACGATGAACGCATCCGACGCGAGCACAAGCGAACGCAACTCAGTCGGCGCATCTTCCGCGCGCGCTTGGCGGAGCAGGGCAGCTTGACGCGCACATTCACGCGTCAAGATCGTCTCTGCATGCGGAATCTCCGCGAGAATCGAGGGAGAAAGCCCGATGACGAGCGCCGCTGACGCGCGAGGCGTAAGCGTGAGTGACGCGGTCAGCGCGTGGCATGCAGAGCCAAGCGCGTCGTAACCGCGCGCGCGTTCCTCCGCGAGAAGATGTCGACGCCACCAGTTCGATGCGGGCGTGTAGGCAGCGCCCAATCCGGCGACGAAGAGTTCGGTCGGCGTGGCGGCGAAACGGTTCTGAGGCAGCAGGATGCGCGTGCCACCTTCGATGGGCGTCGTTTCGGGGAGCCATGACGCGTCCGGATCCAGTTGGTGTTGTCCGCGATGCTCGACGAAAATCCGCGCGTCGATAGAGATCGGCTCCGGCGCGTCGACCAACGTCCAGACGAGCGCCATCGCGCGATGATCGCGCAACATCACGAGTCGCTTCTCAAGTCGCGCGGGGCCGATTTCATACGTCCACGTTGGCGTGGAACCTTCGAGCACAAAGCCTGTGATTGCTCGATGGCCGTCCGGATCGAGCGAGCCATCCGACCACCGCCGTGCACCAAGTGTCACACGGTGTGTACCGATCGCCACGTCTTCATCGACGAAGGGTACGAGCATGCGTCGGCCGATGGGTGCGCGCATCGCACCGATGAGAAGGCCGTGGTAGCGACGCGTTGCGATGAGTGACGTGGTGCCGAGCGCGTAGTCGCCGAAGCCTGTGGTCGCGAGCCATTCGCGGCGTGTTCCTTCGGTCGCATCGCCCGCGACGTGCCGAGAAAGCGAGATCAGTGGAAGTGAGTCAAGTGAGCCGGGGGGCGTGTGGGCGCGGATTCCGTCCATTGAAACGGAACCATACTTGAAGCGACACACTCGTTCCGGATGTGCGAAGAACTTCTCCATTCATGCGCGGCTCGCGCGCTCGATGACATCAGTCCAACCGACGGCCTGGCCACGGGCCCGCGAAGAACTGCGCCTCGCGCTCGTGGATGTGGAAGGTGATGCGCGAGCCGATCGGCAATTCCTGCGCGTTTGCGCGAGGGACGCGCGCGCGGAGCGTTCGGCCATCACTGCGGAGCGCGATCAGATCGGCGAAGAGCCCCGCAGGTTCGCATGCGAGGAGTTTGGCGTCGAGTTCGATGGATGGTTCGGACGGCGCACCAACGCGAATCTGCCACGGACGCATGCCAACGAGCGTTGGGGTCTCGACACGTGCGCGCGCGCGGCGCTCGGCGAGTTCGAGCACGAGTTTTTCCGAAATGCGCGCGTCGGTGCACACGCCATTGGCTGCGATTTCGAGGACGTGCATGCCGAGGTCATCGACGAGCTGCGCGACTTCAAGATCGGGCGGGCGATCGGCGATGGCACCGGCTGGCCCGAACGCGCGCACTTCGCTGCGGACGAGCACCATGAGATCATCGGCGATGGCGAGCGCGTCGGTCGGATCATGCGTGACCACAATCGTGGTGGCGTGGATCGAACGCTGCAGTTCACGCACCATCTGGCGCACGGTGAAGCGATTCGCGCGATCGAGGTTCGCGAAGGGCTCATCGAGCAGCACCAGTTGGGGCGAGCGAATGAAGACGCGCGCGATCGCGACGCGCCGACGTTCGCCGGCAGAAAGCGCGGCAGGGCGGCGATCCGCAAGATGGGCGATTCCAAGCGATCGGAGCAAACTCGTCACGCGGTCGCGACGACGATCGGCGGGTTCGCCGCGGGGAAGAGCCGCGCTATCGACGTTCATCGCAACCGAAAGATGTTCGTGCAGCGCTGCGTCGTCGAAGCTCATACCGACCGCGCGTTCGCACGGCGAAAGCGGGGCCCAATCCACTCCGCCAAACGCGATGCTTCCGCTCGTTGGACGCTCGAAACCCGCGAGCAACGAGAGCAGCGTGCTCTTCCCAGCGCCCGAAGGACCAACCAGCGCGACAAGCCGGCCGCGTGGAATCTCAAACGAAACCTGCTGCAAAACCGGAACTGCCCGCGTCCCGTCTCGTCGTTCAAACGAGACACCGCGCACGGAGAGCCCGGGCGCGGTCGCATCGGGCGAGCCTGCGAAGGCGGCGCCCGACCGTGGCATCAGCCGCGCTCCGCGCGTCGGCGCTTGAGTTCTGCGTCGATGAAGTCCGCGACGTGACCGTCGAGCACATGCTGTGGGTTGCCTGTTTCGTGGCCAGTGCGGTGATCCTTCACGCGATTGTCGTAGAAGACGTACGAGCGAATCTGGTTGCCCCAGTCGCGTGAAACTTTGCCACCCGTGGCTGCCGTGAGTTCTGCAGCGCGTCGTTCTTCTTCGATTTGCTCGAGTTTCGCCTGAAGAACCGCGAGTGCCTGAGCCTTGTTCTGCGGCTGATCGCGATAGGTGCTCGCGACGACTTGGATGCCCGTCGGAAGGTGTGTCACGCGAATCGCGGAAGCAACCTTGTTGACGTTCTGGCCACCAGGACCCGACGCGCGCACGAAGGCGACGATTTCGAGATCCTTGTCGGGAATCACGAGATCGCCGTGTTCGAATTCGGGCGTGACATCGACGGTTGCGAAACTCGTTTGGCGCTTACCTTCGGCGTTAAACGGCGACACGCGCGCGAGGCGATGGGTTCCACGCTCGCAATTCATGTAGCCATACGCAAACGGACCAATGATGCGATACGACACTTCGGAAATGCCCGCTTCAGGCCCGAGCGAACGCGAGATTTCCTCGAGTTTCCAGCCCATTTCTTGGAAGTAGTAGAGGTACATGCGCTCAAGCATGCCCGCCCAATCTTCCGCCTCGGTACCGCCTGCGCCCGCCTGAATCGCAACGAAGCAGTTGCGGTGATCGTGCTTCCCAGAGAGCAGCGATTGCTGCTCAATCTTGTCCATCTTCGATTGCAGTCCGAAGAGCGTCTCGTCGACTTCCGCCAACATGTCGGAGTCGCCCGCTTCTTTTGCGAGTTCGTAGCCGACCGTCGCATCATCGAGTAGGCGAATCGCGTCTTCGAGCGGCTCGACCTGTGCGCGGATGATCTTGCTCTCGGCGATCACCTTCTGCGCTTGCTTCGGGTCGTTCCAGAATTCAGGAGCATTCATGCGGTCGTCGTACGCCGCGCGCTCCTTCAGTTTTTGATCGTAGTTAAAGAGAGTCGCGGAGCGTCAAAATCCGCGCCTCAAGTTCGTTGATCACCGGTTGGTGAGCGTCATAGTGCATAGGGGCGGAGAGTGTAGCGGGGGAAACCCACGCCGTGCGCGCATGGTTCCACTACATTTCCCGCATGATGACCGCCGACGCAGTTCGTCCGATGTTCGTCTCTTCGCGGATCGCCTCGATGGCAGAGAGCGCCACGCTCGCCGTTGGCGCGAAGGCTGCCGCCGCGCGTGCGAAGGGTCACGACGTGATCGCGTTTGCGATGGGCGAACCCGACTTTGACACGCCGGAAAACATCAAGCGAACCGCCATTGCCGCGCTTGAGAAGGGCATGACGAAGTACGCGCCGACGCCGGGTGACAAGGCCGCTCGCGAGGCGATCGCGCGCAAACTCACCGTTGAGAACGGCGTCGAGACTTCCTTTGAACAAGTCACGGTGACGGTCGGCGCGAAGCACGCGATTTACATGGCCTTGCAAGCGATCGTCGAGCCAGGCCGCGGTGATGAAGTGTTGTTGCCGACGCCGGCGTGGGTTTCGTACAAGCCGCTGATCGAGTTGGCCGGCGCAAAGTGCGTCGAGGTTGCGGGCACGGTTGCGAACGGATTCCGCGTGACGCCAGAAGCGCTTGCCGCAGCAATCACGCCGCGCACCGTGGGTATCGTGTGGAATTCGCCGTCGAATCCGTGTGGCACGGCCTATCCAGCCGATGAAATCCGCGCACTCTGCGAAGTGCTCGCGCAACACGAGAAGATTGCGGTGCTCTCCGACGAAATCTACGAGAAGTTGATTTACCCCGAAGTCGCACCGGGACTCGCACATTTCTCGCCTGGCTCGCATCCCGCGCTCGCTGCGCGCACGATCACGATCAACGGCATGAGCAAGAGTTACGCGATGACCGGTTGGCGCATCGGCTACATGGCCGCGCCGAAGGCGATGGCGAAAGAGCTCATCAAGTTGCAAGGACAGATGACGAACTCGATTCCGAGTTTCTTCTATCCAGCGATTGTCGAAGCGCTCACGAACAGCGCTGTTGGCGTTGAAGCGATGCGCGTGAAGTTTGCCGCGCGCGCGGCGCTCATCAAGCGCGAACTCGATCAGGTGCCCGGCTTCATCACCGTCGCGCCAAACGCTGCGTTCTACGCATTCCCCGATGTTTCCGCGCACTTTGGAAAGACTTCGCCGGCGGGCACGCGCATCACAAGCGCACAGTCGTTCGCCGACGCGCTCCTCGACGAAGCGCATGTCGCAGTCGTACCAGGCGAAGATTTCGGCGTCTGCGCGCGGAACCACATCCGCTTCTCGTTTGCGTGCTCCGATGAGACGATTCAGAAGGGCATCGCGCGCGTTCGCGAGTGGGTTGCCGCGTTACGGTGAGACTGTCCGTCCTTCTTTCGCCTCACAGTTCGAACGTGCGAGTCATCACGTTCTGGTGATCGCGTTGCGGTCATCGGAACGCCTTACTCGGCGATTTCGGTTTCCTCGCCGAGTGGCGTTGGTTCACTCGGGGCAAAGAGGCCGCTGATTTCCGCTTGAAATTCTTGATCAGGCAGTTCGAGCACCCATGCGAGCCATGCACGGTCGTTTTCAGAAACACTTTTGAGGCTTTGTGCGCGCCGCAGCAGCATGCGACCGTGCTCGAGGTCGTTGCCAAGGATGGCAAGTGCACCGATTTGCCAGTCGGTCTGGTTCTTGACGGAGTCGCTCCGAAAGCGATTCCAGAGCGCTGAGACCTCCGCGTCTCGTGATGCGCGCTTGAACAGAAGCGCGAGCTCAAGCGCTGCGCCAGCGCGATGTCCCGCCACACCCCAAGAACGATCGCGCGCGGCCAAATCGGCGATCCGCAACGCAATTGGCCAGGTGGCTTTCGGGTCTTGTCCAAAGGTCGCGATGGTGATCATCCAATCGATGAGAAATCCCTTGTTACTCCCATCTTCGAGTTTGTCCATCGCTTGTATGGCTAGATCGAGTTCAAAATGTGCACCTTGGATGTCGTTGAGTCGGAACGCACTCTGCGCGGCAACCAAAGTCCAGACGATGGAAACCAGCGGCGAATCCTCGGCGATGGTGCGATGTGCCGTCGCGATATCACGCAAACTGGAATAGGTTGGCGTTCCGATGAATTCAAACAAATCGGTCGCGATCGACGAAGGCGTGCGAGCGTCTTCGGCGCCGTCAGTCAAGTATTCCTCGTGCGAAGTGCGACTCTCGTGATGGCTGATTTTGTTTCCGAGTTTCAGCGCGAGAATGCCCGCGTCGTACGAAATCGCATCATTGGCGGATTGCGAAGCCGTTCGAATAAGCTCAATGGGAGGTGGACTGAGAAGTGTGGTCCTAAGCTCGGCGAGCACGGCCTGTTCCGAGATTTGATAGGTGTTGCGCGCGAGCTCAAGCGCTCGCTCATGTTTCGGTGGGTGACCTAGAAGAAGCGTAAGACCCGTGAGGAAGGCGAGCGCAACAAGCGCGGCCGAGGTCAGTGCGAATCTGCGCGAGATACGACTTGCAGCGATGGTGCCGAATTGAACCGGAGTGGCACCGACAAGAACGAGGAAGAAGCCAAAAATCAGGCCTGTGACGTGTGCCGCTTCATCCGGGGCCCACGTCGCAAACGTGATGGGAAAGACCAGCCACATGATTTGCCCGTAGACGGATTCGAGTGCGAAGACGAATGGAATCCAGCAGCCGAAACGGGGAATGATGCCCCGCATGACGGCCGCGATGAGTCCGCCCGTGACTGCCATCAACGCGCCGCTCGCACCGTGGTTGAATCCAGGATGGGCGTTCCAACTCGCGCTGACGAGCGCCGACGCCGCGAGCGACGTCAAGTAGAGAAACAGAAAGCGTCGTGAACCAATGGCACGCTCGAGTCCGGGTGCAATAAGAAGTAACCCGATGCTGTTGCCGACCACGTGGCCAAGATTCGAGTGCGGGAATCCCCAGGTGACGAGTCGATAGAGTTGGCCGCCGTAGAGTGCCTCGGCTTGTGAGCCGAAGGTCATACCAAGCCAGTCTTCGTTTCCAGTCAGTGCTTGGCCAGTCGCCGAACGAAGTGCCGCTTGGAGTGCGAATGTGAGAAGGCACGCACCGATGATGAGCCACGTGACTGGTGTCGGGGCTGGAACCGCGTAGCGTGCTCTTCGTTCAGGATCCGCGGCCGAGTTGATGCTGCGCGAGAGTGATCGGAGCGGTTGCAAGTACGAGAGTCGTGCGAAGTCCTGCTCTGCGATGGCGAACTTCCGACGCCACGCCATGGGGATCCACTGTCGACGAACGACCGCGCTGCCATCTGGCGTGAACCCCTGAAATCGCAGGGAGCCACAGGTGAGTCGCCTGGTGGCGCGACCGTCTTGAAGGAGAAGTACGTGCGCGTCATCCGGCGCGGTGGTGATCCACGCGACTTCGGCGGCGTTCCAGATGGCACGGGTCGGACTCCAGCGTCGCTTGAACCAACGAATTGGAATCGGCGCGTTCCATGCGGAACCCGTTTGGCACGCCTTGATGCGCTGCCGGATCTCCTCAGAGACAGATGGCTGCTCGACCCAATCCACAAGCGGTTGAGCGTCGACAAGCGCGTTTGCGCGGAGATGGTTCTGATCTGCAGGGACGACGAGCGCTGCCAATGTCACTTCGCCCGACTCGACGCGCGCGGCGATGGACTCTCCGCAGAGTTCCTCACTGCGGATACCTCGCTCGATGATGTGATAGCGAGCTTCGGAGGGCGCGGACTCGTTCATGCCGAGTCATACGACAACAGCGTTGACGCACGCATACGCGGGCGAGTCGTCGGTCTGAGGGTCGGGCGCCTGTGGCCTAGGCGTTCCGCCGCTGCGCGAACATCCAGTCGAGGACGCCGTCGTCGCCGAATCGATACGCAGGTGTCCACGAGTCGTGGCCGACCTTGTCGTACTCACGGTACATGGGGTTGGGAGCGCGCTTCGGCATGGGCTTCGGCGCCGATGGTGGTGCGTCGGGCGCGCCGGGGTTCTGCTCGCGGTTCTTCGCGCGATCTGCGCGCGCCGCTTCAGCAGCCGCTCCCGCGATTGCCTCGCGCATCGCTCGCGACAGTGCGACCGGAACGACCGGGTCGTCCGTTCCATGCACGATGTAGAACGGAACGCGTGCGACCTTCGCCGCGGTCGCTGGATCGCCGCCGCCACAGATCGGTACAACCGCGGCAAAGAGCTCTGGCCTCCGCGCCGCGAGATCGAATGCGCCGAATCCGCCCATCGAGAGGCCCGTCAGATACACGCGCGTCGGATCGACCGCCTTCGTCGCGACGACCTCGTCGATCGCCTGCATGAGGGCGCGCATCGCGCGCGTTGGCTCAGTTGCTTGCTTTGGTGTTTCGCCGCGTTCGCGCATCGCGCGGATGTCGATCGCGCACCATGTCTCGTTCTCGGGGCACTGCATCGCGAGCACGTAGCACGGAGCCTTCGTCTGAAACTCGTTCGATGCGCATGCGCCCGCGAAATGCTTGAGTTGCGCGCGGTTGTCGCTGCCACGTTCGCCCGAACCATGCAGAAAGACGATGAGCGGAACCCTCGAGCGTGATGCAGAGGTGGGATCGGCAATCGCTTCTGCGCGAGGCTCGATGAGTCGGTAGCGATAGGTGGCGTCGACCGTGCCGTCTGGCTTCTTCACGATGGTTTCGCCCGAGGCGATCTTCGCGAACGGATCTGGTGCCGCCACAGTCTCTGTCGGAGCGGCTTCCGTTGGCTTCGTTTCCTGCCCAAAAGCAACGCAGCCCACGCAGAGGGCTGCGCAGGCTGCGAGAAGATCGTGAAGGGTGGTCATGCGCGAGATGGTACGACGAGGCCACTTGCGGTTCGATTTGCAGCAGAGCCGGGCAATTGGATTCCGAGCGGCACTGGCTGCGGACGAACTTCGTAGTTCGGCGTGAGCGCGATGTTCAGCGGAAGGCGCTTTCCCGTCGGGTCGCGCGGGATGTTGTCTTCATCAATGATGCGCTGGATCGCCATGATGCCTTCGATCAGCATTTCTGGTCGCGGCGGGCAACCCGGTACGTAGACGTCGACTGGGATGTACTGGTCGACGCCCTGCACGACGGCGTAGGTGTCGAACACGCCACCGGTCGA
>Ga0315905_10007997_pt1 | contig 10694 bp, 12 predicted proteins | sample LakEriMetagenome_5_FD_203522 | JGI IMG/M metagenome (GOLD analysis project Ga0315905, IMG submission 203522) | Freshwater fungal communities from buoy surface, Lake Erie, Ohio, United States - Buoy 4 MA121 | ecosystem: Environmental > Aquatic > Freshwater > Lake | place: USA: Lake Erie, Ohio... | reverse complement strand
TGAAAATATGGTTACGATGATTATCTCCATAGTTAATCCAAAATAAAAATATAAGAAAGTCAAACCTATAATTGCAGCTATGATAAAATAATTATAATAGACTGTTCTAATCTTTTCAGTAATCTCAGAGGAAATATGGACCTGATTCGTAAATTTTGAACTAACCATGATTATACGTTTTTTTACATAATACTGCAAAATTGAATAAAAGTTGCCTTATTAGCACTAAAAATAAGTAGTAAAACTTATTAAATTTTTATTAGCGAACTCTAACAACTCATAAACAAGCATTTAACCTAAAAAGCAAACTTTATTTTAAAAATTTAAATTTCTATTACCTTTGTAAAAAAACGAAATGGCTAAAGGAACTCAAAAGAATCAAGATAAAATAGATACTTTACTAAAAGAATTAACCTCAGATTCGATAGCAAAAGTTAAAACAGCTTTAGATACACTAGAATTAATTGGTAACGAATCTATTATTTATCCTATGTTGCGACTTTTAAATCCTACAGAAGAACATGATGATAAAAATCAACTTCTATTAGAATTTTTGTGTACAATTAAAGATTCTGCTATTAAAGAAACAATCATTAATTCATTATCAGAGGAAGAATTTAAATCAATCAGGAGTAAAATTTTATCAGTTATTTGGAATTCACCCTTAGATTTTAGTGAATACTTAGATTTCTTTGTACGTATAGCAATCGAAGGAACCTTTATGGAATCGGTAGAATGTTTGACAATTCTTGAAAATTTAGAAGGCCCTTTTGAAGAGGAACAATTGATGGAAGCTCAAGTAATTTTATCTGGTTTGAAAGAAATACAATTTGATCATCAAAAATCTACAATAATTAGTGAAATAGCCTTGCTAGTTAAAAGTTTCATTCAACGAGCAAATATTGATGATTTAGAAGATTTTAATTAAAAGACACTAAAATTTTTAAAATTTCACTTGAAGCTTCAATGTGTGTCATATGACCTGCACCTTCAATCAAAGAAAAACCAACATCTAGAGGTAATTTTTCTTTCATAATTTGTAAGGGAGCTGTTTTATCTAGAGCACCTTGAATTACATGAACTTTAGAATGATTTTCCATCACCCAGCTTGAGTTATCAGTTCGATCACGCATCGCTATTGTAGCAAATTCAATACCCTTTGTGGAAAAAGTTTTTGCCTCATCTAAAATTTCAGCAATTTGTTCAGAATGGATTTCGGGATGAGAAAATAAATTAGGAATCGCCTCTTGAATAAATTTATCTTTTGCAATTTTTATAATTTCCACTACACGATTTCGATCTCTTTGTTTTTCTAAACTATCTTGCCAAAAATTTGAATTTAATAGAATTACTTTGGCAATTGACGGATTTATTTTTGCTAATTCTAATGCCACATACCCCCCCATAGAATGTCCAACTACAAAGATTTCATGATCAGACAAACCAACTAAAAGCTCATTAACTTTTTCAGCCATATAAATAATAGAAGGAGAATCGGGTAATGAATCATCACTCTTTCCATGTCCGGGTAAATCAATATAGATTTTTTTTGCGCTTAATGCGCTCAAATCTAAATGTTTCCACATGGTAGAAGATTCCAAAAAGCCATGTAAAAAAACAAACATTTTGCCTTCTCCCTCTATTTTATGAAATAACATATTATGCGTTCATTATTTGTTCGATATGATCAACCTCAATTGGAATGTTCGCCATTAGGTTAAATGGTTTTCCTTCATTGGTTACTACCAAATCATCTTCTATACGTATACCTATACCTTCTTCTGGAATGTAAATACCTGGCTCGCAAGTAAAGACCATTCCAGCTTGAATCGGCTCATTAAACAAACCTACATCATGAGTATCCAATCCTAAGAAATGGGAAGTTCCATGCATAAAGTATTTTTTATATGCTGGCCAATCAGGATTTTGGTTTTTAATATCTGTTGAATCGATTAACTTTAATTTGATCAATTCACTTTCCATGATTCTACCTACTTCTTTATGATATTCAGGTATTATTGTTCCTGGAACTAACATTTTTTGCGCCTCATTTTTCACATGAAGTACTGCGTTATATACTTCTTTCTGACGAGCAGTAAAACGACCATTTACTGGAAAACAACGTGTTAAATCAGATGCGTAATTTGCATATTCAGCACCTACATCTAACAATATTAAATCTCCATCTTTACATTGTTTGTTGTTTTCAATGTAATGAAGAACACACGCATTTTTTCCAGATGCTATAATTGGAGTGTATGCAAAGCCTTTCGAACGATTCATTAAAAATTCGTGAGCAAGTTCGGCTTCAATTTCATATTCCCAAACACCCGGTTTAATAAATTTCAATAATCTTTCAATCCCTTTCTTCGTTATATCACAAGCGTATTGCATTAATTTCAACTCTTCTTCCTCCTTAACAGAACGAATTAAATGCATGATTGGAGCACTTTTATAAACTGAATGAGCAGGATAATCAGCCTTACATTTTTTAATAAAACGATCTTCACGTGTTTCAACATCTGTAACAGCGCGTAAATGTTCGTTGGTATTAAAGTAAACACCCTCAGCTTCAGACATTAGTTGATTGAATATCGACTGAAATTGTTGCAACCAATATACCGTTTTGATACCCGCTAATTCAAATGCTTGTTCTTTATTTAATTTTTCACCTTCCCAAATTGCAATGGTTTCATTTGTTTCTTTCAAAAACAATATTTCTCTGTGTGCCTCATTTTTAGCACCAGGGAAAATCACTAAAATCGATTCTTCTTGATCAACACCAGAAAGATAGAAAATGTCTCTGTGTTGTTGAAATGGCATTGTACTGTCAGCACTAATTGGAAAAATATCATTAGAATTGAACACAGCTAAAGTATTCGGCTTCATTTTAGCTATAAATTTGGCTCTATTTTTTATAAATAATTGTTTAGGAAGTGATTCGTATTTCATAATAATTTATTTGAGTTGCAAAAATAGTTTTGTCTTGCGATTTATTGCTAATTTTTAAAAAATTAGACAACTATTTTTAGAACGTAATTGGTTTACGTAGTTAGTACATCAACTTTGTAGTGTAAAATTTAGAAAACATGAAAACACTACTTAAAAAAATAATGATCGAAAAAATAGAATTTCAGTCAAATGTAAATGAAGTTACGATCAAATGTACGATAAAAGTAAATGAATTAAGCTACCAAAATGAATTGGTAATTAATTTCTCACAACTAAATAAACTTGTTGGAAAAATCCAGCAAATAACTCATTTTGTGGACATATACTCTTATTTTATAGAAACAAAAATCAATGAAAATTCAACCTTATATACTATGGAGGGAACATCTATTGAATTAGATGCCTATGAATTTGAAAAGGTAATTGAACTTAATCAAACAAAAAAAATAAGTGCATAGACAACTATTTGTGAATATTTACGTATTATGCTAAAGATTAAAGTGTTTTTTATATCTTTGAAAGAATAAATGTACTAACAAATAAGTTCATCCTATGAGAAAACTTGGTTATTTATGGTTCTTACCTTTCGCTTTATTAATTGTTGGTTGTATTAAACCTGAGATTATACCAGCACCGACACAAAAAGTTGATTTAACAGCATATTTCAAGGGAGACATAAACGGAACTAATATCAAATGGGTTCAAAATGTGGATGATTATGATTGTTTTCCAACGATAACAAAAACTACTGTTCAAGGTACAGGTCAAGCTTCAAAAGCAGTATATTTCGCTGAAATGAAATCAGAATCCGTTAAAGGTTCAATAAGAATTGGAATCGGAAGTGTACTTTGGGATTACAATCTTGCAGAAAATCCTACGATGAAGCTTTTTAGTGAATTTATGAATTTAAATACCAAACCTAAATATTCAAATTACGCAGCTCATGGATTTGAGGTCCAATATAAAGACAAATTAGGTAGAACTTGGTTGAGTGATTCATTAACAAGAGGCAATAGTGTTCAATTTATTGGGGTTAAGCAAGAATCTGACGTAGAAAATGATTATTCTAAATTTATTTGCAGATTTAATTGTAAAGTTTATAGAACCTACATTGAAAACTTAGATACAATAAAAGATTCTATTGAAATAAAGAATGCTGAATTTAAAGGTTGGTTTACAAGATAATTGATGAGTCGTAGCATCAAAATAGCAATAATTGGGGATTACAATTTTACATATAATTCGCATCATGCTACTAATTTAGCTATTGACCACGCAAGCCACTTTTTGGAAATAGAAATCAGTTATTATTGGATTAAACTTCAAGAAGCTAGTCAATTATCAACAAATCAATTGAAGATTTATGATGGGATTTGGGTTGCGCCAGGGCCATATAAAAATGATTTTTTTCTTGGAGGTATTATTGATTTTTTAATCCAACAACCTCAACCTATTTTTATTACGGGTGATGGTTACAAAACCCTGATAGATGTCTTAATTGCAAGAAATAATCTGAATTTAAAAGGGGAAAAACTTATCTCTGACAACTTAGTAGAGGGTCAACAGTTTGAAGAAATAAATATTGTTCCTCACTCGAAAGAACTTATACAGCTTTATACCAATCATAATACGCATGAGCTTACATCATCTAGGTATAGTCTATATCCAAAAGTACTAACTTATCTAGTAGATGAATTTATCAATATTGAGGCCTATAATGAATTTGAAGAAGTAGAAGTGGTAAGTTTGACAAATCGAAACTTTTATTTAGCATGTGGTTTTTCTCCACAAATATCTTCTACTAGAGAAATACCTCACCCTTTAATTTACACCTTTATAAAAGCTTGTATGCTACAAAAGGGTATTGCTTTCTAAGGAATTTTCATAACCTATATCAATCAACAAATCATTACTTTCTGCTGCTTGAACGGCTAAAAAGTCACATCGTTCATTTTCAGGATGACCATTATGACCTCTCACCCAATGAAAAGAAATTTGAAAATTTCCCGCTACTTTTATATAACGATTCCATAGATCAGGATTTTTTTTACCTTTAAACCCTTTTTTCTGCCATTCAAAAACCCATTTTTTCTGAACTGCATCTATCACATATTTAGAGTCAGAAGTAATAACAACAGGGAATTTATTTGTTTTTAATGATTCTAATGCAACTATAATAGCCAATAATTCCATTCTATTATTGGTAGTTAAGCGATAACCCTGAGCTAGCTCTTTTACCTTTCCTTGAAATCGTAATATAGCACCATATCCTCCATTTCCTGGATTCCCTTTAGCCGCTCCATCTGTAAAAATTTCAATGTTGGAAGACATTATTATTTTTGTTGATTTTGAAGAAATTCAATATGTTTCTGCATACGTTTTATCATCCATTTTCTAACAAAATACATCAATAAAGAAAGACCACTAAACAAATAATAAACAGACCAACGATCAAATCCTTCTTGAAATCCTTTAAATGTTACTATTCCAAACGTTATTATGGATGCAAGCAACCAAAAATAAAGCATTACTTTATTGTATGTGTTCATAATTTAATTTTTAAGATTTAATGTCCCTCTCGGTTTTATAAATTGATATTCACTAAAATCTGAAGTAGTAATAATTCCATCTCCATAAAAACGACCATCTTTGGTCTTCACAACAACAGTACTTGAGGATTTTATTTCTTGCGTGGTCTGGTTCCAAATCAACTCCTCAGTTTCCATTTGTTGGACTTTATTCAAATTTTTCATCACCACAGAATCACGAGCAATCATTCTCCCTTCATTCTGCAGTATTTCACCATATTTTGCAGTTAACACCGTTTTAACAGACCCGTCAGGATTAAAAAAACGAACTTTAACCCCTTCCATAAACTTAATAATATGAGTAGGTTTATAATATGATTCTGCTAAATTAGCATTTAATAAAATCTTAACTTGTCCACTATCAGAATAGATCAGTTCTAAATCTCGAGTCCGTTCTTCAGGTGCACCAGGAATTTCAGTCACTTTCTTAATTTCTTCTAAATCATTCTCACATGAAAAGATTACAAATGAAATTAAAAAAAGGAATATTTTATTAATCAATTTTATTCTTTTTAAACCATCGATCATAAAATGCAGGTGAGATAGTAATACCAAAACTATATCCTAACTGTTTTTCAATGAAATCATTTGAATTCCCATTTGTTCTTTCACCATAATTAATAGCAAAGTTTAAAGATGAGAGTGTTCTCTGTGAAGTAATTGGGAATCCAAAACCAATTGAATAAACTGAAGTATAAAGTTGTTTCAAATTAAGAGACCAAGGCAATAAAGTATATTCATAACCCATACGGTATCTAATTCTAGAGAAAAAAGATATCGATTTAGAACGATCATAAAAATCTACATGCGGAGCAAATTGAAAACCTAAATTATAACTAGTAGCATTTAAAAATGAAGTTGAACTGTTTGAATTAAGTTCTTTCCACCTTGTGCTTTTATATGAAGCAAGTAGTAAAAATTGAGGTATTTTTAATGTAGTTCTATTTAAATACTTCGTAAAATCATATTTAAACCCTATTTCAAATGAGGAGGGATTAAAAACTGAACTCTTAAGAATCGAATAATCAAGCGTATCAAATGAATTTTCATTTTTGAAATCTGTAGCACTAATTAAAGCTGTTTTACTTTCAGAGGATAATGGTACTTTAGTTTTATATATTGCCGAAAGAGATAAATTTGAAGACTTAGAAAATAATATTTGATAATTTAATCCAAACTCTGGACTAAAACCATTTACTTTCAATGTATTTTGTTTAATACTACCAATCAATTCATTTTGAATAGATACTGTCTGTCTATTCATATTTGTTCCAAAAACATTCCCAAAATTAGTACCAAATGAAAGTTTGTGTTTTTCGAATTCTAAAATTTTAACAGCAAGTCCTGCAAAAGCATATGTTACGTTTCCAGAACCATACAATTGAGTTATTATAGTATCTTTTGTTGATTCATTTATAGATTTATTTATGACATCATAACCTGTATTTGATAGTGGTCTAAATCCGAATACTAATCCAAACCTATTTTTAAAAGAAAAACCAAAAGCCAGGTGGCTAAAAGCTAAAGCATTATTTTTTGCAGTCGAACCATTTTGAATAAACTGGTAATTTTGAATATAGACACTTGTTGAAAAGATAGGTTGACCGTGCGATAAAAACGCATATGATGCAGGATTGTAAATATTTAATACCGTTGAATCGACATATACTGCTCTAGTATTACCAAGCGCTGAAAAAGTTGCATTACCAGTATAATCTTCCTCACCTAATCCATTGATACTGTAAGGGCTTTTTGTAAATTGTTGAGCAAAAGAAATCTTGCAAAAAATTAAAACTAATAAAAATAGAATTCGTATCATAAATTATAAAGAGTAGAATAAGCCGTAAAGCGTCAAATTCTGTTCAACAAAAATGTTGTTTTTTATTTGAAAATCAAAACAATGAGCGTCACCACCTGTTACAAAAATTGTTAAATCAGGATACTTTTTAATGTAATAATCCAAAAAATAGTTTATCTCACCTTGAATTCCTTGCATCACACCACTATGGATACATGAAAAAGTAGAATCGCCATACCATTCAGCTTTCGAATTATCATCTATCAATGGTAATGATCCCGTATTGTCATTCAATGATTTGTACCTCAAAGTAATCCCTGGAGAAATAGAACCACCTAAATAGGTTTTATTATCATCTATTATATCAAATTTTATACAAGTCCCAATATCTAAAACTAAAGCTGCACCTTTAGCTAATGTAGCTGCAGCTACAACATTTGCCAAACGATCTGCACCTAAAGTTTCAGGAGTAGTGTATGTGTTTTTAAGAGGTAATTCTATTCCCGAATGAAATCGGATGGGATTTTGTAAAAGTTGTAAGATCCATCGAGTTTCTTTTTCAGATCTAACAGAAGATACTATTGTGTTTTCAAATCTATTATCTAATAAAAAAGATTTTAGTGCATTCCAATCATCACTTCCGAAATAAAACACTTCTTGTAATCTATCTCCCTTAAAAACACCTGTTTTAATTCTTGTATTTCCTGCATCAACAACAATTGTTGTATCCATTATTTCCTTGATTTTATACAAATGTACCCCAAAAAAACCAAAAAAAAACGATAATAGTTGTAAGTAATGATTTTATTTGTATATTTGCACTCAGTTAAAGGATGGGAGCGTAGCTCAGTCGGTAGAGCAAAGGACTGAAAATCCTTGTGTCGGGGGTTCGATTCCCTCCGCTCCCACAGAAAAAGGTTGATTTTTATCAACCTTTTTTCTTTTAGTCCAATTTTTCCAATCTCTCAACTAATCCTTTATAACCAGTAAGTTCCATCTTAATAGATCCAACCATTAGTTTAGTTTCTATTAATAAAGGAATTTTATTTTTATCACAAGTAATATAAAAATTACAATCTTCCTCATGTTTAAATACACGCCCTGTTTGTACTACAGGATTAAATAAATAACATTTAAATTTACCTGCTCTAATCCCTACATTTTTAATTCCTTTATATTTTATCTTTATTGGAAATATTTTTTCGTCAACGTAGGAGTAAATTGTAAATACATCTCCTTTTTTTGCATTTGAAAAATCTAACGTTCTCGCATAATAAAAAGAAGATAACATATCTTGTACATAACTTGGTGCATCTGCAACTTTCTCTTTACCATTATCAATCATATTCTTATGTTGATAAAAACGATATTCTTGATTGATTGTATACCCACCTTCATCTACATCTCTTTTAAATACATGGGGAAAAATTCCCTCTTGATCTATATAAGTTTCATATTTATCACGCACCTTAAAAAACCAATCAAAAGCACCTAAACTTTTTCCTGTTCCAACACTATGAAAAACTTCTCTACCATTAATCTTTGTATCTTCTTTTTTTAATTCTAAACGAGCAAACCCGGCATCAATTAATCCGTAATGAATTGTATAATCCAATTGTTCACCTTCTTTAAATGAAGTTTGTTCCACTTTTCTGAAAATTGATGAAGCATAATCTACTGGTTCTCTATAATCTGTAACAACAAAAGATGATAACCCTAATGTTGCAATAGTAAGGCAAAATAATGTTTTCATGATAAATCAATTTAATAATACAAGATACTAATAATCAAATTGTGTACCAAAAAAAATCCCAACCGAAAATTCGATTGGGATTGAAAATAAAATTATGTTTTTTTTCGATATTGCGGAAATTTAATTGTCTATCTACGAACGGCGCTTGGAAATTCTATATTTGATTGCATCCACTGTATAATACATTACAGGAACCAAAATAATAGTCAAGAACATAGAACTTAATAAACCACCAATTAATACCCAAGCAAGACCATTTTTCCATTCTGCACCCGAGCCTTTTGCAATTGCAATTGGAATCATACCAATAACCATCGCAATAGTTGTCATCAAAATTGGGCGCATACGTTCACGAACAGCTTCTAATAATGCTTCTGTAACATTCTTACCTGTAGCTTTTAAATGATTTGTAAAATCAACAATTAGAATTGCATTTTTAGCAACTAATCCTAGCAACATAATCATCCCCAACATAGTAAAGATACCAATGTTAGAACCGGATAAATTCAAAGCAAGTAAAGCACCAATCAAAGCAACTGGAATAGAGAATAATACAACAAACGGGTATATGAAGTTATCATAAAGTGCTACCATGATTAAGTAAACCAATATCAACCCAATCAACATAGCAGTCCCCATAGCACCAAACCCTTCTTTTTGCCTTTTCACTTCACCACCCCATATCATTCTTACATTTTCGTTTAACGGATTTTTATCCAAGTACTCTTGAATTTTTTGAGCTAAAGTACCAGCAGGTGTGCCTAGAACATATGCACGAATGGTTGTCGAGCTTAAACGATTTTTACGTTCCAATGAACCAAATCCATTTTCAACGGTGATTTCAGCAAATTCTTCAAGTTCAACCACATTTCCTCTCGTTGTGGTAAAACTCATATTCCTAACATCATCAACATTTTGTCTATCACCTTGATTCAACATCACTTTAATATCGTATTCATTTTCTTTTTCAGAGAAATTGGAAGAATTATTACCGGATAAAGCATTTTGAAGTTGCATACCTACCACAGCAATCGGCAATCCTAATTGTCCCATTTTTTCTCTATCTAATTCAATACGAATTTCAGGCGAAATATCATCCGTAGAAATAGTTGGATCTTTTGCTCCAGGCATAACCAAAATAGCCTCTTTCAGTCTTCTAGCTTCATCCATCAACAAATCTGAATCACTGCTCGCTAAGAAAATTTCGATTGGCGCTTCTTCTGATTCAACCATTCCAATATTGATTGCTTTTACCTCTATACCAGCAAATTTTGTTTCAATTCGCTTACGAATTTCACTCATGTATTTTGCCGTTGGAATTCGATCTTGAACTCCATCTTTTAGCTTAACGGTTAATTCAGAACGAGATTCATTTCCAAAAGACGCTGCTCCCATACCTGCACTAGGTCCTCCGACATTTGAGAAAACCATTTTTACATCAGGCTGTTGTAAAATAAATTGTTCGATAGCATAGGTTGTTGCATTATTTTCATTGAATGGAGTACTCTTATCGTATTTCAATTTAATCATAAATTTCCCTTGATCTCCTTGAGCAACAAATTCTTGACCAACAATACCCAAGCCCATCACTGCTCCTGAACCA
>Ga0315905_10007996_pt1 | contig 10694 bp, 9 predicted proteins | sample LakEriMetagenome_5_FD_203522 | JGI IMG/M metagenome (GOLD analysis project Ga0315905, IMG submission 203522) | Freshwater fungal communities from buoy surface, Lake Erie, Ohio, United States - Buoy 4 MA121 | ecosystem: Environmental > Aquatic > Freshwater > Lake | place: USA: Lake Erie, Ohio... | reverse complement strand
TAAAATGAAGCTCCCGTTAGGGATCTAGGCCCGTCTCGGCATACTTAGCCCTGTGCAAGTCGATTGATGGGTTCGGGCGACAACAGCCCTTCAACAAGCCTTGCGCTAGTGATTCTGACATCTGGTTGCACTTTCTGGCCATGTCCGCCGACTGCAGCATGTAATCGCGCCTGGGCTCGCGCTTGCCGTATATCTCCAGTTTCCTGGCAAGCTCCGGCAGCGTCGGGTGCACCCAGATTTCGTCCTGCCCGGCAAGGTTCCGGAGGTACAAGTAGCCCTGTTGCCGCAGAATCGTGCGCGCACACAGGTCGGGCCTCTCGATTGTAATCACGAGCACGCGGTGCACATCGAACGGGAAGGTCTGGAGAACCATGTGCTCCGACCCCTCCATATCCAAGCTCAGGTAGTGGATGACAGGAGGTGCTTTGAAGTCTTGCAAAATCTTGCCCACCGTCACTGTGCGGTATGTGACTCGCCTTGGCGCCTCTGCTCCCCAGTGCGATTCCTCGGAGTCCCGCGGCTTACGTGACCAGTCTCGGTTGGGCATGTCATCTGAGACAACGCCCGCGTGGCCCGACCCGTATCGATTATCAAACTCAACCTCTGCACCTATCGCATGGCCCACGACAGCAGCAACCGCGACACACTTGCGGTGAAGCAGCCCCTTCCAGTGATTGGCCTGCGGTTCAATGCATATACCACCCCAGCCATAATCCCTCTCCAGCACATAGGAATTGCTGTAAGCCACCGCATCATAGGCTGCCAAGTCAACAAAAAAGCCGGCGGTCATGCCGTCCAAGAGCGTCACTACCCACCAATCCTGCAAAATCTCGCCATGCCAGGCGGCGGGAAGACTGGCCGCGCCAATACCCCCCCACCAGTTGGCCTGCTCCTGCCCGTACACGTGCGCAACCACGGCCTCAGCTGTGTCAACACTGAATGCGCCGTGCTTCAATGGGTCCGGCACAAGCGCGTTCCAGTTACGCAGCGCTGCTACCAGATGCTCCATCCGCGGCGCCACACCAGATCCTCCTCCCGCTGGCGGTGCCACAACCAGCTCCTGGTCTTGCACCCACGCGTGCAGCCGCCGCCACCCGCTGCTCTCCGTCTCATACGACCCCACCGGATTCTGCCCCTCCCTGCCGACGCGCCCACTGGGCCCCTTCCCCCCGTCTTCTGGGTATGTGGACCAGGAGGCATTTGAAAGGGAGTCTTGCATAAAAATCATGGAGAGGGGAGCTTCGCCTACCTCTCCACACCAGCGCCAGTATGTTTCAGCCCTCGCCAGACACAGCACTTGCTGCTGGTGTTGCGTCATGTTGCGCTCCAGGCGCGACTTTTTCTCCCATACCAGTTGGCTCGACACCTCGGGGTGCATCGGACACCAGCGCGTGGTGAACAGGCAAAGGGGCAGCAACGTCGGCCAGAACTGCTCCCTGTCGTCGTGCTCGTACCCGTGTATCCCTCGTGTTTCTATTTCCCATGAAGTTCCTGGCGCTTGGGGGCGGCAGCCGGGAGCAACGCCAAGACGAAAGGACGAGTCTACTGCAAAGGCGCAACCTGCCCACTCGTCGAGCATAGCATCGATCGATTCGGCCACGGCATTGGCCCCCCGCGATGCGGCACCCAACGCCCCATCCACCCCCTCGCCTAGCACAGCAACGTAGGCGCCTTCTGCAATTTCTATGCATTCGTCTAGCGCGGCCTCCGCTCCTATGTCGCGGGAATGACGCGCAAACTTTGCTGCCGTTCGAAATACCAGCTCAAACTGGTAGACATCGCACACGATCGAGGCCCACGTGCTCCTCTTGTCAATCTCTTGCCCTTGTCCTTCCCTCTGCGTTGAACTCGCTCCGTGGGCGCGAAAGAGCGTCTTGTGCACTTCGCCAAACGCTCGCACCACGTCCTCTGGAACCACTTGTATTTCAGCCCCTGTACTCGGATCGCTGATGCTCATGAGATGGTCCACAGTCATTGCCCTGGTAAGATAGCACACATGTAGCAACACGAGCACGCAGGAAGCGCCTGTACAACGTCTCCGGGCGATCCGCGCATCTCCTCCAACTGTCTCGTTCATCCCACGCATTCCTGTGCGGAAATTATATGATAGTCCTTAACCGTGTACGGTACGGAACTCGGCTCGGTGACCTTAAAGAGAATTGGTTTCTTTTGTTTTCCAATTGAACACTCACTTTTCTTTCAACGCTTCTTTCACGAGGCCCCAATCGACCCGGAGTTCCCAAAGTGTTTCCGGACTCTTGTCGTAAAGATTGAAAAAACGAATTCCAATTCCACACGAGATTTTTCGAAAAGGATCAATTTCACCAGAGTTGACCCATTTGTTTGCACAACTCTTGTCGTAAAGATTAAAACACGCAGGAATCCACTCCGATCATATTAACCGAGATAAGGAGGACATAATTTTACTACCGGTCGATTGGGGCCTCTCCTTTCACGTGTTCATGTCAACTTAAATGGAGTTGGTTTAGGGGTTTAGGAAATCTAAATGACTTCGATGACCTTGGTTTCTCACATGTCCTTGCAGTGGGTGCGGAGTGCTCGTTGCATCGCGTGTTCTCGCCGCCTGCGCCATCGGCAACTTCAGTCCAGGGCTTACCACAACCCAGATGTGTGTGCAGATTGAGGCCAACCTCACGTGGTTTAGGCACGCGCCTGTTGATGCAAACGGGGCGCCGGACCGCTTTGGCGCTGGCGCTTCTGTACCAGCTGGCTTGCGTGTACGAGTGCGGCTCGCACGGGGAGACGCGCGTGAAGGCGACCGCACGGGGAGGCGCGCTGGGAGGCGACCCCGACGCCGAGACTCGATCACAACGGCTCGCGCAGTGGCGGGCCCTGCGCCATGCTGCCGCTCCCGGGTCCAACGCGGCAGCGGAGGCAGCGCAGGGGGAAAAGAGTGGGGAAGAGCCGGGAGATGGGCTGGGAACACGGCTGAAGGAGTGGAGGTCGCAGAGACGCAGCGGCGAGCGCCTCGAACAGGGGCCCGCGGTCGTGCAGGAGCCTGATGCCTCTTCTTGGCGCGCCATCCGGCAAGCCCAGGAGCTCGGCATGTCGGCGGCGGAGGTGTGCGAGCTCAACTGCGTTCCGCCGAGGAGGAAACATGTGGCAGATTGTGCGATCTGGGGCGTGGTCACCACGATCTTCGAGCCAACCAAGTCCATCCTTCTCTTTGCTAAACGAGTCACGAATGCGTGTGTGGTGGTGGTCGGTGACAGGAAGACGAACCATTCCAGGTGGGGCGGGGTTCCCAAGAATGTGTTCTACCTGAGCCCGTCGGAACAGGAAAGCTTATGCTACACGATACTGCAGCACGTGCCCTGGAACCACTTTGGCCGCAAGAACATCGGGTACATGTACGCGATAGCTGCTGGCGCTCAGAGGATCTTTGACTTTGACGACGACTACAAGCTCAAGGCAGGGATGGAAAACGATCTCCACAAAACGTTCGGGAAATGCTCGGTGTCGCAGCCTAAGCACCTATACTACAACCCCTACCCTGATCTACAGGACCCGTTTGATGATTACGGTATTGCGTGGCCGAGAGGGTTTCCCCTCGAGTTCATACGCGACCCGGCTACGCACTCGCAACAGCGCGTCTACACGCACCTACATGTTGCAGTCGTTCAGTCGCTGGCGGACCACGACCCCGACGTGGATGCAATATTCCGCCTCACGCGACGCCTGCCCATGAATTTCGCGTCTACCCCCCCTGCAGCAGTTGCCATTCCCGCCGGCACATACACGCCGTGGAACGCGCAGGCGACGCTTTTCTTAAACAATTCCTTCTTCGGGTTGGTGCTACCAGTCACGGTGTCCGGTAGAGTGTCTGACATTTGGAGGAGCTACATCACTACGAGGCTGCTGCAAGAGGCTGGCATGCACGTGGTGTTCATCACCCCTATTGTTGATCAGCACAGGAACCCACACTCGTACAGCGCCGACTTTCAGGAAGAGCTTGACCTCTACGGGAAGGTTTATAAGCTGATTGAAGTACTCGAAACAACCGCAGCTGCGCCGGAATCACGGATGCAGGACGTTTACCTTATGTTGATGAAGGAGATTGTCGCCGCTGGCATTCTGCGTCAAGCAGACTACGACTTGGCGCGGGCGTGGGTGTTGGATCTCCAGTCAGTCGGGTACACGTGGCCAGTCAGGCAGCCAAGGGAACGGAGCCCTTACTTCCACATACTCACGGAGAGGAATATGGTCGACGGCAGAAGAGATGCTGCTGTGGCAGTGGATCACAAACACTCGAATTATGCTGATCTTGCAAATTCCAAATGCAAGACCTTTTGGACGTCTGATCTACACGACGGTACGCGTTTAGACTTCACGACGATGCTCATGCGGCTCGGACACCGCGTGAGGAACATGGGAACGAAGGGGCTGGAAAGCCCGTACCCAGAATTCGCGCGCCAAATGTTGCTGCCTACGAGACCTCTCTCAAATGTGGTTCACAGGCTCAAGGCACATTGGAGTGGCATGAGGGAGGCAGATGCAAGGTCAGTCGTAGTAAGACTAGGCCCCTTCCTTTGATTCCGAGATGATGGTACTAACTGATATATTTTGATGTGGGCCTTGGAGCAGGGAGTTCTTTGAGTACTACAAAAACGACGCAGACATGCTTGACACGGATGCATTCATGTGCCATTTCCCCCCGTCGTTCTGCGAGATATATCTACCGTTCAATCGGAGCGTCATAATATCCGCGTCGCACAGGCTCTTTCTCGGCAGGTGCTCCATTCCTCAATCCAGTCACTTGGTCAAGCACCTCCGTGCCATGTCGACGCATCCTCGCCGCCACTTCATATTCGGGAGCAACACTTACGACGCGGAGTACATCGGCTACTATACAGGTCTCGTCGTCCCAGTCCTTCCAGCAAGCTCCTATGGATACCAGTTCATAGCGTACGCCCCTACCAAAACAGAGATCCTCGTTGGTCCTGTGCATCTGTCCACCCACACCCACATCGAGGACATCAATGCGGTGGGCAAGGGATGGAACTTTGTCGCCATCAGGGAGAAATACAAAAGATTCGATGCTCAGGTTTGCTTAGACTGGGCCGATTCGGCCGCAGGGTGTGCAATTAATATTTATCAATGATCAATAAGATTCTTATCTCAAAGCTATCGATAAGCTTTGGTGCTCATCAAATACTTATCATTAAGCTTTGATGTTTATCAATACTTATTAATCAGCGGGAGGCTCTTATCAATTATTGACAAGAGATTTTTGGTTTCTGTCGACAATCCTGACAATTAAGCGACGAGAGGTCGTCGGGCACTGCACATCATAAGAGTCAACACCACCTCTCTATGTACACTGGTCACATCATGTCCAGGCTTATCAATAATTAATAAGAGTGCCTTATCAAATACTTCTCAATCAGCTTTGGTGTTCATCAAATATTTAGCAATAGGCACCAAAGCTTATCACCCTTATTGACAAGCCCCCCCCACTATCAATTGTACACTCTATTCGGCCGTCCTATGCATGTGAGTATCTGACAATGATTTTGTTATTGCGACAGGATCTTGGTAACCACAGGGCGGTCGTCATGCTACCGTACGCAGTGCACTCGTATGGGGTGGTGGAGGTGTTTTCGCTTTCCATACCTATATTCACGCCGACGATCGAATTTGCATTGGAGTTGCAGCTGTTCACTGACAAGAACGTGGACGATATGTGTATACACTACAATGGAGCGGAGTTTATACCCCCGCCAGCGGATCCGAATTCGCCGCATCCATTCTCCCCAGAGGACAGTTCGCTAGAGGCCCAACGCTACTGGCTCCGTTTTGGAGACCTCTACCAGTATCCTTACATTCAATACTTCAAGTCATGGGTCGACTTGATCGATCAGTTAAACGCGGCAGACTTTTTAGCTATCCATCGCAACATGACCGCATTCAACGTCAAGAGACGTGGTGCAGTAGAGAGGGCACTGAAGGGAATAGCGGAGAGCCTGCCTGCCAGAGGCACGATACCGCAAGACTGGTCTCAGGCCATTGCGCCATGGGGTCCATCTCTTATGTCCCATTAGTAAGAGCGATTCTCAGCACTTCAAGCGATTCTCAGTGCTTCAAAAGCCTAAACCGATTCCTCCTATCGGGAATCCTTCTGCGACAGTAAGCTTACACATTAATATTTAAGAAGGTACAGATATACTAAACACACCCTACGACCGCACTGAAGCCCGGGATGAAGATGATGAAGAGGATCGCGACGCTTGAGGCCTTGCGGAAAAAGCGGTCTCGTCGTAATCTTCATGCCCCATCGTTGATAAGGCTTCCTGCACCTCACCCCATACCTCCTCGTGACCCTCTTCCGCATTTGAGTCACCTTCCTTACAACCCTCTCCCGCCGCAAAATCACTCCCCTCCGGACTGCGGCATCCTTCTCCCTCGCTCTCATCCGCAAAATCACTCCACACCCAAAACACTGGGATGCACCTTGCTTTCCCATGGGTGTTTGCACTCCTCCTGAATCCCACCACCAATAGCCCTCCTCGAACGGATTTTTCAGGCATCGTGGGAAATGCATTTGCTTTTCAGCACTGCCTGCGGCCTTCAAAATAGAGACATCACCAGACCGGACCACATTCAGTGGATTACCCCCTGCTGGTAGCTTCCTCGCACCTACTGATACTATTTTTCTTATCTCTGTTTTAATCTTCAAATCTCTAGGTTTCACATTTCTTGCCCCGGTATTTCCATGGTATCTGTGGCACATAGGAGTCCTCGGTACTCTTGAAAGCTAGGTCAGATAGCCTTTCCGGATCTTGCACCTTTAATCTTCTGGTACTGCGACCGTCCGGTTCTGTAGTCCTCATGATCTCCAGGAAGTCTGGCTCCGACGACCTTCACAGACCTCCGGACCCCTAGGTTTTCCCCGGGTTTTTGACACGAGCGGTGTATCAGCGCTTCCCGTTTAACTGGGTTCTTTTTTGGTTTTCTCTACTGAGTCATATGGCACTCCGGTAGCTGTTTCAGCGCCTCTTTGATGCCTCCTCAGACTCGGACATTCCAAAGAATGTTCCCTTTACATTAGTAATAAACTCTTGCCACAGGAGGTGATGGAGATGCTTCCTGACGAGTGGCAAGTGACGGGTAGCGCGCGGCTGGGCAAGAGGGTGAGAAGAGCCATCATGGACGCCGACGAAATCACGGGGTTCGCAGATGCCACCGCAGATGCCACAGTGGAGAGCCGGCTACCTCCCGGCAGACAAGTCTGACTTCGGAAGGTGTCTTTGTGTTTGTTTGTGTATACGATAAGCGAGAAGAAGAGGAGAGTGTGAAGGAGCGTGTGAGGAGGAGTGTGTAATTACCAGCAGCTCGGGTGCCTGCGCGCGTGAAGCCCACTCGCGAATGAAGACAAGTGGCCATCCGTGAGGCAATCTGCTTTTGGTACGGGACGTTAGCGCCACAATCCTAAGGGGCGGGCCCCCCTGAGCGCAGCGACGATAGTACCATGCTTTAAGGAGCGGGCGCCCTCTCGCGCACAACGCACTTGGGGCCTGGGCCGATTGAGGTTCGATACCCTTAGTCTTTCCCCCTGGGATGGCAGGTCACCCGTGTCCAAGCCTACGTACGATATCCCTTTCCCTCCAAGGAGAGCCGGCATATTCTGGAAAGGGATGATCTCGGCCCGCCCGTCGTGCCTGGGGGTCCGGAGATCAGTTGGAAACCCCGAAACCTCCGCCCCAGGGAGGAGAGCACGTCCCACGGGCCCGCCTTCTCTAAGCAGCGGCTAGGTGATTGGGACGGACAGACGGATGTCTGAGCTCCCTTGTGCACTCCCAGGCGCGCCATTGGCCAAACGGAGAGTGGGTGTATAGTACTCGCTGTCATTTGCTGGGCCGCGAGTGCCCAGAGGCGGTGTTACCCGACAGGGCGTTGTACTTTCCGACCCTTCAGTCATTTGTTGATTGTCGATAAACTTCTCTCTCTCTCTCTCTTTCACACACGCACACACACACACACACAGGTACTTCTGTCTCTTCATGTCATTCGGTCATGCTCAGAGTCAACACGTGTTCATAGATTGCCTTTCAATAGTCCTCTTTCCTTCCCACCCCCTTCTTCCGCATCCATTGTTTGGTCTCCGGACTCAAGTTTTTCTCCCTGTCACCACCACCACCCACCTCCTCTTGATTGCCACGTGTACGTGTGTATGCACGGGTGCTCGCCAAATGGCTTTGTGATTAGCAAGTGCGCCAAATATCGGCCCGAAATTAATCCTTTCCTCCAGACATATTGCTGGGTTCGGAGGTAGACAACGGCGCCATTTGGTGTGAAGAAAATCTGCTCCCAAATTTGTGCTTGAGCCGCACAGCGCACGCCGCGGCAGACAAATCTGCCGACGTATTCATACACACACACGTACACACACACACACTTTACACATTAGCATGCAAAAAGTTGCGGTCTTTCTATGAAATTCCGAGGCAGTGAGCAGTAAAGTGGACTTATACATGCGCTTGCTGGGCATGCAAAGCATGCACGCATACGCGCCAGCGCGCTGGCTCCAATCACGAGCACATCTCTCAACCTCCAGACAGAAGGAGTGTTTCATGTGCGCTGAGCTCCGTGGACAATCTGCTGGACCAGAGAGAGAGCGCGCATGTGAGTACACACACACACATACAATCATACACACACACAATGTGTGAGATGTTCATGCACGTGCGCGCACACACGAATCTCTAAGCTCCTTGGTGCAGGCGACCGTGACGCTCTTGCCACACTAGTGTGTGTGTGTGTGTGTGCGTGCGTGCGTGTGTGTGTGTATTTGTGTGTGTGTGTGTTTGTGTTGTGTGTGTGTGTGTGTGTGTGTGTGTGTGTGTGTGTTTCTCTCTCCCTCTCTCATTCTCTCTGTCTCTCATTCTCTCGCTCTCTCATTCTCTCTCTCTCTCTCTTTCTCTCTCTCTCTCTCTCTCTCACAGAAACACACGAACCCACACAGAGGACATGAGCCAGCATCGCGGTGCTGGCATGGGGGCTATAGCATTGAATAGCATCAATGCGGGAAACCTGCTGGCAGCCATTGCCGGTGTCAAATTGGAACTGAGCTCAGTGGTACCTCTGCTCATCGCCTGCGCAGCAATTGCGTCCTGTGCGTCCTGACAGAGAGGAAAAATCAAGAATGGAGAGAATATCAAGAAAGGCAAAGAGGTGTATAACTTGGGCAGGTGTATCTCGATAGCGCGGTATCGAGATGCACCTGCCCATGTGCTCTACGACGATGTCTTTGCCTTCCTGCGCCAGCGTGTTTGGTGTGAGTTCGTGGGAGGGAGAGTGTGGTGAGGGAGAGTGTGTTCCTCTTCATCCTCCTGCTCCTCCTCCTCCTCCTCCTCCTCCTCCTCCTCTACCGGGCTCAGATGCTAATGCGCATCGTCAATCTGGGCGAGCATCAAGCATGGTCGTACGAGCGGTGACAAACGGGGGCATGATTGATGTGCATGATTTGATGCGCCCGCGTCCGCACGCAGACAAATTTTCAAGAGCACTTTCTTACTTGCACAACTTTGGCGCCAAAATGCAACTTGATGGCGTCCAGTCTCTCTCGCCACGTCATCTTACCCCATTCTCCTCCCTGATAGCCGCGGCTAGCTTCGGATTTTTGGGCTGCGGGTATCTTTTTCATCTGTGTTTGCAGGTGACATACATAAGGGCATATATTATGTACATCATAAATATCATATAAAGTCAACGAATAATGGTATACTATGTATGTCATAAATATCATATATCTATGATATACATATATTATGCATATTATCAATATCATATAAATACAACGAATAAGGGTATTGCTTAGTTTCCACTTTAAGGGTATTGCTTGATACTCTCATCAGGAGAGGAGAGTTTCCACTTTAAGGGTATTGCTTAGTTTCCACTTTAAGGGTATTGCTTGAACTCTCATCAGGAGAGGAGAGTTTCCACTTTTTCATGTTCTTTTGAAACTTTTAGTATACATACATACACACACATATACATATATAGTGGACATGTACATACATACCTGCATACTTATCTAGTCGGTGCGCACGGGTGGCGACATAGCTGCAAATACATGCATATAGAAGCTTAGATAGGTGCATATACAGCGAGTGTCGAACTTTTTATATGCATGTATCTAATGTTGCTACCCATGTCATATGAGGAGGAGGATACATGTCATATGAGGAGGAGGATACATGCATGTATCTAATGTTGCTACCAATGTCACTACCCCTGCGCATATGCATGTATCTAAGCTTCTATATGCATGGATATGCAGCTATATGTCGCTACCCTTGCGCACCCACTAAATGAGTATGTATGTATGTATGTATAAGTACGTGGCCACTATATATGTATGTACGTGTGTATGTATGTATACACCCTACTTTAACACAAATACACAATACTTCAACTCATAGCTAAACAAAATTACACAATACCCACAGACGTGCAGACACAGACACACGACACATACACACATACACACATAGACACACGATACCCACGGACATGCAGACACAGACACATACACGCACACACATACAGGAAGAGAAAAACAGAGATAGGGAGAGAGAGCAAAAGAGAGAGAGAGTAAGTCTGTGAGCGAGCGAGCGATGGAGGGAGAGCGCGCACGCACGCGATAGAAAGCGAGAGAGTCAGAGGAGGGAGGG
>Ga0315905_10007994_pt1 | contig 10696 bp, 8 predicted proteins | sample LakEriMetagenome_5_FD_203522 | JGI IMG/M metagenome (GOLD analysis project Ga0315905, IMG submission 203522) | Freshwater fungal communities from buoy surface, Lake Erie, Ohio, United States - Buoy 4 MA121 | ecosystem: Environmental > Aquatic > Freshwater > Lake | place: USA: Lake Erie, Ohio... | reverse complement strand
CCAGTAACAACCAATATATTTTTCATTTAATATAAAAATAACTTAACAAAGATTGGTATTTATAAAGCCTGGCAACGACCTACTCTTCCGTGCCTTAAGACAAAGTACCATTGGCGCTAAAGGGCTTAACTGCCGAGTTCGGAATGGGATCGGGTGTTACTCCTTTGCAATAATCACCAGGCGTGATGGATATACTATCTTAAGAAGCAATTGTAAATAATATATTAGGTATTATTTTTTAAAAAAAACAATCTGTTAAGAATTATTCCAAGTAAAAGCCAAAAAAAAGTTCCATTCCAAGAAGTGGCAAAACTTCCAGCACTTTTGAAAGGAAATAACATTAATAATACGGATATTAAACATGAAAAAGTAATTGCAAACTTTTCATTTTTTTTCTTGAAATTTAATTTAAGTAAAATTTTTCTCATAAGAAAAAAAATAAATAAAAAATAAAGAGAAAATCCTACTAGTCCAGTTTCACTTAATAATTCTAAATATAAATTATGAGGGTGGGAAGAGCATAGGGGATGTCCTGTATTTAAATTTATATCCTGTAACTCTTTATCGCAAACAACTCTATAATTTTTCAAACCCCAGCCCGTCAAAGGTTTTTTAAGCCACAGTCTGTAAGCCGAATTAAATAATTTCCCATGTGAACTGTTATAAATCGCTGAGATAGAATTGCCAAAATCAAGATATCTATGTTTAACAGCCTGAATGTTTTTAAAAGAAATAATACTAATTAATATAATACCTGCTAAAAAAAAAATAATGTAAAAATTTTTTTTAAAGAAAGAAAAAAAAAATGCAACTAAAAAAAATAAAGAAAAAAAAAATACGGTATTCATTCTTTCTCCTGTTATTATAGTTGCTAAAAAAACAAATAATAAACTTAATAAAAAAACTAATTTAATATAAAAATTCTTTTTAATAAAAAAAACAAAATACAAAATTAATCCTATAATTGGAGCTATAATCTGAGCTATAAAAGAAGCTGCAATTAGTTCTTCTCCGAACAAAGCTGAATATCTTTGTCCATCTGCTACTGGATGCCCAAAAATATCTTTATTGAAAATATACTGAAAATAAAGATCAAAACATAAAAATAATACAAATATAAACCAGATCTTTAAAATATAATTTAAATTAATTATTTTAAACGCATAGAAAGAAATTAATAAAAAAAATAAGAAAAATTTAATTAAAAAAAATGCAGATTTAAGAGACTCATATACACTTATAGAAAATAAACTTAAGATTACTACATAAATCCAGAATAATAAAAAAACTTTTACATAGTCTTCCAAAAACCAAGCCCAATTATTACTTTTTATTGAAAAAAATAAAAATAGGAATGAGAAAAAAAATAATACAAAATTTATAGCCGCTGGTCCTAAAAAGAAAAAAAATGGCAATAGTAAAATAATATAGTCAATTATTTTATAATACACTTGATTAATTTTTTTATTTACCATTAAATTTAATATTTTAATAAAGAAATATTTTGAAAAAGATAAAACATTGGGATATCTATTTTTGTAGTTATTAAAAAAATAATAACTGTGACTAAAAATAATAACATTAACTTTTTATTCTTAAAAATTAATTCTGGTGATTGAGCTAATGAATTTTTTTGCAAACCAATATTTAAATAATAAATAAATGACATGGCTATAAAAGGAAAACTTATTAACGTCTCAATTTTATATTTAATTAAAAAAATTCCCATAAATAAACACGAAATTAAACAATAAAATATACTCGATAATAATAAGCTATTTTCAGTATAATTTTTAAACGATAATCTATATTTAATTAAATTTTTTTTTTTTAAAAAACGATACTCAGCAAATCGTTTTACTGACATTAAAAAACTTCCTCCAAACCAAAATATAATCAACAAACTAACTGGTGGAAAATAATCTACATTTAAAATACTCCAGCCAAGAAAAAATCTAATAACATTATTAAATGACTCTGTTATAACATCTAAATAAGCAGTGTCCTTTGCTCTTATTGGCTTTAAATTATATAAAATCCCCATTAAAATTAACAATAATAAGCTAAAGAAAAATTTATTATTTATTAAAAATCCAATCCACAAACCACAAACCAAAAAAAAGAAGTATGCAAAAGTTGCCTGGAATAGGGATATTTTTCCTGAAACTAATGGTCTTTTTTTTTTTAATGGATGGAATTTATCTGTTCTAAGATCAGCAATCTCATTTAAAATATAATTCGAAGAACATATGATGCAAATTGCTAATAATGAAAAAATTATTAATAAAAAATTATGAATATTTAAAATGTCTGCAGGTTTGACTATAATTAAATAAAAAATAATACCCGGTAAAACAAAAACATTTTTTGGCCAATAGTCGATTCTTGCAAGTTTTAAGTAATTTGAAATAAGCACAATATTATTTTGTTAAATAAGCAGTAATTTTAAAAAATTATATATATATAAATTCTTAATTAATAGTGGAATATTTTTTTCGTCAAGATATGCTTTGGAATTTTTGTAAAATATTTTTTTTAGTAAAATTTCATATTCGTTTATACAACTTTTATTTTTTTCAATATACAATTCTTTCTTTAATTGAGTAAGATTTACTCGCGCATAAGTTTTATCTACAATATTGAGAATAATAAAATTACTATATCTTTTTAAATCGCCATCATTAATTAAAAAATACTTACAGAATGGGTATTTTTTATTAAATACTACAGTAAAGTCATTAATTTCAACAGGATGATAATTTTTATAAATTAAGTTATTTTTAAAAATATTTTTTAAATAATCATGGTCTTCAAAAATGAAAATATTAAAATAATTCGAAGATGAATAGCTGTACTTATTTTCAATGTAATTTTGTGATTCGATTTTGATAAATAGAAAAGTATTATTATCTATCAAATTTTTCTCTTTAACTGTTAAATAAATGTTTTTAGATTTTTCTAATTGTGCATGTTCGTATTGTTGAAATGAAAAAAAATTGACAATTATAGAAAAATAAAAGGCGATAAAAAAAAATTTAAAGAAAATTATATAATTGTTTTTTATAGTAGAATTGTATAAAAATAATAAAAAAATTGACGGCGCAAATGACATGGCTAACATGCCTCGGTTGTTGTAATCTCTGAAATCAACACCTGTATTAGCAACAGAATGCATTAAAATCGTTAGAAAAATTATAGAAATTATAATAAAAAAAACTTTAAATGGTTTAATGCTATTTAAAGGCCTTCTTCTTAGTTTAAAGATCAAATATATAAAAATAAAATTAAAAAAGATTATTTTGGCTAAAGTGAAATATAAATTTTTATTAACTAAATTTTCAATATTTAAAAAAGCATCATAAAAATTTTCTAGGAAAAAAAAATTAATTAAAAGGGATAAATTAACAAAGCATAATTTTATTATACTAAAAATATTTAAATTACGAATCCTAGACAAATCCTCTCCTTCTGGCCTAAAGGCTAAGTATTTTTGAAAAAAAAAAATAATTAATAATATAATTAAAATACATAAAAAATTAATAAATAAAATTTTATAATTTTGTTTATAAATTAAAGGAAAAAATAAAAATAAAATTATTAATGGAAAAAAACTTTCATAGGTCAAAAATGCTAAAAATATTAATACTATACATAAAACATATAAATATTTCTTTTTTTCTACTATAAATTTTTTAAGCAATATAAGTGCAAATAAAAAAATTGCTAAAGAATAATTACCAACACTTTGCATAGCCGGTGAATAAAGAGTAGTGAAAGAAAAAAATGGAAACACCACTAAAACAAAAAAAATTTTTTTTATTTCTTCACTATAAAATAAAAAATCAAATAACTTATAAATTAAAGAAATACATAAAATATGTTGAGAAAGACTTATAATAAAGTAAAGTGCATAATTATTAGGTAATTTTGATATTATAAAATAGTAAAATATAGAGAGTGGTCTATTACTAAAAGCAGGCTCTAAATTTTTATAAAATTTAAGTAGATTTAATGTTTTGTCGCTGTTAACAATAGCAAAGTCATCGATAATAAATTTTCCATTATAAGCAAAAAGAAAATATCCAATTAGAATAATTGCTAAATAAAAAAAAAAATTTAGAGAATAACTAAAACTATCATTTTTCATTGTCTATCTATAGATAATATATGTTATAATTAATTTTAAAATAAAACTATAATATCGCGGGGTGGAGCAGTCTGGTAGCTCGTCAGGCTCATAACCTGAAGGTCCTAGGTTCAAATCCTAGCCCCGCAACCAATTAAGCTAATCTAATTCATTATCAAAAAAATTTTACAGCATTATCTAAACATAATTTTTTTCTCTTGTGAGTGACCATCAATTACCAAGATATCTTTAGATTTTTTTTAATTCCAGTTAAATATATTTAAAATATTCAACTTAATTTTTTGCGGAAATAATCATAAATAAATTATAATATACTTCGGAATTTCGTTGTTTCCAACTTTTTCTCCCAGTCCAATGCAGAGCTTAATATATAATTAAGCTGATTGAACTTAGGTTGCCAATTAAAATGTTTATAAAATTTATCTGAATTAGCTACAACTTTTTCCGCGTCTGCTTCTCTTCTTGGACCGTTTTGATATTTTATTTTTATAATTGATAATTTATTCATTTCTAAAATTATATCTTTAACTGAATATCCTTTTCCATATCCACAATTATACACATCAGAGTTTCCATTATTAATTAAATCTATTGCTGATAATAAATGCATTTCTGATAAATCCGAAACATGAATAAAGTCTCTAATTGGAGTTCCGTCTTTAGTCTTATAATCGGTTCCATTGATAATTAAATTTTTTCTTTTTCCAATAGCTACTTCACAGGCAATTTTAATCAAATGGGTTGAATGTCTACTAATTAATCCAGTTCTAAGTTTTTTGTCAGCTCCCGCAACATTAAAGTATCTTAATATTACATAATTTATTTTTTTTTGTTTTTTTTTGTTTATTAAATAATTTTCTAAATTCAGTTTTGATCTTGCATAGGGATTTAAAGGATTTAATTCATCATTTTCTTCAACATTATCTTTGCTTGGGTTGCCATAGACTGCAGCAGTTGAGGAAAATACTATTTTATCTAAATTATTTTCAATACATGCTTCAATAAAAATTTTTGCTTTATTAAAATTATATTCAAAATATTTATCTGGATATAAAACTGATTCATCTACTCTTATTAATCCTGCAAAATGCAAAACAGCACTAAAATTATTTTTTCTTAAAATCTGACTTAAATTTTTCTTATCCGATATGTCTATATTTTCGAACGTTGCAGCTTTCGGAATTAATCTTTTATCACCAGTGACAAGATTATCTAAAATTGTCACTTTATGGCCTTCATCTAAAAATAAATTAGCAACATGACTACCTATATAACCAGCTCCACCAGTTATAAGAAAATTAAATTTATTCATTATGCTATTATTTAAATTAAAAAAAAATTTTATAAATATTTTTTGTTATATATTGCAAAGGATCTAAAAATAATTCTTGATACCTTGTATTTAAATAAGTTTCCCTGTTTAACATATTATCTTAACAGAATAAAATTTAATCTTTGCACTTTCATATAATAAAACATAAAAAAAATACTTTAAGATAATTTAAGATAGTTTTAAACAATACGTTTATGTTTATAATTAATAGTTAACTCTTAAACAAATTATTTTATTTAATTATTTTAAAAATAGAAGACTTAACATAAAATAAAAAGAGTTTTATTATCTCAAACACTGAAATTTTTGGTAACTCACTAGTTTTTTTTTTATAAACTATTTTTGTAAATTCATTTTTCCAAATATTTAAATTTTGCATTTTTTTAAGATCAATTTTTCTTAAAAGTCTTAATATTTTTTTTTTCCAAAAAAAAGAGGAATCTAAATTGGTTATATTATTTACATCATTAGGATTTAAATGACCAATCCAATTATTTGGTAATTTAGTTAATTTTGGGAAATTATCTATAAATGAATATAAATATTTTCTATTTATTTCAGAAATATTTTCTTTTTTTATTAAATAATCATGAATTGAATAGTAAATTTGTTTCAATTGAAAAGACTTCCTATCAATAAATTGAAGATGTATTACGCATCCATCGTTTATATTTAAATATTTGAGCTTATCATTTTTACCAATAGTTCTTGGCTCATGATATCCTGAACTAGAATCGTAACTTTGATTCAAATCATCGCAAACAATAAAATCTTTCCACATATTTGACCAAATACTCTTTTTATCTGTTCGAAAAAGAAATGGGCTGCTCCAGGCTGATAACCATCTCATCATAATTTTTTCACCAATTTTCATTTCTTTTAAAATTTTATTTGATTGTTGCACAAAACTATTAGATAAAATTTCATCACAATCTATACAAATAAAATGAGTTCCTCCATGCGCACGGCCGAGATGAAATAGAAAATCTCTGTCTACAGTAGACTTTCTTGTCTTATTTTTATTTTGAAAATAAATTTTTGAATCAAAATTATTTAGTAATTTTATTAATGATTTTTTTTTACTATCTCTAAAGGGATAATCAATTAATACAACTATCTCATCAACAACTTTTTCAACACTTTGGAGGCTAAGTTTTAAATAATCATACTCATTATTTCCAATTGGATATAAAGCAACAACCTTCATATCTTTAAAATATTTAATAATTTTTTTGTAGTGAAATTAATTGTACCATTTTTTAAAATCCATTTTCTTGGTGAAAATTTCTTACTATCAAACAAAGTAATTTTTTCTTTAAAATCATCAAAATTTTTAAAATAAGCACCGGTATATTTTGATAAATAAGGACAAGAATTGGAAATATATTTTTTATTTCTGTACGTCCAATAACCTGGGTTAAAAACTAGTGTTGGGACATCACATGACCAAGCTTCAAAATTTGATATGCCTTGAGACTCGGATTGCGAAATAAATATCAATGCTTTTGAGGAAAGTAATAAATTATAATACTCTTTTCGTTCATAAGCACCATATTCTATTACTTTAATATTTTTTTTTTGATAATTTAAATAATTTAAAATTTTAGTGTAAATTTCTTTGTCATAAGAGAACTTTTTATAAATTAAAAAATCAATTTTTTTTGAAATTATTTTTTTAGGACGCCAAAAATTTTCATCTACACCAGAATACCAAATATTTATTTTTGAAATTTTTCCTCTAGTTTGTTTTAAATATTTGTTTTTTATCCATTGCGATGGAACAAGTATTTTTGATATCTTTTTTGATTTAAAAATTTTATCATCATTAGGCATTATCATAATGTTTGGGCCAATATAAATTTCTGAGTCTACATTGATAAATTTTTTTAAATTTTTTTTGTCATCTATAAATAAAATTTTTTTCGTATTTAAGGTAACTTTATTTATATAAAAATTAATTTTTTTTTTTTTTAGTTCATTTATTAAGCTTTTAATTAAAATTTCTGGGCCTGAAAAAGGATTTTTTAGGAAAATATAATACCGAAGTTTACTTATAACCAAACTACATAAATTTTTTTTTAAAAAAAAAATTGATAAAGACATTATTAATATAATTTTAATTTTTGCAAAATTTTTAATATTAATTTTTTACTCTTATTATCTTCAAAATATTTATTAATTTTTTTACTAATCATTTCGTTATAATTTTTAAAATAGCTTTCAACTGGATATCTCTTATTAAAAAAATGATAGTTTCGATTATCGTATCTAATTAGGGTAGGTAAATAGTAATTAGCTGTTAAAACTTTATTAAAAACACCGTATCTAAAATGTATAAAATTACTTTCAACAGCTTGCAAGGATGATGGCCTAGTACTTAATCCTTTGCCTTCATTTAAGTAATATCCTAAGATTTTATTGACAACAGTTCCTTTGCTTAAATAAGCAAGCCTTATTGCAAAATCGAAATCAGCGCTTGATAAAAGCTGTTCATCAAAAAATCCAACTTTTTTTATTAATTTTTTTTTAAACATAAAAAAGGGTCCTAGTTTCATTGAACTCTTTAATTCCGTTAAACTATTTTTATCATGTTTTACAATAGTACCGTTTTCTGAACCAAAATTTTTTACAATTTTATAATTGCCAAATACAAATCCCAAAAATTTTTTTTTTTTTAAAATATTATATTGCAATTCCAAAGAATTATTAGTTCTTAAATCGTCTACATTCCAAATTGCTAAATATGTTCCTTTTGAATGTTTAATACAATTATTCATTGCATTTCCTATAGATATTATCTTTTTATTAACTACATGTTTAAGCCTATTAGGATATTTTTTTTGAAAATCTTTAACTAATTTAATTTCTTTTTTTGTTGGCTCGCTATGATCTAAGATTAATTCTATTTTATTAAATATAGTCTGTTCTGGTAATTTTTTTAGAAAAAGATTTAAATACTTTTCCATTTTGTAACAAGGTGTAATTAAACTAATTTCCGGTTTCATTTTTTATTCAAGTAGAAATCTATAACTTCAGATATTCCTTCCTTGAGTGAATATTTTGGTTTCCAGTATTTAAGTAAAAATTTATTTGCTTTATTTTGTTTATTAAACTGAAGAGTATCTTTATTCTTAGACTTTATAATTTTTATATTTATTCTCCTCTTTGCAAATTCTTTTTTTATTATATTCGCTATCTTAATTATACTTGTGTATTTTGTTGTAGTTAAATGAATTTCTTTTGCTTTCTTAAAATATGAGTAATTATTCATTATAAGTTCTAACCCGGTGCAACAATCTTTTGAATATAAAAAATCTCTTTTTTCGTTTCCATTTGTTAACATTTGTATCTTTTTATTTTTTTTTGCATTTAAAATAAAATCTGTAATTACGTGGGATTTTTTCATGTCTTTTTCAATGCCATATACATTCCAAAACTTTACTATAATTCCACCAAGAGACTTTGAATAACTCTCACCTATTTTCTTGAGAACACCATAATTTGAATTAATCATATTTGACATAGTAGAACTAGCAAATATAAATTTTTTATTATATTTTTTAAGTAAATTAAAAACATTTAACATAATCAAAATATTGTTTTCAATAAATTTGAACCTATTTTGATTTTTGATTAAATATCTTGATCCACCGACATCAAATGCCAAAAAAAAAATAATACTTGATTCTTTTATCATTTTATCTATTTTTTGATTCTTTATTCTCAAATCTTCTAATAAAGAATTCTCAATATCAAAATTTAAAATATTATATTTATTCATAAGATATTGCCTTAATGCAGTTCCAATCTGTCCACTGGAACCAAGAATTAATATTTTTTTTTTCATTTTTTTTTAATGGTTTAAATTATTAAATTTATATTAAGTCTTTATTTATAGTGCCGTTTATTTTTCTAGATCTTTTACTTAAATTTATTTTTTTATTTTACTAATATTATATATTTTCACATATATTATTAAGTAATTTGTCATTAATTTTTATTTTAGTTCCAATCCAATAAATTTTATCAATTTAGCTATTTAGTATTATTAAGTTAAAATTTCACAGTTGTAAGTATATAATCAAAATTTTTTTTGCTTAACCTTTAGTTAAAACTAATAAAAATTTTGTCGTTTTCTAATTAGTATTGGATTTTAATGGATATTTATTATATTTTTAGTATAGTATTTTAACTAATTTTGTAATATCTCGACGTTTATGATTTTTAATCCACACAAAAAAAAATTTTTTATTATAATTTTTATATTAATAACATCCTCTTTATTGGCTGTTAATTATTTGTTGAAATATTATTATGAAAATCGTAAAAATTTATTTAAAAACTATGATCATGTTTCTTTTACAGAAAAATATATTGATAAATTGCATCACTTAAGAGGACGAAACCACCATTTCCTTGACTATAAAAATCCGCATGAATTTATATTTAACTATTTAAATAAAGATGAAAATAAAGAAACACTATTAATTCAAGGGGGTTATAAGGCACTTTTTTTGAATAAAGAAGCTTCCATTCAAGGACTCAAGGATATGGATTTTTTAAAAAAATTTAATTTTATAAATGCGGGTACAGTTAATTACTCAATATCTCCAATGCTAGCACAATTAAAGGTGTTAAGAAGTGATTTTAAGATAAAACCGGATAAAATTGTAGTATTTATGGATCCTGCCGACATAGGTGAAGAGGTATGTCGCTATAAAGATTTGATAAGATATGAAAATGATAAAATAGTTTCTTTAAAAAAGGAACCAAATAATGGAGATGTATATTGGTATGACTATGACATTCTTGCATCTAAAATTAAATTTTATGAAGGACCAAAAATCATTTATTTGCCTGATTTAATTACTTACATTATTAGAGATAGAATTTTTAAAAATGAAAAAAAATGTAATTATAATGAAATACAAAAACCATTAATTAGTGAGATTAAAGAATCAAATGATTATTATAAAAATTTATTAAGAAAATATATTAATGAAGCTTTTTCTGATAAAAAGCTAAAACATATGTATATTGTTAGCTATCCATATATTGAACATCATGCAGAAAGAAATGGAATTAAATATAAAGTCAAAATATCTGATTTAGTTGAAAATGTTTTAAAAGATAACAAATTTAAAAATAAGATTACTCACATCAATTTTTATAAAGAAGGTATTTTTCCAGAGATGGGGAAAGATTTTCTTGAATAT
>Ga0315905_10007992_pt1 | contig 10696 bp, 5 predicted proteins | sample LakEriMetagenome_5_FD_203522 | JGI IMG/M metagenome (GOLD analysis project Ga0315905, IMG submission 203522) | Freshwater fungal communities from buoy surface, Lake Erie, Ohio, United States - Buoy 4 MA121 | ecosystem: Environmental > Aquatic > Freshwater > Lake | place: USA: Lake Erie, Ohio... | reverse complement strand
GACGACTCGCCTGCAGACCGTCCATTCCTGGCATCCGCCAGTCCATGAACACCAAGTCGTACGGATCCGTCGCGTCGTGCTGTCGCACGGCATCGATCGCTGCCTTACCCGAAGAGGCTAGATCCACACGCGAGACGATATTGCCAAGCGGATCTTTGAGAATCTCCTGAGCAGTTTCGTTGTCATCGACTACCAGCACCCGCAACTCATTCAGTTTTTCTGGAACTACTTTCCGAGACCCCACATGCGATCCCACGCCAAGCCACACGGTGAAGTAAAACGTACTCCCCACCCCCGGCTCGCTCTCCAACCAAGTACGCCCGCCCATCAATTCGACTAACCGGCGACTGATCGTCAGCCCCAATCCAGTTCCACCGTGCTTGCGTGTAGTCGACATGTCGGCCTGGGTGAACGGCTGAAAGAGCCGGCCGGCCTGCTCTTTTGTCATGCCGATTCCGGTGTCGCGGACTGCAAATCGCAGATGCGTTTTTTCTCCAACCTGCTCGATCTCTTCGATCGTGATCCGCACCTCGCCGCGTTCGGTAAATTTCACCGCGTTATTCACAAAATTGGTCAGAATCTGCCCCAACCGCAAGGGATCACCGACCAGAACATCTGGCACTTCGGGAGCCACCTGGGCCAGAAACTCCAGCCCCTTGTCGTGAGCTTTTTGTGCCGTGAGCGTCGTGACCGAAGTGATGACTTCATCGAGTCGAAATTCCGTCGACTCGATGTCCAACTTACCGGCTTCCACTTTGGAAAAGTCGAGGATGTCGTTGATGATTGCAAGCAACGAGGTGCCCGCATTATGGACCTTGCTGACATAGTCACGCTGCTTGGGTGTCAGTGTCGTCTTCAACGCCAGATGCGAGAGCCCGATGATGGCGTTCATCGGCGTGCGAATTTCGTGGCTCATGTTAGCCAGAAACATCGACTTCATCTGCGTCGCTTCTTCGGCTTTCGCTTTTGCGATCCGCAATTCTTCCGCAACACGCTTCTGGTCAGTGATATCAACCAGCAATCCGATCAATCCACCGGGACTGCCATCTTGCAATTTGAAACCATCAACCGAATAAAGCGTGACATGGGTTTCACCATCCGAAAATTTGATCGGCAGCTCGTAGCTGATTCGGTTCGCGTTGCGAATGACACCGCGATCCTGCTCGTCAAATCGCTTGCGATCTTCCTCGGGAATAAATTCAAGCTCCAGAACACTCTTCCCCTTCAGGAAATCGCTTTCAATTCCAAATCCCTGCTCGTACGCCTTGTTGCAACCGACAAATCGAGCCTGGGCGTCCTTGATAAACATCGGGTAGGGAATGCTCTCGAGCAATGCACGCTGAAACGCCAGCAATTCGTTCGTGCGCAGATTTCGCTGTAGCACCTCAAGCTTCATCGCCGCCATGCCTGCAACGTCTTGCAATAGGGCAATCTGTTGCTCCAACAAGTCCGCAAAAGTAGCCACTTCCACCACCGCAAGCACCTGGTCCTGGCTCACCAGTGGAACGACTGCAAGCACCTTGGGAGGCGACTGCCCTAATCCCGAACGGATATGGATGTAGTCGGGCGGTAAATCAGTCAGCACGATCGCTTTTCGTTCGACAGCTGCCTGCCCGATGAGACCATCGTCGGTGGCGTAATCAGTTCCAGCGCGAGAAGTCGAACCGCCATAGCATCCAGTCAAGTAGAACCGACCGTCTTGCCGCCGCACATGGAACGCACCGAAGCCGCCTCCCAGCAAAGGCACCAATTTGGAGAGGAAAACCTCGGCAAAAGTCGACAGCACTCCCTCATCCTGCAGTGATTCCGATATATCGTTCACGCACAACTTCACCCATCTCTGTCGGTCGGCAGCGTCCACCATCTGGCGATAGTTTTCCATCGAACGCGCTACTTCACCGATTTCGGTATCTTCCTGCTGGTAGCCGATCGTCACGTCGGCTTTTCCGGCAACAAGATCTCCTAGATTCCGATTCAACGCGGCCAACGGATTCACTACTCGCTGCCCGTAGAACAGTACCAGCGCGGCGATGACGGAAACGGCATTCAACGCCAGGGACCCGATTGCAATCCAACTGGCAGCATTGGCCTGCTTGGACAACGTCGCGGCATCACTCGAAAGACGTTCTGCCATCAGTTGCCGACTCTCGTCGATCGGCTGCATGATCCGATCTTTCGCAGCACGGTAGCCATCTCCGAAAACCAGCGAAATCGCCTCCGAAAGATCCTTATTGGCAACCGCGGCGATCGCCCGGTTTTCCAACGAGATCAAGTCATCCGAATTCTGCTTGGCCCGTGTGATGAGCGCCAGTTCGCGATCGGTGATCCCGAGTTCCTTTAGACGCTCGACGGCCTTGTCGCGAGACCGATCCTCGTTCAATTCTTTCTGAAACGCTTCGAAATACCGTCGATCACCTGTCGCCGCATAGCCGCGCACATTGTTCGTAAGCACATCGCTTCCGGCTGCCAGTTGAACCGCCATCCGCGAAGATTCGTGACGGATGAAATAGGCTTTTTCTTCAAGCTGTCTTAAACGCAACGAGACGATCGCAGAGAACAAACTGACTATGGTCAGCAAGATGACCGCGACGGTAATGACGCGGCTTGTTTGTCGAATGCGCGACGACATAGATCCGCTCAGCATCACTCAGCTTGGTTCCGCCGAGAGCCTACGCTAGTCTCTTCGTGCAGCAAATAAAATTGTGGCAGAATACTAGCCAAACCGCAATTACCGCGGGAACGCCTCACCACAAATCCAAGGAGCCACTCTTCTTTGAAGGTGTTGTGCCTAAAAGGCGGCGGAATTCTTTTCAGAAGACAGTCGTCTTGTCCCAATAAACCGGCAGGAAAAGTCGTCCGACCTCTTTCAACAGAACGGTCGAGATCATGCAGCAACTCGGAAGTCTTCCCTCACGAATCCAAAACAGCACTGGGCCCTTTTCTAGCGAAAACTGGAAAAAGGCTTCATACCCCTTGGGACAGACTCGCTACCAAGCCTAAGGCATCCATTTGAACGGTGACGTCCTCACCAGGACGGCCCCAAGACGGCTCAATTGCCGTTGATGCAGAGCGGTCAAAAGTAGCAGGGACAGGATCGCCCCGATCATTGCCCATAGCATATCCCATTGCGCATTCCAGACGTCTCCCTGATGCCACAGGAACGCGTCACCATCCTCTCCGGCGAGGGTCGTCGCAAACCACTCGATCAGTTCGAAGACGGCGGCAAACGCGAGACAGATGAAAAATGCAAAGTAGTTCAACCAAGCTTGGCTTTGAACGGGAGAGCAACCAGCATAGAGTTCCCGGAACAGAATGGCGGGAACGAATCCTTGCATGAAATGACCAAATCGATCGAAATGATTGCGTTCCGTTTGGAACAATTGCTGTAGCCACAACAGAAATCTTTGCTGGACTGGTAGCATGACAAGGTGGCCCAACGCCAATGATTTTTTGTTTAGTGCGCGCAGCCGCCTGCGCCGACAGTGGCGAAGAAGTCGTTCCCTTTGTCATCGACCAAGATGAACGCAGGAAAATCGACGACGTCAATCTTCCAGATCGCTTCCATCCCAAGCTCGGGAAACTCCAACACCTCCACCCGCTTGATATTTTCCTTCGCCAGAATTGCCGCCGGCCCCCCAATGCTTCCCAGGTAAAAGCCGCCATGCTTTTTGCATGCTTCCGTCACCTGGTTGCCTCGATTCCCCTTAGCAATCATCACTAGACTGCCACCAAGCGACTGAAAACGATCGACATAACTGTCCATCCGCCCCGCCGTCGTCGGTCCAAACGATCCGCTGGGCAGCCCAGGAGGCTGCTTGGCTGGACCCGCATAATAAACAGGATGCTGCTTGAAGTACTCAGGCAATGGCTGCCCCGCCTCCAATCGCTCTAGCAACTTCGCGTGGGCAATGTCACGAGCCACAATGATGGGCCCGGTCAGCAGCAACCGCGTGGTGATCGGATAACTGGATAGCTGCCGGCGCAGCTTGTCCATCGGTTGATTCAAATCGATGCGGACAGCCGTTTCATCCTTGCGATGCCGAAGCGATTCCGGGATCCAGCGGATCGGATTGCGATCGAGTTCCTCCAGGAATACCCCGTCGCGTGTGATCTTCCCTTTGGCCTGCCGGTCTGCACTGCAGGAGACGCCGATTCCCACAGGAAGACTCGCTCCATGTCGCGGCAGTCGAATCACTCGGACATCCAGAGCAAAGTACTTGCCGCCAAATTGAGCCCCGATCCCCGTCTGCCTTGCTCTCTCCAGCAGTTGCTCCTCCAGCTGAACATCCCGAAAGGCTCGTCCAAGTCGATTCCCGGTCGTCGGCAGCGAATCGAGGTACTTCGTCGACGCTAGCTTGACCAGCTTCATCGTCGACTCCGCCGAAGTCCCTCCGATCACGAAAGCCAAGTGATAGGGAGGGCAGGCAGCTGTCCCCAGGGTCGCCATTTTTTCGGTCAAGAAATCGACCAGCCGTTTCGGATTCAATATGGCCCTCGTCTCCTGATAAAGAAACGACTTGTTGGCCGACCCGCCCCCCTTGGCGATGAAAAGCAATTCGTACTCGTCCCCGTCGACGGCCATCAGGTCGATCTGAGCAGGCAGATTGGTCTGCGTATTCTTTTCGTCCCACATCGTCAGCGGCGCATTCTGGGAATACCGGAGGTTGTTCTCGGTGTAGGCATGAAAAACGCCGCGGGAAATCGCCTCCTCATCCCCTTCGGATACGACGCGCCCTCCCTTCTTTCCCATAACGATCGCGGTCCCCGTATCCTGGCAAAACGGTAGCACGCCAGCGCTCGAAACGTCGGCATTCTTCAGCATGGTAAGAGCCACCATGCGATCGTTCTCCGATGCCTCCGCGTCGTCCAGAATGGCAGCCACTTGCTTCAAGTGAGCCGGCCGAAGGAAGAAATTGATGTCGTGAAACGCCTGAGAGGTCAACAGCCGCAGGGCTTCCGGATGCACCGCCAGCCATTGCTCCCCTCGCCAGGAAAGCGACTCCACATGGTCGGCCGTGACCAGACGGTACTCGGTGGCATCTTCCCCCAGATCCAGCAGCTTCTGGAACTCAAATTCCGTCCCGCCCATGGCTCACATCTCTCCTGCAGGGAATGCCGATCACCGAACCGCTCTCCAGTGTAAGCCGCCCGATGAAAGTCGTGAACGCCTTTCATATCTCGCGATGCCTACTACTAGCCAGGAAAACTTGATTCGCCAGCGGGATTCCATCCCCCAGGACGCCCCTAGCCCCCAAAAGACGAACCTTTGCGGGGTTGGCATCGTATCACACAAGCCGCTGCAACCGGGTATCCGTACTCAAATTGGCATCCTCAGGGTCTTAGACGCCTCCTTTGCAGTGCCACCGAACCCCATTTGCCGTATTCTTATAATTTTCAGCGTTCTTTGATCGCGATTTGCTTTGCGACCGCAACCCTTCTCATCTCTCCCATCGTCGGGTCGCACCCGACGTTTTCCTCTCTCAGGAAGGCTGCGGTAGGCACCATGATCGTCGCAGATGGCTTGGTCAAACGCTTCGCTACCAAAGGCAGGTGGATTGAAGCGGTTCGGGATGTCAGCTTTCAAGTGCGCGAGGGGGAAGTCTACGGACTGCTTGGACCCAATGGGGCAGGCAAGACGACGACGTTGCGGATGGTAATGGGACTGCTGGAACCCGACCAAGGGACGGTTTCCATCGACGGAAAAAGCTCTCAGGAGAACAGTGTCGAACTACGCGGCCAGATCGGCATGATCTCCACCAATGATGGCGTCTATCCCTGGTTGACCGCAAAAGAAATGCTCCTTTATTTCGGCGATCTCTATGGGATCGATCCGGCACTGGCCCACAGCCGACTGTTTGAGCTTTCTGCCATGCTGGGGATCACTCGACTCCTGGACCAGCGGTGCAACACACTAAGCACCGGCCAGCGGCAGCGCGTGATCCTTGCACGGGGCCTGATGCACGATCCCCCAGTCATTCTGCTCGATGAGCCGACACGGGGACTGGACATTGTCGGCAGCCGGACAATCTTCGACTTTATCGGACATTTGAAGGATCTTGGAAAGTCGGTGCTTCTTTCGACCCATCGCCTGGACGAGGCTGAACGACTTTGCGACCGATTTGGCCTGCTGCATGAGGGGCAGATGCAGATGGAAGGATCCCTGACCGAACTCAAGGAACGCACCGGCAGATCCAATCTGACAGATATTTTCCTCGATCTGCTCAGCCGTCCCGCCAACTTCATGCAGGCGGAACACCGATGAATCATGCCACTTCTTGGTCGCTGAGTCGATTGTTGCGACTGGTTCAGAAGGAAGTCCGCGAATCGCTTCGGGATCGTCGCACCCTCGCGACTCTGATTCTGATGCCGCTGATCGTCTACCCCATCCTCAGCCTTGCATTGCAGCGCCTGGTGGTGACCTCAGGATTGTCCGGTAAGCCTTCGACGAAGATTCGGATTGCTGTGGCGACCCCGGAAGATGCCGAGCAGCTGGTAGAGATGATTCAGGCAAGCTATGCGTACCGCTGGGAACGGCAGCAAGCAATTCAGGCGATTGAAGATGGGGAGGATACGAAGGAACCAGAGAGTCCTTTCGACCTGCAGTTGGCGATCACCGACCCCACCGTCTTTCTCGAAAATGGCTCGATCGATCTGGTGGTTCGGTCGACCTCGGTACCCGATGACCCAAGTCAACGACAGGCGTGGCGCGCAACCGACCTTCAGATCGACTATCGCAAGGGAGATCCGATCAGCGAGCAGGGTCTACAGCTTCTTGAAGATGTCCTGCATGATGTGAACGAACTGGAAATAAAAAAACGATTCCCCAAATGGCGTCCCGATGTGCAGTGGAATGCCGTGGCGAGGAAAAGTAGTCGCGATCTTTCGGTCGGCTTGGCCACGGTCATTCCATTGGTTCTACTTCTCATGACGATCACAGGAGCTGTCTATCCGGCAATCGATCTGACGGCTGGCGAGCGGGAACGCGGGACGATGGAAGCGCTGATTGCAACTCCGACCCCGAAATTTCAAATTCTCCTTAGCAAATATGGGGCTGTCGTCCTGGTGGCCATCCTAACTGCGATCGCTAATCTGGTCGCCATGTGGATGACGCTTTCCGTCTCTGGAATCGGAAGGGCGCTGCTTGGAAATGAAGGCTTCTCGCTGGCTAAGGCCTTTCGGATTCTTCCACTACTGGCGCTCTTTGCTGCCTTCTTTTCCGCCATCTTGCTATCCCTTTGCAGCTTCGCAAGAAGCTTCAAAGAAGCTCAGGCATACCTGATTCCGGTGATGCTCATGGCGTTAGCCCCCGGCATGGTGACACTGCTTCCGGGAGTCCACCTAACCCCAGGGACAGCCTGGGTGCCACTGGTCAACATGGTTCTGTTGGCACGCGAAATCATGATCGGTTCGGTCGATCCCGCCTCTAGCCTGATCGCGGTTGCGAGCACACTGCTTTATGCCGCACTGACGCTCTTTCTAGCCTCCCATCTCTTCGGGCGTGAAGCGACACGCCCTGGAGGCTCTGAGGGATCCTGGCAAGCTTTTGGCAACACTTTACGCCCAACACCCGGCCAACTGACGGGGCTTTTAGCGGTTCTCTATCCACTCTTTTTTCTGCTCAGCAATCTCGCAGCAGGCATGGCATCTTGGGCCCCCTGGGAGCGACTGGCTGCCAACGGCCTGATCCTGTTGCTCCTTTTCTTCCTGATCCCCACTCTTTATTGTCGACTTCGCCATGTTGGTATCCCCTCCACTTTTCCGCTCCGGCATTTCGGATGGCGTACCCTTTCGATGCTGGCAGGATGCTTTCTGATCGCTTCGTCCCTCTGGATGCTGGCGTTTGAGTTTTATCTCCTGAGCGAACGATGGGAATGGATCAGGATCTCAGAAGACCAGAGACAATTGGTGGAATTGGAACGACAGAAATTGCTACAACTGCCATGGTGGCAACTGATGTTATGGACGGCAGTGGTTCCTGCATTCGCCGAAGAATGGTTCTTTCGAGGATTCTTGCTGAGCAGTGTTTGGCGTTGGAAGCCATGGCAGAAAATCGCTCTGTCAGGTCTCCTCTTTGGACTCTTTCATGTATTCGTCGGGCAGATTGTCGCGCTCGAACGCTGGCTGCCTACCACAATACTAGGGCTCGCCTTCGCTTGGCTGACGATCGCCACCGGATCGATCCTTCCAGGAATGCTGGTGCATGGCCTCCACAACGCCGCTCTCTTTTCGCTAACCTACTACAAAGAGTTGGTGGAGGGTTTGGGCTGGTTTCCTACAATGACCGACCATTTGCCGTCCTCTTGGTGGATCGCCGGGGCGCTGGCCATCATGGCGGGAACCGCCCTGGTAGTATGGTCGTCGAAAGTAGGCCGGAGGGAGTTCGAGGATGGCCAATAGCGTCTGGCGTTTTGCAATGGCAGGGCAGATTCAGTTCGGCCGCGGTGCGTCGCGCTTCTGTGGATCGACGGCAGCCCAATTGGCGATCCGCAACCCACTGGTGGTCACCGACCAGAACTTGATCCGAACGGGGCTAATCGATCCCATCCTGCAGTCGCTAAAAGACCACTGCCAATCGGTCACCCTTTTTGATGGGGGTCAGGCCGAGCCTCCCGTCCAGATCGCTCGCGAGGCCGTGGTCCTAGGCCGGCAACACCAAAACGATGGAGTCATCGGCGTGGGCGGCGGTAGCAACCTGGATGTAGCGAAGGTTACAGCCCTGGTGCTTCGCCATGGCGGTGAGCCTGAAAGCTATTTCGGATTCCAGAAAGTTCCCGGTCCGATCCTTCCTCTGATCGCCATCCCCACTACGGCAGGCACAGGAAGTGAAGTATCGCACTCCGCAGTACTCACCGACCCTAAACAAAAGATCAAGGTCAGTACGCTCAGCCCATGGCTAAGACCTACAGCGGCTCTTGTCGATCCAAGCCTGACCGATTCCTGCCCAACCACCGTCTCGGCTCACAGCGGGATCGATGCTCTGGTGCATGCGGTGGAAGCCTTTACTGCGAAGAACTTCAGCCTGATGCCATCTGATCCCTCAAGCAATCTGGGCTACGAGGGATCGCATCCGCTGGGAGATATGTTTGCCCGCGAAGCCATCGGCGCGATCGCCACCCATTTACCGCAAGTCCTGACTCGACCGACTCCCGCAAGCCGAGACGCGATGGCCTGGGCCGCCCTCCTTGCAGGAATGGCATTTTCCAATTGTGGCGTTGGGCTGGTTCATGCGCTGGAGTATCCCGTTGGAGCTTCCTGCCACTGCAGCCATGGCGAAGGCAATGGCCTACTGCTACCGCATGTTCTCCGCTTCCTGCTGCCAGCCAGAAAGGACCGCTTGGCAGAGATAGCCACCCTGTTCGGTGCACAAAGCGGCACGCCTGAGCAAATGGCCGAAGAAGCGATTGAGCGGATAGAAGCATTGGCAAGACAATGCGGTTTGCGCTCCCGTCTGCGCGACCTGGGGGTGCAGGCGGAGCAGTTGGAGTCGTTTGCTGAGAAGTCTCACCGCATCGAACGGCTGATGGAAGTCAGTCCCCGAAAACCCTCCGTAGGCGACCTAGCTTCAATTCTCCAGGCGGCGTGGTAAGGGGCTCTCCGAGTCGACTGGCTTTTCAGGAATCGACATGAGATAGCTCCGGCACTTGGGTCTGCTGAATTCAGGTGAGTCGCTTGGTCTCAAGTTCACCTCCCTGACCAGCTCTCTTGGCCCCAGCAGCCAACCCGACTGATACTCCCCAGGAAATCGATGCGGTATATTCCTGGCGTCCAACTACGTGGAGTTCTAACTCCACCCAGACCACCTGAAAGACCTTGGATGTCGCGATGGCGGTGGCCGTCCCGCTTGCCAAGCAGGAGCAACCAAACGCATGCAGACAGATGGCCGTTGGCGCTATTGGGTGGATGTAGGGGGAACCTTTACCGATGGGGTCGCCGTCGATCCCCAAGGGGGCATCCACACAGGAAAAATGCTCAGCAGCGGCAAGGTTCTCGGGAGTATCCAGTCCATCCGCCCAGGACAGCTCATCGATGCAACTCGTCAAGGGGAGACGGAGAACCTTTGGCAGGGAAGTCAAATCGAACTCTTTGACACGAATCGAAACCATCTGGGCCGCTGGCCCATCCTTCGATCTCAAGGCAGCTTGCTGGAATGGGATCCGATCGACAGCCAGTCCACAGTCCAGGCAGCGACCGACTACACGATTCACAGTCGATGGGAAGCACCCGTCGCGCTGGGACGCAAGCTAATGGGCCTCTCGTCCAACTCCCTGCTACCCGCGATGGAGATTCGCTTGGGTACCACCCGCGGCACAAACGCCCTGCTGACACGGACGGGAGCCGAAGTCGCCTTGGTGACCACGGAAGGCTTCGGAGATCTCCTGGAGATCGGCGAACAAGACAGGCCGGAACTCTTTCAGCTGAAGGTCGAGAAACGCAAACCGCTCTACCGAAGTGTCATGGAGGTATCCGAACGCATTGCTGTCGATGGTGCCATTTTGAAGCCACTGGACATCGAAGAGGCGACCATCCGACTGCAAGAGATCTTCGACTCCGGAGTTCGCTCGCTGGCCATCTGCCTGCTGCATGGATTTCGCCATCCAGAGCACGAAATGGCCCTCGCTCACCTCGCACAACTCATGGGATTCCAGCAGGTCTCGGTCAGCCATCAAGTCGCACCACGCATCAAGGCGGTGCTGCG
>Ga0315905_10007991_pt1 | contig 10697 bp, 8 predicted proteins | sample LakEriMetagenome_5_FD_203522 | JGI IMG/M metagenome (GOLD analysis project Ga0315905, IMG submission 203522) | Freshwater fungal communities from buoy surface, Lake Erie, Ohio, United States - Buoy 4 MA121 | ecosystem: Environmental > Aquatic > Freshwater > Lake | place: USA: Lake Erie, Ohio... | reverse complement strand
GACATAATCAGCAACAATACTTCTTGAGTAACCAAATATTGGGGATTTACGTGAGCGCATCGAGTGAGAAAGCCGATCTCCGCAATCGCTATCGCTTTGAACGGCGCGAAAGATATCTAGATCACTCTTTTGCTTACCTTGCGACTTCACTTGAATTTACAAAAGCGTCAAATATCGCAAGTTACCTCTCTTACGGGGATGAACCGAGCACAAGAGAATTAAACGCCGAACTTTTTAAGATCGGAAAGTCACTCTATCTACCAAGAATTATCGGTAACGAAATTGAATGGGTGCAGTGGCAAGGCGATGCCGATCAGCTAATTCCCAGCAAGTTATCAAAAAATATTTTAGAGCCAACCGGTCCGGCAATTTCAGATCAATCGCAAATTGAATTGGTCGTTGTCCCTGCACTGCGAATAGATCGATTAGGTTATCGATTGGGACAAGGCGGAGGATTTTATGATCGAGCGCTCACCAAGTTAAGCGCTTGGAGTATTGGGTTGATTCATCCCGATGAAATTTCTAGCGAAGATTTACCTCGTGAGAACTTTGATATTCCACTTAATGCAGCCGCTACACCTGATTTGTTATTGCGCTTTAAAAATTAATTTACAGGAAGATTTCGGGCCATCACGATTCTTTGAATTTGATTTGTACCTTCATAAATTTGCGTAAGTTTGGCATCGCGCATCATTCGTTCCACTGGGTAGTCAGAAACGTATCCGTAGCCACCTAAAACTTGCACCGCATCTTGCGTTACTTTCATCGCCACATCGCTAGCGAATGTTTTACTTGCTGCCGAGAAGAATTTAAGGTCTTTATCACCACGTTCACTGCGGGCGGCCGCAGCGTAAGTTAATTGACGCGCTGCTTCGATATTCATCGCCATATCAGCCAACATAAATTGCACGCCTTGGAAATCAAAGATTTCTTTTCCGAATTGCTTGCGCTCGTGAGAATATTTGGCGGCAACATCGAGTGCGCCTTGTGCAATTCCTAGAGCCTGCGCCGCAATTGTAATTCGTGTGTGATCGAGAGTATCCATAGCGAGTGCAAAACCTGCACCCACTTCACTGATGCGGCGATCATCTCCGATAGTTACATTATCGAAATAAACTTCGCGAGTAGGAGATCCACGAAATCCCATCTTCTTCTCTGGCGCTCCAAAGGAAACACCGGCATCAGATTTTTCAACTATAAATGCGGTAATCCCTTTAGATCCTTTACTTGGATCGGTTTGCGCAATGACGGTGTAGAACTCTGATACTCCAGCATTTGAAATCCACTTCTTGCTGCCATTAATTATCCAATTATCTCCGCTGCGCTCTGCTTTTGTTTTTAGCGCAGAAGCATCTGAGCCTGCTTCTGATTCAGAGAGGCAATATGAAAATCCACTACCTTTTGCCAATTGCGATAGCCAACGTTCTTTCTGTTCCTTGCTGCCACTTAAAATTAGCGGAAGTGATCCGAGTTTATTTACGGCGGGAATCAACGAAGATGAACCACAGACACGGGCTACTTCTTCAATGATAATTACTACGGCTAGTGCATCGGCACCTTCTCCGCCAAATTCTGTTGGGACATGAGCGGCACTCAGTCCCGCTTTTAGTAAAGCATCTGCAGCTTCTTGCGGAAAGCGATGATCTTGATCTACCGCGCCTGCATGCGGTGCTATTTCTTTTTCAGCTAGAGCACGCACACTTGCGCGCAAGTCGTTGTATTCCGAAGGCAGCGCATACAGATCATTAGTTGTCATTTATTTCGTTCCGTATCCTTTGCCGCTAATGAAGTTAAGTAGGCATTATATTGAGCAAGTTCATCGGGTTCACCCATCGCAGCCAAGCGCGCTTCGTTCCGGTCTATGCGTTTGGTTTCCCGCTTGTCATCGCGCATCCACTGAATAAAGGTAGCAACCAGCGCTAGTAAAATGGGAATTTCGCCCATTGCCCAAGCAATTGAGCCACCTGCCCGCTGATCCACGAGAGCGTCTAGGTTCCAAGGAGTTTGTAGCGATGCGAAGTAACCCTGATCAATCGGAGTTGAAGATGAAATTAAGGCAACAGCAAAAAATGCGTGGATACTCATTGCCGCAAGCAGAATCACGATTCGCACAATGTGTGGCACTTTTCTCGGGTTGGGGTCAATTCCGATAATCACGTGGAAAAAGAGTATGCCTGCCAAAAGAAAATGAACGCTCATTACCAAATGTCCAAGATGGGATTGCATCAAATTTCCAAATAGCGGCGTCATATAAAGAGCGAAGAGTGAACCATCAAAGAGAGCCAAAGCGACAATTGGATTAGTAAAAACTCCGGTGGGTTTGGAGTGCAAGAGTGCGATCAGCGTTCCACGCACACCGCGTTCTTCTGGGGTGCGACCCTGCGGCAAGGTGCGTAACGCCAAAGTTATCGGCGCACCTAAAACTATTCCTATCGGTGCAATCATTCCCAAAGCCATGTGAGCAATCATGTGATACTCAAATGAGAATTTAGCGTAAACACCTAAGCCACCACTTGTTGCATAGTCAATAAAACTAATTCCGAATGCGAATGCGACAGTGCGTCCTACAGGCCACTTATCACCACGGCGCGACAAGATAACGACGCCTCTTATATAGAGTGCAACTGCAGTTATTAGGACACCGATCATCAAAGCATCTGGGTCATATAGAGAAATTAAACGCCATAGATTTGGTGGCGGAGGGGTCGCAACTCCTGCGATAGCTAAACCGGAATCTGCAATTTCACTTTCTGCACGCAATGGTGGTTCCATATTTGAAAGGCGAGAACCAGCCAAAACAGCGAAGAGCATGATCGTCACTTCAACAATTAGTAAACGGCTGAGATTTTTCAACGTGATCTGCCATTTACCAGATAAATGTTTGCGGTTTAGATATCCAAAATAAATTAGCACCCCAGTGAGAACTATTTTAAGAATTACCAAGCGGGCATAGTCTGAGCCCCAAGCACTCTGAAAGTTAAGTCTGGCCCAAGCATTTGCGCTACCGCTGGCCACAACTGCAATAACCGACCAAAGCGCTAGCGCACTAAAGCGTGGCAGAGCGACGGCGCGATCAGCAGCGGATAGGACTGTTATTGCAATCAGCCCACCTACCCAGAAGGTAAGTGCAACAACATGCACAATTAAAGAACCGATTGCTAAAGCGTGAGAGCCGCTAGAGGCCGAGTGGCTAGCAAATATCGGTGCGATAACAGCAATTAAAGATAAAAGTAGGAGTGCGTTAGTGGCTGCGACAGTTCGTATGCGCGCAACCAGAACACAGACAATCAGCGCCAGGCAAAGCTGAATGAACATATATTTTCCGAGCTCAGTCTGAGACACAAAGGAACGTAGCGAGTTTGAATCAAGGGCACCTGATAGCGGTGTTCCCAAGATATTTGCCAGTGTTGTCAATATATTTAAACCTTGGCCTAGCACCCAAACAAGTGCAGTTACAGTTGCCACTTTTCGCAGTGCTTGTGCAGATTTAGATAACTTGCCCGCGTCATCAATTAGAAAAAATGCCATCGCCAATAAAAGGCCGACGGTTGCAAAACTTGCGGTAAGTGAAATGAACTTACCAACTGTGGCCAACGAGGTAATCAGTGGACCAGCAGAATTTAGATCTGCTGCCAGAAAGGTCATCGCTCTTTAAATATCTTTCGAGCGTAAAGTGCAAGTGTGACTAGTACAACAAAGGAAGCCACGAGCAAACCAATTACAAAGAGATTAGTTCCGAAATCACTTCCCTCAACTTTTGCTGGGGTAGAAGGGGCAACTTCCTCTGGAGTAGAAATTGATGTGGCAGAAAAATTAAATTCGAATGAACCAACAAGTGGAACATCCATTTCAGAGAGGATGTTGTAACTAACTTTATAAGAACCTGAATCAGTGATTGGTTTCATCCCAACAACTATGTCGTTACCCGCCACAGTGAGTGTTCCATCATCAACGCGTCTTCCGGCGGGGTCAGTAACTGTTATTTCATTTCCCATATCCATCGGAGTAATCTCAACTGAAATTGTCACCGCACTCGGCGCAACTTTTATCGTTGCTCCGGCGATTGGAGATGTCGCAACAAGTGAGTTAGCCAAGGCGGGACCTGTCATAAATACAGATATGCCAATTGCGCCAATAAGTGCCGCAATACGCTTCACTTTAAACCTGCCTTCGCTGCGAGAGTGGTCTCAATTCGCCTCTATAGTCTCACTTCCTTAGACTTAACCACTAGTCCCCAGGGATGTGATTTAGGAAAGGAGTGAGCACAAGTGCCTACATATCAATACCAATGTTCTGCCTGTGAACACGCCTTTGAAGCCTTTCAAAGCTTTTCCGAAGATCCGCTGACTGTTTGCCCAGAATGCAAGGGTGAAGTTCGCAAAGTTTATTCAGCAGTCGGAGTCGTATTTAAAGGATCTGGTTTTTACAAAACGGATTCAGCGGCAAAACCTGCAGCTCCAGTTACTCCTGCAAAATCTGAGTAATTACTCGTCGTGATGTGGCGGCTTATCGCCTTTGATTTCATCTTCTCTTCGTCGCGCATCACTTTCATCTTCGCGCGGGTCACGTTCGTCCTGTGTAGTTGCTGGGAAAAGTTCACTCATATGAAACGTACCCCTAACTTCAAAATGTGTGAGCACTATCGCAGCAACAGAAATTGCAACTCTGGCCTTAATCCTACATAGTTTTCTTATGTTTGAACGCCTAGGACGCTTAATAGTAAAGCGTAGTAAGAGTGTCTTAATCGTCTTTGTACTTGGAATTCTCGTTGCAGGTGGCATTGGTTCACTCGCTTTTGGAAAACTCGACTCCGGTGGCTACTCAGACCGGTCAAGTGATTCGGCAATTGCCGCGACATATCTAGCCGATAAATTCAAGGTTCAAGAGCCGGTTGCTATTTTGATTATTGATTCTGGCGAAAAGAGCATTACTGATGCTGCAATTACAGAGCAAGCTTTACAGATTGAACGAGAAGTCGCGCAAATTAGCGGAATATCTAGGACTCTATCTTTCTGGTCTACCGGTGGAGCGCCAAATCTAAAGTCGACTGATGGTAAAGCTGCATTTCTATTCGCTTATGCAGATACCCAGGCAGGTGATTTTGATTCCATTAGTGTAATTGGAAAAGAAATTCAAAAAACTTTTGATGGCAAACGCGGAGATCTCACTATTTATACTTCTGGTGCAGGAGTGGTTACATATGCAATCAATCATAAAATTGAAGGCGACTTGCTGCTTGCCGAATCTATCGCCATACCTCTGACTTTCTTACTGCTTATTTTCATCTTTGGCGCACTTGTCGCTTCAGCGATGCCTTTGGTTGTTGGTATCAGCGCGATATTGGGTGCATTTTTTATTATCTACATAATCACTCTCTTCACTAACGTCAGCATATTTGCGCTCAACTTAATTACCGGCCTTGGTCTAGGCCTTGGAATTGACTATGCCTTGTTAATGGTCAATCGTTTTCGAGAAGAGCTGCACTCTGGAAAGAGTGTGGAAGATTCAGTGCGAACGACTATTAATACGGCAGGAAAGACCGTTTTCTATTCTGGTCTCACGGTTCTAGTAACTCTTAGCGCGCTACTTTTCTTTCCTTTAGATTTTCTTAAATCATTCGGTTATGCAGGGGTAAGTGTTGTCACCTTGGCAGTTCTTGGTGCGCTGATTCCACTTCCAGCAATCATGGCGCTGCTTGGAACCAAGATTGATAAAGGCGCTGTACGAAAGGGTGGGATCACGCCTAAAGAAGATGGGCGTTGGGCACACACCGCTCGAAATGTGATGCGTCGTCCCGTGCCGGTCGTAATTGGTTCGCTCTTAATACTGGGTGTTATGGCAGCACCGATTACCAACATTGCATTTGCCCAAGTCGATTCAAGAGTATTGCCAGCAAGTGATCCAGCAGCAATCGGATCAGCAAAAATTGCCGAGCGCTTTAGTAGTTTTGAAGGTAGTCCGATTGAAGTTGTTGTACCCAACGGAGTTGGTAGAGAAAGCGAAGTAAAGAGTTTCCTTGCATCTGTTGCACAACTTGATGGAATTGCTCGTATCGCAGAAATCGAAACTTATGGAACTGATCTAAGAATTCAAGTGATTCCGGGCCAATCTTCGCGCACTACAGATGCTGAACGGCTAATTAAAGAGATCCGTGCGCTGGATATGCCGGCTGAAACTTTAATCGGTGGCGTTGCTGCTGACTTTACTGATTCACAAAATGGAATAGCACGGACTCTTCCGATTGCACTTGGCTGGATCGCCTTTTGGGTAATGATTTTGATCTTTATCTTTACGGGCTCAATTATTTTGCCAATTAAAGCAGTGCTTCTAAATGGGCTCTCTTTGATGGCTACCCTCGGTGCGATTACTTGGATTTTTATTGAAGGCAATCTCAAATGGTTGGTTGGTGACTTCACAGTCACCGGAACTTTAGATTCTGGAACAGTAATTTTAGTTGCAGTTGTTGTATTTGGACTTTCTATGGACTACGAACTCTTCTTACTCTCACGCATTCGCGAAGAACACATGGCGGGCAAGAGCAATATCGAATCTGTCGCAGTTGGGCTACAACGATCTGCACGCATCATTACTGCGGCTGCTCTGCTTCTCGCCGTGGTCTTCGCTTCCTTTATAACCAGTGGCGTAACTTCTATCAAGATGTTGGGTTTCGGCGTCTCGCTCGCAGTTCTGCTAGATGCCACCTTAATTCGCGCTCTGCTTGTTCCTGCGTTGATGAGGCTCTTTGGTGAGAGCAACTGGTGGGCTCCAAAACCACTGCGCAGATTCACTATGACTCACTAATTTTTATCTAGCCTCGCTAGCCCGTACCCTAAGAGCATGGATCTCATCGCAACTCTGCAATGTGCAGATCAACCTGGCATTGTCCATGCGATGACGAGCGCAGTTCTGAACTGCGGCGGAAACATTATTGAGAATCAGCAATATACAGATCACACAACAAATACTTTTGTAATGCGCACTCGCTTTGAAACTTCACAAGGAATGGCAGCAGCTCAAACTAATCTCAACGGTGAGTTGGGAAAGTTCGCACCAGCGCTACATATCCGTGAAACTGCCAATAAGCCACGGGCGCTGATCTTGGTAACCAAAGAGAGCCACTGTCTGCGCGATCTGATGTATTTGCTCGAGCTTGGCGAGCTGCCTATTCAAATTCCACTAGTTGTCTCTAACCGTGAAGATCTAAAGCAACTCGTTGAATCACACGGCATTCCATTTATGTATCTGCCCATTGACGCTGGCAACAAGGCAGCGCAAGAGAAGGTTTTGATCGCTAAGGTAAAAGAACTGGAAATCGATTTCGTCGTATTGGCGCGCTATATGCAGATTCTCTCCGCTGATTTTTGCAACGCAATGCCAGGCAAAATTATCAATATTCATCACTCATTCTTACCCGGATTTAAAGGCGCTAAGCCTTACCACCAAGCGCATGATCGCGGTGTAAAAATCATTGGTGCAACTGCACACTTTGTAACTGCTGATTTAGATGAAGGGCCAATCATTGAACAAGATGTCGCTCACGTAACTCATTCATCGACTCCAGATGAATTAATTGCACTTGGCCGCGATATCGAACGCCGCGTACTTGCGAAAGCGGTAAAACTCTATGCCGAAGATCGAATCTTTATTGTTGGACAACGCACAATCATTTTTAGTTAATTTTACTTAATTTGAAGTAATTGTGTCCCCGGCGGGAGTTGAACCTGCGACCTACCGCTTAGGAGGCGGTTGCTCTATCCACTGAGCTACGGGGACCGATAAAAAACAACTTGGCAAAGGTTATCGCTATGGTTAACCTAAGTGTAAATAACCGAGATGCTTAGCGTAAAACATTGGATATGAAATGAAGAAATGGGCTCTAGTTACTGGCGCTACCGCTGGAATCGGCGAGAGTTTTACTCGATTGCTTGCTGCCGATGGTTTTAATTTGGTCTTGGTCGCGCGTGATGAAGTCAGGCTAAACGAGCGCGCAGCTGGCTTAAAAGAAAAGTACGGTGCAGATTCGGTTGTAATTGTTGCTGATTTAGCAACTGAGTCAGGTTGCGCCAAGGTGGAAACGTTCATCGCAAGTAATGACGTGGAAGTCTTGATCAACAACGCTGGCTTTGGAATCAATAAGCCCTTCACAATGAGCGATCTTGCTAAAGAAGAAGAGGTGTTAAAGGTTCTGGTTCGCACACCGATGAGACTGATGCACGTAGCACTCCCAAAAATGAAAGAACGTAACTCAGGAGTGGTTATCAACGTTTCATCGGTTGCAAGTTTTATTGCGGGCGGTGCCTACAGCGCTTCAAAGTCCTATTTAACGGTCTTATCTGAATCTCTTCACACTGAACTTTCTGCGACAAATATAAAAGTTTCAGCGCTCTGTCCGGGATTTACTCGAACTGAATTTCATCAACGTGGCCGGATGAAGATGGCCGGGCTTCCAGAATTTATGTGGCTAAATTCCGATGCGCTAGTTGCAAAAGCTTGGAAGGATGCCCTCGCAGGTAAACCGGTATCAATCCCCGGGTGGCAGTACAAACTTTTAGTTGGAGTTATTTCTCTTATGCCAAGGTCGTTAGTCAGACGCGTAGGGATGAACCTACGAGTTAAACAGCGATAATTCACACGAATTTCTCTGCTTACATCCTTAGTATGGGCCAGTCGGTTGGCTAATATGAGCCCATAATCTATGGAGGTTTTCATGTTTCGCAAGGTTCTCGTAGTACTCGGTACCGCAGCTCTAGTTGCTGCCACAACTACCGCCGTGCCAGCAAGTGCCGCGACCAAGATCAGTAACGGCGTCGCTTGCAATAAAGCGGGTGCGACGACCAAAGTCGGACTCAATAGCTACAAGTGTGCAAAGAATGCTTTTGTGAAAAACGCTAAGTTAACTTGGTTATCTCTTGACTGTGTAAACACTACAAGTACTTATCTGAAAGGCAACGCAAATTTGCCAAAAATTAAGTTAGCAACTGATTCAACTGTCGCTAAATTAGATACTGAAATTGTCAAGCAAGTAGCACAGGTGGAAAAAGCAAAGCAAGTAATTCCTGAATATCAGGCAAAGATTGACACAATTACTGCACAACTTGTGATTTTAAAGGCAGATACAGCCAACTTAATCAAGAATAAAAAGACTATTGATTCCTATACTTCGGCAGTTCGCAATTACGAACTTGCTATTAGGGCTTACACAACTGTTGGCAAGCAGAATGACCGAAGTAAAAAAGCTAGGGAACTCGCACTAACCCAATACACAAATTCACAAGCTGACGTTAAGGCAAACCTTGATTTGGCTAAGTTAGTCTGTACCAAAGGGCTTTAAAGCGAGTCAAGCCTCAGGTTTCCCCTATTAATGTGTAACGTGCTGTTCCTTTAACTTTTACTGGTGGTAATTCACCGAATCGCTAAGTGGCTGCCCGCAAGCTTGTTACTTGCACATATTCTGCTCAGGACATTTATATCAGAACCGTCAATAGCGAAAGATTTACTTTTATATAACACAATAGTTCTAGTTATCGTGATTGGGCTATTTCAAGCACCGTTTCACAACGATCCGCTAGCTATTGCATTTATTACCCTTGCAATAGCATCTTGGGGTATCGGAGCGACTACATCTAGCCTAAGTCAGTTCTTTAACTTCAACGCTCATGAGCAATTGATTTCAAATATTGCTTACTCGGCGTTTTATCCATTTGCATTTATCGCGATTCCACGGGCGATCGGCAGAGGAAAGCGATTGCAAGCGATAGAGCTTTTAGATTCCGCTATTTTCGGGCTGGGATTCACCTCAATTATATCTGCTTTATTGCTTAAAGAATTGGTTGGGGGCTCTGACTTGGGCTCCTTCTTCTCAGTGCTATTTGCAATTTGTGACATTGCTTTACTGGTTATCGTTCTCGCCAGTTTCGCTCTTTACAAAACTTCACCTCGGTTGATGCTAATGATCTTCGGGATTCTTGCCTTTACGCTTACCGACTTCTACTACTTGTGGTCACAGATTCAAGGTACCTACCAATTTGGGCAATTTAGTGATGAAGGTTGGTTGATTGGGCTCGTTTTAATTTCACTCTCGCTTTGGTACCAGTCAAATGAGAGTAAGTCCCAAGGCAAAATTCATCCTGCACTGATTGCAATGTCAATTTTCATTAGCCCGACGCTTTTATCTGCGATAGCACTTCGTCCAGATTACTTTCCAACCTACGTCGTAATTCCAACAATTACTACGCTCTTATTGGCATTTATACGCATGACTTTAGTTATTCGCCAGGCTAATAATCTTGGTGAAGAAAAGGTATTAGCGCGCACCGATGAGCTAACCGGTCTACCAAATCGCCGTAGGCTAATCGCGGAGATCGCATCTTTCAATGATGTTGAAGGCGCTCTACTTCTCTTGGATCTAGATGGATTTAAGCCAGTGAACGATCGCTATGGACATGAAATGGGAGATCGAATTTTGCGCCAAGTGGCACAACGCTTTAGTCGTTCTCTTCCGAGCGGGGCGATCTTGGCTAGATTGGGAGGCGATGAATTTGGAGTAATTGCCGCCGGTAGTGATGAAGCAACTTTAGAGTTAGCAAGTGCGCTGAAAGCGACTTTAAGTTACCCCTTTATTATCGATGGCAGATCTATTTCTATTGATGTAAGTATTGGACATGTTCGTAACGACGGTAATGGAGATTTATTGCATC
>Ga0315905_10007990_pt1 | contig 10697 bp, 4 predicted proteins | sample LakEriMetagenome_5_FD_203522 | JGI IMG/M metagenome (GOLD analysis project Ga0315905, IMG submission 203522) | Freshwater fungal communities from buoy surface, Lake Erie, Ohio, United States - Buoy 4 MA121 | ecosystem: Environmental > Aquatic > Freshwater > Lake | place: USA: Lake Erie, Ohio... | reverse complement strand
AAAAAAACCCGCCCAAAAAAACCAAAACAAAAAACCAAAAAAACAACAGCCTGGTGCGCGACTTTGAGCGCGAGGCGCGCACCGACGGCATGCCCACCGAGGAGCTGGCCGCGCGCAAGCGCGCCATCGCGCTCGAGCTCAACCGCCACATCGCCGCCAAGAAGGCGCGCTCGGCCGCCGAGGACGCGCGCGCCGTGCTGCTCGGGGGCGCCGCGGGCGGCAAGGGCGGCGAGGGCGCGGCAGCAGCAGCGGCGGCCCCTGCAGCCGCAGCGGCGGCTTCGGGCCAGCACCGAGACGCCTCCACTGCCACCGCTGCCCAGCAGCAGCAGCAGCAGCAGCAGCAGCAGCAGGAGCCGTCGATGCGGGCCCTCATGCAGGACGGCCGCAAGAAGGTGGCCGAGACCGACGCCGCGCTCGCGCGGGCCGAGCGGCTCGTCGACGAGAGCCGGCAGGTCGGCCGCCAGGTCGCCGAGGCCCTGCACGCGCAGACGGCGCAGCTCAACGCCGTGGCCGACCAGCTGGACGAGATCGAGTTCACCATGAAGAAGGCCGGGAAGGTGCTGGGGGACATCGCGCGCGGGGTGGCGACGGACCGGTGCGTGCTCCTCCTGCTGCTGCTCGTGGCCGGGGGGGTCGTGGCGCTCGTGGTCGTCAAGGTCGTCAGGCCCAACCGCGCGGCCCTGGCGGCGGCGGCCAGCGGGGTGCGCGGCGCCGTGCCCCCCGGGTGGGGGGCGGCGGTGGGCAACGGCACGGCGGCCCTGGCGGGGAGGCTGCAGGAGGCGGCGGCGGGCGCGGCGGCGAGCGCGGGGGCGGCGCTGTCGGGCGCGGCCGGGGCGGCGCTGTCGGGGCTCGGCGGCGGCGGCGGGGGGGGTGGGGGCGGGGCGTCGGCGGCGGCGCCCGACGCCAGCATCCCCGACGTGGTGACGCCCGCGCCCGAGCAGCGGCGGCGGCTGCAGCGGCGGCAGCACCGGCGGCGGCGGCGGCGTTTGGCGGAGCAGCTGTTTTACGGCGGGTGAAGAAGGAGAGAGGTTGCAAGAGTCCATTTTTTTTTCACTCGCGCGGGGGGCCGACGCCTCGATTTTTCAACAACGACAAAAATCTCAATCCTGTCTCTCATCCGTCCAGCAGCGCCTCGAGCGCCGCGTGCTCGTCCCCCCTGGCCTGCGCCAGCGCCTCGGCCGCGCGCTCCCGCGCAAAGCCCATGTCGACGATCGCGAGCACCTTGCGCTCGTGCTCGGTCATCGGCGCTGCTGCTGCCGCCGCCGCCGCTGCGCCGTTGCCGCCGCCGCCCGCCGCACCCCCGCCGCCGCCGCCGCCGCCGCTCGCGCCCGCCGCGCTCCCTCCCTCGCCCCCCCCGGGCGTCGGCTCGGCCGGCGGCTGCGCGAACGTCTGCGTCCAGTACCGCGCCGTGCGCTCGAACGTCCCGCGGTCCGACAGGTACTGCCGCGCCACGACGGCGTCCTGCGGGTCGTCGGGCGCGGGCGACGCCAGCAGCGCCTGCAGCGACAGCATCGCCGTCTTGAGCGTGAGCGCGGGCGACCACTGGTCCTTGAGGATGTCCAGGCAGATGGCCCCGGAGGCCGACGAGACGTTGGGGTGCCAGACGCGCGTGGCGAAGCGCATGCGCGGGGGCACGAACGGGTACTGCTCGTCGAGCTCGATGTCGACGCGAAAGACGCCGCCGTCGTAGGGGGTGTCGCGCGGCCCCGCGAGCGTGCCCCTGAGCCGGCGCATCGAGGCGGCCGGGCGCGGCGGCTGCTGCTTGTCGTCGTTGTTGTCCTCGGCGATCTCGACGGTGACGCCCGAGGCCTTGTCGCGCTCGATTTCGCGCAGCTCCTTCTGGATGCGGCCAAAGTCGACCATGGTTGGTTGTCGGGGCGGTTTTTTTTTCTTCGAGAGGGCGGCCAAAGAGGGGAGGGGGAGGGGGGGGGCCCGGTGACGAGGCGCGGCGCGCGCGTCGCGCGGCCGTGTGGGCGGGCGGGCGGCGAAAGGAGCGCGCTCCTTGCTGCAGTTGCTTCCGCGCGCGCGCGCGCGGGTCCGGCTCGGTCCCCACTCGCTCGGGTCGAGTGGCCGGGTGCTTGTGCGAGGCTTGGGCACGCCGCGAAGGGGCGGGCGCGTTTTCTCGGCTGCAACGCGGGCGCGACGAGAGGAGGGTGGGATGGACAAGCGAAAGGAGGGGGCACGCGCGGGAGGCAGTTTTGCTCGGCGTTGCGTCAACAGCCGTTGCGTGGACAGAGAGCAAAGGCGGTGCAGGACGATCGGAAGTGTGTGGGCGGTCGGGGCGCGGGAGTAGCCGCGTGGCCGGGGCCTCTTGCAGCGACGGCCGGGCCGACGCGGGCGCGCGTCGCGGGGCGGCAAGCAACCCCCCCCCCCCCCCCCCGGCCGCCCGCGCCTCTCCCGCGCGCCCGCCCCTGCCCCAGAACAACAAAAACACGCCCATCGTCACACTACTACTACTACTACTACTTGCTACATGTAGAGCTGCGTCGCCGGCTCCACGTTGCGCGCGCCAAACGCCTCGTCGCCCGGCACCAGCGGCTTCTCGCGCGCCGCCAGGGCCAGCTCCGCGGGCGTCGCCTCGTGCCGCTGCGTGAGCGTCGCGCCGTGCGCCGCGGCGGCGGCGTCGCGGGGGCGCTCGTAGCGCAGGGCGCCAAAGTTCTCGACCTGCCCGAAGACCCCGAACCGGACGCCGCCGCCAAAGCGCCACTCGGCCGTCGCCGCGACCGCCGCCGACGGCTGGTACCAGCTCTTGAGCGCGGCCATCACGCTCACGGCGCCGCTGTCGATTTTGACCTTTGCGTACGTGTTTTTGTTGGGCTGCCACGCCGCGCCCAGCTCGAGGCCCGCGGCGGCGGCCGGGGGCGAGGAGGAGGACGAGGCGCCGCCGCCGCCGCCGCCGCTCCCGCTCTCCGCCGACAGCGGCATCGCCAGCCGCAAGCCGACGTCGATCGAGTTGGCGATCCCGACGACGCCGGACCCCTCGAACGGGTTGAACACGCGCCGCACGGCCGCCACGTGCTGGAAGAACGAGAGGCAAAAGGCGCGGCCCTCGACCAGCTCGACGGCGGCGCAAAAGGCCGGCTGGCCCGCGCGCGTGTGGGCCTCGGGCGAGGGGCGGCCGTCGGCGCCGGCGGCGCGCGGGGAGTAGGCGAGGGCGACGGAGCTGCGGTCGCGGAGCCAGCGGAGGAGGTCGGGGCCGGCGGACGGGGACGACAGGGCGGGAAGGGCGGAGGCGGCAGACCCGCCTGCGCCGCCGCCGCCGCCGCCGAAATCGAGCGGCGCGCGGCTAAACGCGGCGCTCGGGCCGCGGCACGGCCGCAGCTGCCAGCCGGCCGTGACGTCGCCCAGCCTCCCGGCCATCCACATGCCCGACACCTCTCCTGTCCCCGGGCGCACGACGCTGCCGGCCGCGAAATCGGGCGACGAATAGCGCACGCCCACCTCGGGCTGGCGGCCCGTGGCGCCGCCGCCCTGCGAGAGCGGGGCGGACGCGAAGACGCCGAGGCCGCTCTCGGGCGAGAAGAAGCACGCGCGCACGGCGACGTCCCCGGCGACGCGAGGGTTGGCCTTGACGTCGAAAAAGGTCGACGGCACGTGCGGGCCGAGGGGCTGGTAGCGGACGGTCACGTTGCCGTAGCCTCCGGGGCGGCCGCCGACGTCGGTTTTGGCGGCGGCGATGCTGCTGCTGCTGCTGCTGCTGTTGCCGCCGCCACCCCCAGCGCCGCCGCTCCCACTGCCACCGAAGATCACCGCCGCGCTGTTGCCGAGCTTGGCTTTGACGCTGATGCGCTCGTCGATCGGGGGCGCGAAGAACAGGACGGCGTTGAGGCCGCCGTCGAAGAAATCGCCCAAGAGCCAACGCAGCGCGGGCTTTGAAAAATTGAAGTCGTAGCTCGACTTGGCCCAGCGCGAGCGCGCCTTGAGGTCGCGCTCGAACAGCGGCGGGCACAGGATGGTCTTGGGCTTGTCGTGGCGGCCCTTGCCGCCGGCGGCGGCGGCGGCGGCGTCGCCGGCGAGCCGTGAGAGGTCGGCGCCCATGACGTGTCTCGTCGCGCGCCGGCGCTCGGCAGGATCGGCGGTGGCGGTGGTGGCCGTGGCGGTGGCGTGTGTGGTGCTGGCCGCAGGGACGCTGCCGAGCCACGGAGAGCGCGAGCAACCGGCCTCGGGCTCGGACGGAGGCGCGGGCAGGCACCGATGGCGCGCGGCGAGGCAGAGGCACTTGTCGCGGGTGTGTCGTGACGATGATGCGGGGAAAGCGACGCCAACGAACGCCGACGACACTGTTCGAGGTTTTTTGCCAGAGTAGGCAAGGAGAAGGAGTGCACTGGAGGTCAGGGCGTTAGTACGTCAGTACGACGTGTCTTTCGCGGATGGGCGCTGCGGCGTTTGGCGCACTCGATCAAAAGCCGCGACGTCGGCGCGCGAAGCGGTTAAATCCGGGAGCGCGTCGGCGCCGCTGCAAAAAAAACGACGAGGTCTGGCTCTCCGCTTCGCGCACGCACTCTCTCTCGTCACCCCGACTACCTGCGTTCGAACTGCTCCGACCCTCTCCCTTCGTGCGGGGCAGCAGCAGAGGATGCGGATCGCGCGCCGGTCGCCGCGCGAGCACCCAACCTCCTCGTGTTTTTCCCGACACGCCCGCCTCTCGATCGCCCCGCGCTTCTTTTGCTGCCCCACACCGCCTCGAGGCGGCGCACCAACGGCGATGGCGCCCTCATCCTCTGGCCGCGAGAGCCCCCCTGGCACGAACCAAGCGGCCGCCGCCGCCGCAACGGCCGCCGACGACAACGACGACGCCGAGGACCCGGCCTTTCTCGCGCCCCGCTCGCGGCTCGCCCGCGCCCCGCCCCACCCCTACTACGCCGATTTCACCCGCGCCCGCGCCGACCTGTGGTCCCAAAGCAGCAACCCGGGCGGCGCCATCGTCCTCTCGGTCGCCGAGAACCAGCTCTGCAAGGGCGCGCTCGGCGACCGCCTCGCCGCCGCGCCCCGCTTCCCGGACGCCGCGCTCGGCTACCAAGAGCTCAACTTCCGCGGGACCCCCTCGCTGCGCCTCGCGATGGCCCGGGCGATGCAGCAGACGCTGCTGCGGCGGCGCGGCCGTGCGGCGGAAAAAGAAGACGAGGAGGAGGAGGAGGAGGAGGAGCGCCGCCGCCTCGCCGCTGACCTGTACCTCGCGTGCGGCGCGGGCGCGATCCTCGACCTCCTCTTCCACCTCGTCGCCTCGCCGGGCGACGGCGTGCTGATCCCCGCGCCCTACTACCCGACGTTCGACACGGACCTCTCGACGCGCGACGCGGCCGTGCCCGTCCCCGTGTACCTCAACGGCCTGGAGGACGGCCTCGACCGGTCGTCGGCGGCGGCGTCGTCGTCGTCGGCGGCGGCGGCGGCGGCGGCGGCGGCGGCGGGACCGTTGGCCGGCAGGCCGTCGCTGTCGCAGCAGCTGGACGCGGCGGCCGGCGCGTGGGAGGCCGCCCAGGCCGCGAGCAGCCGCGGCGGCGGCGGCGGCGGCGGCCGCGCGCGCGTGCGCGCCCTGCTGCTGACCAACCCGTCCAACCCGCTCGGCACCGTGCTGAAGCGCGCGCAGCTGCTCGAGATGGCGCGATGGGCGCACGCGCGGGGCGTGCACCTCGTGTGCGACGAGATCTACGGCGCGATGGTGTGGGGCGAGGAGGAGGAGGAGGACGACGATGGCGACGACGACGACGACGGGCAGGGCGCCGACCTGCCGCCGCCGCCGCTGGGCCGCGACGGCGAGCGCTTTGTGAGCGCGTGGCGCCTGCTGACGGGCGGCGAGTTCGCGCGGCAGCTCGGCGGCGACGGCCCCCAGGCGCGCTGCGAGGCCCTCACGCACGTCGTGTGGGGCCTCTCGAAGGACTTTTGCGCCTCGGGCCTGCGCGTGGGCGCCCTGCTGACGCGCAACCCCGGCGTCGGCGCGGCCTGGGGCAAGCTGAGCTACTTCAGCGGCGTCCCCTTCCCGCTGCAGCACGCGCTGGCGGACGTCCTGGGCGACGAGCGCTGGGTGAGGCAGTTTCACGGGGCCAACCGCGCCGCGCTGCGGGCGTCGTGGCGCGCGCTGGCGGGGGCGCTCGACGAGGCGCGCATCCCGTACGTGCGGGGGGCGCGGGCGGCGATGTTTTGCTGGATCGACCTGCGCGAGGGGCTCGCGGCCTTCGGCGGCGAGGAGGCGGGCGCGGGCGGGGGCTGGGCAGCGGAGCGCGCCCTGTGGCGCGCGCTGGTGCGCGACGCGCGCGTGCTGGTGACCCCGGGCGAGGCGTGCCACGCGCCCGAGCCCGGGTACTTCCGCGTGTGCTGGGCGTGGATGCCGCGCGAGGCGCTGCCGATCGCGGTGCGGAGGATACGGGCGGTGCTGGACGACGCGCGAGGCGCGATCTCTTCTTGATCTTGTGAAATCTCTTTCGTCTTTTTTGCAGCGCGACTGTGTCGAACGAACTTTTTCATCTCCTCCGCCCGAGCTGCCGCGCCACCCACGCCAGGAGGGCCGGCTGCGCGGGCGCGGCGCCGGGCGCGGCCAGCTCGCGCTCAAAGGTGGCGAGCCACGTCGCTGCGCCCGACGTTTCTTCTTCGGCAGTTGTGGCCGCTTTTTGATCCGCCGCCGCCGCCGCCGCCCGCGGCCCTGCAGCTCCCCCCCGGCTCCAGGACTCGCGCGCCGACGCCAGCATCGCGTCGGCCGCGCGCTCGTGCGCCGCCGCCACCGCCGCGCCGTCCTCGTTTTCATCCTCCTCCTCCTCCTTCTGCCCCTCCGGAGCACTAGGCCGACGCTTCTGCTTCTTGGCGGCGGCGGCGGCGGCGGCGGCGACGGCGGCGCCGCGTGGCGCCGCTGGTGCCGCCGCCTCGACCGGCGCCGCCGCGTCGCGCGCGTCGCGCTTCCCGCGCCGCCGCGCGCGCCGCTCCGCCTTGTCTACGGCGATTGCGGCGGCGGCCAGAGACTCGGACTCGGGCGGGCAGTCCTCCTCGAGGCGCCGCGGGGGCGTCATCGCGTCTGCGAGTCGGCGGTGTTTCGGCGGTGCGCGCGAACTCCGATGGGCAGGCAACTCGTGGCCGTGTGCTTTGCCGACGAGCAATCTGGGCTGTGACCAGCGAGGAGCAGTACAGGACCACGAGCCCCCGTTGGCACTGCGTGACGAGAGGAGCCAAGGGCGCGGGAGAGCGGATGAAATCGCCGGCTCGATGGCGGCGGCGGCGGCGGCGGCGCGCGCCAGCTGCGCGATGGGCGGAGCGGCTTTTTTGCTGCCCAATCCCCCGGAGGCTCCTCGCAGCGCCCAAAGCCCCTCGAGACGCGTCCAACGCCGCGGCTGCAACCCGTTCGTTCACTCTGCCTCGATCGAGCACCCTCGTCTCTTCTCCTGCGTTGCTCGTCTCATCGACCGCACGGACGGCCAAGTTTGAAAAGAAAAAAGAGTTCAAAAAGCCACACTCTCTCTCTCTCTCTCTCAAACGCAACACCGTCAAGCCGCACCATGCAGCTCGCGACCGGCCTCGGCCGCGCGGCCTACGTGCTGCGCGGCCGGGAGCCCGCCCGCCCGGCCTGCGCGCTCGCGCGCCCCATCATCGCCGCCGGCCGCCGCCGCACCGTCGTCGCCGCCAGGCCGCGCGCGCCGCCGCCGCTTTCGGCGCCGCCGACCTCGCTCCCCTCGGCCGCCACCACCACCACCACCACCACCACCACTACGACCGTGGCCGACGTCGACGCCGCCGAGCAAGTGGAGGAGGAGGAGGAGGAGGAGCAGGAGGAGCAGGCCTACGACGACGACGCCGCCCTCGACGAGGCCGCCCCCGCCGAGGCCGCCGCAACCCCCACCCCGGCCGACTCCTCCCCCGTGCTGCTGCTGCCGCTCCCGCCGCTCCCGCCCCCCTCGGACGTCGCCGCGGCCATCCCCCTCCCGCTCGACTACTACCGCGCGCTGGGCGTGGCCCGCGGCGCCGCGCGCGACGCCATCCGCCGCGCCTACGAGCGCCTCGCCGCCTCCGACCCCTCCTCCTCGCCCGCCGACGGCCCGATCGCGGCGGCCGCCGCCTCCGCCTCGGCCGCCGCCCAGCAGTACGCCTCTGGCCAGGCCGGCGCGCCGCCGTCGCTGCCGCGCGACCTCTTCTCGCAGGACGCCCTGTTCGCGCGCGCCGCCCTGCTGCGCGGGGCCGTCGCCACGCTCACCGACCTCGACGCGCGCCGCGCCTACGACCGCCGCGCGGTCCCCGCCTCCCCCCTGCCCGGGTCGACGGCGGCCGCGCGGCACGTCGGCCGCGTCGTCTACAGCGTCGACGTCTCGGCCGCCGACTTTCCCGGCGCGCTCGCGCTGGTCCAGGAGGCCGGGGGGCAGGCGGCCCGCGTCGCGGCCCTGGGCGGCGCGTGGCTGCGCGCCCACGCCGCCGCGTTCCCGGCCGAGGCCGCCGACGTGGCCGCGGCCGTCGCGCTCGCGCGGTGCGACCTGGCGGCCGAGGCGCTCGACGCGGCCGAGGCGGCCGCGGGCACGGTCGCCGGCGACCGCCAGGACCCCGGGGGCCGGGGCTGGGGGGGCTTCCGCGTGCGCCCGGCGTGCGAGCAGCTCGAGGCGGCCCTGGCGCTGCTGCGCCGGGCGGGCGGGCGCGGGCCCCAGCTGCAGCAGCAGATCGCGCAGGCGCTCGACGACTACGCGCCGCGCCTGTCGCTCGAGCTGCTCGCGCTGCCGCTGCCGGGCGAGGAGGAGCAGGACGAGGGGGGCATGGGGGAGGGGGGGATGGGCGGCGGCGGCGGCGGCGCGACCGCCGCCAGCACCGCCGCCACCAACGCCCAGCTGCGCCAGCGCGGCCTGGAGCTCGCGCGCCGCGCCCTCTGGGACGCCTGGTCGGCCCCGGCGCTCCAGCCCTCGGACGACGCCGACCGCGGCTTCTCCTACGGCGGCAGCCACAACGACGACGACAACGACACCCCCGCCCAGCCCGCGGCCCTCTCGGACGCGCGCGAGGCCTACGTCGCCGCCCTGCGCGAGGTCGCCACGGCGGGCGAGCAGATCGCCCTCTTCTCCGACCTGCCCCCCGGCGCCCGCGTCTCGGTCGCCGAGCTCCTCGACACGGCCCTCGCGCACGTGGCCGAGGGCTTCTCGGCGCGCCAGCCGCGCCTCGTGGCGCGCGCGGGCTCCATCTACGCGCAGGTGGCCGCGGCCGCGGCCGCCTCGGGCTCGGGCGACGCGCGCGCCCTGGACGTGTCGGTCGAGCGCGCCGCGTGCGCCCTGCTGCTCGGCGACCCGGCCGGGGCCGAGCGCTTGCTGGGCTTTGGCGGCGGCGGCGGTGCCCGCGGCGCCGGCGGCGACGGCGCGGCCGCTGCCGCCGGGTCGGTCGACCCCGAGGTGCGCGCCTTTGTGCTCGCGCAGAGCGGCGCGCCCGTCCCGGCGTCCGTGGCCGACTTTGGCGCGGCCGCGCTCCAGGCGCCCGAGGGCCTGCTCCCGGGCCTCTGCGCCCTGACCGAGGCGTGGCTGCAGGACGCCGTGCTGCCGCGCTTCCGGCGCGACCCGGCCGCCGAGGCGCAGGCGCTCGCGCAGCAGCAGCAGCAGCAGGCGGTGGCGGCCGAGGCGCCTGCGCCGGCCGGCGGCCCCGAAGAGGCCGGCGCCCCTAACTATGCCCGCCCCTCGTCCCCGCTCGACGCCTGGTTCGAGGCGCCCTGGGTGCGCACGTACGCGCGCGTCACCTACGCCACGCGCGGCGTGCTTCAGGGCGGGGCCGCGCGCGCCGTCGCGGCCGCCGCGGCCCTCGTGCGCGCGGTGCTGGGTTGGATGCTCGCGGCGCTCTCGGCCCCGCTGCGCGCGCTCGCCGCCGCCGTCGCCCGGGCGGCTGCCGGCGGCGGCGGCGTCGGCGGGCGCCCTCCTGCCGCCGCGGCCGCTGCGGCTGCTGCTGCTGCTGCTGCTGCTGCTGCTGCCCCCTCTGCTGCCTACGCCGCCGCCCCCTCGGCCCAGGAGGGCGTCGAGCAGGCGGCCGAGGCCGAGCTGCACGGCTGGGGCGACGCCTACTCGTCCTCCCAGCCGGCGGCCGACGCCCGCCGCCTCGCCTTTAGCCCCGCCGCCGCCGCCGCCGCCCCGCTGACCGTGGAGGAGGAGGACGCCCTCCTGCTCGAGTTCGACCGCGGCGCCCTCGAGTCGGAGAGCCTCACAGTCGAGGAGCTGCGCGCGCGCCTGGCCGGCGGCAAGGGGAATGCGGCCGCGGTCGACGAGGACGATCAGGACGATGAGGACGACGGCGCTGCGACCGCCGCCGCCGCCGCCGCCGCCGCCCCGGCCGCGCGCCCGGTGACCCCCCGCCCGCGCCCGACCGCGCGCCCGGCCCTGTCCGCCTCCCTGTCCAAGCCCCCGGCGCCGGGCAGCCTCGACGTTCCCGCCGTCCGCGCGGCCGCGGACGGCGCCGGCGCCGACGGCGACGACGACGACGACCTCGAGGCGAGCCCCTTCACGGGCGCCGCCTTTCGCGGCAAGCGCGAGGCGGTGGCCGCGTCGCTCCGGGCCCTCGAGCTCGACATGTGGGAGTCGCGCCGCGACGAGCCGGCCGCCGGCGCGGGGTGGTGGCTGCAGCGCGCCGTGACGGCCGCCGTCGCGGCCGCGGCCGTGGCCGGGGCCGGGGCGGCCGCGCGCGCGGCGGGCGTCGTTGGGCCCGCGGCGCCGCCGGCCGCCGCCGCCGCCGCCGCCGCCGCCAAGGGCGCTGCTGGTGCGGCG
>Ga0315905_10007989_pt1 | contig 10697 bp, 14 predicted proteins | sample LakEriMetagenome_5_FD_203522 | JGI IMG/M metagenome (GOLD analysis project Ga0315905, IMG submission 203522) | Freshwater fungal communities from buoy surface, Lake Erie, Ohio, United States - Buoy 4 MA121 | ecosystem: Environmental > Aquatic > Freshwater > Lake | place: USA: Lake Erie, Ohio... | reverse complement strand
GTGCTCTTGAAACCTTTGCAAACATTCCACAAGAAACAAGAAAATTAATTGGACAAGCAGGTAGGCAACACGTTATAGATAATTTTAACTTTACTGATTTTATTAATCGTTGGGATAAAATTATGACTGATACATACAATAATGGTGTATGGTCTGAAAGAAACTACAAAGGTTGGGAGCTTAAAGAAATCGCATGATCCATTTGTTTGTATCCACTACTTACTAATGTAGGAGAATACAAACAAATGGATCAACAATCTCTTCAATATATAAAAGATAATTATGGACTCATTTCTTATAAGGAAATGGGTCTATTTTTACATATAAGTCCAAGTACAATAAAAAAAGCGGCAATAAACAATGGAATAGCAAACAAAAAAATTAAAAATGATGTACCTTGGACAAAAGAAGAAATACAAATTTTAATTAACAATTATGGTAGAATAAAATATGAAGATATACATAAACTAATACCAAACCATAGTATTGGCTCAATTGCTGGAAAAGCTAAAAAATTGAATGTTACTTCAAAAGAAGTAGCAGCACAATTAAAAAGTAAGTTGTTGAAAAATAAAACTGTTTTTAGTAATGAAAACTTTTTTTCAAATCCTAATTTATTAAATTCTTATTGGGCTGGTTTTCTTGCTGCTGATGGAAATATTGATAAAACTAATAGTAAACTTGCACTACAAATATCACAAAAAGATTTAGATCATTTAAAATTATTAGCAAATACCTTAGAATTCACTGGTAAAGTTAGTATCTATACAAGGAAAACAGGTATTGAAAGTTGTCAGTTCTCAATTACATCAAAAAAGATTTGTGAAGATTTGAAAAATAATTTTAATATAACTCCACAAAAAACATTTACATTAAAATTTCCAACACATTTACCATTAGAATTACAAAAAGCTTTCTGTGTTGGCTATATTGATGGGGATGGATGTATTACTAAAAGAAAACATTATAATTATTGTTCTATAAATGTTATAGGAAATTATAATTTTTTACTTGACTTTCGTAATTTATATAATACATTATTACCAAAAGAACTTGAACTTGTATCTAACATAACAAAGAAAAATAATGTTTTTCAATTAACTGTTGGTGGAAAAATGAAAAGTTCAATTCTTATTGAAGAATTTCTAAAATTAGAAGTACCAAAACTTTACAGAAAATGGGAAGGAAAAATTAATGAGTAAGAAAAAGATTTTAGTTGTCTCGCCTTGTATGACAACTAGTGGTTATGGTGAACAATCAAGGTTTGCTCTTAGAGCATTACGTTCAAGAGAAGATCTGTTCGACATTTATCTAACTCCTACCGCTTGGGGCCAATGTGGTTGGATTCACGAAGACAACGAAGAACGTAAGTGGCTTGATTCACTAATATTTAAAACCGTACAGCATACACAAGCATCAAATGGTCAACCACAATACGATATGTCACTTCAGATCACTATTCCAAACGAGTGGAAGAAACTAGCACCAATAAATATTGGTTATACAGCAGGAATTGAAGTAAATAAAATTTCTCCACACTGGGTACAACCATCCAATCAAATGGATAAGATTATTGTTGTATCTAGTTTTGCTAAAAAAGGCTTTGATAATGGTGTGTTTACCGTAACAGATCAAAAAACAGGTCAACAAATTCCAAACTTTAAAGTAAATACTCCAATTGAAGTTGTTAATTACTCTGTTAGGAAGGGCGAAGCTACTGAAATTAATCTTGACCTTACAACAGACTTTAATTTTCTTGTTGTAGCTCAAGCTGGACCAAGAAAAAACTTTGTAAATACTGTTAAATGGTTTGTTGAAGAATTTAAGAATGATAATGTAGGTCTTATTTGCAAAACACATCTTGGAGGTGCTTCCCACATTGATAGAGAAGCAGTTACAAACAATCTTCAACAAATTCTTGCACCATATAGCGATAGAAAATGTAAAGTTTATCTTCTTCACGGTGATATGAGCGAAGCAGAAATGACAGCACTTTATACCAATCCAAAAGTAAAGGCTTTAATTTCTCTTTCGCACGGTGAAGGATTTGGACTTCCGCTATTTGAAGCTGCTGGGTATGGGCTTCCTGTAATCACTACAGAATGGTCTGGTCATACAGATTTTATGTATTGTGCAAACAAGGAAGGTAAAGTCAAGCCTCATTTTGCAAGAGTTGATTTCACTCTTCAACCAGTGCAGCCAGAAGCCATTTGGAACGGTGTAATAGAGAAAGATAGTATGTGGGCCTTTCCTGTTGGAGCCTCTGCTAAAAGCGAAATGAGAGCGGTTTACAAGGATCATGATAGATTCCGTGGACAAGCAAAACGTCTTGCAGCTCATATTGAAAGAGAATTTGCAACAGATAAAATTTATGAGCAATTTGTAAATTTAATTATTGGTAAATCATCACTAAAACCACAAGATTTTAATGGTGTTTCGTTCTGTATTCCAACTAACGGTAAAAGACCAGAAAAGACTGAATTAACAATTAAATCAATCAAAGCTCAAGTTGGCAAACCAGTAGAAATCATTCTTTGTGGAGATGTAGACAATTTTAAACATATTGAAGGTGTAACTCTTGTTGATAGAAAAGAAGAAGCTCATTCAAGAAAAGTAGCTCTTTTAAGAAATAAGGCAGCAGAAGTAGCAAAACATGACGTTATTGCCTGGTGTGATGATGATATAATATTAGACACACAATGGATGGAAAAAACTATCCAGCATTCTACTAGAAATGGTTGGAATGTACTTGCCAACAAAGTTTTATCACCAGATGGAACAAGATATTGGGATAGAGCTACATTAAACCCTCATAGATTAGTCAGTTACGATCATCCAGAGTATGATAAAGCTTTATATCAAAGTAGTGCTTTCTTTTTGACAAGAAAATCAGTTTGGAATCAAGTTAAATGGGATGAAACAAAGTTAGTGTATGCAGACAGAGAAAATCAAGTCCCAGAAGATGTTCAGTATTCAAGTGATTTGAAAAACTCTTCATATAGCTTCAGCTTTAACAAAGAAGCATTAGTTTGGCACAACGATAGTTCATATTCAGAGTTCAATAATTTATGTCTAAAAAAAGAAGTTATATCTAATAATTTCCCAATGTTGGAATTTCTAGATAATGATGAAAAATATGATAGTATTGTGAGTTCGTTGTGATCCCTAAAACAATACACCAAATTTGGATAGGAGATTCGTCTAAAAAACCAGAAAAACTTATGAACACTTGGAAAAGTGTTCATACTGATTGGGAGTATATACTGTGGGACGATGCAAGCATAGAAAACTTTGGATTAAGAAATTATGCTCAATATAAGTTATCTCCAACTTATGCTGGTAAAGCTGATATAGCGAGATACGAGATATTGTATAAAATGGGAGGATTTTTCATTGACGCAGATTCTGTATGTTTAAAGAAGATTCCAGATGAATTGTTAGAATATGATTTAGTTTCCACATATGAAAACGAAAAGTACAGACCAAATTTGTGCGCTAATGGATACATTGGAGTTAGAAGAAAAAATAAAGTTATTTATGATTTGATCAATTATATTCAAATGATTGATCAAAATTTCTTAAAATCCGAACATCCTTGGAAAACTACTGGTCCTTTACCATTTACTAACATAATTAATCAAAATTCAAATCAAAATATTAAACTATTAAACAGTAATATCCTGCTACCAGAGCATTTTGAAAGTCCTACTTTTAATTTTATTGATATGAAACAATATGATGATTCAATGTTGGAAATTTTAAAACAAAAATATTCAAACTCTATTTCTTATCAATTTTGGGGTTCAACAAGAGGAAAGTATTGATGAATAAATTTATAGTTGTTGTTCCATTTTATAATGTAGAACAATGGATCAAAACATGCTTATCATCTGCAAAAAAGCAAACATACAAAAATTTTACTTGTATTGTTATAGATGATATCTCAACTGATAATAGTTCGTTAGTTGTAGAAAAATTTATTAAAGATGATGATAGGTTTATATTTGTAAAAAATACAGAAAAGAAATATGCATTAAGAAATATTTATGATGCCATCCTAAGTGCCAACCCTTCAGATGAAGATATAATTGTCACTTTAGATGGAGATGATTGGTTTGCTAGCGAAGATGTACTTAATATACTGAATAGCTATTATAATGATGAAAATTGTTATATGACTTATGGTAGTTACAAAGAATTTCCAACTAATCTAATAGGACGATATGCTAAGCAAATACCAAGCAATATAATAAATACAAATGATTATAGAAATCATGAATGGTGTTCTTCCCATTTAAGAAGTTTCAAATATAAAATATGGAAAAGAATAGATAAACAAGATTTGGTTGATTCTAGTGGACAATTTTATAGAATGACTTGGGATTTAGCAATAATGTTTCCAATGTTAGAAATGTGTGGAAATAAAGCAAAATATGTAAAAGAAATTTTATATATATACAACTTGAATAATCCAATCAATGATCATAAAGTAGATAATACTCTACAAATTAAATTGGAAATGGAAATACGAAGAAAAAATAAATATAATTTATTATAAATAATTTAATTATATCTTGTCATTTAATATTGTGTATGATATAATCATAAATTATGGACCGTTAATATGAAACAAAAAATCAATATGGTAGGGGGAGGATTCCAACATGATGTTTGTTCCTCAGCCTTAAATCAAAACAAGTTTGTTGAATGGGTTAAAGATGGTTCTGCAAACATATCTATTCATATAGATAATGGACTTTTTTATCAAGTAAATCCTAATAAGAAAAACTATGGTTGGTTGGCAGAATCTAGTGCAATAATTGCAGATGTTATTGAAAAAATTTGTAATAATTTAAATTATTTTAAACAAAAATATGAATTTATTTTTACACATGATAGAAGAATAATAGAAAAAGATGATCAATTTTTTAAATTTGTTGTTCCAAATGCATTACCATATATTCAAAATAAATCAATATATAAAAAAACAAAATTAGTTTCTTTTATTGGTTCAAACAAAACTATGTGTAATGGGCATAATTTTAGACAACAGATGATTCATAAGTATAATCATATAGTTGATCATTATGGAAGAGGGTTTGGTAATAGAGAACTTCCTTGGGTTTACACTTTCAATAATATTGAAGAATCTGGTAAACTAATTGGTTTAAAAGATTATATGTTTTCTTTTGCTATGGAAAATGATAATTATGATGATATTTTTTGTGAAAAAATAACAGATTGTTTTGCAACAGGAACAATACCTATTTATTGGGGAACAAAAAATATTAAAAACTATTTTGACATAAACGGTATTTTAGAATTAAATGAAGGTTTAGATATTTCTATGTTAACAGAAGAATTGTATCTTTCTAAATTGAATAGTATACAAAATAATTTTAAATTATGCAACAATATGCAAACATCAGAAGATTATGCATATCTAAATTATATAAAATAAAGGATTAAAATGATTAATTATCAAGAGAAATGGTTTAAAGATGATTGTAATAATAATTGTGCAATAGACTTCCCAATCAATGAGAATTCAACTGTAATTGATTTGGGAGCATATAAAGGCATATGGGCTAAACAAATAATTAACAAATATAATCCAAATATTATACTTGTTGAACCAAATTATGATTTGTGCTTATTTTTAAAAGAAGAATTTAAAAACAATCCTAAAGTTAAAATAATTAATGTTGGTATATCTGATGAAACAAAAAATACTACATTATATCTCAATAATGACGGTAGTTCTATGTATGTAAAGACCTCCCAAGCATTAGACATATCTTGTATAACTTTAGACCAATTACTAGATAATCTAAATATATCACACGTTGATTTAATGCAAATTAATATAGAAGGTGAAGAATATAAAGTATTAAGCAATATGATATCTACTGAATCTATTAAGAGAATTAAAAATATACAAATTCAATTTCATGATTTTATTGAAAATGCAGTTGAAAAAAGACTTGATATACAAAGTGGATTAAAAAGTTTAAAGTTTATAAATATTTATGATTATCCATTTGTATTTGAAGCATGGAAACACAATGATAACATGTAATTTTATGGGTGGACTAGGAAATAACTTATTTCAACTAGCAAACGTCTATAGTATACATAAAAAATATGAAATTCCATATTTTATTCCTAATTTTGTTGATAGAGGAAATATCCATTTATTTAACCAATCAACAAAATTAGAAATTGATGATTTGTTTGAAAACAAATTTAATTTTGATAACTTACAGGACAATCAATCAATCTATATTTATAATCATTTTGACATAAATCCAAATAATGATTTTAAATATAAACCAGTTCATATATCTGATAATACATGTTATAATGGATATTTTCAATCAGATAAATATTTTCTAAATTTTGATATAAAAAATGAATTTAAATTAAAATTAAAATTACTCGATGAAGTTAGAGAAAAATATTCCTCATTATTTAATAAACCAACCATAGCTTTACACTATAGACTTGGTGGTGATAGAGTTCTAGAAAACATGCAACATTATCACAAAAATGTATCAAAAGATTTTTATTTAAATGCACTTGATATTATATGTAAAAATAATATATCAAAATATAATATTTTGTTATTTTCTGATAACTTAGAACAAGCAAAAAAAATACTTAATAATATTGACTTAATTGAAATTAATAATGATAATGATAATATTAAAGATTTTGCATTAATGTCTTTATGTGATTATAATATATTAGGCAATTCAACATTTAGTTGGTGGTCTGCTTATTTAAATCAAAATAATGTTCTAACAATAGCTCCAAAAAGTGAATGGTTTGGACAAGGATATAAACATTTTGATTTACAAGATTTATTTCCAAAAAATTGGATTGTATTATGAATGAAAATATATTTTTTGATAAAGCACAATTAAAATATTGTGGTAAAAATGTTATAATAGGAAAAACAGTAAGAATAAGAAAACCAGAAGAATGTATAATTGGTGATAATACCATTATTGATGATTTTGCTTACATATCATGTGCTATAGAGATTGGAAATAATTGTCATATTGCTTCACATGTTTCAATTTCTGGTGGCAAAGGTAAATTTAAAATGGGTGACTACTCAACACTCTCATCACATGTTTCAATTCATTGTGCATCCTCTGACTACACGCAAACATCACTTGATTTACCATCTGTTCCAGAAGAACAACAATATGGTGGGTTTGTAGAAGATATTGAATTAGGAAAATATGTTGTAATTGGCTCACACTCCGTTATATTACCTGGTGTTGTAATACCAGACAAGGTTGCGTGCGGCGCATATACATTATTGAACAAAAAACAATACGAAGAATTATCATTATATGTTGGTATACCTTCTAGGTTTTTGAAAAAAAGAATTGAAATAAACAAAGGAGAATAATATGTCATTTGAAGTGATAGCAGATTTTGAAAAAGAAATTGCTAAATTTTTTGGATCACCATACGCAGTAGCCGTAGATTGTTGTACTCATGGTATTGAATTGTGTTTACGATACAAGAAAGCAACAAAAATAAGCGTTCCAAAACATACATATTTATCCGTACCCATGCTTGCAGATAAATTAAATCTAGAATTGGAATGGCGCGATGAAAAATGGCAAGATTTTTACTATCTAACAGATGATATTGTAGATGCTGCTGTATTATGGAAACAAGGTAGTTACATTCCAAATACATACATGAGTGTTAGTTTTCAATTTAAAAAGCATCTAAGCCTTGGAAGAGGTGGAGCAATCTTATTTGATGATAAAGACGCATATGAAATATTTAAAAAAATGTCGTATGATGGAAGAAGCCCAGATTCACCTTGGATAGAACAAAATATTAAGACAATAGGTTATCATTATTATATGACACCAGAAACAGCAGAACTTGGACTTAAAAAATTACCACAGGCTATTATAACTAAACCAAAACAATGGATTTATACAGATTGGGTAGATTTGACAACAATGGATGTTTTTAAAAATGATAAATAAAAAAGTTCTAGTTATTGGTGCATTTGGTTTTATGGGCAAAAATGTTGTGAATATATTAAAAAATTCACAAAATCAAATTTTTCAAGAAAGTAGAAAAACAGGATTAGATCTATTTTCTATTCAATCAGTTGAAGATAAAATAAGTGCTATTAAACCAGATATAATTATTAATTGTGCAGCACACGTTGGAAGTATGCCATATGTTGCTAAATATCCTGCAAATGTTTTTCACGATAATACATTAATGTATTTAAATTTATATCAAGCAATAAATAATGTAGACAAAAATATATTAGTTATTAATCCAATTTCTAATTGTTCTTATCCTGGTATAATTGATATTCAACACGAAGAAAACTGGTGGGATGGTAAAGTGCATCAATCAGTCGAATCTTATGGTGTACCAAAAAAAATTGGTTTTATTTTATCTGAATGTTATAAAAAACAATTTGGTATAAAAACTATAAATTTAATTATACCAAATTCTTATGGTCCTAATGATTATTTAGATGAAGATAGAACACATGCAATGAATGGTATTATTATTAGAATGTTAAAAGCAAAAAATAATAATGATAAAAATTTTGTTGTTTGGGGTTCTGGTACTCCCATAAGAGAATGGATATACATGCCAGATGTGGCAAAAATTATTAAAATTATTATTGATGAAAATATTTTAGATCTTCCAAATCCAATTAATCTAGGACAACAAGAAGGAATTTCTATTTTAGAAACTGTAAACTTAGTTAAAGAAAAATTAAATTTTACTGGCACTATTGAACTAGATTTGTCCAAACAAGATGGAGCACCAGTAAAAGTATTAGGAAATAAATTATTTAATAAGTATTTTGCAGATTTTATATTTACAAGTTATAATAATGGAATAGGAGAAACTATAAAATATTATAAGGAGTTAATATGAAAAAAATATTAGTTACTGGCGGCGCTGGATACATTGGAACTACTTTAATTCCAATGTTATTAGAAAAAAAATATGAAGTTACTGTAGTAGATTCATTAATGTTCAACAATGGAGATAAATTAATACCATTTGTTAAAAACAATAATTTTAATTTTGTAAAAGGCGATGTGCGTGATAGGGAATTAATGTCTACTTTGGTAAAAAATAAAGATGTTATTATTCATTTGGCAGCTTTAGTGGGATTTCCTATTTGTAGAGAAAAGGGAGAAAAAGAATCTTTTGATGTAAATACTAATGCAACTAAATGTTTAGTACAATTATTAAATAATGAACAATATCTTCTTTTTGGTTCTACTGGTTCAAATTATGGTGAAGTTGTTGGAATATGCACAGAAGAAACTCCATTAAATCCTTTATCAATTTATGGTAAATCTAAAACAGAAGCAGAAAGAATTGTAATGTCAAGATCAAACAGCACAGCATTTAGATTTGCCACAGCATTTGGTGTATCTCCTCGTTTACGTTTAGATTTATTAGTTAACGATTTATCATACAAAGCTATGACACAGAAGTATGCAGTTATTTATGAATCCCATTTTTTAAGAACTTTTATACATGTTAAAGATCTTGCAAATTCATTTTTATTTGCAATCGAAAATCAACAACAAATGAAATCAAATGTTTATAATGTTGGTTCAAATAAAATGAACTATACTAAAAAAGAAATATGTGAGTTAATTAAACAAAAAATACCAGATGTTTACTTCCACTATGCTGATATAGGAGAAGATGCCGATAAAAGAAATTATCAAGTGTCTTATGATAAAATCAATAAGCTTGGGTTCGATGTAGCAGTTGGAGTTGAAGAAGGAGTACAAGAATTAATAAAATGTATTCAGCTTATTCAAAATGAATTAAAATATACAAATGTATAGGTATAAAATGACATTAAAAGAATATTATAAACACTATTTGACATTACATAAAGATATACGAAATGTTAGATTGCATGTTATAGGACAATTTGCAACAATTCTTTTTATAATTGCTTGTCTTTTATATAATATGTGGTTATTAATTTTTACACCATTCATTGTTTATCCATTTGCTTGGTCGGGTCATTATTTCTTTGAAAAAAATAAGCCAGCAGCTTTTAGTGACCCAATAAAAGCAAAAATATGTGATTGGATAATGTTAAAAGATTACTTAACTAATAATTTAAAACACTAAAGGAGATTAAATGACACTTTCAAATCAAGCAGTAGGAGCAATCATGATGGCTCTTCAAAAATCCCTTATGGAGCAATCAGATATTGTTCCAGTTATTAAGGAATTTAATTTAATTGAAACAGAAGACGGATTGGTTGTTACAAACCCTCCAGTTCTCTCTATGGACGCAGTAGAGCCTAACTGATGCCCAGATACTCTTACACTTGTACAAGCTGTGAGAGCACTATAGAAGCCTCTCATTCAATCAATGAGAGGCTTTCTTATTGTGACTCCTGCGGAACAGATACACTAAAGAAAAATCTATCAATCCCAACAGTAATCAAACAACCAGAAACCAACAATTTGACAAGCAATAAAAATGGTGCTATAGTTAAAGAGAAGATCGAAGAATTTAAAAAAGATCTTAAAGAACAAAAACAACAATTAAAGAATAGGGACTTATGATTACTTTATCAATCTTATTGTTATTATCGGTTATCGTAAATGGCTTGTTATTTTGGTATACGAGAAAGCTGTTAGAAAAG
>Ga0315905_10007988_pt1 | contig 10698 bp, 9 predicted proteins | sample LakEriMetagenome_5_FD_203522 | JGI IMG/M metagenome (GOLD analysis project Ga0315905, IMG submission 203522) | Freshwater fungal communities from buoy surface, Lake Erie, Ohio, United States - Buoy 4 MA121 | ecosystem: Environmental > Aquatic > Freshwater > Lake | place: USA: Lake Erie, Ohio... | reverse complement strand
GGTGGGGGGGGGTTTTGGTGTGGTAGAGTGTGTGTGTGTGTGAGAGAGAGAGAGAGAGAGAGAGAGAGAGAGTGAAAGAGGTGTAGACCAGCTGGAGGATGGGAAACAGTAAGGGAGGAGGCAGTAAGGGAGGAGGCAGTGAAGGATCAGGCCATAGTGGAGGTGCACAGAAGCGGAAGAGGCGAAAGACAGCGGGAAAGAGGAGGGAAGAGGAGATGGGTGGGGGGAGAGAGAGGGGGGGGGGAGAGAGAGAGAGAGAGAGAGAGAAAGAGGAGTTATTGACAATCACTAAATGACTGAAGGTCGGTAAGTGTGGAATTGTCCTCGCGAATATGAACCAAAAAGAGATTGGAGTCTCCGGGCTTACAAAACTGTTTCTTGGTGTTGCTGTTCTTCTGGAGTTTGGTTTCTTGCTCCATGACCTCAATACGATCCACAAGTATAAATATGGGGAGGACATTTTTAATTCTACGTTTTCCAAGGTTGTCTAACAAAGTAATTGAGCACAAGAACAAAGTTTGGCCGGCGTAGCATCTGCTCAAATTTGGTGAACAGAGGGAACAATTGACTCGGTGTGTAACGGTGGTTTGTTTTCAAGGCACCAGGCCCATTATAGGGTTTATGGTGCAAACAAATCTACAGCATCGCGAGAACAAACTGTACCAGACACACGATATCCAGTACTCGTTTGCTACTCCCGCTGGAGGCGCTTTCTTACAGGGCGTTGATACAGATCTTACAATGCTTGGCGACAGCAATGACAGTCATGATGCAGTGCAACAGACGTTGACATGTCCAAAAACCTATGTAGAGATACACACGCGCGCGAGCGCGCGCGCGCGCGACGCACCCATACACTCAATCACTCACTCTCTCTCTCTCTCGCTCTCCGAGGCCCTCTCAGAGAGGGAGAGACTTAGGAGAGAGAGTGTGTGCATCGCGACCCGCTTGGAGAGCGCTCAGCTTTTGCCCGTCCCGTTTGCCCTTAAAAAGCGGGAAGAAAAGGCCTCGTCACGAACTGAAACAGAAACCAACTGTTACCAACATGATGCGATCAGACTTCGAAAAGCCACGCCAACGCCCGCGCTCTGCGATCAAGTCAGCATCTCCGTTCGTCAAATTCAGCAAGGAGCTATCCTCAAAAGTGTTGCCGATCCTAGAGCAAACGCAGAATTCGTTCAGCGACTTGCTCACCAAGACTGACAAGCGCCGCAAGTACTTCCGCATCCAGGCTCTCTCATGATATAATAGAAAATAAATCGCTACATCACTCACCAGAATATTCTTTCATTAGGGCCTGGGCATGCCTGATGATGATGCCTTTAAAAGTCCTTTTATTTGTTCTCGCAGAAACTTTAAATAGCCTACGTATATCCATTTGGGCCTTCGCCCTTCAGGATTTAGGGTTTAGGGCTTAGCATGCAGGCGGGGCGCATTCTCAAGCAACGATCAGTCGCCGAGCCATTAGAACAGAAGAGTATGAGAACACTCGAAGTACTGTATATCATCAGTGCTCACTAGAATACGATCTCTTACTTCAGGCGACGCATTCGCAAGCAACCATTAGCCGCCGAGCCATCGAGCTCCAGCAGACAGAAAAGAAGAGAGCTGAAGAGGCGGAACTGAGGCGTGAGCTTGATGTAGCCAAGAAAGAGGTCAACCACTGCGCTAGAAATCATGAAGATGCCCCCGGCGCACGGGCAGCAGCTGAGGAACTTGCGCAAGTGCGCGACATGCTCAGGCGTGCTCGCTCTCTTGAAGACAGCTGCACCTGCACCGCAACTACTATGCACCTAGCCGGGCTATTTCTTTCCAAGGACCAGACGCGAGCAAAGGCAAAGGATCGGACGAAGACAGGGAGTGCCGGCGACCGCCAGGAGCGCCGCGTGCAGTCTAAGTTACACGCAGAAGAGCAGATGCGCGAGTTAGAGCATTGCGAGGCCCTGCTCAAGGGACACCCCCAGCAGCGCCAGCAAGGGCCGAGCCAAGAGTTTGGGGGGGGCTTTTTCCGTGTAGCGATGTCAGAAACAAGGTGTGTGTGTGTGTGTGTGTGTGTGTGTGTGTGTGTGTGTGTGTGTGTGTGTGTGTGTGTTTGTGCCTGTGTATGTGTATGTGTGTGTGTGTGCGTGCGTGCGCGTATGTGTACGTGTGTGTTCGTGTTTGTGTGTGTCTGTGTGTGCGTGGTAAGTATGTGTGTGTGTGCGCGCGCGCGTGTGTGAGTTGTCGCGATGTAGTTCTGTAGCTGGGTCACGAATTTGTTCTGTAGGTCAGCTTGCTCTAGTTCATGAACTAGAGCAAGGTCAGGTTGCTCTAGAGAGAGAGAGAGAGAGAGAGAGATGAGAGAGAGAGCTTTATTAGGAACTTGAACTACGGTCCATAACGAGGAGTCTAGGGCGGTTTAGGGTTTAGGGTTTAGGGTTTAGGGTTTAGGGTTTAGGGTTAGCCTGAGAGAGAGCTTTATTAGGAACTACGGTCCATAACGCGGAGTCTAGGGCGGCGCCCGCGAGTTCATGCTTTCGGCGACGCTCTGTGCGATGGGGACGAGGATCACCGAAAGCATCAACAAGAGCAAACTCATCTATATTCAAAACAGACAGCAGTTCGTGACCCAGCTACCAACTACATCGTGACATGAGTGCGTGCGTGTATGTGTACATGTGTGCGTGTAGATGTGTTTGTCCGCGCGCCGTGACAAAAAGTGAAAAAAGGGTGCGAACACAGAAAAATTCTATTGATTTATTTTCCTAAACTTCCTAGACACTAGCAAAGCATGTGAGAGAGAGATAGAGAGAAAGAGAGAAAGAGAGAAAGAGAGAGAGAGAGTATTTGTGAGTGACGTGAGTACATACACTTGGTAATAGCTACTGTAATTATCGTATTTTTCTTCCATCTCTTTGCAAAGATTACCAAGTCTCCCAGTACTTTCTCTCTCTCTCTCTCTCTCTCGCTCGCTCGCTCGCTCGCTCTCTCTCTCTCTCTCTCTCTCTCTCAGAGAGTGACCTGCGATGGGCAGCAAGGATTCGAGAGAGGGTGTGACCTGGGTGTCTGAGTGTCGTTCATGGAAGGAACTCGCCGGTGTCATTTATTGAAAGAACTCGCCGAATCATCTTGAGGCGAAGCAGGCAAAGGCTTGAGGCTGAGGTTCAAGAAGAAAACCCTTAGTTTTTTAGTTAACTTGAGGCGAAGAAGGCTCTTCACTCTTTATTCTCTCTTTGACTTCATCTTTTCTACAATAGACCGAAAATTATCGACGTGGTTCCGCACTTGGAAGGGTTCCCCTCTTACAGGTGTTAGGGGAGACCCCGGAAGGCGCGGAATGCTCTGCGACGATGAAGTTGTACGCAAGTGGGATCTAAGGCTAAGCGGGGGGCACCGCGTGAACGTGAGCTTCAAATAGTGAATGTTTGCACATTCGCGTTTTTTTGGCGAGTTTACTACACGAGCTATCAAGTCAACACACGCAGCTCACCGCACGCAGCTCTAGTCAACGCAAGCAGCTCTATTGGGCGACGTTTAGGGTTTAGGGTCCAAGTTTTAGGGTTGTGTCAAGCAACGCATCTTGCATGTGCATGACCATGGTCCTCAGTCCGCCTGTCAGTCGCGGTCTCTTCCCCTCCTGCGACTGGGACGAGGCGAAGACCCCGGAGAGGAGGCACGGCTCGACGAAAAGGGCGTAGAGCTGCCGCTGATGGGCGGGGTGCGGAGGCCAAGGCTCTCGCCGCCACCGCGCACGGCACGCAGGGCCAGCTGTGCCTCTTCGCGCATCCCAGCTGAGGCCTCCCCGTCCACATTGTGCATCATGCCCATCCAAAGCTGCTCCAGCACCTGGATGGCACCGGCCTCCTGGAGCCGCCCGCGCTGCAAGTCACCCTCGCGTGCGATGGCAGCAACGGCAAATGCTGCATCGCCTTTGAGGCGCAGCAGCGTCGTGTTGTCGGTGGGAGGAAAGAGCCACCCATAGTTCTTCAGCCGCAAGATCTGCATGAGCGCCTGCACAGCCCCCGCCTTGACCATCACTTCCACATTTTCGGCAGACCCACTTGCAAGGTGCCCCAGCGCACGTGCGGCGCAGCTTTTCGGACCCGGGCACCAGCAGGCGAGACGGAACACGAGCCAGCCGTACTTGAGCTCGGCAACCAAGGGCTGGACCATGTCCCTGAGGGCCGTGCGCCTTTCTCGCAGACCACGTCCGCCCAGGAAATCGAGACGCAAACCGTCGCTGTCGCGCGAGGCACGCGCTGAAAAGGTTGACTGGGCAATGAGGCCCACCAACCGGGCGGCGTCTGCGCGGATCTCAGGGCTGCGAGACGACAACATCTCCACTAGTCGCTCAATGGCATGGGGTGTTGTGACCACACTGTCCGCTCCCTTTAGGCAGCTGTCGGCAATATTGGACAAGGCTTCCAGTCCGTTCCTCACAACTCGCGCCTTGTATTTTTTTTCATCTAGTAGCCCGACCAAAGCAAACAAACCCAGCGCCACCTGGCCCCCCGAGCTGTTGCCGCCGGCACCGAGCGCTCCTGTCGGAAGGGATGCCATGTTCGACGATTTGGCACCCTCCACGTTTGTGCGGATGCGGTCGCGGATAAGCAGGTCCGTCGCCGAACTCGACTTGCACAGCGTGCCCAGTACTTGAGCCGCCTTTTGAACGAGCTCCAGGTTTTGGTTGGGCGCTAGGAGGATGTCAATGATGCTCGCCATGCCGCCCCAGTGACAAATGTGGTCACACTGCTCGCTGCTAACGGCTCCATACGCCTGCAGCCGATTGAGCGCCTTGATCCGCTTACCCACAGGCACCGCGGCGTCTTCCACCACCTCCAAGAGCTCTTTCACCGTGAGGCCGTGCAGGCTATAGAACCAGGAGGGTACTATCTTGGCTGCCGTTGTCTTGATCACTGTCACCAGTCCCTCCTCTCGAGCTTGAGCAACAAGGACTTTGGTGGCTTGGATCGAGACGTAAGACGCTACCACTACTACCAGCTGGCACACGTATTTGACTTGCCTGCCACACACCTCTACCAACGGAAGGAGGGGTAGCAGCAGAGTGCCATCGCCCTTGGGGCATCCAGGTGCGCCAGCTGCACCAAACATTTCGATTTCGAGGCGTGTATGAAGGGGAGCGAGCGCCCACATCATCCTTGCCCACGCCAGCGGCGGGGCACTGGAGTAAGGCCAGCATAGTACTGCAATTAGAAGTCCTAGACACACGGAGTCGAACCCCCACTCTTCAACCCAGCGGTACGCGGCTTTGATTTGGCCCGCTGGGAGCACAGAGGTGCTGAGCCACTTGATGAGCCGCAGAACAGCCCCGCCCAAGAAGACCCAGATTAACATACCAACGAACCAGTGCGGAAAGTCGAGCTGCTGCACTATCGAGTACGCGGCTGCCAAAATGGCGGGAATCGTGGGCGAAACGTAGATTGTGACAAGAGACACAGCAAGGCAGGTGCTATATCGTCGCCACGTCTGGAGGGGTTTCAGCGAATCTTCAGCCGCCTTTAGCTTCTCCTTTTGGTCTTTCAACTTGGCCTCAAATTCACGGCGCCAATCTGCGAGCTCCGAGTGGTGACGCTTCTTGAGGTGCTCCACCTCGTCAGATCGTTCCTGCTGCTGCTTGGCCTCCTGCCATACTTGCTCCCGCGCATTCTGCTCCTCCTCCACCAACACTAACCAGTCATCCACTGCGTGCATGGCCGTGCCCTCTTGCCACAAGATCGTCCTCGTCACGAACGCCTGGTAGAGCATCAGCTTGTGACACGTGCCCTGCATCCTAGAGCCAACCAACTCACGCCAAGCCCCGAAAACTGCGGCGCTCTTGCGTCCGAGCCATACATTAACCAAGGCACGTTGCCTGACCAGGGCGCGGCGTCGTTGCCTGTGCGAGTCGAACCACTCGGCCCACACGGTCAGGTGACATCTGGACCGACACTGTAGAGCCGCTCGCGCTTTTATATTTCGCTGTCGCCGCGTCACGTAGATGGCCTCGCACCAGCCCATGAACCCTGTCTTTGTGGCAGGGGCAGCCTGGATGCGTTTGACGTTTCTGCGGATGGCGTGCATGAGGCGCTGGAGGGCGGCTGCGTGACCTTGCGTGCTCTGCTCCACCACTATACGGCACTCCTCACGCTCGCGATTGAGGGAGTGCAAGTGCGTTTCCTTTTGTTTTTTGAGCTCGCTCTCGTGGAAAATGCGGAAATCGTCCAACGTCCATTTGTCAAGCTCATTGGCCTCCTGTTGCTCCCTGACTTCCTTCTCCGCCTCCTCCAGCGCAAGTTTGGCAGGATCGTTGGCCGTTTCCCCATCCTTGTCATGGGACTTGCTCCTTTTGAACTCCTTGGACATGAGCTTGGCCGACTTCTGCTTGTCGTTCAGGTCCTTGTCTGCCGCCTGCATCATCATGAGGGCCGTGAAAGTCTTGTCGGGATGCGCGGCAAACCAGTCGCGCCGAAGCCGCTGAAAGGCCGCTTGGATGTCCGTGGACTCGAGAAGATGACCCTCCTTTTTCCCTCTGTGTGTGGAGGAGTCTCTAGAAGCCCCAGTTCGCCGCGCATACTCCATCTTCGCAAGCTTCAGCAGATGCCGCGTCCCCGTGCCGTTGGTGTTGTCGAAAAAGTTGAAATTTAGGGTAAAGGCGCGCTCTAGCATGACGTCGGTTGCCGAGTTGCTCAATCGCACCTGCTGGCTTTCACACTGGCGGCGAAAGATGCTCATGAGTTGCAAAGCCGTGTATCTTTCCAACTGCATTACGTACCCAAAGTGTGCGCGCACCGCCTCCGGGCGCGGAGGCCTATAGTGCCTGAACAATTCATTCACTTCGCGGCGCTCCTGAGCAGCTATAATCACGGCAAGTGCACCCGGATGGTCTGTCAGAAACTTTTGCAACACCTGTGCCAACACGTCAGCAAGTTAGCAACACATTAGCAACACATTAGCAACACATTAGCAACACATTAGCATACATTAGCAACACATTAGCAACACATTAGCAACACATTAGCAACACATTAGCAACACATTAGCATACATTAGCAACACATTACTTGCAACACCTGTGCCACCACTCGCACGATCTCTGGCGACGCCGCCTCCATGTCTTTGATCAGCACAACCTGTCCCTTACAGAAGTTAGCAACACAATAGCAACATTAGCAACACATTAGCAACGCATTGGCAACACATTAGCATGTCTTTGATCAGCACAACCTGTCCCTTACACTTCTCGAGGAACAAGGACACGGTAGCAGCAACGCCACTGCTGTGCATCTGCGTGCAGTGCGCGCCGCTGCTTCCTGCGCCCGCGGTTGTGCTTGCACTCTGGTCTACCCCCGGCGTGGCGTCGTGTAAGGAAAGAGAGGAGGGAGGCTGGCTGGACTTTGCCTTGATCTTTGACACTCTCAATACTACCAGCGGCCACGTGTCTTCGCTCCCTGCAAGACATTGGCAACACATTAGCAATACATCAGCAACACATTTGCAACGTATTAGCAACACATTAGCAACATATTGGCAACACATTGGCAACACATTAGCAACACATTGGCAGCACGTTGGCAACACATTGGCAACACATTAGCAACACATTAGCAACATATTAGCAACACATTAGCAACATATTAGCAACACATTAGCAACACATTGGCAACACATTGTCAACACACTAGCAACACATTGGCAACACATTGGCAACACATTGGCAACACATCAGCAACACCTTAGCAACCCATTAGCAGCACATTAGCAGCACATTAGCAACAGTGTCTTGGCTACCTCCGGCACCCCCCAGGGCACTCTCCTCCACGCCCATTGCTGACGAGTTGGAAGATGATGTGACACTCTCTCTCCTCTCTGAAGAAGAAGTGATTGAAGATGATGTGGCAGAAGAGACATTGCCCGACGCAACACTAGTACTCAAACTAGCACTGTCTTTTCCCAAACCTCCCCCGCCTCCGCCCCCGCCCCCGCCCCCGACACTTTGGCCCATGATGACGACGTCGAAGTTGGATGCGGAGGAGGAGAACCTTCCTGCTGCCTGCAAGCTGGCGCCGTGCTCACGCGGCGCACTTGCCACCCCCCCTTGCTGTCCATGCCCTTGTGCTCCTTGCCCACCATGTGCATGTACACAGCCGCCAGCACCCGCACCCGGAGCGGCAGTGCCATGCGATGCTGGGGAGGAGGAAGCAAGAAGGCGGGCAGCGAGGATGTAGCGAGCTAAGAGCCTGGCCACGTGCAGTTTGCCCGTGCCTTGCTGCCCCAGCAGCACCAGATTAATATGTTTGTTTCTGAAGCCGATCGTGTGGGCGTGTAGGGCGATGTAGGCCGTCATGTACTCCGTCCAGACCTGTCAGCAACACATTGGCAACACACTAGCAACACATTAGCAACACGTCAAGTAGAGGGTGGAGCAACACATTAGCAACACATTAGCAACACATTAGCAACACGTCAAGTAGAGGGTGGAGCAACACATTAGCAACACATTGGCAACACATTGGCAACACATTAGCAACACATTAGCAACACGTCAAGTAGAGGGTGGAGCAACACATTAGCAACACATTAGCAACACATTGGCAACACATTAGCAACAAATTAGCAACACATTAGCAACACATTAGCAACACGTCAAGTAGAGGGTGGAGCAACACACTAGCAACACACTAGCAATACATTAGCAACACATTAGCAACACATTAGCAACACATCAAGAAGAAGAGGGTGGAGCAACACATTAGCAACACACTAGCAACACATTAGCAACACACTAGCAACACACTAGCAACACACTAGCAACATCTTAACAACACATTAGCAACACATGAGCAACCTTTGCCTGGTGCATCCCGATGAGCTTGTCAACTTCAACCACCACCTGCGCCAAACCAGGTTAGCAACACATTAGCAACACATTAGCAACACATTAGCAACACGTGTCAACTTCGGCCACCACCTGCGTCAAACCAGGGCGGAAGGCTTCTAGCGAAGGCAACACCTCAGCTATTTGCTTTTGAAGCGCCGTCTGAGTCTGGACACGGGCGATGGACTGGCCGGCAGGCGCGTCGTTAGCAACACATTAGCAACACATGCAACACATGCAACACATGGGCAACACGCATAGCAAAACACATTAGCAACACATAGCACAACACATTAGCACCTGGCCGGCAGGCGCGTCGTCTCTATCCGTGTCACCCCAGGACGAGTCGAGCGAAGGAGGGGGGACGAGGGTTAAGGGCCCAGGTGAGTCCGGTAGGGAGTCCGGTAAGTTGGAGGTGAGGGCTGCATGGAGGCGTACGTCCTCGAGCGGATGTAGACGCAGCACCGAGTCCCATGAGCCTGTGAATGCCACCATGCCGTCTGACGAGATGGCGCATGTAGTAATATCAGCAACACATTAGCAACACATTAGCAACACATTAGCAACACATTCGCAACACACCTGACGAGATGGCGCATGTAGTAATACCGCGAGCATAGTCGCCTATGATGCACGCACGCTCCCAGCTATGCAAGCAAGTGTCTCCGGCGGTCCGCACCCAGGCCATCGCACGCCGGTCAAATCCACCCGAGATGATAACGGCGTTGTCGCGTGAGAACTTGCAGCTGCGCACTGCCGCCCGGTGTCCTTTCAGCACCTGCACCTCTTTGCCTGTGTTCACCGCCCAGATGCGCAGTGTGTGGTCCTGCAACGCCGAGAGCAAGAATTATGTGTTGCTAATGTGTTGCTAATGTGTTTCTAATTTGTTGCTAATGTGTTGCTAATATATGGTGGTTGCTAATGTTTTGCTAATGTGTTGCTCGTGTGTTGCGCTTTCTCAGGCTCAGGTGCGCGGTGATGCGTCGGTTGCTTGACTTGGCTTCTCTCCCGTGCCGTCCCCCTCGGGTGCGCACGACTCTGTCGAGTCAGGAGCTCGCTTTCTCAAGCTCAGGGGTGCGGTGTGCACACATTAGCAACACATTAATTTGTTGCTAAATGTCTACCTGTGACGCGGAGAGCAAGAGCGAGCTATCACTGCTCCAATCCACTGACATGACGGCGTCCTTGTGACCCCATAAGGTGCGCAGTATCACACAGGTCTTTGTGTTCCACACTTTGACCGCTCCATCCCCCGACGCCGAAGCCACAAGGAGGCCATCGTGCGAAAACGCTGCGCAGTAGACAGCCCCCTTGTGCCCCCCGAGACTCGCAACACGACTGAGGCGCACCATCACCTCACCCTCACCCCTTCCCACCTCCACCACACGCCCTCCTCCCTGGAGAGCGTCCGCGGTTGCGGCAAGCTGGCCCATCCGAACCCCAACGGGCGTCGACATCCCCGCTGCGCCCAGCATGACATCATCGGCGGCGCGACCGGACGCGTCGACCTTGCTCTCTCCACCCCCTCCCAACCCCACCCCGGCGTCGCGCGGGAGGGGCACAGGAGTTGCCCAGTCTGCCTCTCCTGCGACAAATGAAGAAATGTCCAACGTCCACAGTGCGAGAGTCTTGTCCGCAGAGGCCGAAACTCCCGTCAAGCTCGTGCTCACCCGCAGCGGTCTCGGCACAGACGGCGATAGCGCGAACTCGAGAAGCTCAGGCGGAGGCGAGGACGTGGCCTCCATCTTGCGGGGCAGCGGGCTCAAGTCTATACATAGCACAGCGCCCTTGTGCTGTGCCTCGTCGCTGTAGACCTCCCTGCCCGTGCGTAGATTCCACACTTT
>Ga0315905_10007986_pt1 | contig 10699 bp, 6 predicted proteins | sample LakEriMetagenome_5_FD_203522 | JGI IMG/M metagenome (GOLD analysis project Ga0315905, IMG submission 203522) | Freshwater fungal communities from buoy surface, Lake Erie, Ohio, United States - Buoy 4 MA121 | ecosystem: Environmental > Aquatic > Freshwater > Lake | place: USA: Lake Erie, Ohio... | reverse complement strand
GCGCCCCGCGTGCGGCGGCGGGGGGGGCCGCGGGCCCCCCCGCCGCGCCCCCCCCCCCGCCGCCGCCCCCCCCCCCCCCACCCCCCCCCCCCCCCCAAAAAAAAACAAATAAAAAAAACTCACCTCGCGCACGACCACGACCTTCATGGCCGGGTGCTGCCCCAGCAGCTGGTGCAGCAGGTACCCCGCGCGCGACGCCACGCGCCGCTCCGGGTCGCCCAGCTTGTTCACGAGCGCCTGCAGCAGCGCCTGCTCGCCCTCGGGCTTGGCCACCAGCAGCGCGTGCAGCGCGCGCAGCGCGCGCTCGCGCAGGTGCACGAGGGGGTCGCGCGACGCCTGCTCGAGGGCCTCGAGGAACTGGGCGTAGCGGCGCTTGACGGCGTCCTCGGCGGCCCAGTAGATCAGGCAGCGCTCCGCCTCGCGCAGCGTGAGCGGCTGCTGGCCGGCGTCGCCGCCCTTGCCGGCCGAGGCCTCGGCCGCCCGCCGCTGCGCCTCGACCGCCGCCGCGGGCGCGTCGTCGCCGAGCAGCAGGCGCAGCGGCAGCGCGGCGAGCGGCTGCTGCTCGAACACGCGCAGCTTGCGCCCGGCCGGCAGCAGCGGGCCCTGGAACAGCTCCTGCAGAGCCTCGATCGCGGGGCCGACCACCGAGCGCCCGCCGCTGCGCTTGGCGGCGAGCGCGATGAGGCCGTCGAGCGAGCGCACGTTGGCGACGGCCGACTCCTGTTTTGTTGGTGGATGATGAGTGTGGGGCCAGGTGGACGAAAGGGCGGGTTGGGCGTGTGCGCGCTTGGTGAGAGGAGGATGTTTGCGTTGTGTTGTTGTTGTTTTGTTGTTTTGTAGGGGCCAGCGCCCGGTGCGTCGGCGGCAGCGCGCATGCGCGCGCGTTCGTAAAGGCCGCGCGACCAAAGACCGGGCCACGCCCCCGTGGGTCATCTCTCGGCACGTATAAATTCGCGCGGCGCCTTGAGCCTCGCGAGGAGGCGCGCCGAGCGAGAGTGTGAGCGCCTTGTTTTTTGCGTCCGGCCGCCCCCCGCCAAAAAAAAACAAACAAAAAAAACAAACAAAAAACGAAAAAAACGCACCTGCACCAGCAACGTCATCGCGGCGACGCGGTCCGCCGTCGTGCCGCTCTTGCGGACCTGCTGCAGCCACCGCGCGTCCCCGGCCGACCGCCTCCCGAGCGCCTGTTCGTACGCGGCTGCCTCGGCCTCGAGCAGCGCCTCGGCGCGCTGCCGAAGCCGCTCGACTGTGTCGTCGTCCAGGCTGAGCAGCAGCGGAGACGCGGCGGCCGAAGCGTCGTCGCCGTCGTCCGCCCCCCCGGCCTGGCGCTGCTGCTGCTGCTTGAGGCGGCGGCGCTCGAGGCGGCGCAGCTCCTTGCGCCGCTTGGCGTCCAGGGACGGGTCGTCCGGGTCGGGCAGGGCGCCCGCCGTGGAGGAGGGGGAGGACCGCGGCGCGGCGGCGGCGGGCGGCGGCACGAGCAGAGGCAGCTGGGCCTCGTGCCAGACGGCCGGGTCGTCCTTGGGCAGGACAGAGCGCGCGGGCGGGCCCGCGGAGGAGGAGGACGGGCCGAGCAGGAGGGAGGCCGGGCGCGGGCCGGCGCCCGCGTTCCAGCCGCGCTCGCGGATCGGGTCGCGCGCGGCAGGAGGGCCGGCCGGCGTCGGCGGGGCGCCGCTGCCCTCCCTGCGGTCGGCGGCGTCGGCGGGGCGCTGCGGCTGCTTGCGGTCCCTGCCTTGCTTGTCGCCGGCGTCCTTGCCCTGCTGCTGCCGCCTCTCGTCCTTGCCATCCTTTCTCCTGCCCGCCTCCCCCTCGTCCTTCCTCTGCTTGGCCACGGCCGGCGTCGGCGGCGCAAAGTCGTCAAACGCAAAGCCGCCGCCGCCGCCGCCGCCGCCGCCGCCGCTGAGGCCGAGCGACGCCGCGAACGCGCGCACCTCCGACTGCAGGGCCGGGTCGTCCTCCGGGTCGCCGGCCGTGTCGGCGCGCGGCGGCTTCTTGTCACGCGCCATTGTTGTTGGCGCGCGCGCGTGTGCGTGTCGGTGGTGGTGGTGGTGGCGCGCGCGCCGCCCGCACTCGCTATCTCTTCTCTGGTTTCGTGCGCCGCCCTTTTCGCTCCCGCCCGCGTTTTCGGTTCGGATGGTGCGCGCGCGCGCGCGAGGAGGATGGGTCGGGTGTGTACAGAGCAGTCGCTCGCTAGTACCGCGGCTTCCGGATGGGCAGCTCGGGAATGGAGAGGCTTGCCTCGCGCGTGGTGAGCAAGCGCGGCGTTCTTTGCTCGGGAGAGGCTGATTGGTGGCTGGATGGTGGATGCCCCAGGGCTTCAAGTCTCTTTCGCAGGCGCGCGCGTATGCCTCGGCCACGACCCCCAAAGCTCCGTCACAGGCTTGGATCACTCGACTCCCTTGCACCCCGAGGCCCTCTCACCGTCTCTCGGCCCTTGACGACGTCGCCAAGGCAACGCACACCGGAAGCACAAAACACCCAAAACCAGACGACACCACCGACCCGCGCCGAGACAGAAAGAGAGAGAGAGGGAGAGGCGACAAAGGGACGAGGCGGCACCACCACCACCACCACCACAGCATCATCACCACAGCATCATCACCATGCTCCTGCGCGTCCGCGTCACCTCGTTCCTGTGCGGCTTTGCGGTCGCCGGCGCCGCCGCCATGGCCGCGCTGCGCAACGACGTGCTGCGGTCGGCCGAGCTCGTGTCGGGCGAGGCGCGCCGGTCGCGCGCCGAGCTCGAGGGGCGCGTGTCGCGGCTCGAGGTGCTGCTGGGCGTGAAGGGAGGCGAGGCGGCGCCGGGCCCGGCCAAGCACGAGGAGCCGTCGGCCCCCTCGGCCGAGGCGATCGGCCTGGCGCGGCGGGTGCTCGCCGACGCGGCGGCCGCCGACGCCGAGGCAGCAGCCGCAGCAGCCGCCCCGGCGTCGTGAGGCGCCAACGGCAAACACAGAAAAAAAAAAATCAAATCGTGTAATCACACACACACACACAGACACACACACGACCTCATTTAGACGACGCCGCCGCCGCCGCCGCCCCCGCCGCCGCCTTGGCCTTGACTTCCGCCCTGGCCTTGGCCGCCGCCTCGGCCTTGGCCTTGCGCGCCGCCAGGCCCGCCGCCCCCGCCGCCTCGGCCGCCGCGTCGGCCTCCTCCCGCGCGCGCTCCTCCCTCAACTCCTCGACCGCCGACTCGAGCGCCAGCGCCCAGTGCGTCCAGTGCGTGCCGCCCTGGCAGTAGACCACGTACGGCTCCCTGACGGGCCCGTCGGCCGACAGCTCGGCCGTCGAGCCGTCCACGAACGTGCCGTCGGCGAAGATGACCTCGTCCGAGTAGCCGGCCGTCACGCCGGGCTCGGGCAGCACGTACGAGCCGACGGGGCAGGCGCGCTGGACGCCGCGGCAAAAGGCCACCATGCGGCGCCGCGTGCCGAGCTCGACGGCCGTGATCATCGAGGGCGGGTCCGGCAAATGGCTGCTGCTGCTGCCGCCGCTGCCGCCGCCGCCGCCGCTTCTGCCCTCCAACGTCAACTCGGACGGCGGCGGCGGCGGCGGCGCGGGCACGACGCGGTACCCCTCGCGCGCCATCACCGCGGCCACCAGCCTGCCGCCCTTGAGCGCCTCGCCCGTCGTCTGGGGCGCCGCGAACAGGCCCTGAAACATCAGGCGCATCGTCGCGCCGTCGACCGCGCCCGCGTCCGTGCCCACCCCGGGGGCCGACATGCGCGCGGCCGCGGCCGCCACGAGGTCGCGGCGGCCGGCCACGTACCCCCCGCAGGGCGCCAACGTGCCGCCCGCGTTTTTGATGAGCGAGCCCATCGCGAGGTCGGCGCCGGCCGAGCACGGCTCCTCGCGCTGCGTGAACTCGCCGTAGCAGTTGTCCACGGCGACGACGACGCTCGGGTCCTGGCGCTTGACGACCTCGACGATGCGCCGGATGTCCGCGATGCCGAGGGTCGGGCGCAGGGCGTATCCGCACGAGCGCTGGACGTGGACGACCCTCGTGAGGCCCGGGCGGACGGCCGTCGCCAGGGCGCGCCAGTCGACCCCGCCCGTCCGGGGCGGGCTCAGCTCGAGCTGCCGGTACGCGACGCCCCACTCGGCCAGCGACCCGTGCCCTTTACCGCGGCCGCGCAGGCCGATCACCTCCTCCATCGTGTCGTAGGGGGCGCCCGCGACCGCCAGGAGCTCGTCGCCAGGCCTCAACGCGCCAAACAGGCCCGCGGCGATGGCGTGCGTCCCCGACACCAGGTGCGGCCGCACGATGGCGGCCTCGGCGCCCAGGAGCTCCGCCACGAGGCCGTCGAGGGCCTCGCGCCCGAGGTCGCCGTGCCCGTAGCCCGTGGAGCCCGCAAAGTGGTGCGGGCCCACGCGCGCGGCGCGGAAGGCGCGCTGGCAGCGCGCGAGGTTGGCGTGCACGAGGCGGTCGACCTCGGCAAAGGCCGTCGGCTGGAGCTCGGCGGCGCAGCGCCAGACGAGCGCCCCGGCCGCCGATTCTTCGGCGGCGGCTGGGGGGGCTGCTGGTGCTGGCGCTGGTGCTGGTGCTGGTGCTGGTGCTGGTGCTGGTGCTGGCGCTGGTGCTGGTGCTGGTGCTGGTGGTGCTGCCGCCGACGCCGACGCCGCGTCGCCGTCGCCCTCGGCGGCGCTACCAGTCGTCCACTTGGTGCGGTTGGCCGAGCGGCGCTCGCCGCGCGCCGCGACCGACGGGCGCGTGCGGCGGCGGCCGGCGGCGACGCCGGCGGAGCGAGGAGGAGCGCCGGCGGCGGCGGTGGCCGCGCGGCTGCTGCGGCTGCTGCGGCTGCTGCTGCTGCTGGTGCGGCTGGCCGCTCTGCATTGCCTGGTAATCATCTCGTCGCGCGTCTGGAGCGGGAGCGCGCGCGCGTGCGGCGACGATTGAGCGGCTTTCGAGCGCGCGCTTTTTGCTTGTTGTGTGCGCCGCCGCTCGACAACGCAGGGGCCGAGCAGTGAATGCCAGCTCGATGAGGATTTGAGCCAAGTACGTGCTAAGGATTCGCAATGTCGATTGGGATGCGGTTTCGGCGGCGTCTGAGCGCGACTGCGGGCGGGGGCAAGTGCGCCCGCGCCGCGAGCCGGGAAGCGGCGCCGCGCGCGAGCGTCCGCCGGCACCACCCTCGCGCGTCGTTCTTCTCAAGGCCGCCCTTCACTCCGCCAGCCCAGCTCGCTCCACACCACACTAGCACTCGGCCGCACCGCTATTCGTGATCCATGCCATAGCCCGCTCGGCGGCGCATGCAATTAGCCTCTCGCCTAGCTCCTTCCCGCCCCATTGTCTCGCGCACCCCCCGCAACAGAACAAAAACCACGACGTCCGCGACGCGCGCCTCTCCTCTCGCCCCTGTGTGTGTGTGCCTCGCCCGCGCGCGCGCCAAAGCAGCTAGCCACCAGCAGTGCATGCCCGAATAATCCAGCCGCGCGCGCGCGCTCGCGCGGCCACACAGGACCCATGGCGCGCGCGGGAGCCCGCGCCGGCGCCGTCGCGCCCGCTGCCGACGCTGCCGCTGCCGCCAACAACGCCGCCGCCGCCCCTCCCTGCCCCTCCCCGTCCTCCTCCTCCTCCAGCGGCATCGTCATCCTCGGCGAGGTGCCCGCCCCGCCGGCGTCCACCAGCGCCGCCGCCGCAGCTCGGTCCCCCCTCGGCAAGAAGGCCCCGACGGGACGCGCCGCCGCCAAGCCGCCCGCCGACGAGGACGACGACGCCTTTTTCCTGAGGGTCGTGGTCGAGGGCCACGGCGGGGACGCGCAGGCGGCGCTGCGCGCGTGCGGCCGCCCCGAGGCCCAGCGCCTGAATCGGGTGCTGGAGCGGCAGGCGGAGGCGTACGGGGCGCTGAGCGGCAAGCAGCAGCAGCAGCAGCAGCAGCAGCAGCAGCAGCAGCAGCAGCAGCAGCGGCAGCAGCGGCAGCCCGTGGCGGCGGCCAAGGCGCCGGCCCCGGCCCCGCCCGCCGCCGCCAGCTCCCCTCGCGCGAGCGCCGGCGGCGGGGCCGCGGCCGTCATAGTGAGCCGCTTCGCCGCCGCGGCGGCCGCCGTGTCCGCGGCCGCATCGTCGGCGACGCGGCGGCTGACGGGCGGCGGCGGCGCTGGCCCGAGCGGCGGCGGCGGCGCCGGGGCTGTCGACGAGCGCCCCGCTGCCACCGTCCCCGCGCCCGCCAACGTGGCTTCCCCCTTCGTCGCCGCCGCCAAGGCTGCCGCCAAGAAGAAGCAGGCGGCGCGGGCGATCGAGACCACGCGCCCTCTGCCTCGGCCCCCGCCGCCGCCGCCGCCGCCGCCGCCGCCGCGCCGCGCCGAACCCTCGATGCCCCCGCCGGCCCCGCGCCCGCCCAAGGCCCCCCAACCGCCGGCCCGAGGCAAGGCCCCCGTCGCCGCCGCCACCACCGCCGCCACCCCCTTTGCCGCCCGCCTCGACGGCAGCAGACCCGCCGGCGCAGCGCCGCCCCACCGCGCCAACGGCGGCGACGAAGAGGCGCCCGTCTTTGGCGCGCTGGCCGGCGCCGCCTTCCTGTCGTCGCGCGCGGGCGCGTACGACGACCCGCGCGCGCGCCGCGAGCTGCGCACCCACTACACGGGCCTGCAGGGCAAGGTGTCGGCGCGCCAGGACGCGCTGCGCGACCCCCGCAACGCGCGCCAGCTGCTCGCCGCCCTCGCCGACGCGGAGGCCCTGCACGCGCACGCCCGGGCGCGCGCCCGCGAGAGCAGCGCCGACGCCGCCGTGCTGGCGCTCCTGGCGCGCTGCGGGGCCGAGATGGCGCAGCGGCACCAGGGCGAGGCGCACGGGCGGCGCCCCGCCGACCTCGCGCGCGCGCTGCTGCAGGCGTGCCCGGCGCCGCGGGGGGACGGTGGTGGCGGCGGCAGGGGCGGCCGCCCTCCCTCCTCCTCCCCCTCCTCCCCCTCCTCCCCCTCCCCCCCGCTCCCGCAGGTCGACTGGGCGGCCGTCGGCCGCGCCGCCGCGGCGCACGGCGCCCCCTGCTCCGGGCACCGGTTCTTCCCGGGCACGATGCGCGGCCCGCTCGCCGCGGTGGGCGGGGACCTGGCGGCCAAGCGCCGCGCCGAGGAGCTGCGCCAGCGGCGGCAGCGCGAGCGCGACGGCGGCGGCGACGGCGGCCGGGCCCCCAGCAACAAGCGCGCGCGCCGGCGCGCCGAGGACGAGGCCGCGCCGCTCGTGCGCCCCGACCACGAGGCGGCCGCGGGCGACGCCGAGGGCGAGAAGCAGGAGACGGACGCGCTGGCGGCCGACATGTTTGCGCGGCTGCTCGAGGCGTGCGGCGTGTGCGAGGACGAGGACGATGAGGAGGGCGGCGGCGGCGGCGGCGGCGAGAAAGAGGAGGACAAGGAGGAGGACGACGACGAGGAAGAGGAGCGCCTGCTTCCCGCCGCCCTGCGCGCGCGGTGGCGCCCCCTCGGCCGCGTCCCTTTGGTCGACGCCGTGTGCGCCGAGAGCTTTGCCGAGACGGTCGAGAACGTCTTCACGCTGTCGTTCCTCGCGCGCGACCGGCGCGTCGCGATCGAGGGCCTCGGCGTCGCTCCGGCCTCCCTGAGCCTCCACGGGGGGCGCGCGTCGACGTCGGCGGCGGCGGCGGCCGACGACGCGCGGGCCGAGGCGGCGCGACGGCAGCATGGGCTGATGGTGCGGGCGCGCGGCACGTCCGAGTGGCTGGGGGACGCGGTCGGCGGGGGTGGGGGCGGCGGGTCCGCGCGCGCCCCCCTTTCGCACCAGCTCGTGCTGCGCCTGAGCGCCGAGGAGCACGCGATCATGCTCCAGATGGTCCCCCCGGAGGCGCGGCTGATGCCGCCGCGCGGCGGGGAGGCGTGAAGGCGGGCGCGCCCCCGGCCAAGGCTGCCGCGGCCGGCGCGATCGCTGCCACTGGCGGGCGCGCCGACGCGCGACGCCTGCTGACGCGCGTCGGCCATCCCTTCCGCCGCCGCCCAACACGGGCCGCGCCGCTCCCCACACTTGCTTTTACGTCACTGTGTGATGCTCTAGTCTCCCTTCAACCATCCCTGCCTCTTTCCACGTTCACGTCGGGTCGTTTCGTCTCTCTCTCTCCGCGGGCGCGCGCGCGCACACCACTTCTCGCATTCACCGACACACCGTGTGTCGCGCGCGGCAATCGCCCAGCACGACGCGCAACCCGCTCGCGCCACCAATCCCACCCACATCCAATGTCGCTGATCCCGCGCATGCGCGCCCTGCGCCAGCTGCTCCGACGCACGGCCGTGGCCGCGGACCGCAGCAGCAGCCAAGGCAGCCGCTCAGCCGCCGCCGCCTCTGCGGGCGCCGCGACGTCGGCGGCGCCCTCGGCGGCAGCAGCGGCAGCAGCAGCAGCAGCAGCGGCCGCAGAGGCGCCGTCCGAGCCCCCGGCCATGGAGGTCTTCGACCGCCCGCGCAAGTGGGCGCAGCGCGACCGCGCCGCCGCCCTCCGCTGGTCCCCTGACGGGGCCGCCGGCCCTCTGTCGCCGCAAGAGGACGCCGACCCGCTCGTCGCGGCCGTCGCGTCGCGCCTGGCCGACCGCCTGGCCGACTGCGTCGCCGCGTTCCCGACGGCCGTCGTGCTGCCCGGCGCCGGGGCGGACGCGGTGTCCGCGCGCCTCAGGGCCGGAGGCCGCGCGTCCGTCGAGCGCGTCGTGCGCGTCGAGTCCTCCCCGGGCGCGCTCGCGCTCGCGCGCGCGCTGCACGACCGTCGCGTCGCCGCCGACGGCCCCGGCGCCTGGCCGCGCACGCACTTTGTGCTGGCGGACGAGGAGTTCCTGCCGCTCGCGCCCGGGAGCGTCGACCTGGTCGTCAGCTGCCTGGGACTGCACTGGGCCAACGACTTGCCGGTGAGTTTGCTGGTGGTGGTTTTTAGTTTGTTTGTGTTGTTTTGGGGGGGGGGGGGGGGGTCAGAGAGAGAGAGAGAGAGAGAAGGAGAAAAAGGACAGACAGGGCGCGGGGGAGGGGGGTGAGAGTGAGGGTTCGGAGCCCCGATGCTTCCGCCCGTTCTCCTTTAGTTTTTACTATCTGTGTCGTGTCTGTGTCTGTGTCTGTGGTTTAGTTTACCTAGGGTTTAGTTTACCTTCTGTTGGAGAAGACAGTAAGTGGTGGTAAACAGTTGTGTGTTTTGTTTTGTTTGGTTAAGTTTAGGTTGCGTGTTTTATTTTGTGTGGTTTAGTTTACCTTCTGTTGGAGAAGGCAGTAGGTGGTGGTACACAGGTTGTGCCGATTGTTGCGGACACACTGCTGCGTGTATGCCTTCAGGAAGCCCAGGCCTGTGCGTGCGTTTGTGCGTGTGTGTGTGTGTGTGTGTGTGTGTGCGTGTGTGTGTGTGTGTGCGTGTGTGTGCGTGTGTGTGCGTGTGTGTGTGTGTGTGTGTGTGTATGCGTCCGCAACAATCAGGTGAGGGATTAGGGTTTAGACGAGACCGGTCAACTTATCGACTAACTCAGGGTCAGCCTCGGTCCCCATGTTCCCGGCCACGCTGTCCAAGGAGGCCTCGCAGTCGATGGCGCGAACGGGTGCATCTTTGCAGTCGATAGGAGGCTTTTTCGCGTACGCTGATCGAGCCCAGATGTGCTGTGCGCAGTCGTCTAGCGCGATGCGTTTGACGGGATCTACGTTGAGCATCATTCGTACCTGTGTATATACACAAATAACATGTGTTTTAGGATTTAAAGGGTTTAGGTTCAGGGTTTAGCACGGCACTAAGCCGACATGAAGGATGGGTTTAGGCTAGGGTCGAGGGTTTAGGTCAGGGTCTAGGGTTTAGGTTAGTACCAGGTCACGGCACTCAGCCGACATGAAAGATGGGCACTCGAAGCGTCCCTTGACTATCTTGCGACACAGATCTTGGTTGTTCGACCCCTGAAAAGGAAAGTAGCCACAAACCATTGCGTACAGTACAACCCCCAAGCTCCACACGTCGACACCCGGCGGCGAATAGGGACGGCGGGCGACGATTTCTGGCGCGGCGTACGAGGGCGAGCCGCATGCCTTTTCAAGTTCAAGTTGACACGTCAGCGTTCTCACAAGTCTGCGCCGTACTAGATAAAGTAAGTGCATAGAGGACTTTTGAGAATGGGGGGTTGCCTTGCGAAGTTTTTGGCCCTTTTGAAAGGAGACGGAAAAGCCGAAGTCGACCACCCTGATGTTGCGTTGTGAGTCTAGTAGCAGGTTGTCCAGCTTCACGTCCCTGTGCGTGTGTAAGTGTGTGTGTGTTGTGTGTGTTTGGGTGTGTATGAGAACGTCAAGCTCAACAACCAGTGCACGATGCTGCAGAGAGAGAGAGCGCGCGCGCATCTACACCGGCGCGTCCACACGATCTCTATAAAAAGAGAGAAAGAAAGAGAGAGACCTGTGCACGATGCCGCAGGCATGGCAGTACGCGAGGGCGTCAACAATCTGTATAAAAAGTCTCGCGGCCTCGGCTTCGTTGAGCCTCCGGTTGTCTCGCACATATCGGCACAGGTCGCCTCCTGTTTAAGGTTTAATTTAGTTTAGGGTTTAGTTTGGATTCTGGGTTGTCTCGCACATATCGGCACAGGTCGCCTCCTGTTTAAGGTTTAGTTTAGTTTAGGGTTTAGTTTGGATTCTGGGTTGTCTCGCACATATCGGCACAGGTCGCCTCCTGTTTAAGGTTTAGTTTAGGGTTTAGTTTAGATTCTGGGTTGTCTCGCACATATCGGCATATCGGCAAGGTCGCCTCCTGTTTAAGGT
>Ga0315905_10007985_pt1 | contig 10699 bp, 6 predicted proteins | sample LakEriMetagenome_5_FD_203522 | JGI IMG/M metagenome (GOLD analysis project Ga0315905, IMG submission 203522) | Freshwater fungal communities from buoy surface, Lake Erie, Ohio, United States - Buoy 4 MA121 | ecosystem: Environmental > Aquatic > Freshwater > Lake | place: USA: Lake Erie, Ohio... | reverse complement strand
ACGTAGGATCGAGTTGCTTCGGGTACCTCCAATCTTGAATGCGTGTGCGCCAGTGCTCCCAGTCGAGCACATTGTCATCGGGGAAAAAATCAAAGAGAGTTACATCATTCTTCATGTTCGGCAGGAGATCGGTCAGCGTGTACATAAACTGCGAAAGTTTGATCCTGTCCATGTTCTCCAGAAGCCCGCCGAACGACCAACAAAGGCAAAAGATGAAGATCTTTTCCAGGAAAACCTCGCCGGACGCATCCCATCTGAAATCCATAAACTTCGACGCGCATTCGAACATGCGCGTAAGCATCCACGGTACATAGGTTGTCGGGGTTTGCACAACTGGAGAGCACTGCATCTTTTGAAAGTGCAAAAGCTGGTCCATATATCGATCAAAAAGTGAGCGCAGAATCACTCGCTCTTCGCTTCCGCGGCCCTCGATCCACTTGTTAACAAATGAACGCCACGGCAACGCCGTGGAGGGAACCCAGACTACACCCACTCTTGTCATTGTGGCCGGGGATGCGTTGTCGCTCTTGTCGCTTTCGAAGATGATGCGCGAGAGGGTCTTCATTCCGATGCGATCACCGTTGGCAAGGGTTAGCAACTTTTGGTCGTCCAGCAACGTATTCAAGTTTTCTGCCCATACAGGGTCAATTGGGCCGTCGAGAACAATCCAATTGGTAATGCCTGGCTGACTTCGGGCGCGGCGCAAGAGAAATGAAAATGTGCCATCGTGCCACTGGTCTGGAGAGGCCGACTGCCAGCCAAACATCTGTTGCACCATCATGCTTTTGGGGTTCATTTTGTGGAGCGAGTATGTGTGCGTGTCAGTATTAAGTCGTTGTTGCGCTTGCTGCAGGGTAGTTATGATTGAACTCTTTCCCAATGCGGCGGCGCCCAAAACCATGATACCGTGATTCAATTCCATGATAGCGTGAAGCTGAAGAATCTTCTCCAACCAAGTTGCGTGTTTGTCCATCTTCTGCTTTCTCAGCAACGTGCCGATCGCGTCACTGAGATCTTGCTCCGTGACCGTCGGAGCCTGCACGCCGGCGAAAATATCGCCGAGCGTCGCGCTAAAAATGCCCTTATCAGCTGCACTCATACGCGGGACATTAACAGTTCGGATCGCGTGCACTACCATGTCCATTTCCGAGATCTTCTCTTCCCCAAAGATGGTTTCGCTTTCAACTTTAGACTTGCTGGCGAGCTGAAGAACGGCCATAAGGTTACGCACACCCAGCGCTGTGATTCGCCTGCTTCCAGACAGCTGCACAGTGGTACATTCGTACAAGGTCTTGAGCTTCCGAGCTATTTTAGCATACTCTTTGAAGCCTGCGGCTGCCAGGTTGACGCTGATAATCAGCTCAGTTTCAAGTTTGGTCATGGAAAATGTGCGGTAGAGCCCGCGCACATTGTCAAGCTTGTGCATATCTTGACGACAATCAGTGCTGTCATTAGTAAATGTCAAGAAAAGACCGAGCCTAAGATCCTGGGCTGAGGTGAGATTCGGGCTGCGCAGAAGGTCTTGGAAGGCCGACATGTTGCGCCTTTCGCGAACGGAAGCCAACACCTGCAACACTCGTAAATTAGCATGTGTGAGCGTCGATTCAGTGTAAGCACACGGGTGTTCTTGATGGAAAACGCAGAGACACTCACACACACGCATGCCATGAACCAGCGCACATTCACAAATTTGTACTTGAAAAATCACCTGATTCAGCTGCTGCGCGATCGCGGACAAGACAGGGTAAGTAAGCCGGTTCAGCTCATCGAAGCATCCAAAGCAACCACACGCCGGCAGACCCATAAAGCACTTTTCGAAGTATGCCATGTCCAGATGCTGGTGACAATTCACAATGAACACGAATCTCCCTACTAATATGCTGATTTCCTTCACAGTTGCGCTCTTGCCCACATCCGCCGGACCAACAAGGGCTCCGCACACGCATGCTGCGAGAGCATGGAGGAAGGAGATCGTGCAACGGTCAGTGGTGGGTGTGACAACAGAGCGCTGGCTCAATCCTTCGTAGTCATAGCCGTAATTGACCTCGACACCTGCGCATCGAATACAAATGGAACGCGTGTCTTTGTCGACCTCATGACGCGCCGATTTGGTGTAATCAAAATCCTGCACACATACCACAGGTGGGCATTCAGATTCTTGACATTTTTTGAATGCACTTAGACTTTCCCTATCTTCTGCTCTTTTGCGCGCCAAAAATGTCTGCGAGTTTCCGCTGGAAAAAGTGGAAAGTCGGAGGCATGATGTGGCGATAAAACAGAAGGAGATAGGTAACGTGTGACACCATTCATGAACGTGTCCCCTCGTGTAAGTTAAAAGCTAGATCTTGCGCAAGTTCGTTTTTTTTGGTTCAGTTACACAAGCTCACTCACGAATGCGCCTCCGCATACATGCCTCCATTGGTTACCTGTTCATTGATGATATGTTTCTTGACGATTTCATCAAAGACGTCACGAAGGTGCATCTGAACAATAATCATATTCTGAACTGAAAAACGTTGGTGAGGCTTAGATTTGTCGTGGCTCTCCAAAATCAAGACCATCTCGGCGATCACTTGTGAATTACGCTTGTTGGCAGTGACCATGGCGTTGGCCTCATTTGGTGCCTTCTTCAAAGCACGTGCGCTTTCCATTGCCCAATTCAGGTGCAAGATCAGGACACCGACCTGGGCGGGGTACTGCGTAATCATTGTTTCCAGTACGAGATTGTGGCCGTGGCTGATCGCATCCTGAGTGAGAGATTTGATTGTCGCCTGCGTTTGCACGTCAACCTTGCCCAGCCACACGTCAATACCCCCTTCGGTGTCCGGAGGGCTGTCCAAGGGCAGTTCTTCAATAGCAGTGCCTCGGAATGCGAGGGTGTGAGTCACCTGCAGCAAACATGAATCACAAGACGCTCGGAATCTAAGAACAGCATGGCAAACCTACTGGGTTGTGGATTTGTAAAAATCTTGGTCCAGAGACTATTGAGCAGGCATTATTATCATAATTGGTTTGCTCACCAGTGGAAACTCCTGTTCGTCTTCGCCAAGCTCGGATTCCTCGTGATGCTTGATACGGAGGCCGGCAATACCAGAGAATATTGCGCTGAGATGACCCTGGAGCTCAGTTGCAGCGGCGTTGGTGGTGCGAGTAAGAAAATCGAGCAGAACGTGGTCTGACACGAAATAAAAGCGCGGGAAACTTGCGCGTTTCCCCTGGAGGTAGCTTGCCAGAGAACGTTCGCACTGTTCCAGTTGCTCCATAAGGTGCGGCAACAGGCTTTTCAGCTGATGGTCACTGTTGCAGCAGTTTATGACGTGGCGATTGTGCGAGGCCCGAGAAATAAGCTTCATATAGTTGGTGTCTACCTTCGAGAAGCGTTTAGCGTCTTGAGGCATCTGTTCTGACAGGTTGGGGTCAGAGAAAATGGTCTCCATAAATGTCCACTTGGTCTGTACAACACTCCAGCTTTCAATGACCTCAGATACCGCCGAGAGCTTTGCCATCCATGAATCTACTTCCTCCGATAGGGCTTCGGCAATTGTGGTACTTGAGATCGCCGTCAAATCTGTAATGGACTCGTCGAGGCTCTTGATGATTTCATAAATACTGGTGGGGTCCAGAATTGCCCCCGGTCTGTTCTTATAGTCGACGAACTGAAATTGCCTATCTGTCCACTGCTCGCCTAAACCCTGCACCTTGGCTTCAATTTCGAGCTCCTTTTTAGCTGTCCTGCAAATTTCGTCGATTTCCACGCGAATATTGACGGGCTTGAGCGCCAAAAGGTGCTTCAGTTTGAATGTGTCTGGGTCGATATTGAAGGTGGCCGTCTGCTGTCCGGCTGCGCTGACCACTTGCATCCAATGCCGCCGCCTGATGCCTGGGTGGCACAAATTGGAAACGACGGGAAGTACAGATATGAAATCTGTTATGATATGTGCAAGATCGTCGTAAGCAGGCCACTCACGTAGTACTCGCGGCAGCGCGTGTAAGTCAGCCTGCAGATCCGTGAAGGTTTTCGACATCATATGGACAGATGGCGGTATCATGGTCCAAAGTCGCTCAGAAAAGCTTGAGACACTTGACTCGACGCGACTATGGAGGTTGTACAGCAGCGTCAGTAAGCCGAGCTCAGATTGCACACGGGAAAGATCTTCGTACTCGGTGACCACAAGACCAAAAAGCAACTCTCGCTCTTGCAGAGCCTTCATAGTCTCTCTCTTCGTCCCAAAAAGAGCTAAATACTTGTTCAGCCGGTCCTTAGCTTCCATGGGCGCTAGTCCCGCAACCATAGGCCCATTCATATCAAAGTCGTTGCAGAACTGCATCACTTCGAGCGAAAATGACTTGACCGCGCGCACAACTTCTCGTCTGAATCCTGCTTGCAGATGCGACAGCTTCGAGCTTCGCACTTGGCCCAGCGCCAGCAATTCCTTCCACATTAGACGAAGTCTGAAGAGCATGTCAGTCTCTTCTTTCGGCAGCCGCACATCGTAGTGGCGCATTATGTAGTACATGCCTTCAATTGGCGATATTTGTTGCTCGAGATCCGCTTCGCGCGTACGCAGATCGCGGAGCCACTTGAGGGTGTTGCCAACGTCGTCGACGTGTGATACCTGCTCCGGCAGACAGGTGTCAGTCATGCGCAGACATCCACGCGTGCGCACACGCATACACACACACAAAGCCCTCTTGCGAACCTCCTTGCTCAGCCGCTGCGTGCTGGTTTGGAGATATTCCACCAGCTCATTCATCTGAGACTGGGCTTGCTTGTGCATTCTTTTAGAATATTGGGCCTTCCATGCAGTGACCTCCGCCTTGAGGGAATATTTCAGAGACTGTGTTCGTAGCGACATACAGCTCAAATTATACACCTCATCGATTTTCATGATCTGATCCTCGAGTTCAGAGAAACGCGCGAGTTCGAACTCATAGTCATCAATGGTTGGTTGTTTCTTCAAAAATGCCTTGAAAGCTGTGCTCTTGTCATCGCGCCACAGGAATTCGAATTTCTGAAAGGTGTCGAGATATTCCAACATAGCGCGCCGTGTACCGTCCACTGAACCAGTTAGCATCAGGCACACAGCTACGATATTCTTTTCGTTTGCGATGCGGTCGTAGTAGCTAAGCCTATTTCTGGAAAAATCGTCATTTGCTGCAGCTGAACCCCCCCCGCCTAAGAGAGGAACTTCTCTGATGCTTTTCAGCACGAGGAGTGCTGTTTCGCAGATGGCCTCTTGCACATCATCCAACGAGGGCTGTAATTGAATTTTTGGCACAACGAGGAGAATTTCGATGTCGAAAAAGGGTTGGTCAATCAACGTGAAGCGCGAGGCTGTGCGCGCCGTGAGGCGCTTTTTGATGGCCGTGAATGAATTCTTGACAGCACCAAGGAGTGCTGCGTAAAACAAATCGCCGTAGGTGTTCTTGAGAGTGTAAACGTCCGTTGGGTCGAGGATCACTCGCTCGCCCAACTCAAGCGTGTAGCTCTGGATGGCTTCTAGGATCTGGTCAATGCCCTCCTCTATCTGATTGCGGAGCTCAATAAGCTCGCGGCTCTTGCTTGCAATGACTTCTTTCTCCATGCACACGAACTCATCAAGCATAAACTGCCCCTCGGCAGGAAAGTGTACCAGGCTCATTCTCCGCACCGCCAACAGATGATTGTCAATTGTGTTTTGCATCTTTTCGCGCACCTGGCCTATTAGCCCTTGCAGATTGCTCAAAGAGGCATTGATTTGATGAACATAGCCATCGATGTTCATCGATTCCCATGTCAGCGTCAGGATCCCCGGACGCACCAAACGATCGAGATCTGTGACATGTGACACAAGCATCGCCTTGAATCTTGAGGGCGTAGTTGAATCCAACTCATTGAATTCACCCAGAAAACTTTCAAGTTGATCGCGGTACGTTTTGAACCGACCCTCCTGCTCTAAAATGTTGTGCGCTGTTGCTGGCAAGGGAAGCCCGATGCGGCTGAGAACTTTTGCTTCGCGAATTAGCTGCATTACCTCAGGATCAAAATTTACACAATATTGCTTAGGATTGTCTGGGTTCCTGACAAGCAACGTAGCCTGCAATCCGGATTTGGTTGCCTCCACAGAATCGCACCACGCCTGATACCACAAAGTTTCATATTCTATGAGCGTGCGGGCAACACGATTGAATAGACGGATAATTTTCTTAGATTCTGTGGCGGCGAGTATGACATGGTTTGATTGAAAGCGTTGCATGGGTTCTTCGATCTTAGTGAGCAGGTGCCGTGCCCACAAAATGCTGCCAGACACCTGTACGTGTGTGTGTGTGTGTGTGTGTGTGTGTGTGCGGGTTTTTGTTTGTGGTTCTGCACGCGGGAGCGTGTGTGTGTGTGTGTTTGTGTGTGTTTGTGCGTGTGCGTGTGTGACACTGCCACATTCACAGGCAGCGATCTATATGTGGCGAGACACGTTTTGACGGCGCTGGGGATTGAATAGTCTAAATACCGGAGGCAAGTTTCGGAATAAAGGAGGATCTGCTTTTTGGCTTTCGTAGACCGTCTGAACTCGTTCAAGCTGGTCTCCATAGTGCTGGAAAATCAGCGTATACTTGTCCTCCAGATCACCTTTGAGGGAGTCGCGTTGCAGAATAACGGCTAGTTTTTCGAGCAGATCCAGGGCTAGCTCGATGTTCTGCACCTCCTCAAACGTCCGAGAAATGAAATCACTCATCGACACTTCAATCACTGTAATTTTTTCCGTAAACTCCGCGAAATCCTTGTCAAATGCCTTGCCGGCCTCAACAAAATCCAAGAGGTCGTACGGTTGCGTTTTAAGAAAGCCTACGGCCTGCTGAAAGGCTGTGAACATGATTTCCAGTTCATCTATCCCCGCGTTTTCCAGTGTAATAAACTGCTGTATAGTCTGCAGCATGCTGCTGAGCTGTAGGACCATACACGTGTACACATACGTAAGCAATTGTACACGCACGAGCGCATGCACGCGCATGCGCATGTCTTCTAAGAAGATTGAACATGTTCAATCTTCTTTAGAAGGCATTGCAGCCAATGCTCCATCCACTGGTGCGCAGGCTTTTGCAAGAAAAGAGGTTTGCATCGACCTTGGCAAGACGTTCCTCAAAAACTAGGATATTGGCAAAGATTAGCTCCGTGCTGAAGACATATGCTTTACTATTTGAGCTCGCCATCAGCCGTTCTTTGCTCCCGGTCACAAGTTCACGGAACATCTGGCATCAGGTTAGGGTTTAGGGTTCAGGTTCCAGGGCAACCATGCATCATCACTCATTCCTCCGAGACATTTCAGAACGAGAGGGAACATGTGTGTGTGTGTGTGTGTGCGCGCGCGCGCGTGAGCGTGTGTGTGTGTGTGTGTGTGTGTGTGCAGTCAAATATGTCACTGCAAACCTGGCACAGAGATAAGCTCTTCTTAACGCTCTCTATTGCGTCTCCAGGCTCTTGCTCTAGCAATTTCCCGCGGTTTTGCAGAATTCTTCGGCACGCCGAAACCAACTGATTCGCGGTCTTTGACAAGAATCTTTCTATGCGACGTCTGGATTTGTAGTGTCGCGTTTCACGAGCCAAAATGCGAAATTTAGAGAAAAACTCCGGGAGCACCGTTTGAATTCGAGAGGCAGTGCCTGAATAGAAAGGCTCCAAGGTTTTATCCACGTCCGAGAGAAGGCGGACATTGACCTTTGCGTCGGCATAGACCTCATTCAGTTTCTCTTCTCTCTCCTTCCAGCGTTTCATGGCCTTGGCTTTGCCGGCTCCAGTGACGGAAAGAACAATTTTTGCTTCCTTGCCCTTGAGCTGGTCGACAACGCTGCCCAATTTCGCGGCGCGCTTTTTCCACCACGCTACTTCTGTTCGTGGGCCCAACAGCGTCGAGCTTACGTGTTCGTTGCCGGTTTCTGCAGAGGTCAGTTCAATGTCGTTTTCTAAGAGCAGTTGCTCCACCTGCGAGCACCACTCCTCTAGCACCGAGCTCAAGTATACAAAGGAGTGGTCGTCGAGAGCAAGCTTATTCCAAGTCTCGTTTTTTGCCCTGCTCAAGATATGATATTGAGTATCGCGTGTGCACATGATAATTACATGATTTTCTCAGTTGCAAATCTGCATTTTGCGCCAAACCTGTCATCGTCGAGAAGCCACTGGTCGAGGCCTTTTAGCTGCATACCCCCGTACATGCTGCTTACTGTCTGTTGAACCTGATTATTCAACTGATCCATTGTTGACAGACAGCCCCTGATTGAATCATCATTGAGCCCGTTCCAGTTGTATTGCCTCGAGTGCAGTATTGACCTGCATGCACGTGTGCGAAATCAATACCGTCAGTGCTTGCGCAAGGCTACGCAGGTGCTGTTCCTGCCTTTTTGTATACATGGATGCAAAATGGCGTGGTTTTTGAGATGATTGGCACGAGCATGATCATGACGGTTGTGGTGTGCATGCACATCCACTCACGAACGCGCAACTCGCAAACTCTGCAAATTACCCATGCAACTCGGAGAGGATGTGATCAATGGCCTCAAACAAAGGGGGCGAAAATTCTCCGATGCTGACATCGGATTCAAAATGGTCGGGATTGATGTCGCCCACGACAGTCCTGACAAAGTAAATGCATCGACCCTCCAGCGTGTGGACCGCAAGGTCGGGGCAAAAGAGAACGGGGGCTGTGCTTTTTCTACCAGAACTCATCTTAATATGCTGGTAGAAAAAGAGAAGCTGCGGCTGACCGCCTGCTTTTGAAAAACTTTGGACTTGCTGCACCGTTTGCTCTCTTGCCAACAGCGCATCAATCTGTCCACAACAGAAGCCTCAGCACGACACGACATCCCATCCCGTCTCCAAACGGATGTGTGTGAGTGCGGGCAACAGGCAACGAAAACATGATGCGCGCATACGCGCATGATTGCGCGCGTGGCTGTGCGTGGCACGGGTCTACACCGTTGCCGTGAGCTCGTCGCCCAAAATAGTCACGAGACGACTGCGGAGGTAGGATGTGATCGCGCCGAGTACGAAAGAAGCTAAAGAGGCTTTGGAGTCCTTTGATCCAGCATGCATAGACTTTCTTTTTTGCAGAGGTGACATGCCAGGTGGATTTTTGTCGAAAACTCGGTTCGAAAACAGACCGGAAGACTCGCGGTTCGACGGCAGAGCTGAAGAGGGCTCGCGACTCATTTTCAAGAGCCCTGCTTACACATGGGTGTGGAAAAGCAGTGCACATGAACACGCACACGCACACGCACACGCACACGCCAACGCATACGCACACGCACACGCACACGTACACGCACACGCACACGCACACGCACAGGCACAAGATTTACTTTTCACCCCCACCAGAAGCTCGACGCAATCCCGTAAACTCACGCACAAGTAATTCTGCGAGCACACATGGCAAATAAGATAACCGGGTTCCGCTTGCATGCGGAAAATGTTGGGTGAAAATGTTGGGTCAACAGGCGTAGTGGGCGTTCCCGGGGTGGCGTATCCTCGAGCCCGATTACGACCTGCACCAGCACCAGATGCCCAGCGTCATGCAGGTCGGAAGGAGCAGGTGAAAATAGAGAGAGGAAGATATATGTGCGCATATTCCCATGCAAAAGCAAATATTGAACACGTGCAGAAATGCCAGCCAGAAACCAAATCTACGCACCTGAGTCTTTTGATGCACTGCTCGTTTTGGAAAAACTGTCATCTAAGCCTGCAGACTCCTCGCGTCCCACGGAAGGCTGCATGGGGGGGGTATCGTGAAGTTTCGTGTGCGGTGGTTGCTTGCTCGGGCTCGGCGTCCCTGATGATTCAACTCTTTCCATTCCCAGGTCCATTACGTGTGAAGGTGGTCTAGGGCTAGCCCTAGTGAATCTTGCTGCAAGATCTCGAAACACAAGAGTGAAACAGGCGAGGGCGGGTCAGAGGGATAGTCGACTTTCAAGGTTCAGGGCGCACGTCGGGTTTCCGGCAAGGCAAACAGGCGCGCAGCAAGTGGAAAGTGCGCAAGACAACATTACAGGCGTGATTGTCGGCCTCTTGCCCCCCCCGCACATTCCGTGAGTTATCTCGCGAAACTCCTGAGTTCTCTCGCGGGACCGCCCACCGCCCATCGTCGCCTTCCCCCTGCGCGGAACGGGAAGTTGCGGCCGGAGAGTTAGAACCATTCTGCATGTGGAACATGCCAACGGGTGGCGCAATAGGGCGTGCACTAGTCCGTTTCACTGCACACTACCAAGCCCGGGGTTTGGGTTTGGTAGTGTGCCGCGAAACGGTCTAGTGCGTGCGAGCAAATGGATCGCTCACATTCGAATCAGGTGCTTGGCGCCCGTGCCCGTTCTGAAGTGACTGTTCACCATTTGCCTCCATTGCCGTGAAGGAGATCTTTCAGCACGGCGTGTCCAGTACTTAATGGAGCTCAGCTGAGCTATTTCGCATGCGCCCTCGCAAATTCTCTTGCCAGGTGCAGAACACCGTCCAGGGCCTCTGGCCCCACGTTCTCGACAAGCAGCGGGCAGTCGGGCAGCAGCAAGAGCCTCGAGGCGGCGAGTGCGCACGGCCCGTATTCCACTCCGGCCTGTCGGTTGGAACCGACCGCCGACGATTGGTTACAAAACAACTACCATAGAGTCGGGCGTCGGGCCTTTCGGGGCCTTGCGAACTCGGTCAAAAAGTGGATTTTTCTTTTTTGTTTGGTTTTTTGGAAAG
>Ga0315905_10007984_pt1 | contig 10699 bp, 9 predicted proteins | sample LakEriMetagenome_5_FD_203522 | JGI IMG/M metagenome (GOLD analysis project Ga0315905, IMG submission 203522) | Freshwater fungal communities from buoy surface, Lake Erie, Ohio, United States - Buoy 4 MA121 | ecosystem: Environmental > Aquatic > Freshwater > Lake | place: USA: Lake Erie, Ohio... | reverse complement strand
ATGATTTCATCCCGACGATTGAAGCGCTGATGGCGATGCCCGTACGCCCTGATCACATCCTGATCGAAACCTCAGGTCTGGCGCTGCCCAAACCACTGCTCAAGGCCTTCGATTGGCCCGCGATCCGCTCGCGCATCACCGTTGACGGCGTGATCACGCTGGCGGACGCCGAGGCCGTGGCGGCTGGCCGCTTTGCCCCGGATGAAGCGGCGGTAGAGGCGCAGCGCGCCGCCGATCCAAGCCTTGACCACGAAACACCGCTGTCCGAAGTGTTCGAGGATCAGATTTCCTGTGCCGACATCGTGCTGTTGTCCAAGGCCGATCTGGTGGGCGAGGCCGGTCTTGCCGCAGCCCGCGCGGTGATCGAAGCAGAGGCCCCGCGCAAACTGCCTATCATCGCCATGACTGAAGGCGTGATTGACCCGCGCGTGATCCTTGGCCTTAACTCTCGTGCCGAGGATGATATCGCGGCGCGTCCCAGCCATCACGACGGCCATGACGACCATGAGCATGACGATTTCGACACGGTCGTTATTGATTTGCCCGAGATCACCGATCCCGAGATGCTCGTCACAGCCATTCAGCGCCTTGCCCGCGAACAGCACATCCTGCGGGTAAAGGGGCATGTCGCCGTTGTGGGCAAGCCGATGCGCCTTTTGGTACAGGCGGTGGGCGAACGGGTGCGGCATCAGTACGACCGCCCATGGGGCAGCAATCCGCGCCTGTCGCAGCTGGTGGTCATTGGCGAACATCACGACATCGACGAAGCCGCCATCCGCGCAGTTCTGGGGGCCTAAGACCGCTATGCATGTCGTCTTCCGCGAAAGCCACGGGCTAGAGGAAACGGATACTCCGTTCGATCCGGGGCAAACCCCCGCCGATCTGGTGGTGCTTTCGTTTTCCGACAGTGATCTGGGGGCTTTTGCGGCGGGTTGGCAACGCGGACGCAACCGTTTGCCATCGGTGCGGCTGGCCAATCTGGTGGCGCTGCGGCATCCGCTTTCGGTTGACACCTATATCGAGAACACCCTGTCGGGGGCCAAGGGCATTCTGATCCGTCTGATCGGTGGCGAAAGCTATTGGCCATATGGTCTGGCATCCGTGCAAGATCTGTGTCGTCGTCGGGGCATCGCGCTTGCGGTTCTGCCCGCTGATGGGCGCGATGATCCGGCGCTGGATGCGCTGTCCACGCTTCCCGTGTCCACCCTGCGGCGGCTTTCGGCGCTGTGTGATGCGGGCGGGGCGGTTGCGGCGCAGGCGGCTTTGGCGCAATTGGCACTGGCGGCGGGGCTTTATGCGGGGCCTGTTATGGGCGACAAGACAGTGCCCGGTTGCGGCTGGTATATGCCGGGTCAGGGCGTGGTGGCTGGGCCAACGGACACTGGCCCAGCTGTGGCGGTCACCTTCTACCGCAGCTATCTGACCGCTGCTGATACCGACCCGGTGGATGCCGTCATCGCGGCACTGCAAACGCGCGGCTTTGCGGCTGTGGGGCTGTTCGTGCCCTCACTGAAGGCCGCAGGCGCTGCCGATTTCCTGCAAACCGCACTGGCACGGCTTGCCCCCGCGGCTATCGTCAACCTGACCGCCTTTTCCGGCAAGGGCACGGATGGCACCTCGCCCTTGGACGGTCCCAGTTGCCCGGTGTTCCAGCTGGCCTTGTCCACCGCGCGGCGGCGCGACTGGCTGGCGTCGGATCGCGGGTTGTCGCCAGCCGATCTGGCGATGCATGTCGTGTTGCCCGAGGTGGATGGCCGGCTGTTTGCGGGCATCGCCTCGTTCAAATCGCCGGGGCGGCGCGACCCTGATCTGCAGTTCTCCCGCTTTGCCCACCGCTCCGACGCAGGCCGCATCGACGCGATTGTGGACCGTGTGGCCGCTTGGCATCGGCTGGCCAGCACACCCGCCGCCCGCCGCCAACTGGCGCTGATCCTGTCCACCTATCCGGGCCGTCCCGATCAGATCGCGCATGCAGTGGGGCTGGATGCGCTGGCTTCTGTCACGAGCATGCTGACCGATCTGCACGCTAATGGCTACGCTGTTGAAACCCCCGCCGACCTCGGCCCTGCTTTGATCCGCGAAACGCTGTGCTGGCCGCTGTCCGAATATCAAACGGCGCTGCACACCCTGCCTGAACCCCTGCAACAGGCGCTGACTGCGGCTTGGGGCAACCCGGCGGATGATCCCGCCTGCATCGATGGTCAATTTCACTTTGCCGCCCTACGCGCCGGGAATGCCTTGATCGCACTACAACCCGAACGCGGCGAAGTTGCCCGCCGAGATTCCGATTACCACGACCTGCAACGCACCCCCCGCCACGGTTATGTCGCCTTCTATCTTTGGCTGCGCGCCCAAGGCCTGCATGCGCTGCTGCATATCGGCGCGCATGGCACGTTGGAATGGCTGCCGGGCAAATCGGTCGCCCTGTCGCAAGACTGTTGGCCCGAGGTGCTGGCGGGCCCCACCCCGGTGATCTATCCCTTCATCGTCAACGACCCCGGAGAGGCCGCGCAGGCCAAGCGCCGCATTGGGGCTGTGACGCTTGGCCATCTGCCACCCCCGATGGCCAACTCTGCCGTGCCTGAAGGTCTTTTGAGGCTGGAACGTCTGCTGGACGAATATTCCACCGCCGACGGGCTGGACCCGTCGCGCCGCGACCGTCTGATTGCCTCGATCAGAACTGAAGCGCAGGCGGCAGGAGTCGAGGATGATCTGGCCCTTCCCCCTGATGCATCTGCCGCCGAGGCGATCACCCGGATTGACCGCTTTGTCTGTGACATCAAAGAAAGCCAGTACGGCGACGGGCTGCATATCTATGGCTTGGGCGCAGGGGAAATGGATGGTCTTTTGACCGCGCTGTCTGGCCGCCGCGTTGCAGCGGGGCCAGCGGGTTCGCCCTATCGCGGGCGCAGTGACGTGTTGCCCACCGGGCGCAATCTGTTTTCTGTCGATCCCCGTGCCGTGCCATCGCGCGCCGCCCATGCGCAAGGCGTGAAACTGGCCGAAGAGCTGTTGCGACGGCATTTGCAGGACAAGGGCGACTACCCGCGCGGGCTGGTGCTGGACTTGTGGGGATCGGCCACTATGCGCACGGCGGGCGAAGAAATCGCGATGGCGCTGCATCTGGCTGGCCTTGCGCCTGCTTGGGATACGGGGTCGGACCGCGTATCGGGCTTTGACGTTCTGCCGCTTGCCCTGCTGGGCCGCCCTCGCATCGACGTGACGCTGCGGGTGTCGGGCCTGTTCCGAGACATCTTTCCGGGGCTGGCGCAGATGTTTGAAGCAGGTGCCGCCGTTCTGGCCGCCCGCGATGAGTCCCCCGAGGACAACCCCTATATCTCCGCCGCCGCGCGGGTGTTTGGCCCCAAACCGGGCCTTTACGGCATGGGCATGGCCGACGCGCTGGAAGATTACAGCGACGCAGGCCGCGCCGCGGCGGGCGAGGCTTGGTTGCAGAATTCCTCATGGGCGATAGATGCCAAGGGCGAGGTTTCCGAAAACCGAGTCGGGCTGGAGGCGCGGCTGCGCACCGCCGATGCCTTTGCCCATGTGCAGGATCTGGCCGAAACCGATGTGCTGATGGCCCCCGACTATGCCGCACATGAGGGCGGTTTTGCAGCCGCCTTGGCCCATATCGGGGCCACGCCCGCGCAGCTTTATCACATGGACAGTAGCCATCCCGATGCGCCCCGCGCCCGCTCGGTGGCCGAGGAAATCGGCCGTGTCTTGCGCGCCCGTGCTGCCAATCCCGATTGGGCTTCTGGCATGATGCGCCATGGCTTTCGCGGCGCAGCCGAGGTGACGGCCACGCTGGATAACCTTGGGGCCTATGCCCATCTGACCCGCAACGTGCCCGCGCATCTGTTCGATCTGTACTATGACGCCACCCTGAACCGCGCCGATCTGGTCGCGTTCATGGCGCGCGAAAACCCCGCCGCTTTGGCCGCTTTGCGTGCCCGTTTTGACGCGCTGCGAGCGGCGGGCCTGTGGCTGACCCGCCGCAATTCCATCGCCGCCGGGTTCGGAGGCGCGGATGACTGAAGGCCCGATCATACAAGGCTGGTGCCCCGGTGCGCTGCGCCCGATGCTGTCTGGCGACGGTCTTGTGGTGCGGGTGCGCCCTCGCGGGGGGCACCTGTCGCAGGATCAGGCCGCAGGCATCGCCACTTTGGCCGCCATCCATGGAAATGGGTTGATAGACCTGTCCGCTCGCGCCAATGTGCAATTGCGCGGCGTCACCGAAGGTAGCCACCAAGAACTGATCGCGGGGCTGGACGATCTGGGCCTGATTGACGCCACGCCACGGGCTGAAACCGCCCGCAATATCATCGTCACCCCGTTCTGGACCGAAGGCGATGGCACCCAGGACATGGCCAATGCCCTTATGCAGGCCCTTGCCACACCCGATGCCATGCCTTTACCTGGCAAGTTCGGCTACGGCGTGGACACTGCCTCCACTCCGGTTCTGCGCAACACCTCTGCCGATATTCGCGTTGAGCGCGCAGCGGGTGGTTGGATGGTTTGGGCGGATGGCACGGCCACAGGGGCGATTGTTGCATCGTCCAAAGACGCGATTGCCGCCGTGCAAGACTTGACCGCGTGGTTTGTGGAAGCGGGCGGTATCACCGCAGGCCGGGGCCGGATGGCGGCGCTGATCGCGCGCGGCGCGGTGCTGCCGCCGCCGTTTCAAGTGGCAGAAATCCCACCGGCACCCCCCCTTCACCAAGCACCCGGCCTGCTGCAAATCGGCGCGCTGATCGGGTTTGAGTTTGGCCAGCTGCAGGCGCAAACCCTTGCGCAACTGGCCGAACTTGGCCCCCTGCGCGTCACGCCGTGGCGGATGCTGCTGCTGGAAGGTGCTAAAACCCTGCCACATATCCAAGGCTTGATCACCCGCGCCGATGATCCCATGCTGCGCGTCATCGCCTGCACCGGTGCGCCCAGATGTCTTCAGGCCCACCAACCGACCCGCGATCTGGCCCGCCGCTTGGCCCCGCTGCTGCCCGCCGGCACCCTGCATATATCAGGTTGCACAAAGGGCTGCGCCCATCCCGGACCCGCCGATACCACTCTTGTCGCCACCCCCCATGGCTTCGATCTAATCCGCAATGGCACCGCCGCCGATCTGCCCACAGAGCGCGCCCTTTCCCCTTTCCTGACCGAGTTGCCCCAATGACCCACAGCTACATCACCGACGGCGCCGAGATTTACCGCCAATCCTTTGCGATGATCCGCGCCGAGGCCGATCTGGCCCGCTTTACCCCCGACGAAGAGTTGGTGGCAGTGCGGATGATTCACGCGGCAGGGATGGTAGGCCTTGAAGCGCATGTGGAATTCACCCCCGGCATGGCGATTGCCGCGCGGGCGGCAATGGACGCGGGCGCGCCGATCCTGTGTGATGCCCGCATGGTCAGTGAGGGCATCACCCGTACCCGCCTTGCCGGTGGAAATGAGGTGATCTGCACCTTGCACGATCCGCGAGTGCCCGACATGGCCCGCGACATGGCCAACACCCGTTCGGCGGCGGCGCTGGAACTTTGGCGGCCGCATCTGGCGGGCGCGGTGGTGGCGATCGGCAATGCTCCCACCGCGCTGTTTCACCTTTTGAACATGCTGGAAGACCCCACCTGCCCGCGCCCCGCCGCGATCATCGGCTGCCCCGTCGGTTTCATCGGAGCAGCGGAGTCCAAAGCGGCGCTGATGGTCGCCCCGCCCGCCCCGTCACTGATCGTGCGCGGGCGCTTGGGCGGATCGGCGATCACCGTGGCCGCCGTCAACGCGCTGGCGCAGCGGAAGGAATGACCATGGGCAAGATCATCTGCACCGGCCTTGGCCCGGGCGATCCTGACCTGATGTCGGTCCGCTCGGATCGGCTTATCCGCGGGGCCGCCCATGTCGCCTATTTCCGCAAGCTGGGCCGCAAGGGTCAGGCGCGGCGTATTGTCGATGGGATGTTGGCGCAGGGTGTGACCGAATATCCGATGGAATACCCCGTCACCACCGAACTGCCCTTTGACAGCCCGGAGTACATCGACGCCTTGGCGCGGTTCTATGATGATTGGGCCGACCGTCTGGCCGCGCTGGCGCAAACCGCCGAAGTGGTGGTGCTGTGCGAGGGCGATCCCTTCTTCTACGGATCATTCATGCATCTTTACACACGCCTGCAAGGGCGTACCGTGGTCGAGGTGGTGCCGGGTATCACCGGGATGACAGGCTGCTGGAATGCCACCGGCACGCCAATCACTTGGGGTGATGATGTACTGACCGTGCTGATGGGCACTCTGCCCGAGGCGGATTTGCTGCGGCACATGCAGGCCTCTGATGCGCTGGTGGTGATGAAAACCGGGCGCAACCTGCCGCGCGTGCGCCGCGCGCTGGAACAGGCGGGGCGGCTGGATCAGGCATGGCTGGTGGAGCGCGGGACCATGCCGGATCAGCGTATTGCGCGATTGGCCGATGTGGACGCCACAGACTGCCCCTATTTCGCGATTGTGCTGGTGCATGGCCATGGCCGCCGCCCTGAATTGGGGGGCGTGGAATGACCGCGCTGGCAACTGGCTGGCTGGCCGTCGCAGGCCTTGGGCCAGGCGACGACTCTCTTGTCACCCCCGAAGTGCGCAGCGCTTTGGACGCGGCCACCGATGTGATCGGCTATTTCCCCTATGTCGCGCGTGTGGCCCCCCGCGATGGCCTAACTCTGCACGGATCGGACAACCGGGTCGAACTGGACCGCGCCGCCCACGCTCTGCAACTGGCCGCAGCAGGCGCGCGGGTCGTGATCGTATCTTCCGGTGATCCCGGCGTCTTCGCCATGGCCTCGGCGCTGTTTGAGGCGCTGGAGAAACGCCCCGACCTGCTGCACCTTGATATTCGCATCCTGCCCGGCATAACCGCCATGCTGGCCGCTGCCGCCCGTGCTGGCGCGCCCTTGGGCCATGATTTCTGTGCCATCAACCTAAGCGACAATCTGAAACCCTGGGCCTTGGTCGAACGCCGCCTGCGGTTGGCGGCACAGGCCGATTTCGCCATGGGGTTTTACAACCCCCGCTCGGCCAGCCGCCCGCACCAGTTCGCGCTGGCGTTGGACATCCTGCGGCAGGAATGCGGGCCGGATCGTCTGATCACCTTTGCCCGCGCCGTGTCCACGCCGGATGAACGCATCAGCACCGTCACCTTGGCCGAGGCCACGCCAGAGATGGCCGACATGCGCACCGTTGTCATCGTCGGCAATTCCGCCACCAAACTGCTTGGCCGCTTTGTCTACACCCCAAGGCGGGCAGACTGATGCAGCCAGTCCATCACCCGCGTCACCTCATGCACGATCTGGCGCGGCGGCAGGGCAGGCCGCTCGATCAGGATCACCGGCAGGCGCAGCGCCCGCGCGGCCTCCAGCTTGGCCTGCGCGCCCGTGCCGCCGGCGTTCTTGGCGACGATATGGGTGATGCCATGCTGGGTCATCAGGGCAGTATCCCCCACCTCTGTGAAGGGGCCGCGTGCGATCACAACGGCGCAATCGGGCAGCGGCAACGGCCCTTCGGGCGCATCTACCAGCCGCAGCAGGTAATGGTGCTGCGGCTTGACGGCAAAAGGCTCCAGTGTTTGCTTGCCAATCGCCAAAAACACCCGCGCCGGGGCTTCAGGCAGGGCGGCAACGGCGGCCAGAGTATCGCCCACATGGGTCCAGCGGTCTTGCAGACCGGCCACCCAAGCCGGGCGTTGCAGCACGATCAGTGGTGTTTGCGTGGCATTGCAAGCCGCGACGGCATTGCGGCTCATTTGCACAGCAAAGGGATGGGTGGCGTCGATCACATGACTGATGGCATGGGCGCGGATATATTCGGCCAGCCCTTCAACCCCGCCAAAACGGCCTATCCGCGTTGGCAAGGGCTGCGTCACAGGGGCTGCGGTGCGCCCGGCATAAGAAAACACTGCCTGAACGCCCGCAGCATGCAAGGCAGTTGCCATGGCGCTGGCCTCGGTCGTGCCGCCCAGCAAAAGGATGCGTGTCATGGATAGGCCCTGGCTGCAGATCATCGGTCTGGGTGAAGATGGCCTGTCCGGCCTGTCCGATGCAAGCCGCAACGCCATTGCACAGGCAGCGGTGATCATCGGCGGCCCGCGCCACCTTGAACTGGCGCAGGCAGGCGCGCGCGGGCAGGCCTGGCCCGTGCCCTTTGAAGTGGAGCCAGCGCTGGCTCTGCGCGGGCAGGCAGTGGTGGTGCTGGCCTCGGGCGATCCGTTCTGGTTCGGCGCAGGCGGCAGTCTGGTGCCGCATCTGGCCCCGGGTGAGTGGCTGGCGCATCCGGCACCTTCAACTTTTGCGCTTGTTGCCGCGCGTCTGGGTTGGCCGCTGGAAAGCACCGCCTGCCACGGACTGCACGCCGCCCCCTTTGCCCGCCTGCACCGCGATCTGCAAAACGGTGGGCGGCTGATCTGCCTGCTGCGCGACGGCTTTGCTCCGCAGGCACTGGCGGCGTGGTTGACGGGCATGGGCTTTGGCGCGTCAACCCTGAACATCTGCGAGGCCGTCGGCGGCCCTCGCGAACGCATCCGCCAAGCGCGGGCCGATGCCTTTGACCTGACGGACATTGCCGCCCCCGTCGCTGTGGCGATCACCGCCAAGGGCATTGGCCTGCCGCGCGGTTTTGGTCTGGCAGACGATCTTTTCGCCCATGATGGCCAGATCACCAAACGCCCGATCCGCGCCATGACCCTTTCGGCCCTGTCCCCTCGCCCGGGCGAACTACTTTGGGACATCGGCGCAGGCTCTGGCTCGATCTCGGTCGAGTGGTGCCTTGCCGGAGGCCGGGCGCAGGCGGTCGAGGCCAAACCCGCCCGCGTTGAAAACATCCGCTCCAACGCTGCCCGCTTTGGTATAGATCACAGCCTGACCGTTACCCGAGGTCGCGCGCCGGATGCTTTGGCTGCCTTGCCCGCACCCGATGCGGTCTTCATCGGTGGAGGCGGTGACGACACGCTTTACGCGGTGCTGTTGCCTCTGCTGCGACCCGGCACCCGCCTTGTCGCAAACGCGGTCACGCTGGAAACGGAAGCCCTGCTGACCACCCTTCACGCCCGCCACGGCGGCACCCTGACAAAGATAGACATCGCCCAGACTGAACCCTTGGGTCGCATGCGCGGCTGGTCCGCCGCCCGCCCGGTTGTACAATGGAGCGTCACACTATGATCGTCGCAGGTTTGGGTTTCCGCAGCGCAGCCCCGGCGGCGTCATTGGCCGAGGCGCTGCGCTTGGCCCTTGCCAAAACCACCCTGCAGCCGGACGCGCTGGCCACCTTGCCGCATAAGACCACCGCCCCGGCCCTGCGCGACTTGGCTGCGGCCATGGGCCTGCCCGTCCACGCGGTCGCGGTGGCGGGTCAGCCCACCTCCACACAGTCGCCCCGCATTCAGGCAGGGTTTGATACAGGCTCGGTGGCCGAGGCCGCAGCATTGGTCGCGGCTGGTCCGGGCGCACAGTTGGTTGTAAGCCGCGTTGTATCGGCGGATGGCATGGCCACCGCCGCCATCGCCGCAGGAAAAGGATTGACGCTATGACAGTGCATTTCATCGGGGCAGGTCCGGGTGCGGCCGATCTGATCACCCTGCGCGGGCGCGATCTGATCGCGGCCTCTCCCGTCTGCCTTTACGCAGGATCATTGGTGCCGCAGGCCCTGCTGGCGCATTGCCCACCCGGTGCGCGCGTCGTCAACACCGCCTCTATGTCGCTGGACGAGATCATCGCGGAACTGACAGCGGCCCATGCCGCGGGCCATGACGTGGCGCGCCTGCATTCAGGCGATCTGTCGGTCTGGTCGGCGATGGGCGAGCAACTACGCCGCCTGCGCGCCTTGGGCATCCCCTATGACGTGACGCCGGGCGTGCCTTCGTTTGCCGCTGCCGCTGCGGCCCTGGGGGCCGAACTGACCCTGCCCGGCGTGGCGCAATCTGTGATCCTTACGCGGACCTCAGGGCGGGCGTCGGCCATGCCTGCGGGCGAAAATCTGGCGGCGTTTGCGGCCACCGGGGCGACGCTTGCGATCCACCTTTCGGTGCATGTGCTGGACAAGGTCGTGGCCGATCTGACCCCGCATTACGGCGGCGATTGCCCGGTGGCCGTGGTCTGGCGCGCCTCCTGGCCCGATCAGCGCATCGTCCACGCCACCCTTGCCACGCTGGAAACCACCATCGGCGCCGAGATGGAGCGTACCGCCCTGATCCTTGTCGGCCATGCCCTTGGGGCAGAGCATTTTGACGAAAGCCGCCTTTACGCGGGCGATTACGACCGCCGCTATCGCCCCGTCGGCACTGAACCCCGCTTTCCGCAGGCCGATTGATGCAGATGCCCCCCGGCCTTTTGATTTCCGCCCCCGCCTCGGGCACCGGCAAGACCACGCTGACGCTGGGTTTGCTGGCGGCTCTGCGGGCGCGCGGGCTGACGGTGCAGCCGTTCAAAAGCGGCCCCGACTACATCGACCCCGCCTTTCACACGGCGGCTTCGGGCCGCGCTTCGGTCAACCTTGACAGCTGGGCGATGTCGCCCGCGCGGATTTCAGGGCTAGCCGCGGTGGCCCAAGGGGCAGATCTGGTGATTGCCGAGGGGTCGATGGGCCTGTTTGACGGCGTGGCCATGCCGGGCGAATCCGGCAGCGGGGCCAGCGCTGATATGGCGGTTCTGATGGGCTGGCCGGTGGTTCTTGTG
>Ga0315905_10007983_pt1 | contig 10699 bp, 12 predicted proteins | sample LakEriMetagenome_5_FD_203522 | JGI IMG/M metagenome (GOLD analysis project Ga0315905, IMG submission 203522) | Freshwater fungal communities from buoy surface, Lake Erie, Ohio, United States - Buoy 4 MA121 | ecosystem: Environmental > Aquatic > Freshwater > Lake | place: USA: Lake Erie, Ohio... | reverse complement strand
TGTGTCCATAATGTACTGTTTTGTTTTGAAGGTAGGAGAGTTTTTTCCGCATGGCATATGCTGATCAAGATGGGATGAGCACAAACCGTTTGGTTTCTGTCGTCATTGTACTCCTTCTGCACGCGTTCCTAGGTTATGCCTTGGTGACTGGCCTCGCATATGATGCGGTTGTCGCCATCAAGGAAAAAATGACCGTGGTCGACGTGAAGGAAGAAGAGCCACCCGAAGAAGAAGAGCCACCACCCGAGCCCGAGAAGCAGATCGAGCCTCCAGTTGTCTCGCCTCCGCCTTTGGTTCAGACGGTGACGCCGCCACCACAGATTCGTACCGTTGCTACGCCGCCGCCGGCTGCACCGATTGTGCCTACGGCTGCGCCACCGGCGCCACCGCCACCACCTGCGGGGCCATCTTCTGAAGCCAAGCCGCGGGGTAACCCAGGCAATTGGGCTAATACGAACGACTATCCGTCGCGCGCGTTGCAGCAGGAGCGTGAAGGTACAACCGGTTTTCGCGTCACTATTGGCGTCGACGGTCGGGTCATTGATTGTGTCGTTACGCAGTCAAGCGGCCACGACGATCTAGATGCGGCAACATGCAGTAACGTAAAGCGTCGTGCGCGCTTTGAACCCGCCGTTCGAAATGGCGAGAAGGTTCAAGGTTCCTATTCTAACCGCGTTCGGTGGCAGATACCGAAATAATTTCACGACCCGGCGAAATGGGGAACCTTCGCGCCGGGTCTTTTTTGCTAGATAGTTCTATTTTTTGAGAGGTAGTTTAAATGTCGATTTTGTTTCTGACCGCGGCTGGTGCCGCACCTGAGGCCGCCGCACAATTCGGTCTTATTCCTGCGCTTAAAGAAGGCGGACCAATCTCCATCGCGATTTTCTCCGTGATGGTTATCATGTCGGTATTCTCTTTCTACATCATGTTCACCAAGCTGTTTGAACAGCATAAGGTTATGAACCAATATAAAGAAGTTCTTGCGCAATTCTGGCGCGCTGCAACGCTCGAAGAAGGCGCTGCTAAGCTCGACAAGAACAGCGCATATCGTCAAGTCGTCGACGATGGTATCGCTGCGCAAAAGCAGCACAGCCTTTTGACTGACCCAATCGAAGCACATGATTGGTTGCACGGTGCGATGTCCCGTTCGGAAGATTCTATCAATAACAAGTTGGCGAGCGGCCTCCCGTTCCTCGCAACGGTCGGTGCAACTGCTCCATTTGTTGGTCTGCTTGGTACGGTTATTGGCATCTACTCAGCGCTGATTAAAATCGGTATCGCGGGTCAGGCCGACATCGGCAAGATTGCCGGTCCAGTTGGTGAAGCTCTGATCATGACCGCAATTGGTCTTTTCGTCGCTGTTCCTGCTGTTCTTGCATACAACTGGCTTCAGGCGCGTAACAAGACAATCGCGCGTAGCTTGTCGACTTTCTCGAATGATGTGCTCGGCTACATTTCTTCGGGTGGCCGCGTGAAGCCTGCTGTTCCTGCAGCAGCGCCAAGCAAGCCAGCTCCAGCAGCAGCTAAGAAGTAAGATTGGGTGAGGGCTGCGTTCGCGCGCAGCCCGTCCGCCAGCCAGCGCTGGCGCTCGATTTTTGACCCAATTTAGTTAGAGAGGATTGGCCAATGGCAATCAGTTCAGGAGGCGGCGGCGATGATACGCCAATGTCTGACATCAACACGACGCCGCTCGTCGACGTCATGCTGGTGCTCCTCATCGTGTTCCTTATTGCAATTCCGGTTGCGATCCAGACAGTGAAGATGGATATTCCGGTCATCAAGTTTGAACCGACAAAAGCAAAGCGTGAAAATGTTTTGTTGTCAGTAACAACAACGGATGTGGGCGGACGTGATCCAGGCGACCCCGCTTATCAGGGTGCAAACCCCGGAGGCGAGTGCCGCATTTATTGGAACGTTACCCCGGTCGATTCTTCGGAATTGGTCGATCGCGCCGCGAAGCATTTGAAGGCTGAGTTTGAGAAGCTCGGTGGCCCAGAAGCTGCTGCTGCCGGACTAATCGAGCCCGACATGCTACCTGAGGCGCATATCCGTGGTGACATTAACACGCCCTATCGTTGCATCGGTGGTGCAATTTACACCATGCAAATGGCTGGTTTCGCGCGCGTTGGCTTCATTTCGTCGCCATTCGAAAACGCGAATGTCCAGTAAGCAATTTAAGGAGCAATCATCATGGCAATGAGTGGCGGTAAAGATGATGGCCAGCCGATGATGGAAATGAACACGACGCCGTTGATCGACGTCATGCTCGTTCTCCTCATCATGCTGATGATCACCATCCCCCCGGTTTCGCACGCCGTAAATATCGACCTTCCGGTCAATGATCCTAATGCACCTCCACCCGAGGTGCCTATTGATCCTGTGATTAACAAGATCATCATTCTGCCGGACAGCACTATTCAATGGAATGGCACGCCTGTGACATTGCAGCAAATGGAGCAATATTTGGTCCGGACTACCTCGATGAACCCAGAGCCGGAGCTTCAGTTCCAGCCAGCCCCAACGGCGCCTTACGACACCGTGGATAAGGCATTGGTCTCTGTAAAACGCAGCGGTATCTCGAAGTTTGGATTTGTCGGTAACGAACAATATCGCGTCTTCGGTAAGGCTTCGCGTGAGGGCCGGTAGTCTAAAGACTTCCAACTAATCGACATTGAAGAGGCGGTGCAGAAATGCGCCGCCTTTTTTGTTACGACCTAGGTCCGAAACGCCAAGTCACGGGTTTGATGGGTCATAAAGGGCTAAGTAAGCCTAATTCTTCGTTCCATAGCAGGCTGGAGCCGATCTCGCCTCTCGTTTGCGATTAACAAGCGCAGTAGATCCCAGCCTGCGCTGGAATGACGGTGCGATTGGTACCGAGCACTCCGTGCAAATGAGCCCTGTAATGCATTCCAGCGAACGTTACTTCGCGCGGGAAAGCCGTGTCATCAAAATCGCTGCTCGCTTTGCTTGGCGCTTGATGCTGACCAAATCGACTGTCTCTCCAGGGGCATGGTCGCCTTTGCTGTATACGCCCAGTCCGACAAGGCCATCCACATCATTGGCGACGAAGCTGATGTCACCAGCGCCGCGCTTCAATGGGTCAAGCACTGGCTGCTCTGCAAGGCCAAGGTCGCGGTTGACAGCATTAAGATTGGCCAGAAGCGCTTTGTTGCCTTGTGTCGGCGCCATTGCAGGATAGCTGCCTGGATCAAAGCTAATCGTCGCTGAGGTTTTCGGGGCAGATGCGGCAACAATATCAAGCATTTTTGTGCGGACACGCGCACTTTGCTCTTCGGACAACGTCCGGAAATCACCACGCGCAACGGCTAGGCCTGGAATAATGTTGGTCTTGCCTTTCGCACTCACGCGAACGCCATCATTGTCGAAATTCACTTCCTGGCCGGCCGCAACAAGGCCGACGTTGAATGTCAAATTCTGCTCGGGCAGCTCCGTACGAAACCGATGCAAGATGCGCACAAGTTCAAAAGCCGCGCCATCACCATAAGTGTTGTCAAATATCAGGGAGCTGTGCCCCGTGACACCGGATACTTCCAATTTCCAACTGTTCGAAGACCGCCGCGATATGACCCCCATGTCTTTGCCATTTTCAATCGAAAGCCCTTCAAAATCGAGCGCTACGTCGGCTGCCTTGCCTGCTGCGATCAAAGGCGCGCGTGCGATGTTAATCGGGTCACCAGCATCCTCTTCATCTCCCGTCATATGGATTTCGATGCTTGCATCCTTCAACGTGCCTGCTGCGTGCATCGCGCGCAGTGCAGACACGATGACGACCACGCCGCCCTTGTCATCGCCCGCACCCGGGCCCACCGCTTTATCACCATTGCGGACAAAGGTCTGGAACGGGCTGTCCGCTTCAAACACAGTGTCGAGATGCGCTATGAGCAAAAGTTTCTTCGAGCCCTTCTTACCTGCCTTGGTCGCTACGAGATGTCCCGCACGTCCAGCCTTTGCCATATCAATCCATTGTACTTTGAAACCCAGCGGCTCCAGTTCTGCCCGCATCATGTCACCGACGGTCTTTACGCCTGGAAAGTTCATTGTGCCGGAATTCTGGTTCACCAGCCTTTCTAATAAGGTGATGGATCGCTCATACTCCGCGTCGACGGTCGCGACCATTTTAGTTTCTGGCGCAGACAATTTGGCATGCGCCGCGGGTGAGAAGGCGACTAGGGCAATGCTGCTGCACAGCATGAGGGCACGGAACTTCATGATATACTCCCGATTAAGACCGGCCTGATGTGCCGCGCTTTGCCGATTGAGGCAAGGGCGTTGAACAGCCCTATTTTATACGGGTTTTTTGTCCGACAAAATATGTTCAAGAATGAAATGTGGGACAGTCAGCGTCGATATCAAAATGAAGGCTGTCCGCACGATTCCCATGTCAGCCGGCACATCGCCTTGAAACAGGAACATCAACACTCCCATCCCTAATGATAGCGAGAATACGGCGATTATGATGGCAGTCTTCTTCAATGGCGACAGGTCACCTGTCTCACGGAGCGCCTCGGCCATGTGCCGCGGCGAATGGAGCCCGCAGAAGAATATCGCGAATGCGACAAGTGGCGGCAGCAATAAGGCAGCTGCGATGCAGGCGAGCACCTCCATCGCGCTTTGTGTGTCATCATGGCGGAATGCCCAATAGGCAAAAACGAGACTGCCCAAGGCAGCTGGAACCGAGGCTGCACCAAGCAGCGCGGCTATAACCGCGCCATTATAGCTTCCTGTTAACGCTGCGAATATCATGGCGACATCATTCGGGCTGGCAAGCGCGGGCAATGCCACCAAGGCCCAGCCGACCATCATCGCCAGAAATGGGTCAACTCCGCCGCGCCAATCGCGGCTGAAATGAACAATAGATATAACCAAAAATGAAACCAGTGCGAGCTCGGGCAGTTGGAGCCATAAAAGCACCATGGCACCAGCACAGGCAAGATAGCCGCCGATGATTTTGGCCTTACTTGCAAACCCCTTTTGCCCGAAATGGGCCGCGGCGATTTCAACGTCGAGCGTTCCATGCGGGATGCCTGCAAGGACGATTGCGACAGCAGCCAGCATATTGACATGCGCGCTATTCATACCGCCCCAAACGCGGTCAATGAAAATCAACAGCAGAGTGGTCACCGGTAACGCAAACAGGCGCAACATTTTTGAAAATGTTGCGCCTGCAGAATGTGGGTATAAAATTTTACTCATATAGGAGTGCGCGCCGCCGAAGCGGCGCACGTCCAATTTCTTAACCTCAGACCTTGTCGCCATATTCGGCTTGCGATTTGCGCACCGCGATCATGTAGATCAAGATGCCAACGCCTGCCTTTGCGATCAAGTCAGCGATTGTGTAGCCGACTTGTACGCCCACGGTCACGTCCGAACCGCTCAGGTTGGTGTAAGGAATCATGTATACGATGGGGTAGAAGCCCCATGATGCGAAGGTCAGCAAACGTGCCTTCTTCACCAATTCACGTACATTTTCTGGCTGGTTGTTGATTGATGCACCGAGGCCGGCGAACAACTGCCACATGATGTAGACGAAAGGAATTGCAGACAATGTGCCCCACAATACGCGGGTTGGAATGTCGGTTGCGATTTCACCTGGGTAGCCCAGAACGATCATCAGCGCTGCTGCGGCGCCTAGCTTGAACGACTTTGATACGGTTTCGTCTTGGCTCAAACGCATCACGAGGATGAGTTCGATCAACAGCAATGGCACGGTCAACAACCAATCGACATAACGATAGGCATCGTTAAATGCATAACCACTTGCGGTCACTATGCCGTCTTTAACGGAATATGCACTTTCCCAGCTCTCGAAAATGCGAAGATAGTGATAAGCGGCGATCGCACAGACCAAGCCCGAGATCGTCAATGCCGTCTTATAGGCATGGCCAACTTGTGAACGGCCGAGCCACAAAAACAATGTGGCTGCTGCCATGGTGGCAAATGTAAATGAGAATGCATTATAGACCAATGAATATTGGCCAAAAGTTAGATTTTCCATGGTTTCTTTCCCCTTTTTGCAACACCACTTAGGATGTCGCGGTATTAGATGTTAACCTATGCTTTAGATGTGTCAACCTATGCTTTATACCATATTTATCCCTATGTTTCTCCAAACAATTTGGTGATGGAAAATGACTAAATGGGCTCTGTAACGCGCCGATTGACTATTTATAAAGTACTGATAATTTTCTTTTTAATGTTACAGCTCGCGGCTTAATGACCTAATTTCGAACAAAAGGGTAGCTCGGGCCGTTAGCTTTCTGCGCCAGCGCGATTGTACGCCCTTGTCGCAATGCGGTGCTCTTTCGACCTGCGATTTCCAAATGGAGCATCTTGCGTTTTTTCTCGGCCCGCAGATCGACCGGGGAGCCGGCGCGGCGTAAACAAATAAAAAAGGCCCGGCAGTCTGAGAACTGCCGGGCCTTTAGCATTGATCCGATGCGTTAGGATTAGTAGCTATAATACATGTCAAATTCGACAGGGCTTGGTGTCATTTCCCAACGGGCGACATCTTCCATCTTAAGTTCGATATAGCTCTCAATCTGGTCCTTCGAGAACACGTCGCCTTTCAACAAGAAGTCGTGATCAGCGGCCAGTGCATCGAGCGCTTCGCGCAGCGAACCAGCGACAGTTGGGACCTGCGCAAGTTCTGCTGGTGGCAGGTCATACAGGTTCTTGTCCATCGCTTCGCCCGGGTGGATTTTGTTCTGAATACCGTCGAGGCCGGCCATGAACAAAGCAGCATAGCACAAATATGGGTTTGCCATTGCATCAGGGAAACGGACCTCGACGCGCTTTGCCTTGGCGCCAGCGCCATAAGGGATGCGGCACGAAGCCGAACGGTTGCGTGCGGAATATGCGAGCAACACAGGCGCTTCATAACCGGGAACCAGGCGCTTATAGCTGTTGGTCGTTGGGTTCGAGAATGCATTAATTGCCTTGGCATGCTTGATGATGCCGCCGATGAAAAATAGGCACATTTCCGACAGGCCAGCATAGCCATCGCCTGCGAAGAGCGGCGTCTTGCCTTCCCAGATCGACAAATGGGTGTGCATCCCAGAGCCATTATCTTCCTTGATCGGCTTAGGCATGAACGTCGCGGTCTTGCCATATGCATGTGCCACCTGATGCACGACATATTTGTATATCTGCATACGGTCAGCAGTCTGTGTCAGCGTACCAAAAGTAAGGCCAAGCTCGTGCTGGGCTGCCGCAACTTCATGGTGATGCTTGTCGCATGGGAGACCCATTTCCAACATGGTCGAAACCATCTCGCCACGAATATCCATTGCGCTGTCAACGGGCGCAACGGGGAAATACCCACCCTTTGCGCGTGGGCGGTGGCCCATATTACCGCTTTCATATTTCGTACCGCTGTTGGTGGGCAGTTCGATATCGTCAATCTTGTAATAAGACGAGTTGTAGGTGTTTTCAAAACGCACATCGTCGAACATGAAGAATTCGGCCTCTGGACCGACATAGACAGTGTCGCCGATGCCCGTGGTCTTCAGATAGGCTTCCGCGCGCTTGGCGGTCGAACGCGGGTCGCGGCAATAAAGCTCGCCAGTCGATGGCTCAACAATGTCGCAGAAGATGATCATCATCGGCGTAGCCGAGAATGGATCAACATATACGGCGTCTAGATCTGGCTTCAGAATCATGTCGGATTCATTGATGGCTTTCCAACCTTCAATCGACGAGCCGTCGAACATCAGGCCATCTTCCAATTCATCTTCGCCAATAACGCCTGCACACATTGTCAGATGTTGCCATTTGCCCTTGGGATCGGTGAAGCGCACATCGACCCACTCGATTTCTTCATCCTTGATGCGTTTGATGATGTCTTTGGCTGAAGTGCCCATATTGCGTTCCTTCTTTTACTTGTTTTTATTTAAGTGATTTGGATGCCTTAAACGGCGTCGTTATCGCGCTCGCCGGTGCGGATACGCAGAGCGGTCTCAACGGGGATAACGAAAATCTTGCCATCGCCAATGCGGCCTGTTTGCGCTGCAGCGGCGATCGCTTCAACAACGCGGTCGGCAAGGCCGTCTTCGACAACAACCTCCAGCTTTACCTTAGGCAGGAAGTCGACAACATATTCGGCACCGCGATATAATTCGGTATGACCCTTTTGGCGTCCAAAGCCTTTGGCTTCGGTGACGGTGATGCCCGATACACCTACTTCGTGCAGCGCTTCTTTCACTTCGTCCAGCTTGAACGGCTTGATGATCGCTTCGATCTTTTTCATGGCTTTTCCTTGTTTGGCGCCTCAGAGATAAACCAAGCGCGCGTATGATAAAATTAGTCTATCAAGTATCGTGCCAATTCGGGCAGCGCACAAACGGCGGATTTTGAGGTGATTGTGGCCATGGCATCTGCCTAAATTTTAGGCAGATGCTAGATTCATAGGCAGCAGTATTTTACTTCGCTGCCCTTTTCCCGCCACCGCTTAAGGCCGCGTCATTGGCCTTTGCATAATGCGCACGGCTGACCACATAAGCGCGCACTTGCTCTGCCTCTTTGGGGCTGAGCACGCTGCTAAAGCTCACCATGCCATTGCTTTTCAAAATGCCGTCGATGACAGCGGATTTCCAAGTTGCAGCATCAGCAATCACGCCTGATTTGCGCAAGTCAGGCAGAACGCCATTGCCAACCGCGCCAGGGCCATGGCAGACGAGGCAATAACGTTGATAGTTTGACCCGCCCGCTGCAATATCCGCAGGTGTCCCGAACTGCTTGGTTGGCGCCCATACATAAGGCGGCGTTTTGGGCAAGGCGGGCAAAGCGACTTTGCCGCCCAATTTAAGCACAATCAACCGCGGCAGGTTTGGCACGGCAGCACTGGTTGACCCTGCGTAACCCGACACCAACGGGAACGCGCCGCCCTTGCTGGTGAGGAACGCCACATATTGCTCGCCATCCACAGTATAAGTGGACGCTCCTGAGAGCACGCCTGACTGGACATTCATGTTGAGCAGTTGTTTGCCCGTATCGGCGGCATAAGCACGGAATTCGCCCATTGCCGTACCTTGGAACACCAGGTTTCCAGCAGTGGTCATTGTCCCGCCATTCCATGATGCGGGATGATCAACGGTCCATTTGGCCTTGCCAGTTTTCGGATCAAACGCCACCAATTTGCCGGTGGTTGCGGCTTTAACCGCCTTCACGAAATTAGTGTCATCAGGCAAATCCGCCGTCGCCATCGCGCCGCCGATGTTAAATCCAAGCTTTTTACGCTCCATCTCATTTGGTGCAATCGGCGGAAGATAAGCGCCGCCGATATACAAGGCTGGAATATAGACAAGGCCGGTTGCGGGGTTAAAGCTCATCGGGTGCCAATTATGCGCGCCAAGTGCAGATGGGTTCGCCAGATATAGCTTACCGGTTTTTTCATAACGCGCTTCCGGGTTTTCAATTGGACGCCCCGTTTTCAAGTCATATCCGGTCGCCCAAGTAATACCTTCGATGAAAGGATCAGCGGATAGCAATTCGCCATTCACCCGGTCGATGGAGAAGAAAAAACCGTTCTTTGGCGCGTGGTAAAGAACTTTGCGTTTTTTCCCGCCACGCGTTTCGGTGGCCAAGATGATTGGTTGCGTTGCGGTATAGTCCCAGCTTTCGGCCGGTGTTTCCTGATAATGCCAAACATATTCGCCCGTGTCGGGTTTGAGCGCGACGATGGAGGACAGGAACAAATTGTCGCCTTCGCCATTGGAACGAATACCGTGGTTCCACGGATTGCCATTGCCAACGCCGAGATAAAGCTGATCGAGTTCCGCGTCATAGACAATCGCATCCCACACCGTGCCGCCGCCGCCGCTTTCACGCCAGTCACCCTTTTTGGGCTTTGCGCTCCAGGTTTTGGCCGCCGCGGATTTCAGGATTTCGTCGCTAGCGGCGTTGTCCGGTTCACCCTTCGGATTTGGCGTGGTGTAGAAACGCCATGCTTTCTTGCCGGTCGCCGCATCATAAGCAGTCACATAACCGCGCGCACCAAATTCAGCGCCACCAAAGCCAATTACAACCTTGTCCTTCACCACACGCGGGACCCCGGTGATGGTGCCGTTCGATTCGAGATCAAGCGTCTGCGCGCTCCAATTTTGCTTTCCGGTGCTGGCGTTGAGGGAAATCAGTCGGCCATCGATGGTGCCGACGAAAATGCTGCCTTTCCAGAAAGCGACACCGCGATTTACAACGTCGCAGCAGGCTTTGACGCCGCGTGATTTGTCCACTTTGGGGTCGAAACTCCATAAAGGCTTGCCAGTTTTGGCGTCATAGGCAAAAACCTTGGACCAAGCGGTGGATACAAACATCTTACCATCGACGACGACCGGCGTTGCTTCTTGGCCACGTGCATCGGGTAAGTCGGCAAACCACGCGATACCCAAATCCTGCACATTGCTGTCGTTGATCAGCTTCAACGGACTGTGCCGTTGTTCATCATAACTGAACCCAGTCATCGCCCAATTGGAGCCGTCACCACCGGTTTTCAAATAATCACCGTCGATCGCAGCAAAGGCTGGGATGTCTGAGTCTGCTGACGACTTTCCGCAGGAACCCAGCGTTAACGCTGCGCTCAAAAATACCGCTGCTGCCAATAGCTTTTTTGTCATATTTTCTCTCCCCCGTAAGGAGAGGCTATGCCGATGCTGCGCCTACGTCCAGTATGAATTTAATCGGC
>Ga0315905_10007980_pt1 | contig 10702 bp, 6 predicted proteins | sample LakEriMetagenome_5_FD_203522 | JGI IMG/M metagenome (GOLD analysis project Ga0315905, IMG submission 203522) | Freshwater fungal communities from buoy surface, Lake Erie, Ohio, United States - Buoy 4 MA121 | ecosystem: Environmental > Aquatic > Freshwater > Lake | place: USA: Lake Erie, Ohio... | reverse complement strand
AAAGTGATTTCATTAATAAGAGAAAAAATTGTCTTGGATGAAGGTTATGCAAGAAGCGTGGTGATACAAAATGGCGAAGATAAATACGGTTATATTTTATTGCCCGATTTCTATGCCGATTTTGAAAGAGAAGATGGTCATAGATGTTCTGAAGATGTGGCTGCAGAAATTAAAAAATTGAAAGCAGAAAATGTAAAAGGTATTGTCATTGATGTACGATTTAATGGGGGAGGATCTTTATACGAAGTGGTACAAATGGCAGGCTTATTTATAGACAAAGGTCCTGTCGTACAAATTAGAAATAAAGAAGGCAGGTCTCAAACCTTATACGACGAAACACCAGGTATTCTTTATGATGGACCTTTGGTGGTGATGGCCAACGAGTTTAGTGCATCTGCAAGTGAAATTTTTGCTGGTGCTATACAGGATTATAAACGTGGAATTGTAGTAGGAAGTAGCTCTACCTATGGCAAGGGGACTGTGCAAAGAAATGTTGCTTTTGGAAAACCTTTGGATTCATTGGGGATACAAACAGAATATGGTGCAGTGAAGTTAACCTTCCAAAAATTTTATCGTATTACCGGAAGTTCTACACAAAAGAAAGGGGTAGTACCGGATGTTATTTTACCAGACGAATACGAATACCTCAAGTACAGAGAAAAAGACAATGCATCTGCTTTAAGTTGGGACGAAATGGAGCGTGCTAAATATATGGTATGGCCAAATAATGCGCAATTAGCTCAAGTAGTTCAGTCAACGAATTCGCAAATTAAAAATGACACGGCTTTGAACAAATTCAAGAAAAATTTACAGTGGGTATCGAATCAAATAGAAACTCCTGTGTATTTGAAAATAGATAGGTATCAGTCATTTAAAAAACAAGTACAAGAAGTTTCTAAGCAGAATGAGCTAGCATTAAAATTAAAGACGCCTATGAAATTGGCGCCAATTAAAGTGGACTATAATAAATTTTATAACAATCCAGACAAGTCAAAACAAGATCGTTATCAAGCATGGATTAAAGATTTAGCTAAAGATTTTCAGTTAAATGAGTCTAGTAAAATTTTAGCAGCATTGAATAAAAAAACAACAGCGGTTGTAAAAAAATAAAGGAGTACATGGAAAAGTTGAGAAAGTGGCATGTGGTGTATACAAAACCAAAATGGGAGAAAAAAGTGGATTCGAACTTTGCGCAAAAAGGCATTGAAAGCTGGTGCCCCACTCAAAAAAAAGAACGCCAATGGTCGGATAGAAAAAAAATTATCGAAGAGCCATTATTTAAGTCTTATGTTTTTGTAAAAGCAACGAAGGAAGAATATACCAATGTGCTTAGTACAATGGGTGTAGTTCGCTTTCTATATTTTGAAAAAAAACCTGCCATCATTAGAGACAATGAAATTGAGTTGATCAGAAAATACTTAGGCCTGTCCTATACCAATATTCAAGTGGTGGACATGGGCGCAATACAGCCACAAACAAAAGTGGCGGTCAACAATGGTTTATTCATGGGTCAAAGAGGGGAAGTGGTAAAAGTAGATAAAAAATCTGTTTACGTTAGATTAGATAGTATTAATATGATGATGATTGTAGAGTTCAAACTAGAGGAAGTTTCAATCTTGTAATTGATTTCAAACTAGAGGAAATTTCAATCTTATAATTGAATTCAAACTAGAGGTAGCTTTAGTACTTTAGTTCAATTCCTTTAGTACAATTAATTATCTAAACTAGATGGATTAAATTAACTAGATCGTCCAGTCCACTATTTGATTACTGAACTCGGCTTTATAGGGTATTGTCACCCTGATATAATTATCAGAATATCCTTCTAACATTTCCATCGATCCGTCTGCTGTTTTTTTAACAGATTCAAACAAGACTTTTCTGTTTTGGCCTCTATGTGCTTCGGTGAAATATTGTAATTTTTGATAGGACAGATTGCGTAATATTTTATTACGTTCGTTACGCACTACAATGGGCACAATGGGTTTAATATCTAATGCCTTTGTAGCAGCTCGCTCAGAATAGGTGAACACATGTAAATAAGAAACATCTAAGCTATGTACGAATGCAAAGCTCTCTTGAAAATAAGCATCTGTTTCTCCAGGCGATCCAACAATCACATCCACCCCAATAGCTGCATGAGGTATTAATTGCTTAACTAATTCAATTCGTTCTCTATAAAATTGGCTGTTATACCTACGTTGCATCAATTTCAACACGGCATCTGATCCACTTTGCAATGGGATATGAAAATGCGGCATAAATTTTTTGCTCTGCGCAACCCATGCAATGATTTCGTCGGTTAATAAATTGGGTTCTATAGAGGAGATGCGATAACGTTCAATGGCTGTTTCATTATCCAATGCTTTGATGAGTGCAAAAAAACTTTCTTGATGATGTTTCCCACCATCGCCACCTTTTCCAAAATCTCCAAGATTGATTCCTGTTAATACAATTTCTTTTACCCCTTTTTCAGCTAAGCCTTTTGCTTGTTGCACCACGCCTGCCACTGTATCACTTCTGCTTTTACCTCTTGCCATTGGGATGGTACAAAATGAACAACTATAATCACATCCGTCCTGTACTTTTAAAAAGGTCCTGGTTCTATCATTCACAGAAAAAGAGCTATGGAATCCGGTTAATGTATCAATATCACAACTACAAATTTTGGTTGCGTCGCCTTTTGTTAAATTGGCTAGGTGTTCCACTAAGTTAAATTTTTCTGCTGCCCCAAGCACTAAGTCGACTCCAGGTATGGTGGCAATTTCTTGTGGTTTCAATTGTGCATAACAGCCTGTAATGACAATAAAACTTTCTGGCGCCAATCGTTGAACCCTTCTAACTAGTTGTCGACATTCCTTATCTGCATTTTCAGTCACCGAACAGGTATTGATTACATAAACGTCTGCTTGCTCGGTAAACTGCTTTTTTTCGAAGCCCTCCAACTCTAATTGCCTAGACATGGTAGAAGTTTCTGAAAAGTTAAGTTTACAGCCTAATGTGTGGAATGCGACAGATCGATTTTGACTCATGGGCCACAAAGATAAAAAACCCTACCTAAGAATAGGCGAGTGAAAGCTTTAAATCTTAAAATAAGCTTAAAAATGGCTCAAATTTCCCTTTTTGCTTAGTTTCAGTTAAGTTTGCAACTACTAAAATGGATAAAATGGATTTCAAGAAAATCAACAATTTAACAGGCTGGGCAGTGACATTAATTGCATGTACAGTTTACCTATTAACAATGGAAGCTTCTAGTAGTTTTTGGGACTGCGGTGAGTTTATTAGCAGTGCCTATAAATTACAAATTCCACATCCTCCTGGGGCTCCTATGTTTGTACTTTTAGGCAGGGTGTTTATCATCTTCTTTGGAGACAATCCTCAGACAGCTGCATTGGCTGTAAATAGTATGAGTGCCATTGCAAGTGGTTTTACAATTTTATTTTTATTCTGGACCATTACCCATTTTGCAAAACGCATTTTAGAAACTCAGTCTGGTGCTGCATTGACGAATAACCAAATCTTTTTAGTTATGGGTGCGGGTGTAGTTGGTGCATTGGCTTATACTTTTAGTGATTCATTTTGGTACAGTGCAGTTGAAGGTGAGGTGTATGCATTGAGTTCCTTCTTCACTGCATTGGTATTTTGGGCTATTTTAAAATGGGAGGATAAAGCAGACCAGCCAGGTGCTGACAAGTGGATCATTTTCATTTTCTACATCATGGGTATTTCTATAGGTGTCCATTTATTGAACTTGTTGACGATTCCTGCGATTGTGATGGTGTATTATTTTAGATTATACAAGCCAAGTTTCAAGGGTGCTTTATTTGCATTTTTAGTAGGCGTAATCATTACTGGTCTGGTACAAGTATTTTTAATTCAATACACGATTAAGTGGGCAGCTAATTTCGATATTCAATTTGTAAATAGTTTTGGCTTGCCTTTTTACAGTGGTTTCATCGCTTTCTTTTTATTGATTTCTGCATTATTTGTTTTAGGTATTCGATATGCCAACAAAAAAGGATTTTATTTTTTAAAGTTGGGGATATGGTCTACTGTGTTTGTTTTAATTGGGTATTCTACCTACTTGACAACCATGATACGTTCGAATGCAGATCCTTCTGTTGATATGTACAATGTAGACAATCCAGTCACCTTGGTAGGTTATCTAGGAAGAGAGCAGTATGGAGATTGGCCTATTTTATATGGTCCTGATTTCGTGGATAAACCAGAAACAGTAGAAGGCAGTGACCAATATGTAAAAACTCCAACCAACTATGAGTTCTCCGGAAAGAATTTAAAAAGAGATTGGGGATCGGCACCTTCTGCGCATTTGTTTCCAAGAATGTGGGATGGCGATAATGATCGCGGACAGTTAGATAGTTACCGTGCATTTGCTGGGGTACAAGAAGGTGATGTGCCAACATTAAGAGATAATATTAAGTACTTTACAAATTATCAATTTGGTTTTATGTACCTGCGTTATTTCTTATGGAATTTTGCTGGTAAGCAAAACGATTTACAAGGATTTGGGAACGTGCGTGATGGTAATTTCAGAACAGGTATTGCTGTTGTAGATAATTTCTTTTTTGGAGAGCAATCAAAATTACCAGATAGTATTGGCAAAGACAATAAGGCTAATAACAACCTATTTATGTTGCCATTTTTCTTAGGCATCATGGGATTATTGTACCAATACCAACAGAATAAAAAAGATTTTGTGGTAACGGGTTTATTATTTTTCTTCACAGGTTTAGCCATTGTGATTTATTTGAATCAAGTGACTTTGCAACCACGTGAGCGTGATTATGCTTATGTAGGCTCGTTCTATGCATTTGCAATTTGGATTGGACTAGGCGTTTTACAAGTGGCAGAATGGTTAAGTAGGGTCATCAATAAAAACATGGCGACGACTATTGCCACTGTACTTTGTTTCTTGGCAGTGCCAACATTGATGGCACAGCAGGAGTGGGATGACCATGATCGTGGCCAAAAGACTTTGGCTCGTGACATGGCAAGAGCCTATTTAGAAAGCTGTCCTCCTAATGCTATCTTATTTTCATTCGGCGATAACGACACCTATCCATTATGGTATGCACAGGAAGTAGAAGGCATTAGACCAGACGTGCGTGTGGTAGTGAATAGTTTATTGGGATCAGACTGGTATATGCGTGAATTAAGATACAAAGTGAATAAGAGCGACAAGTTTGATGTGATTTTCACAGAAGAACAAGTTGCTGGTAACAAATTAAATGTAGCTTATTACAATCCGCTTCCAGAATTTGGAGAAACCACTTACCATAACTTAGATTCAATCTTAAGGTATGTGATTGGAGATCAAACTGGTAAATACCAAGCTTCAACACAGGAAGGTCCAGTAAATATTTTCCCAACACATAAATTCAAATTACCTATTAATAAAGAATTTGCATTGGCTTCTGGTATTGCTAAGCCAACAGACATGATTGAGTCTGAGATGTTGATTGATTTCAATCCAAATAGACAATACATGATCAAAAATGAGTTGGCTATTTATGCCATCATTGCTACGACGCAGTTTAAGCGCCCAGTTTGCTTTACCTCTACTCAGGAGTTAAAAGACTTAGGATTAGATCAGTATGTACGTCAAACTGGATTAGCGTATCAATTGGTTCCTGTAAAAGGTGCATCTGTTGATACGGACGCAGCATATAAAAATACCATGACTAAATTTGATTTCAAAAATTCAGGTAAGTCTAATGTATACTACGACGAAGAAAATAGAAGACATTTGAATTCATTAAGATTGAGTGTATCTCAGATTGCACAGGCCTTGGTTGCTGCTGGTAAAAAGGATAGCGCGGTTCAAGTATTAAGAAAATTAGACAAGGAGATCAGTGCTAAGAATCTTCCTTATGGTATGTCTTCTAACAGAGGCAATCAACATAATTACTTCTCTTATTTGTACTTACAAGCAGCATATGCTGCTGGGGACACTGAATTAGGAAAAAGAATAGGCACAGCGGTTGTGAAAGATTTAAAACAACAATTGGCCTATTATAAATCATTGGGTACGCCAATGTCAGAAGCGCAGTTTATGCAAAATGCAGAAAATGCCTATCAGAATAAAGCCACTGAGTTTAATAATAAACAAGCCTCTTTTATTCAAGATATCCTGACTTGTTATCAGTTAATCAATGTGATTGAAAACTTAGAAAAAGGCACTCCAGTAGTTCAGCCTTAATTAAGATATAGCTATTAAAAAAGGCGTTTCGTTTGAAGCGCCTTTTTTAATTAATTACTCTAATTACTCTTACTATTTATTCTAGTTCGATTCGCACTCTGCTTGTTTACTATTATTTTTAATTTAACATGGTTAACAATGCTGTAACCACTTGGTCAATTTCATCCTTTGTATTTTCTTTTGAGAAAGAAAAACGTACAGTTACAATCCCGGATCCTTTATTCAGCGCATTGATAACATGGGATCCTTGTTGAGCACCACTGGAACAAGCACTTCCACCACTTGCACAAATATGATGCATGTCTAAATTAAACAAGATCATCTCGGTCTTTTCGTTTTTTGGGAAGTTAACACTTAATAAATTATATAAGCTATTCCCAAATGGATCACCATTAAAACTCACATGAGGAATTTTATCAACCAATTGATCATGCAAGTATTGCTTTAATGATTCTATGTACTGACGATCTTCTTGGTATTTTTCTGTGGCCAATTCAAGTGCTTTTGCAAAACCCACAATACCATATAAGTTTTCAGTTCCAGCACGCATGTTGCGCTCTTGAGAGCCGCCATGAAACAAGGGACTGATTTTTACATTTTCGTTAATGTATAAAATCCCAACACCCTTGGGACCATGAAATTTATGCCCAGCACCAGTGATAAAATCTACAGGTAGTTTACTTAATTCAAAAGGAAAATGACCAACGGTCTGCACGGTATCACTATGAAAATAAGCCTGATTTTGTTTACAAAGTTGACCTACTGCCTCCATATCAATCATATTGCCAATTTCGTTATTGGCATGCATGATGGAAACAATTGTTTTTTCAGTTGAAGCCGTTAGTAATCCAGCTAAATGATCCATATCAATATGACCATTGGGTAAAATCTGCACAAAGCTTAATTTCAGGTTGTGCGTTTTAGCCAAATGCGTTACCGTATGTAATGTGGCATGATGTTCGATTGGGGAACTGATGATATGTTTACATCCTAAGTCGGTGATGGCTGCATTTAAAACAGTATTGCTACTTTCTGTACCACCACTTGTAAAAAAAATTTCAGCAGGCTTAGCACCTAAGTTTTTTGCGACAGACTTTCTTGCTTGTTCAATGGCCAATCTTGTTTCTCTGCCATAGCTATAGATAGAGGAAGGGTTACCAAATTTTTCGGTTAAATAAGGCATCATCGCTTCAAGTACTTCAGGAGCTAGAGCCGTCGTAGCCGCATTGTCAAAATAGATTCTCTGCATGATTGCTAAATTACTGAATTTTAAGAATTAGCTGAATAATTTTATCTGCTAATACATCTGCAGCTTCCTGCGTCTTTGCTTCAGTATAAATGCGCATAATTGGTTCTGTATTACTTGATCTTAAGTGCACCCATTCGTTTTCAAAGTCTATCTTTAATCCATCTACATCATTCATTGGGAAAGCAGAAAATTCTTTTTTCAATTGTTCGAATATCGTTGACAAAGAAAGGTTTGCATTCAGGTCCATCTTTTTCTTGCTCATAAAATATGCAGGATAACTCGCTCTCAAACTCGAACAGGTTTTACCTGATTTTGCAAGATGCGATAAGAACAATGCAATACCAATTAAAGCATCTCTACCATAATGTAAATCTGGCACAATGACACCGCCATTGCCTTCTCCACCAATCACTGCTTTTTCGGCCTTCATTTTTGTCACCACATTCACTTCGCCAACTGCACTCGCAAAATAATTGCAACCATGTTGCTCAGTGACATCTCTTAATGCCCTAGTAGAGGATAAATTACTCACCGAAGCGCCTTTTGTATATTGTAAAATATAATCTGCAACTGCTACCAGAGTGTATTCTTCTCCAAATAAATTACCATCCTCACTCACAAAGCATAAACGATCCACATCTGGATCAACCGCAATACCTACATGTGCTTTTTCATTGACAACTGTATCGCAAAGTTCGGTTAAGTGTTCTTTTAAAGGCTCTGGGTTATGTGCAAAATCTCCTGTCATTTCCGCATTCAATACTACAATGTCTTCCACGCCAATTGCTTTTAACAATGCAGGAACAGTGAATGCACCAGAACTATTGATGGCATCTACCACCACTTTAAAATTTGCCTTTTTAATTGCATATATATCGACCAATGGGTGGTCTAATATCGCTTGAATATGTTTTGATAAACTATTGTCATCCCCAATTAATTCACCCATGGCGTCTACAGGCGCATAAATAAAATCTTCTTGTTCTGCTAATGCTAAAATAGTTTTGCCTTCTTCACCACTCACAAATTCGCCTTTCTCATTTAATAATTTAAGGGCATTCCATTCTTTTGGATTGTGACTTGCTGTTAAAATAATGCCACCATCCGCATTTTCAAATACCACAGCCATTTCCACAGTAGGTGTAGTGCTTAATCCTAAATGTACCACATCGATACCTAGGGCCAACAAACTTTGCTCCACTAAGGCCTCTACCATGAGGCCACTCATCCTTCCATCACGGCCCACAATCACTTTCTTTTTTCCAGCTGATTTTCGGATCAACCAGGTACCATATGCGGATGCAAATTTTACAATATCAATTGGCGTTAGGTTATCGTTTGGGCGACCACCAATGGTGCCTCTAAAACCTGAAATACTCTTAATTAATGACATAGCTAAATATTAAAATAAATCGGAATGCAAATTTACTTTAAATTTTTCCATTCCATGTATCTTTACGGAATGGGGCTAAGTATTTTTCAACAAATTAAGGACATCGACCAGGCATTGTTCTACCAAATCAATGGAGTCTGGCACCATCCTATATTAGACGCTGTTCTGCCTTGGACCAGACATTCTAATAATTGGATCCCTTTATATATTGGATTATTGGGGTGGCTGGGATATAAAATTGGCTGGAAAACACTTAAATGGTTTTTGTTTGCTTTGCTCAATGTCGGGTTGACCGATCAAATTAGCAGCAGTGTATTTAAGCCTTTTTTTCACCGTTTGAGACCATGTAATGACCCTGCATTATTGGGGAAAACTAGATTGTTATTAGATCATTGTTCTGGTGGATTCAGTTTTACATCTTCCCATGCTGCCAATCATTTTGGACTGGCTATGTTTATTTTCATGACTTGGGGCATGACGCAACAACGCTATACAAAATTCTTTTTTATTTGGGCCGGACTCATCTCCTTTGCTCAAATTTATGTTGGGGTGCACTATCCATTGGATATTATTGGAGGTACGCTAATAGGATTGGTATCAGGATTTGCAATGTCAAGAGCCTATTTAAAATGGGCAGGTCCAATGGAATTGAAATAAAAATCTAATATACTAATCATAAAAAAGTGGTTCTATTACGCTAATTAATAAAAATGAATAAAAATACTTTCTGTCTTTTACTAATTGCTATTTTAGGTGTTCATTTGATTGGAGTTTTTAGTATTCCATTAATGGATATTGATGCAGCACAATATGCATCTATTAGTAGAGAAATGCTAGCACGAAATAGCTTTCTACAAATTTACGATCTCGGTAAAGATTATTTAGATAAGCCCCCAATGCTTTTTTGGTTGTCTACCTTGTCCATGAAAATTTTTGGTATCTATGATTGGGCCTACAGGTTACCTTCTTTTATTTTTTTGATACTTACTTTGTATGCTACATTTAAATTTGCACAATTAAAGTACAATCAAACGGTTGCCTATTTAGCAGTATTAATCTTAGCAAGCTGCCAAGCTTTTTTCTTAATGGCACATGATGTTAGAACGGATACCATGTTGATGGGATGGGTGGCATTGAGTATTTGGTTGATTGCAAAATGGGAATCCTCTAATGCATGGCCAGACTTTGCTTGGGCCATGGTAGCAATTGCTGGTGGTATGATGACCAAGGGACCTATTGCACTGGTAGTGCCAGTATTGGCTTTTGCGCCACAATGGTTTTTTGAAAAAAAATGGGCTTATTTTTTTAAACCAATATATTTAGTAGGTATTATAATTATTGGAATTTTATTGATCCCCATGAGCTGGGGCTTGTACCAGCAATTTGATTTGCAACCAGGTAAATTAATCAACAATATACCTATTCAATCTGGTCTAAGATTTTATTATTGGACCCAAAGCTTTGGCAGGTACACAGGTGAGAATTATTACCATGAGATGAGCTATCCAACGTTCCTTTTGGAAAATATGCTTTGGAGTTTTCTACCTTGGATTTTTATTTTTATTTGGGCTTTTGCAGCCAAGTTGATTAACACTTTTAAGGAAGGATTATTGAATGTACAAACTGAACGCATTAGTTTTTTTGGATTTTTATTAACTTATCTTGTCTTGTCCAGAAGCCAGGCACAATTGCCGCATTATATTTTTGTAGTCTTCCCATTGGCTGCGGTATTGACTGCTGCTCATTTTGCCACTTTATTAGAACAAGCCGATCGTTTACATAAATGGATTAAATGGTTTTTTGGATTCCATCTTTTTATTTTTACGATTTTATTGATTGC
>Ga0315905_10007979_pt1 | contig 10702 bp, 14 predicted proteins | sample LakEriMetagenome_5_FD_203522 | JGI IMG/M metagenome (GOLD analysis project Ga0315905, IMG submission 203522) | Freshwater fungal communities from buoy surface, Lake Erie, Ohio, United States - Buoy 4 MA121 | ecosystem: Environmental > Aquatic > Freshwater > Lake | place: USA: Lake Erie, Ohio... | reverse complement strand
AATACATTCGCAGGTGGCGGTAATCCATTTGAACAATACTGGAACGGAACAAACCCATTTCAAAGTGGTGACTTCTCGTCGTTTTTTAATGGCCAAAGTAAGAGGACTCAAGAACCGATGATAAACAAGGGTAGAAACATAAACACTATCGTAGCTTTGTCATTAGAAGAGATGATGACTGGTACAAATAAGAAGATCAAGCTTAATAGAAGAATTCATTGTGATCCATGCAAAGGTACAGGAGCAGAGAACGCAGATGTTATAAATTGTTCTGCATGCGGGGGAATAGGTAGAGTTAATAAAACTGTTCAGTATCAATTCGGTGAAATGGTTACCCAAGAAACATGTAGAGTTTGTGGAGGCCACGGAGCTAAACCTAAAAAATCTTGCAATGAATGCTCAGGCACTGGAACTATTAGAAAAGACGAAGAGGTTGACTTCAATATACCTAAAGGATCTATATCCGGTGTTTCATACGTGCTTGCTGCTAAGGGAGATTGGGCTAAGGCTCCTTCCAACCCAGGGGATCTCGTTATAACAGTAGAAGAATATGCTCATCCTGTTTATCGCAGAGATGGTGTAAATCTAATAAATGAAAAATATATTTCATTTAAGGAAATTTGTCTAGGTACAGAAATAGAATTTCCGAACTTAACTGGATCTAGCTTTAGAATAAAAATACCTCCAGGAACACAGCCTGGAAAGTTATTTAGATTAAAGGGTAAAGGATTACCTGAATTCAATGGATTTGGATTTGGTGACATCCTAATCCAGGTAAATGTTAAAATACCAGAATTACTTACTGAAGAACAAATGAAAGCAATTGAACATTTTTAAACTATGACTATATTATATTTATTTCTCGGATGGTCCTTAACATCTCTAATAGTTAACGGATCTATATTTGCACCATTTAGGAATTATCTCCTAGTGAAACACCCATTCTTTGGTAAACTAACATCATGTATTCAATGTACTGGATTTTGGGCAGGAGCTATCATCTTTATACCTCTTCTAGCACTAGATGAAGTTCCATACATATCAAGTTACAAATGGGCTGGTTATATTGCATACCCAATAATACAAAGCGGAGTGGCACTAATAGTAGAATCATTTATAATCTACTTAGTTAAAGGCTCAAGAAGCAATCAACAATAAAAAATCTATAATGTCAATAAACTTAAACATATCAGATCAGATAAATCATCAATACAGAACCTACGCACTATACGTTTTACAGAGTAGGGGTATTCCAAATTTCTATGATGCCTTAACTCCGGTTCAAAGGCTAATCCTAGAAAATTCTCCAGGTAAATTCAACAAGACTATTGGCTTGGTTGGAGAGGTAATTAAAACAGGACTATATCACCATGGGGACTCATCTTTGGCAGGTGCTATATCAAAATTAGCTAGACCTTTCGGCTGTGCTTTTAGCGTTCTTGAAGGTGATGGATTTTTTGGTTCACCCGTTAATCCGAGTCCATCTGCTCCCAGGTACACGTCGGTTAAAATAAACAGTAAGATTAAGGATTTCCTTTTTAAGAACTATGATCTTAATGACAAGAACGAGGAAGGAGGACACGATTGGCTTCATGTCGAAGTACCTGTTGGATTATTGACACATGTTGTTGGTATCGCAGTAGGATACAGAAGTAATATTCTACCCAGAAAATTAGAGGATATTATAGAGTACCTAAACGGATCACCAAAATTACTTAAGCCTTACTTTAAAGATTTTTCTGGAAAAATATCAAAATTTAGAAATGAAGAAAATATCTGGTTATTCGAAAGCGGATTTGATGTTGACGATAAAAAGAAAACCATACATATCTATGATTTACCCCCGGTGATGAGATATGATAGCTTCATCACTAAGCTGGATTCTAAATTGGAAAATTCAGGATGCGAATACAGGATAGAAAACAGATCTCAGAGTAAGTGTGATCTTATAGTTTCATTAAGAGGCATGGACGATACACGGTTTAAAGAAATTGTCGAGGTCATATCAAGATTATGTAAGATCATAGTTACTGAGGATATTATATTCATTCGTGATGGCGGAGTCATGGAATTCACATCGGTTAAAGAGTATTTAGATCATTTCAGGGGTCACCTTGAATTAGTTAAGTTAAAAAGGTTGATGAAAGACCTTAGTGACTATTCTAAAGAGCTTCAGTTTCTAGAAGCAAAATTGAAGTTTCTTAATTTCATGATATCTAAGAAAAGAACGAATGATGAGATCATATCTTGTCTGGGAGAATTTGAAAATTGGATCTCTCAGAGATTACAGAGAATTGAAATAATAAGACTAAGTTCTGATCACATTAAGCAAACCGAAATTGACATCAAAGAAATAAAGGAAAAAATAGCACAGGCTAAAAAATCGGTAAAAGACCAGGAAAAAATACACGGAGAGGCTGTTAAGAAAATCCAACCATTGGGTAAAATTAGATCATTCGAGCCAATGTCAAATTTATTCGCTACAACTCAAATGGAAGGTATAGAGGTGTACCAAGTACCAGAAGAAAATGATGAAGTTATTTCACCAGAAGATTCAGAAGAAAATGAAATTTAATTAGAAAATCAATCTAGAACTATCAAATAATAAGAAAAATGAAATTAAGAATAACAAGCATTCAAAATTTTCTAGTCTTTTTGAAAAGACTTAAATCAGTAGAGAAAAGTGTAATCCTTGAGTTAACCAAAGATAGCTTATTCTCTAAAGCTCACACAGCGGATAAATCTGTTATGAAATACACTAGTGTTTTATTATCAGATGTTATGGAAGGAGATATTGATTGGGCTAAATTAAAAACTGATCGTGTTAAGATCGGTATCTTGGATGCTACAAGATTAATGGAGGCATTTAAACACTTCAGACCAGAAGAAGATGTTTATCTAGAACTTACCACAGATACTGTAGATGGTGAATGTGTATCAACGGAAATTAAACTTATCTCTGCATCATTAAACATTAGATTAAGATGTGCAGATCTAGGCTTATTATCTTATGTTGAAGACAATATACTAAGCATGGTACACTCTCAAGAAGACGCAGTTGCACAGTTCAAGATCTATCAATCTGACTTTACAACAATTCTTTCTTTATGTGGATTAGAGACAAATTCAGAGGAAATATTGGCATTCGAAATAAGCGAAAAGAATGCACACGCATTTGGTGATTCGTTCAGATATAAACTTAATTTAGGTGCTTCAGAAATAACTACAACAGACTCAGTTGTCTCTAACATCTATAAAAACCAATTATCATACATGGAAGCTGAGACTTGCCAAGTCTTTGTACATGATAACAGATTGGTTATGTGTTCTGAACAATCATCAACATCTATCGCAATAGGATTAGTTGAAAAGTAAAAAATAATAATTAATGAGCACAAGCAACATTTCATTTGTAACAGTATCTGATGACAGATATGGTCGTAAGGATGGTAAATACTCATCAACTCAGGATTTTATTCTAGAAACTCTTAGAGGTAATTCTCATATGGGATTTTCTAATTTTTTCTTTTGGAAATTTAATGATATACTATCGACAGATTTCTATAAGGAGAATAAAAAGATGCTAGATAATTATGATCCTGCTATGAACGGTAGATGCTATAAGCCATTCACTATTCTAGAAGCTTTAAAGTCAATAGGGGATGGAGATTTTTTAATATATAATGACGTTTCACCCGAGCATTGGACGAATCTATCATTCGATTCTTCGGTGTTTAGTCTTGACGTTATAAAAGAACTGTGCAACTCAAACGGTGGTATACTTAGTACTGAAAGTGTTTGGATAGTTAATAGCGAAGTTGCTCCACATACACACGAGAACTTTACCACAGAGGCCTGCATGAATAGAATGGATATGCAAAAGTATCGTCATTCCATACAGCATGCTTCGGGTATGTTGGTCTTTCAAAAATCCAAGAAAACCCTAGATTTTGTATCAGAGTGGTTAAAATGGAATCTTATAGATGAGTGTGCTAGTTTATCATCATTGGACGAACCCATAAGGGATTTTTACGGAGTTGATGTTGGAAACTGCGGTAAGGTTGGGCACAGACACGATCAATCTATTTCCGGATTGCTTATAAATGATCTCAACGGGAAAATAGTTAAAAATCCAGGAGGATTTAATTTTCTGAATTTCTGCAGAAGAAATTTTGGATATGATTTCATTGAAACTAATCAAGGACCAAGTGATTATATTTACTGGAATACATTCGACGGAAGCAATTGGGTTTATCTAAAATCGCCAAGAAATCATGAAAATATAGCTAAGGTAACAAGTGATCCAACAAATTTAAGATAAATGAATCAGGAAGAAATTAATGAAATAGAAGAAAGAATAGAAAAACTCACTTCTCTAAAGAACGAGCTAAAGAACGAGGAACAGGCTGTAAAATTAACAATGAACTCCATCTACGGAGCGATTGGTAATAACTGGTTCGTTTGTTTTAATCCTGACGTTGCCGAAGCTGTTACCTTACAAGGACAGGACCTGATTAAATATTCAGAAAAAGCGCTACATAAATACTTCCATGAGTATTGGCATGTTGACAAGGAGCTTCATGAAAAGCTAGAATTAACTACAGTTAAAAGAGTTTCCAAACCTCTCGTAATATATGGTGACACTGACTCGAACTACGTTACCTTTCAGGAGGTTGTAGATTCTTGCGATTGGAAAGGAGATCCTAAAGATCTTATATTAAAGATAAACGGATATAGATTAGAGGAATATCTTAAAACATGTTTTGAAAAGTATTCTAAAAAATGGGCTACTCAAAACTACCAGGATTTTGAGATGGAGAACTTGGCTATAAATGGTATATTCCTGGGAAAGAAGAAGTATGTTACTAATCTGGTTTATGCAGATGGCCTACATATGGAGCCGCTCTCGGAAATAAAGACAGTAGGTGTGGAAATGATCAAAGGTGGAACACCACCTTTTGTAAGGGAGAAGCTGATATATCTAACGAAATTCATTTTTGCTAAAGGACGTAGTTTCGATATAAGAGAATTTGTAAAGGAACTTAAGGAGATTAAGCGAGACTTTAAGATACAGGAACCTAGGAACATCTCTGCTGCAATAGCAATCAACAACTACGAAAAATATATCCTTAATGATGTAACTGAGCTAGAGGTAACTAAAGGCTGTCCTATTCAAGTTAGAGCAGCAGCTTACCATAACTATTTGCTGAACAGATCTAAATATAAAGACAAATACCCGCTAATTAGAAGTGGAGAAAAAATCAACTATTATTTCGTTAAGACTAAGTCCATTACGGACAACAACGTTTTTGCTTATGCACAGGGTACATATCCTTATGAGTATGCACCACCCATCGATCATGATATGCAATTCACAAAGACTATCTTGGATCCAATCAATAGATTTATCGAGGTAATGGGATACAACACGATAAGTCCTAATTTATTCCTAATAAACGCTTTATTTTAAAATATGGGATTCAATAAAAGATATATCCAGGAATTGGAAGTACTGAAGGAAAAAAGAAAGGAATACAATTCTGACAAGGAGTTTTTGAATGCGATTGTTGGTAATTCTGATTCACTAATAGGACCGATGAAATCTATTGCTTATCTAGATTCTCTTTATGAAAAAATAAAATCCCTGGAGGAGTGAGAACACACAGATGAACGACATACTAGAAAATTATGATTCGTATCGTAGATACATTTTAGAAGAGGCTGTACTAGTGCTTAAAGAAAGAAAAAGATACATCCAGACAAATTCTATCGGCTCTATAACCAAGCTATTTAATCTCGATCAGATGATCGATTTTTTCTATTTAGAGGAAGAATATGAAATTGTTCAGGAATTGAGCGGATTAAAGAAGGCAATAATGGTTAAGCACTTTTTAAGAGATAAGATAAGTGATATATAGCTTATAAAAATAATAGAATAATAATGGTCGGTAAAGTATTAGATTTTTGGTCCTTTTTAAATGAAGCAAAGGGTGAAACCACTAAAGTTATAGTTCTGACAGGGAATACCCAAGGGAGTAAAACATCTAAGTCTTTCGCAGAACAATGTGAAAAAAGAGGTGTTGAATGCTACGTAGTTGACGTAAATCACGTGGTAATAGAAAAAGTCTATAATGGACACTTATTAAAAACAGGAGAAGAAGGAATTCTTATCGATCCAAATTCCACAATAATCGTTCCTAGAAGAGGCGTAATCGAAAACTCTTATACTAAGCAAATACTAACACAATTAGAGGATGCCAGATATTTCACAGTAAATACACTAGAATCAATTGAGGTTTGTGAGAATAAGTACATAACTTCTCAATACATGGAGCAAGCTGGACTACCAGTTCCTAAATATGCTTTAGTACCTAATGAAGAATTTTTAGATGAAGCTTTAGAAAAAATTGGAGGTAAATTTCCAATCATTATGAAGCTTTTATCAGGGACTCAAGGTATTGGAGTTTCTATTGTTGATTCATACGCATCTTTAAAATCTGTGTATCAGACTATAAGAAAACTTGATGAAAGCAGTGAGATATTAGTACAAGAGAAAATCGATTCAAACTTTGATCTTAGAATACAGGTTATAGTTAAGAATTTCGACCCAATTAGACCTTCATCTGACAACTGCATTATCTTAGGATCTATGAAAAGAGAAGCAGTAGATAAAGACTTTAGAACAAACTATTCTCTTGGTGGATCGGTATCTAATTACGAAATCCCTGAGGATTTAATCGATATAGCTTGTAAAGCAGCTAATGCGGTTGGATGTCACTGGTGTGGAGTAGATATTATGATAGATAAAAAAACTAAGAAGCCATATATTTTGGAGGTTAATTCTTCACCAGGAACTGAGGGTATTTCTAAAGCTATAGGTAAACCTATTGTTAATGATGTACTTGATTACATCTTAGATAAGAATAATTGGAGCTATGCTAATTTAGAAATTGGATATCTAGAACAAGTATCTATACCAGGAATCGGTAATATGATAGCTAAATTCGACACAGGTAATGGAGCAAAATCTTGCACTCTTCACGCAGACGAGATCGAAGTGAAAGGTAAGAAGCTTATTTGGTCAGTCGGAGGTAAAAAGTTCGTTAATGATATTGTTGGATATTCCGATGCTGAAATTGGAAGAGATACTCACACTAGACCTATTATAGAGATTAATATTGAATTTAACGGAAGTACAATACCTAATGTTAAAGTGTCCCCGGTGGATAGAACAGATAAAAGCACACCATTCTTAGCAAACAGAGCTCTAATGAGAAGAATGGGATTAATAGTAAACCCTAATAAAGCATTCGTGGTTACAGAAGAGCCCGAAGATAAATATAGTCCAGGTAAAGCAAAGGGTGAGTCCCATGCAGGAATCTACTTTGAAAAATAAAATAATATAATATGAGCAGTCAACAAGAAAAAACGGAAAAGATACAGGTGCTTCTATCAGAAGAGGATTTAACCGATCTTAGTAGAAAAATCGCTAAAAGTGCATTAGCTAAAGGTGATGCACCAGTATCCATATCTCACTATGTTAGAAAACTAATTAGAAGAGATTTAGGTAAAACCACTGATAAGGACTAATCCTTACTAAAGAAATCTTTAAAAGATAATACTCTGTTTGGTTCGCCTTGCGGAGTATTTTTTTGTTCTGTCTCTACTTCATCTTCTTCCGCGTCCTTTCCTGTAGTTTCTGGTTCAATCTCTTCCGCTGTTTCCTGTCCAGCCTCAATTTCAGATGTAGCATTCTCTTCAGGCTCTGTTTCGAACTGATCCCAAGATCCCTGTCCTTCTTCTCTTTCTATTTCTTGATTTAATTGCGACGAATCCGCAGATATAGCGTCGCCTTGTAATTGTTCGTCTTGCATTTGGATATAATTTAGATGATATATATTGTATGAAAAAAATACTGGAATTCTCCGACTATTTGGATATCTTGGATCTTAATCCAGAAGAACAGGCAGAAATTAGAAATTGGCTAAAGAAATATGAGAAGTATTTCAATTTCCATGATAGTGGAAATTTTATGGATTCTGTCGATCAAATTACTGATGATGCATTAAATCAACTAGGAATAGATAAATCTAAGAGAGATGAAGTTCAAAGCTACATAGAGAGCATATATGACTTATCTGATGGTATTTCTGTTATAATGGCTCCGAATCCGGAGATCAATTACAATGGAATAGATCAGGTTCAAAGATTTCAGTACTAGTCTTTGCGTTTTATATTTTATCGGCTAAGTAAAGAAAAACAGAAATTATAAAAATCCAGATTTATCTGGATTTTTTTTTGTTTTCCGTCTATAACAGAAATTAACGAATATTTCTTAATAGATGAGACCGACTAAAGCCATATATGTTGATTGGTTTATGCCAAGAAAAAAAAGAGGAGCAATTAGTAAATTTAAAAAGCCCTGGGAGATTGCTATGATCATAAGATCGACATATTTCTGCAAAGAATATAATAATCTAAGTCCTATACTATACTGTGATCCAGAGATCTATGAATATTATAAGGAGGTTGGATTAGACAAGTGCTTTGATGAGATGAGACCAATATTACCAACCAATCCTGAATTTAATCCCTCCATATTTTGGTCAGCTGGAAAATTTATAGCGATAAATGATATCGAAGAAAATTTCCTTATGGTAGATCTTGATGCCGAGATTCGATTTGAGATTGATTTTTCTGATTGCGATGTTTTCTGCGCCCATGCGGAAGCAATACTAGATCACGATCTTATACACTATCCAGATCCAGAATTTATAGACACAAAAGGTTATTTCACAAATAAGTATGGTTTTAACTGGGACAAAAAAGCTTATAACACCAGTTTACTTTACTTTAAAGAGCTTCAAATTGCAAAGGAATATGCTACAGAGGCCTTGAATTTTGCACACAGCATTGACAATATAAATCCGGCATTTGAATTGGGTTACATATTGTTGCCGGAGCAAAGATTTCTTTACGAGTTCTGTAAAAGTAAGGAACTTAAAGTTGCTTCGCTTATAAGTGGAATATATCAGCCGGAAGATACTCTAAGAAAAACCAAATGTTATTTCGAAGATTCAGATATAGATGAAATCAGCGAGAAGGGATTCCTGCATGTGTGGGGATTCAAAAAAAGAATATTTAATATAGAGGAGGAAGAGCAATCTCTGTTTGCTAATCTGATATCATCAAGATTAAATTTGAAAGATCAAATAATAGAATGCGTGATTAAAAACAGAGAATTGTATGGATCGAAACAAATAGTTTAACGTAATCTATAGATACATAATAAACGGGTCATCAAGGTATTGATTGGCAGAGTTCGTTCTTTGAGATGCAGGCAGAGTTAGTATCGGAAACTCTTAAATAACCTATACAACGCTTTAAACGGCAAAAAATCAGTTTGGGATGTTATCAACGCGTTTGGTACTCCTGTAAACGAAGTAGAGTACGCTTACGCTGCTTAACTTCCTGAGTCTCACTTACTCAGATTAAAAAATGTGAACACATCACTTCTAAGTGTCAGAAGCAAAATATCACTCGGTTAGTTGAAGACAAGGAACTGCGTTAACCCAATCTTATATTTTGTAAAATTAGAAAATTTTACTAAGCCTGTGAATGAGTCCTTTGGCTATCTGAACAAGACAGAGGTTCGATTCCTCTATGATCCACGCCCACTTTTTAAAAGATCTTTTAGCTATATAGGTTAAAAGATCTTTTTATTGCAATTTTTCTATGAAACAAATGTGTATAAGTAATATATAATAAACAAATTAAAAAAAACTAAATTTATGCAAATCTTAATTGTCTTAGCAATTCTATTAGGCTCTTTCTTCATCGGGTATTTATTATTTAAGGGAAAGAAAAAACTAGCAGTAACCGTGCCCGGGGTTGTAAAAGAAGAATCACAAGTAACAGTAGAACCTCCCACTATATCTACATCAGAATTAGAAAATTCAGAATCTGAAAAAAAGCAGCCAAAATTAAAAGCTGTAAAGAATTCTAAGACAAAACCGGTTAAAAAAGAGATTGCAGTTAAGAAGGAAAAAAAGTCAAAAGATAAAGGAAACGATATGCTTTTAAGCTAACCAATAGTGAAGATATATTAAAAACCTGCCATAGCAGGTTTTTTTTATTGTAATATTTTTTTAATCCGAGATCTTCATATAAATTTGCGTAAAATAAAAAGGAACTAATTAATAGTTAAAATGAACAATATAATTCATAATCTAAGAAGAAGCATTCAGAAAACCGGAATTAAATTTTATCGTGTAGTGAATCCTTCACGTAGTCCTAGAATGAACGAGAGCGAAAGGAAAGCTTCATGCATATTTAGAAAACTTTTAAAGGACCCAGAATCAGAGCTACTTACTTCATCTCTATCCGAAAAATACTATATAAGATCACATGATAAATTAATGCTTTTAGTTCTAGAGAACTATCAGATATCCATATCAGATCATGTATGTGGATATGCAGTTTCTCTTTCAGAAAAATCGAGAAAAATGCTGATCGAAACTTTCATGGAGGAATCTGAAAAAAGAAGAAATCAAATGGAAGAAGAATATAAGAATAATTTTCAACATAGTCTTAATACTATAATAAAAAAACTAAATGAAAAATAATAAATTTAATGCGATACTCTGGATTGGGTTAATCCCAGTAATATTCATAGCATTTGTTGTCTTAACTATAATATCCG
>Ga0315905_10007978_pt1 | contig 10702 bp, 2 predicted proteins | sample LakEriMetagenome_5_FD_203522 | JGI IMG/M metagenome (GOLD analysis project Ga0315905, IMG submission 203522) | Freshwater fungal communities from buoy surface, Lake Erie, Ohio, United States - Buoy 4 MA121 | ecosystem: Environmental > Aquatic > Freshwater > Lake | place: USA: Lake Erie, Ohio... | reverse complement strand
CGGCGGCGGCGGCGGCGGCGGGGGTTGCTGCTGGTGCGGCGGCGCGGGCGGCGGCGGCGGCGGCGGGGCCGCGGCGCTCGCGGCGGTGGCGGCGGCCGGCTCCATGGTGCGAGCGTGGGGCGGGTGCTGCTGCGGAATCGAGAGTGTCGCTGTGGTGTCGAGAGCAACGGCGAAAGTGTGAGTGTGGAAGAGGAGGAGTGAGCAGGTGAGCCACCACCTGCGCCTTCTTCTCTTGCGTCGCGAGCTCGTTGAACGTCGGGTCGATGCTCGATGCTTGGATGATGAGGTGCGGGCGTGTGTTAGTGCTGCGTGTGTGTGTGTGTGTGTGTTGATGCTCGGGCGCGCCTGCTTTTGTTCGCTCGTCGAGACAGCAGGCAGCTTCGTGTCCAGCAGCAAGCCCCAAGGAGGAGGAGGCAAAAGGGCAAGTCGACTCGCCCCCCCCCACGCAACACACTTCCAGCACATCGCATCGCATCACCGCACCCCCGTCCCCACGCGAAGATCAGCCCACACCCGACGCACTCAAAGCAGTACCAAAGCACCTTTGGCTTCTCTGCGCGCGCGCGCGCGACGCCGACTTGCACACCCCTTGCTGTTGTTTTTTCAAATTTTGCTGGAGAAGAGAAAGGGAGGACTCGCCCGTCGCGCCCCGTCGCGCCCCGGCCCAAACGCCCTAGTGCCCGTCGTCTAGCACCCCCGGGCGGCCGCCCCGAGGCCGCGAGCGATGTCTTGCCCGGGCGCCTGGGCAAGCAGCAGCAGCAGCAGCAGCAGCAGCGGCCGCCATCGCGCCGCCGCCGCCGCGAGCGCCGCCGCGAGCGCCGCCGCCGCCGCCGGAGCAACGACGACGACGACGACAATGATGCCGCTCCTACTGCGGCGCCTGGTCGCCGTCGCCGCTTCGGCCTCCTCATCATCGCCAGCGGCAGCAGCAGCCGCGGCTCGGGGCCGGCGCGTCGTCCCCAACGCCGCCGCCGCCGCTGCAGCCGCCGCCGCCGCATCCCCACGCCCCCTGTCGGCTGCCGCCGCCGCCCGCCCCCACGCCGCGCGCCCGACCCTGGCGACCGCGCGCGCCACCCCGTCCTCGGACGACGGCGGCTACGCCACGGCCTACCCCCAGGTGGCGACGCTCACGGCCGACTACGTGCCCGAGATGGCGTCCGCGGACGCCGCCCCGCCCAGCCCGCAGGAGATGACGATGATGGTGGCGCCGACGCCCCCGGCCCCCCTCCAGCCCGACGTGGCCACCCCCCTCCCGCCGCCACCGCTGGCCGACGACGAGTGCGAGTTCGACGCCGAGTGCGTCAACACCGTCGGCCTCACGGGCCGCGTCGTCGAGGCGCCCCGGCGCGCGCCCGCCCCGCAGGACGACGCCATGCTGCTCCGGCTGGCCGGCGAGACGACGACGACGAGCGCGGGCGGCGGCGGTGGCAGCGGCGGCAACGGCGACGGCGGCGACGCCTCCGCTGCCACCCCCCCTCCAATGGCCTACACCCGCCTCGCCCTCGTCACCCTCTCCGCCTCGGGCGCCCCTCCTTTGCCTTTCGCGGTCGACGCCGCGGGCGACGTGGCCGAGCGCCTGCTCGCCGCAGGGCTGCGCGAGGGCGACGCCGTCTGCATCAACGGCTTGCTGGCCCCCGCTTCGCCGCGCGACCCGGCGCGCCTGCGCGTCGTGGCGCGCGAGTTCTGGCGCGTGGTGCCGGGCACGGTGCCGGCGGTGGCGGAGGCGGCGGCGCGCGCGGCGCCCGCGGCGGCCGAGGCGGCGCGGCGCATGGCGGGGGCGGCGGCGGCGGCGGTGGCGGCGCCTGCTTCTCGGGGCGGAGGAGGAGCAGGAGGAGCAACGGCCGCTGCTGCTGCTGCTGCTGCCGCGGCCGCCGGCCCCCCTGCGCCTGCTTCGGCGGGGCCGGCGCCCGCGCCTCCTGCCGCTGCGTCGGCGGCGGCGCCAGCTGCCAACGCCTCGCCTACCACACCAGCCCCTCCCAGCAGCACTGCCGCAGCAGTCGAGCAGCAGCCGCAGCAGCCGCGCGCCTCTGCCGGAAGCAGCAGCAGCAGCAGCAGCAGCAGCGCTCGCGGCGGCAGCGCCACCCCCGCCACCACGTCCAGCAGCAGCAGCAGCGGCGGCGGCGGCGGCGGCGGCCTGTCCGCCGCCGAGGCCTACCGCCTCTGGGAGAGCGAGGGCCTGGGGATCTACGCCATCTCGGAGCGCTCCGGGATCATGTCGGGCGACGCGGGCGCGCGCGTGCTCGAGGGCGCCATGGCCGCGTTCGCCGACCGGCCCGAGTCGTTCGACTGGCCCCGGCTCGCGCGCGAGCTGCGCCTGGGCCCGCGCCCCTTGATGCCCCCGGCCGAGCTCGCGCGCTTCGTGGACGCGCACGTGCGCGCGCACCCGGAGGAGCGCACGCGCGGGGGGTCGCCGCTGCTGCGGCCGCTGCGCGACGCGCTGCGCGCGCCCGCGTCGACGCTGGCGGGCGTCGTGCGGCAGCAGGAGGCGCAGCTGTCGGGCCGCAGCGGGCAGACGCTCACGTACCTGCAGCTGCGCGCGGTGCTGGCGCTGCGCGAGGTCGGCTTGGCGGCGGACGCGGACGCGGTGGAGCGGCTGCTGCTTGGTGGCGGGGCTTGAGGAGGGTTTTGACGAGGCGGCCCCGCTGTGTCTTTTTCGACCCGGCCGCGGCCAACTCGCCTGGAAACGAGAAGAAAAAAAAAACACCTGATGCGAACCAACAAAAGGCCCCCGCCGCGCCCCCTTTCTCTCTCGCCATCTCGCCAACACCTCCCCCCGGCGCCTGGTGCCTGTGCGTATGTGTAAAACGACCCCGCTGTCTCTATTTCGTGAGTGCGCGCGCCCTCTGATCGGGCGTTTGCTTTTTTTGTTTTCCGGCTCTCGGCGTTAATAATCTGCAATTCATATATTCAAAATCTCGCAAAACGGGTGCTATTCCCGCCGCCAGATTTCGTGGTCGGCGGCGATCGTACAATGGGGCACGTGGCGTAATCGGATAACGCACTCGTCTTCTACACACCTTCGTTCACCCACCTACGCCGCGAAATTCCGTTCCCGCCCCTCGGGAGGAATTTTGGCCCCTGCTCCCAAGAAGGACGCGTCTACGGGGTTTGGCGGCGGCGTGCGGCGGAATGTGAAGAAACATTGGCGAACGAGGGATTGCGGGTTCGACCCCCGCCGTGCCTGGACCTCTTTTGAAGGCACTCTGGGGAGACGCGGTTGGAGGCGAGGGGGGGAGGGGGGCGGAGGCCGACGGGCGTTCATGCGGGGAGCGAGCGACGAGCGGGGCAGCAGAGACGCCGTGATGCTTTTTTTTTTTTTGCACGCGCGCGCACATGGCGGCGAATCTTGTATCTTTAATGCGGCGGTGTAGCGTCCTCGCGCGCAGGCTGCGCACTCAACGGTTTCAAAAAATGCGGGGCGGCGAATCGCCGACGACTCACAGGAAGACGCGCTGCAGCCGCGCGACCGGGCCGCCGCAGCGCGGGCACTGCCTCGGCTTCGGACGCGCGCCGTCGCCGCCGCTGCAAGCGACGCACTGCCCCAGGTGTGCGCACGGGAGCACCAGCCAGGCCGGCGGGGCGGAGACGCAAGACACGCAGAGGCGCGCGGCGGACGCCGCGGGGGGGCGGGCGCGGCCGGCGGCGGGAGCTGCGATGGGGGCGGGCGGGGCCGCCGGCGGCGGCGGCGGCGGCGCTGCGGCGACGGCAGCGGGAGGCACGGCGGCGGGCGGCGCAGCGGGCTGGAGGGGCGGCGGCGGCACCACCGCCGCCTGCGGCTCGGGCTCGGCCTCGGGCCCGGGCGCCGGCGCCGAGGCTGGCGGCTCCTGTTGCGTCTGCTCCTGCTGCTGCTGCTGCTGCTGGCGGCGGGCGCGCATGCGCAGCAGGTACGACAGCGCGCCGGGGCCGCCGGCGCTCGCGCCCGCCGCGGCCAGCGGCGCCGGCACTGGCGCGGCCGCAGCCGCATCATCAGCATCATCAGCCGCAGGGCCCGCAGCGACAGGCTCCGGCTCCGGCTCCGCGCGCACCTCGGCCGCCGCCACCACGGGCGGCGGCGGCGGCGGCGGCGGCGGCGGCGGCGACTCGGCAGGCACCACCACTGCTGCTGCTGCTGCCGCCGCCTTATTGGCAGGCGGCGCGGCGCTCGCAGGGCGCGCGCCACCACCACCACCCGGACCGCCGCCACCACCGCTGCGCTCCTCGCGCGCGCGGCGCGCCGCCTCGGCACGCTCGCGCTCGTCGGCCGCGGCGCGCTCCTGCTCCTCGCGCAGCCGCTGCTCGCGGCGCGCCTCGGCCGCGGCAAACGCCTCGCGCGCGCGGCGCTCCTTTTCCTCGAGCATGCGACGCTGCGCGCCGCCGCCCCCCTCGTGGGCAGCGACGGGCGGCGGCGGCCGAGGCTGCGGCCGCGTCGGCGGCGGCTGCCCAGCACCCCCCCCACCACCCGCGTGCACGCTCCTCAAACGCTCCTGCAGCTCCCCCGTCGTGATCTTGCCCGAGGCCAGCTCCGACGCGAGCTTCTGGACGAGGTCGGCCTCGTCGCCGACGCCGCCGACGCCGCCCATCGCCGCCGCCCCCGCCGACGCGACCGCCGCCGCCGCGCCGCGCGGCGAGTCGTACGTCCTACCGAGCCCGCCCGCGGCGGCGAGCGCGGGCGACCCTGGGCGGAGCAGCGCCCGCAGCGACGTGCCGCGCGGGCCGCCTTGCCCTGCGCGCGTCCACGCGTCCACCAGCTGCAGATCGCTCGGAAAGGCGCGCAAGAAAGTCATCTCGACGGGGCCCGGGACGCCGGCGACGCCCAGGCCCGCGCGCATGGCGAGCATCTGGCGCAGGCCCGCCGAGGCCGAGGCGGTCGCAAACTCCACGACGGCTGCGCCCGCCGCGCCCAGGACGCGCGCGCGCTCGGGCGTGCCAAAGCTGCCGAGGGCGTCGCACAGCGTCGCGGCCGCCGGGCAGCCGCCCTGCGGGTGCTGCTGCTGCTGCTGCTGCTGCTGCTGCTGCTGCTGCTGCTGAAACCCGGGGCGCGCGGCGCGCGCGAGCGCGGAGGCCGACACGCCCGGGCCGCGGAGCAGTACAAAGCACGTGGCCGGGGCGCGCGCGCGCGGGCCCGCGACGCGCAACGCGAGGAGCGCGCGGCGCGCGGCGCGGCGGAGGGCCGCGCGCAGCGCGGCTGCGGTGGGGGGCGCGGCGGCGGCGGCGTCGGCGTCGACGGCGTCGTCGTGCCCGTACGCGAGGAGCAGCTCGCGCGCCGCGCTCGCGTCGTCGGTGTTGCGCCCGGCGGCGGCCGACAGAGCGCGCGCAACCGCGTCGGCGGCCTCGGCGTCGGCGGGGTCCTCGTGCGGGTCGTCGTCCAGGCTGTCGGCCCAGGCCGACAGCTCGTCGTCGTCTGGGGGGCAGGCGGCGGCGGGGGGAAAAGGGGCGTCGGCCGGGCCGCCCCCCCCCGCGCGCCGCAGCACGACGACCCCCCCCGCGGGGGGGGCGGCAGCCTCGTCCGTGCGCGTGGCCGACGCGGAAGGGGCGGGCTGCGCGCCGCCGAGCAGCGCCGACAGCGCGTCCTTGACCGACCGGCCGCCCTCGCCGCCCTCGCCCTCGCCCTCGCCCTCGCCCTCGCCTCGCGCCGACGCGGCGACGACAGCAGCTGCAGTCCCGCCCGCAGCCGCCGCAGCAGCAGCCCTGCGCGCCGCCGCCCGCCGCGCACGCAGTCCCTGCCCTGTAGCGCCACCCCCAGCCGCCGCCGCCGCCGCCGCCGCCGCGCGCTCATGGTCGCGCGCCCGCGCGGCCTCGGCGCGCCGCGCCGCCTCGGCACGCCGCGCCTCGTCGCGCCGCGCCGCAGCCTCCTCCAGCTCCTCCTCGGCGACGGCCGCGGCGGCCTCGCGCTGCTCGCGCGACGCGCTGTACATGGGCTGCACGGCGGCTGCGCCCGTGAGCGCGCCGTCGAACGTGTCGGCGTCGAGCAAAAACCCGGAGCAGCCGTCCGTCGGGCAGGCCACGAGCACGACGTTGCCGCCGCCGCCGCCGCCGCCGCCGCGGCGCTTGCCCCCCTCCTTGCCCCCGCCGCCGCCACCACCACCACCCCCACCACTCGCCCCCTGCTGCTCCGAGCGCCGCATGCAGCCGACGAGGTCGTCCGCCCGCCCTCCGCCCGACGCGGCGCCCGCCTGCGCGTCCTCCTTGAGCAGCTCGTTGAGCGCGCGCCAGCACTCGGGCGCGTGCACGAGCACGTCGCGGCACCCGGCGCTGCAGTGCAGCCGCACGCGCCGCTCCGAGGCAAAGACGCGCGCGCGCTCGGGGTCGCGGCGGCACGCGCCGACCGCGCCCGACGCCGCAAAGCCGCGGTTGAGGGAGCAGCGGCCGACGACGGGGGCGCCGTCGGCCGAGGTCGCGTCGGCGGCGTTGGCGGCGCGCGCGGCGGCCGCGGCCTGCTCGCTGGGCGAAAGGGCCAGGCGGCGGCGCCGCTGCGCCTCGAGCTCGCGCTCGCGCGCCTCGGCCGCGGCGCGCAGGCTCGCCTCGGCCGCCTCGCGCCGCGCCGCGGCCGCCGCCTCGGCCTCGGCCGCGCGGCGCGCCGCGACGGCCGCCTCGGCCTCCTTCCTGCGCGCCGCCTCGGCCTCCTTTTGGCGCCGCGCCTCGGCAGCGGCCGCGGCCTCGGCCTCGGCCCGGCGGCGCATCTCGGCCCCCCCCGCCTCCTCCACGGCCGCCTTTTTGCGCTCGGCGGCCTCGGCCGCGTCGCCGGCGACCTCTCTGCGCGCAAGCTCGCGCAGCGCGGCTTCGGCCACCTCGGCCTCGGCCTCGGGCAGGCCGCGCGGCGCCGTCGCACGCCGGCCAGACGACGTCGGGCGGCTCGGCGGCGACGACGGCGACGGCGACGGCGACGGCGACGGGTCGGGGCGGGCCGCCGAGGCCGACGGCGGCGGCCCGCCCCCGCTCGCGGCCCCGTCGCCCCCCCCGCCTTGCTGCTGGCTCGTGATCGCCAGCGCCCTCATCGCCGCCTTCACGCGCGGCAGCATGTGGCTCTGAAACTCCTCCATGCCGGCGCCGCCCTGCGCCAGCGCCTCGCACACCTCGAACCCCCCGGCCTCGCGCACGCGCCGCACGATCTCGCCAAACCCGCCGATGCTGCCGAGGACGTGGTCGAACGCCTCGGCGGAGACGGCGCGCTCGCGCAGGGCGCCCGGGGGACGGCCGGCGCCGTGCCGAAACATGGCGTCCGGGTCGGCGGCGCCGGCGTGCGCGGCCGAGGCGAGCTCGAGCAGCGTCCCCTGGCGCGCGCCGTCGACGTGCGCGCGCCCGCGGGCCGGGAGGCGCCGCGCGGTCCAGCGCGCCGCGAGCGACAGTGCCTCGCGCACGTCGGCCTGGTCCGGGCAGCGCAGGGCCGCGGCGATGCGCCACTGGGCATAGGGCGAGGGGCGGCCGTCGGGGCCCGGGGCGCCGTCGTCGCCCGTGAAGCGGACGTGCAGCTCTGCCTGCACGCCCCAGGCCCTGAGGACCTCTCTGTCGCGCGCCTCGGCCATCTCCGCCTCTCCCTCCGGCGCTTGATCGTCGTCGTTGGCGCCGGCGCTTGCGGCCGACGCCGCCGCCGCCGCCGCCGCTGCCGCCTTGCCCTTGCCCTTGCCCTTGCTGCCGCTGCTGCTGCTGCCGCTGCTGCCGTCGGCCGTCGTCGACGCCGCCGCGCGCTCGGGGTCGTCGTCCTCGTCCGCGCGCAAGAGCGTGAGCCACCCGCTCGTGGCGGGCACGGCGCCGTCCTTCTCGGCGGGCAGGTGGACGGGCACGCCCGCGCGCCCGGCCGCGCGCAGCCGCTTCAGCAAGGCGGGCGGCACCGAGTGGGCGGCCACCAGGAGGCGGTCGCACACCCACCCGTCGACGGCGCGCTGCCCCGGCGTCGCGACGGAAAACAGCTGCTTCTTCTTCTTCCGCCCCTCGGCGTCCTCCTCGCTGCCGCCGCCGTCGCCGTCTCTGTCCTTGTCGCCGGGCAGCGCCACCATAAAGGCGCTGCCGTCCACCGGCCACGGCAAATCCCCGACCGCGTTGGGGCGCACGTCCGACAGCCAACGACCCAGCCCCCCCCCGCGCGCCTGCTGCTGCGCCTCGGCGCTCCCGCACGCCGCGACGAAGGCCCCGTCGCCCGCGGCCAAGTGGAACATCGGCCGCCCCACGCCGACCAAGCGGGCGAGGCGCGCGGCGCGGCGCGCGCCGCGCCGGACGGCGGCCACGTCCCCGGCGTACGAGCCCGCCGGCGGCGCGCCGCCGCCGTCGCCCGAGCAGCAGCCCGAGGCGTCGGCCTTGCCCCAGGGGTCTTCGTCTGCGTCGCTGCTGCTCGAGCCCGCGTCCGAGAGGGCATCGGGGCATCCGGGCGTGTCGTCGACGGGTGGCGGCGCGCCGGCGCCTCCCTCCGCGCCCGCGGGGGCGCCCGGCCCCTCGCGCCGCGGCGCGCGCGCTGCGGCCTGGCCCTCGCGGCCCTCGGCGGCCTGCTGCTCCCCCCCCGCCTGGTCGGCCGAGCCGCCGCCCCACATGGAGCGCGCGAGGTCCCTCACCCGCCGCTTTATCACCGAAGAGTCGGCCTCCATCGCGCTGTCGCGCCCGTCGTACAGCGCCGAGCACGCGAAGCACGGCACCGGCTGGCACGGGCGCCCGTCGGGCCCGGCGACGGCCCACGGCCAGCGCCGGGCCTGGATCGGCGGCGGCACCGGGTCGGGAAACACGCCAGGCCACATCGTGTACGGCGTCCAGCCGGGCGGCCGCCTGCCCGGGCCCGGGTCCAAGATGGACCTCAGCGGGACGGGGACGATGCCCGTGCTGTCCGCGAGCGTTCGCAAGCCAAACTCCTCGGCGGGGCGGCGCGTGTTCTCGAGCGCCAGCAAGTACGGCGCCTTGGCGACGGCCTCGGCGCGCGCCCCCGGATCGCTGCTGACCCCGATGCACGTGAAGCCGTCCTCCTTCTCGTCCTCGTGCTCGAGCGGCCCCTCGTCGTCCCAGGACAGCCACGCCACGGCGCGACCGCCGCCCGCCTCGCGCGCGCCCCACTTGCCGAGCGGCAAGCCGGCCGCAAAGCCCCCGCGGCGCGTCAGCGCGCGCATCGCGCGCTGCGCGAGCTCGGGCCGCAAGACGGCGCGGTACGAGATCACGCACCGGTCGTCGGGCTGGACAAACGCCGGCAGCTCCGTCTGCGTGCCCGTGGAGAAGATGGCGCGCCTGGCGCTGTCGCCAAAGAGCGTGCGCATGGCGGTGGAGTCGAGGAACGAAAGGGCGCAGGAGCGCGCCCGTTCGTCGTCCGTCGAGACATTGCGCGGCAACACGAGGATCACCTCGAGCAGCACGCGGCGCGTCCCGGGCGACGGAAAGCGGGGCGGCAGGGACGGCGGCTGCAGCGGGCGGCGCGGGCGCGCGGGCGGGGCGGCACCGGCGGTCGGGTCGTTGGCGGGCAGGCCGCGCGCGACGCGCACGGCGCGCGCGTTGTCCTCCGCGATGGAGCGCTCGCGCACGACGACGCTGCGCAAGTGGTGGGCTTGGCGCATGACGCGTCGCGCACGTTTCGCACCGGGCACCCCGCGGAGTTCCGGATAGGCGTGCTCGTCGTCCTCGCCGTCGTCGTCGACCGGGTCGTCGTCGGCGTCGGCTTCGGCGTCGGCTTCGGCGTCGGCGTCGGCGTCGGCGTCGGCGTCGGCGCTGTTGTTGTTGTTGTTGTTGTTGTTGTTGTTGTTGTTCTGGCTGGGCTCGGCCGGGCGCAGCCGGGACGGCGCGCCGCCGCCGCCAGTGCCGGCGCTGACGGGGCGGTTGAAGAAGCCGCGGGCCAGGCCGCCGCCGGTGGCGGCAGGCGCGGGCGGCCGCGCGTTGCTGACGTTGCCGCCGTTGCTGCCGTTGCTGCTCGCGCCCGGCCCAGGCGACGACGGGGCCGCGCGGGCGGGCGGCGCGCTCGCGCTCGCGCTCGCGCTCGCGCTCGCGGCCTCCTGCTTCTTCCGCTTCTTCTTGCTGTCGACCGCGGCGGCCGTGGTGTCGCCCGGCGCCATCGTTCCGCGAGGATTGGGCGGCGCTGCGGATCGAGTCGCCTCTCGGGCGATCGGACGCCCCTCGACGGCGAGCGAGCGAGTGTGCACGCAGGAGCGAGAGGAGCGTCAAGTCGTGCGCCTCGGCCAATCGAGGCCAAGAACGCCCTTGCGGCCGGAGGGATCGGGCCGGCTGGGCTGTGAGCAAGGGCGCGCTAGTTAGTAACCCCCCCGCGGGCGGGCGCCAGAAGAGGCGGCGGCGGGCAAAGACGGGCGATTGGGGCGCGCTTGTGTCGGGGAGGTCGTGCAAGTCTCGTCGATGACGTGCGCGCGCGCGCGCGCTCTGTATGGGCCACCTGAATGCTCTGGCTGTCGAGGTCGTCGTCGGTGGCGAGAGGGGCGGGGGCGCACTGCTGGTTATTGCTATCGGCTAGAACGAACGCTCGCCCGATCGAGCGCTTGAGGACAGGTCTTGCTCTTCACCGGCCGAGCGCGCTCGCGCTCCCGCTGCTCCCGCCGCCCGATCGCCGCCCGATCGCGGCCGCCGCTCGTGCCGCCGCCCCGCCACCACCACCACCACAACCACCCCCGCTCCCAAACACGCTGGGCGACTCGCCCACGCTCGAGCTGCCGTCGGCCAGCCAGCGCCCGGCGAGGCCGCTGCGCAGCGGGCCTGCCGCTGCAGCCGCGGGCTCCGCCGGCCCCTTGGCGTCGTCTGGCCGCGGGGGGGG
>Ga0315905_10007977_pt1 | contig 10705 bp, 19 predicted proteins | sample LakEriMetagenome_5_FD_203522 | JGI IMG/M metagenome (GOLD analysis project Ga0315905, IMG submission 203522) | Freshwater fungal communities from buoy surface, Lake Erie, Ohio, United States - Buoy 4 MA121 | ecosystem: Environmental > Aquatic > Freshwater > Lake | place: USA: Lake Erie, Ohio... | reverse complement strand
AAACAAGCCATTCAAGGTCACAACAAATGCGACCAATGCTTTGAAAAACCTACAACTTCCATTGAACAAGAGGTCTCGAATTTGGAGAATCGTTCTTCCATTGGGAGTCAATCCGGGGATGGTATCAGCACCAACGGATTTGAATTCATTGAGCGACCCGAAACTCATCGATGATTTGAAAGCGCAATTGAAGGCCGAATTAATGGCCGAAATGGAGGCGCAAAAACTCGCAGAGGAGAAGCCAAAGAAAGCCAAGAAAAAGAAGGTCGAAGAGACCATCGAAGTTGCTGATGAATCAATCAATGAACTTGACCAATTGAACGATGACATTGCGTGATTTTTTAAACCACCAAGGCAAAAGAGCCGGACTCGGTGATGATTCGGATTTTGCCATGATGCTCTCAGCATCATCTCTCGGAGAGATTGAAATCCCCGAACCGATTGCTCAGAAGTTCGAATCGAACTTGTTGACCTTGGATATCGCCAAGAATAATCTCGACCTCAAGACTCATTTCATCCGTAATTACATGATGGGATATGATGAGGAACTTGTTGCTCTCGCAAAAAACTCGCCTCTTCCGGGTGATGCAATCGAGGAAATTAAGCAAACCAAGAATTCCGGGGACAAGGTGAAACTCGCTTTCAAACATCTCAACGACCTCGTTGAGAAGGCCGGGAAGAATTCCAACAAAGGTCAGAGCGAAGAATATGTTGCCAAGATTGCCGAGGCTCAAGCAAAGTTGGATGAGGCCGTGAAAAAGTCTCAATCGGACATCGCAAGCATCGAATCAAAGTATGTGGGGAAAATGCAAGACCTTTGGGAGAAAGCGCAATTGGCCGGAATCGCATGGAATGATAACATCCCGGAATCTGCTCGTGTCCCGGCATACAAGGCAGTAATTACAGACAAACTCAATTCAATTGGTGGAAAGGTCTTGTTTGACCCCGAAACCAACAACGCACGAATCGTGAATTCAAAAGATGATTCATTGCCTCTTGTAGTCAATGGAAAAGAATTTGGATATTCAGACTTGCAAGCATTAGTTTTGCAAGAGCATAAACTTTTGAAAGAGCCGGGAACGAATGGTGGCAGTTCTTCCGTGGCGAATTTCGGCACTCAATCATTCACTCCGGGAAGACCCGGTGTAGGCACTCCTCAGAAACTTCCGACCTATTTGACATCTGCGTTGGCTGACATCGCAGACACGGCCAATAAGGTTGCAAAAACGCAGTAAAAAATGCCAATTGTAGAAACAAATATTTGTCCGGCCATCCTCACAAGTTTGTCCGACAATCTTATCAACAATGCACTCAATGTGAACATTCACGGAGGAGCATTACAAGCATTGACCGACCCGACAAACATGGTTCCCGGTCAAGTTATTCGCCTCGCCAATGACAATGGCACGGGTCAAGCCAAACAAGTTCGTGTCGCTTACAAGCAGAGAATGCTTGCATCTGATGCTCAAACAACCAAAGAATGCGAAGTTGGTGGTGATGAACTTACCTATCTTGAAGATACATTCGAGGTCAGCGAATATCGTGGAATGAACTTCTCGATGTCAGAGGCGCAAATTCGTGTATATTGTGAATCTTATCTCGAATTGGTGAGAATAACCAATTCAAATGTGCCGGGGACAATCGTGCAAATTGCCAATGGTCTTGGCTCTGCTCAGACTGAACTCTCCGTGATTCGTGAGATGTTCACCGATTTCCAAGCATCATCCAATGCACTCATCCAAGCAATCAACAAAAAATTGCTTGACATCATGGACACCGGAAAGGGAACATGGGTCGGTGGTGCAACAACCAAGACATTTGATGTTGAAGGAACAAGTGGTGAAATAAATGCTCTTGGTCTTTTCCAAATGAAGCAAGAAATCATGAAGACCGGATTCCGTGGTGCGCCAATCATCATCGGTGGTGCGGGTGCATTGCAAAGAGTTTGGATGAACGACTCAAGATACTTCGGCCAAGGTGCGAATGGTATCAATTTCGCTCAAGTTCGTGACAACACCGGAATCGCTCAGTTTTACTACGATGAGAATAGTGCGACACAACTTGGAAGTGAGGATGGTGCTTTGATTTTTGCTCCGGGTTCAGCGATTTACACACCATATCTCCAATATGTTGGACAATACGGAAAAATCGGAACAATGAATCGTTTCACAATGCCTCTTCCGGGTCTTCCATCCGTAAAAGCAGATTGTCGAATTCTCGAAGATGCTTGTACCGAGAGTTATACAATCTATCTTGAGCAATTCTTCGATTTATATACACCACCGACCGACCTTTTTGCCGATGGCGATAAGAACGAGGGAGTGAACGGAATATTCGAAGCCTCTTTTACTTAAACCCGGATGTGACCGGGGCATATTCCGATTCGTATTCGGATGGATATGCGTAAAAAACGAAAAATAAAGAACCCGGTCAATCGACCGGGTTTTTTAATTGTCAACATTATACCAATAATTCTAATCACTAAAAAGTGATGCGAAAAAAGTCAAAAAAAAAGACAAGAGCAATGCTCTTGTCCTTTCAAAATAAAACTAACCTATACAAATAACTGCTGAGTTCACAAAGTTACAACAACTCCGGTCTTGGATGTCTTTATTGGTGGCAATGCGTTGATAATTTCTCCGGTCTCGGTGTCGAGCAATTCGGTCTTTCCCCGGAGAGTCTTGAGGAGATTTTGTCGGTCTTTCTCAAGGTCGCTCCATTGTTTTTTCTGCTCGGTCAACTTAACAAGAACCGGGTCTTGACAATTCTCAAAATTGTACTTTGTGCCAAGTTCACGGACTTCGATTTTTGCTCCGAACTTCTCGAATCGTTTACCCTCAAGCAATGCCTCGTTAAGTGCTGATTCTTCGATGCGTTCAATTATTGCCTCAAGCAACTTCTGCGTGGCTTTGATGCCAACAAGCAATTGGAGGCCATCCTCATGTCCATCGAGGACTTGAAGAGATATTTTGTCGGCCATGGAGAAGATTTTCTCTGCTCGTGGCGATGTCTTCAAAAGATTGATAATATTTTCCATTTCGTGAGGTCTCATAAATATTGTTTAATTAAAAAGGGAGGTCATCAAAATCGATTGATGTGTCAAGAACATTGTTGACTTGTGGTTGTTCTGCCGGAGCAGAGAATGCCTTGTATTCATCCGATTCCCGGATAATATCCTTGAGCCAATCCGGCAGAGCATTGAATGCATCCGGGTCAAATGTCTCAAGACTGAACACGAATGTCGGATTGATTTGAGGAGGAGCAGTCACACCTTTCATCACCGATGTGATGGATGAGATTCGCTCATAAACCCTCGATGGGTCTTTCTTGGATGGCTCGTGAATGATGCTGAGTTGACATGGTACACCAAGCAATTTGGTAATGTCAAATGACATGGCCTCTTCTGATGTGAATGGCTTTCCTCTCCATGAGGTCAAGAACGCACGGAGATTGGCCTTGTCGGCCATGGACAATGTGAACTCTTTCGAGATGACCAATGGTTGCTCTCCTTTTTCGGGGTTGAAGACTTTCATCTCCGTTGGCAACTCCCATGTGATTCTCACCTTGTTGGTCTTCTTGGCTCTGCCTTGATATTCATCATCGTGTGTTCCGAGATGAACCATTGAGTAACATCGACCGAGATATGTTCCGGCCGGGATTGGTTCGTGAGCGATTGTTGATGTGCTTTTTGCAGTAATCATGTTTATAAAAATTGAATTGGTGACTTATTTGTTTTTGAGTTCGTAATCGAATTTGATTATCCATCCGGATTTCTTGGCCATTCGATAATCAGAAATCGAACCCCATGGCATCTTGTGATAATGCTTGAAGACCTCCTCCTTGTTGGCGAAGGTGACATTCGGAATTGCGTGAATAATTAGTGTGCGAGTCTCGTTGTTTGGGGTTGCGAAAACCGGGATGAAATAATTCATGTATGCGTTGTTTATAAAGTTGCGTTTTTTATTACTTGTTTGAATGTCTTCTGAACATCCTTTGGAATCCATTCCATAGCATCCATAAGTGCCTCCAATAATTGTGGTGCTGATGCAATTAGTTTCGCATTGGCAATCTGTTCTTGGTCATTATTATTGGCTGAACAAATTTGAGCAATCAATGCTCTGTCAAATCCGGCAGAGATTGAATTGTCTTTATTGAGAGACCATTTTGCTTGTGTGTGCTTGAATTGAACTTCCATTTTTGTAGTGTTAGTGTTAAACTTCGGAGGCAAAAGTAGTGCAGTTTTCTGAACTGCAAAAATATTTTGCAAAAAAAAGTCAATTATTTTTTTGGCTCGTACTAATCGAACCAATCGTACCCGGTGCGAAAGTTCGACAAGTACGAATCAACAACCATCATCAGACCATCTCTTGAGGTCTTCGAATGTGTCTTTTATATTCTGCGATTCTTCTTCTGCCTCTTCCTCCTTGGAGTCAATATATTCATGAACTTCTGCCATGGTCTTAAATGCATCCTCGATGTCGTAATCATAATTCCGGACATAAAACAAATTGAACGCATTGATAAGCAACCATTCACTCCCATCCCGGTCGATGATTTCACCATGGATTCCCAAATCGCCAATGGCATCGGTCAACATCGAGAAGAAGTCCGATGCATTTGGTGTGCCATCAATCGGTGTCGGTATCTTGTCGAATTCGTAGTGGTCACCATTGGCCGATTCTTCTGCCAACCAATCAACAAGTGACTCAAATGTCATTTGTGCCATAAACCAATATTGAAGAGATTCATATGTCATTGTTTAAATGACACCAATGTGTTTGCGATTGTTGGCGATGTCAGCAATAAGGACAACCCCATTGGACTCTTCTTTTTGGAGCGACTTCCACCGGGATTTCAACTTGTCTATTCCGACCCCATATTTCTCCATAAATTGCTCAATGGTCAATCGTGGATGTTTCGGCCGGGTTGCTCCGTTGTGCAGTATCAACGAGATGGCGAGTCTCCGATTCACATCGTTGTCGATTATCCATGGTTTGACAAATCCATCAACCATGATGGTCTCGAACTCGTGGAGATGCCTTGTGAGTTTGTAGGCCGGGACTCCGTATTTCTTCGAGTAATGATACATTTTCAGCGATGTTTCTTCCATTATTCTTTTGTTTTGCGAGTGCAATATTAGTCATTTATTTTTTATGCAAAAAACCATCTTGATGCATCAGCCCGGTCGAATGACAGAAGAGCAACCGAAGTTCATCGAACGACCTTATGTTGGCCGGGAGGATGAGTTTCAGAAAGCCATCTCGATATATCTCAAATTCACCGGAGCATTTTGGTTTCACCCACCCAATGGTGGATATCGAAAACCAAATGAAGCATCAAAATTCAAAGCCATGGGAGTTCTGCCGGGAATCCCGGATTGCATGATTTTGGATGGCCGACATGGATTTGTCGGGATGGCCATTGAACTCAAAGTTGGCAATAATAAACCGACCGACAATCAAGACCGGGTTCACAATCAATTGGTCTCATCCGGGTGGCTCGTGTGCATCACTTGGTCTCTCGATGATGCGATTGCATTGGTTGATTGGTGGTATCAATAATTTCCCTTTTTTTGCGAAAAAAAAATCAACATGGAAAAATCAAAATTCAAGGTCAAAGGATTGGGAGAATGGGAGGTCATCAAGACAAACCCGGAAACCAAGTATGTGCAAGTTCAAGGAGAGGAGGACTCGAAGCAGATGGTCTCGTTGTGGATACCGGAGGCAATGGTTGAGACCATGGCCATGGTTGATGAGATGCGAAAGAAGAAGGAATCAATGAGAAAAACTGCCGACTACTTCAAAGCAGAGCGAGAGACTTACAAGAAGATAACCGAGAAAATCAGTCATGAGAATGAGGTCTTGAAAGAGAAGAATGAGTTGATGCAAGAGTCAATCTCAATCCTTGGCCACATGGCCGATGATGTCAATGAAGAGATTCAAATGAAGTTTCACAAGCATCGCATGGCAACCACAATTCTCATGGCCATTGCGATTGCTGAATGTGTGTTGTTTTTTACTTTTTATCTTTTGATGCAAAAATAATTTGCACGAATGAAAAACCTTTCCGTGTTTTGCCGGACTTGAGAAATCGAGTCCGGAGTGAGACCCGGTGACACCATAAATTCATCCGGCCACGGATTAAGCGACTGACCCCGGTGGGAGTCTCATCGGTTGCTTGATTCGTGGCTTTATTTTTACCTAACCATCAAAATGGAAATTATCAGAAAAACCGAGAATTATGTGATGCACGATTCAGTCGGCATCGGACAAATCAATGCTCTCGCAGTACCTACTTGTCGAGAAATGCAAATCATCATCAATGGAGTTGATGGCGAAATTCGAATCAGTATGACCTCAAAGGAGGCAACACAATTGATTCAACTTATGGGCAATTGTATCGATGCGACATGGTCTCCATGGAACATGGAAGACAAGGTTTTCACCGGGAAATCATTTGCAAGATGAAGGAATATTTTCAGCATGATTTCAATGCAAGGAATGACCGAAAGTTGGTCAAGTTAGCGATGCGACATGGCATGACCGGAGTCGGTGTTTATTGGTGCATCGTGGAAATGCTTTATGAAGAATCCGGGTCAATTATGCGTTCGGAATGCGAACGCATTGCATACGAATTGCGAGTGCAATGCGACATTGTTGAATCGGTAGTGCATGACTTTGAGTTGTTCGAATGCGATGAAAATGCATTCGTTTCTCCATCTGTCAATCGCAGAATTCAGCAACAAATAAATGTGTCGAATGGAGCGAAAAAAGCATCTCAGACTCGTTGGGAAAAGTTTAAGAATCAGCAACTTGAGACAACGGATGCGAACGCAATGCGAACGCATGACAATCGCTTACCTAATAAAGAAAAGAAAAGAAAAGAAAAAGAAAGTAAAGTATTAGGGAATGATGTTGTGCCAACATCAACACAAATTGAAAAAATTGAAGATTTAAAAATTGATTTTTTTGAAAAAATAAGTCAATACCGGGAGAAGTATTCCGAAACGATGTTGAGTAATTTTGCGAATTATTGGAGCGAAAGAAACCCGAAGGGAAAAATGCGTTGGCAACTTGAGAGGACTTTTGAAATCCCAAATCGACTCGCAACTTGGCATCGCAATGATTCGAAATTTTCAAAGCCAATTTCGGGGTCTTCGGGTCAATCCAAAATGGACATCCGGATGTCCAATTATCAAGAATCCGTGAACATCATAAACAATCTATTTGATGAGCAACCTACAAACAACTAATTCCTCAGAGTTGGCCTTGATTGCCAAGCAACCCGGTCGATTGAGATTTGAATTTGAGCATGACCCAAAATCGGTGGTTTTAAAAATCAACGATGAACTCCACAAAGCATCCTTGGTCATGGGTCTCAATGCTGATGCAAAAATTCTCGCAGTAACGGCCTCAGAGGTCGTGAAAAAAATAATTGATGTTTACCCTCATTCCCCGGTCGAAGACATCGCCTTGGCGATTAGAATGGCCTCATTTGGCGAAATTAAGTTGGACAATCAACTCACCACGATTTCGGCATCAAATATTTTCAATTGGTACAAGCAATTTAGACTTGAACATTCATCAAAATCAACATTACCACCACCAACTCCAATGCATTCATTATTCACAGAACCGAGTGAGACCGAAAAATTAAAATTGATTCGTGATTCGTTTTTCAAATTCATCAAGAATCCGAACTTCAATGACCTATCGATGGATTTTCAATTTCAAAAATTGATTGACATTGGGGCATTCGAGCCATCGACCGATGAGAAGCGAGGATATTATTTCAAAGAGGCATTCAAGATGATTCAAGCACCACCAATCGAGTTTCTCAAAGACCGGGAAAAACGGAGAGATGTGTTCGCATATCAAGACCGATTCAAGGAGCATGGAGAGGCCATGGTGTTCACCGGATTGGAATCGAATGCTCTGCACAAATACATCATCGACCAATCGAAGCGAAAAATGGTGATGGACTTCTTGTCCATGGCCGATGAGGAGCAATTGATAACTTTATTTGAATTGAAATATGGAAAAATGGATTGAACCGGAAGCATATCGCATAAGCCGGGAAGAATGGGGAAAAAATAGAATGGTTCGTGATTCAATCGAACCACCATCGAAGTTGATGTCCATGGCCGAGACCATGGTGGTTCTGCAAAGAATGGCCACGAGAGAGCGAGAAAAATGCGAGACAACAAAAGTCCCGAAAACTGCTCGAAAGCATCGAGCGACCGCAGAGTTGTATGAGGCCATCATGTTCTATTTGAGAGCAAAAAATGAGGTCATCAAGTCAATGAAAAACTAATTATTTTCGTGCCATGGCAACGAGCAAATCCAAATCAACCGGGTCAACCAAGGTCACTTTCGGAAAGCGAAAGGAAGGCAAACATTCCAAGACCCGGAAACCAAAACAATCCCGGTCGAAGCAGTATCGGGGACAAGGTCGATAAACATGGCAGAAAAGAAATTCAAGGCCACCATAAATGGCAAGACAATCAAGTTCGGGGCGAAGGGATATTCCATCGCACCCGGCACGAAAAAGGGAGATGATTATTGCACCCGGTCGGCCGGAATCCCGAAATGCAAATCCAAGGACACCCCATGCCCGAACGAGTTATCTCGCCAAGCATGGGGTTGCGTTGGGAAAAAATCTGTGAAGTCTAAGGCAAAGAAATTCAAGCGATTGTAGGTCGCTCGAAAAAATATTTGATTTATTTTTGCTCAGTATTTTGCAGATTCAGAAACTCGCCGTATCATTGCATCAAGTTTAACACTAACCGATAAAAAAGACATGGCAAAAAGTTTCATCAATCAATATGGGTCAAAAACAAGCAAGAGACTTGAAAAAATTAAGGACAATGCTTGGAATTATATTTATGGTGGTAAGGGATACAACACCAACAAATTTTTGACAAAAAAATATGCAATCTATCAAATTCAATTTGAGAAAGAGGTCGAGTTGATTGGGGGTGTTGGATATACTTTGGGCGATTGTATGGCTTAATTTATCAAGATTCAAAATGGCAAAAACAAGGACTCAAGCATTCGCAAATCACATCGGGTGTGATGTTGCAGAGGTCAAGGATTATCGATATCACTACGGACACACATCTCTCCCGGTGTGGTCGGTTGACAATCAATATTACTGCGTGACAAAGATTGGCCTCAAGCCATCAACCCATCGCTCCGGTTTGGAGTTCGATTGGGTTCAGATGAAGGACAATTTCGCAGAGGCATCCGGGTTTCAAATTTGGATTTCAAATTAATCTTGAAAAAATATTTGATTTATTTTTGCTCAGTATTTTGCAGATTCAGAAAGTCTCCGTACCATTGCATCAAGTTTAACACTAACCAATAAGAAAAATGGAAAATCAAAAAAAGACATGGTTTTGGGTTGTAGGGGATACAACAAAAGGATTCAAGATTTATTCAAAAAGGCCAAGAACAAAATTTGTTCCCGAACCATTCGACAATCTTGAAAACGCAAAGAGATGGATTGCAATGGAATTTTTATTGACAGATTATTAATTCTCACCGGGGAGGAGCAATCCTCCCCATTTTTAAAATTCAAACACTAACCAAAAAAGAAAATGACACAATTTAGAGAAATGACCCATAAGGAACTGATGGCTCTGACCGAAACAGAAAGAGAGGCATATTCCCATGCAAAAAATGAAGATTTCCACAACAAAGTGAAGATTGAAATCGAGAAAGGATTTACTCACATTCAACTTCAACATGGGTGTATCAAGGTCAGAAAAAGCAAAAACGGAATTGTCTATTCACTAAGAAGTGGAAAAGGATTCGGGGCTGATTTAAGTCCATCTTCTGATTTAAGAGATTGCACTCGGTCATTGATGGGTTGTGGATGGGGAGACATAAAAAGTTGTAAATAATTTTTCACCGGGGAGGGTAATTCCTCCCCATTTTCAAAGTCAAAAATGGAAAATTCAAAAATGGAAATCAAAGTCGTGGATGGTCGCACCATCCGAAAATTCGTGAATCGAATGAAAAAAATGGGAGGCGAAATCGTTGCCGACAAGCCAAATCGCAAATCAATCACATCGGGTGGTGAGACCATCTTCTCAGCATTGAAGTTCTCAACCGGGTGGTCGGTTCTCATTCATCCAATGTTCATCTCTGACCTCAAGTCTTGTCTGTCATGAGAGCGAAGTTTGGAATCTTCAAAATCACCGAGGCCGGGGCAGAAGAACTCTACACGGCACGAGACAGAAAAGGTCGGCCAATTCTCGTTTATGGGAAAGCAGTCCAAGAAAAAAAATGGATTGAGGAGAATGCCTCCGAGAGAATGAATCTGATAATTCGAGGCATTTAAATAAACAATTTTTTTCTCACTTTTGTAACCGGGTAACATCACCCGGTTTTTTTCATTTACTGCCATGACATTGAAAAAAGGATATTCGCAAAAGTCAATCTCTTCAAACATCTCCACCGAGATGAAGAACAATCCCAAGATGAAGCAGAAGCAAGCAGTTGCAATCGCTTTGTCGGTAGCTGAGAAAGCCAAGAAGGCATCCAAAAAGAAAAAGTGATGCCAAAGGTCAAGGAGTACATCGATTACACCAAGGTGTCAGTCCAAGTGAGTCGAGAGTTTTACGACCGATGGCTCGTTGCTTGTGGTCAAGAAGTCAAACCCTCTGACAAACTCCGAGAGATGATGACCTTATTCATTGAGC
>Ga0315905_10007975_pt1 | contig 10706 bp, 8 predicted proteins | sample LakEriMetagenome_5_FD_203522 | JGI IMG/M metagenome (GOLD analysis project Ga0315905, IMG submission 203522) | Freshwater fungal communities from buoy surface, Lake Erie, Ohio, United States - Buoy 4 MA121 | ecosystem: Environmental > Aquatic > Freshwater > Lake | place: USA: Lake Erie, Ohio... | reverse complement strand
CTGCCTATGAGCAGAGCAAGCGCATTCCTATCGGGGCATTGGCAGCGGTTTTTTCGGATCCCACTTTTTCCTATTGGATTTACCTTTCGAGTTGCATCAAGAAGCGCATGGAGAATGGGGAAGAAATTCCCAACTCTGATTTGCCATATTTGGTAGGACTGAGCGCTGTTCAACTGGGGAAAGGGTTGTATTACCATTTGCTGGAACTAAATAGGTTTCTGTTAGCCGCCTCATTTTTGGCGAGAATTGACATCAAGGCTCAAGTAAATTTCCTGGAAGACCGGCTTTATGTGCCCATTTTGGGAATTTATTTCGAGGGCTTTGCTTCGGCTGCCCTGCCTGAAGTGGACTTCAAGATGGAGGGGGATCGCGCTTGGATGGCGATCAATGGAAGAGAAATTAATGATTTTGAGGCCGTCCTTTATGCAGCAGAAAAAGGGCTGTCCACAGTTTCCCAGCCCCAGGAAGGGGTTTTCATTCAAGCGGCTATTCTAGGCTCAAACGGGAAGATTCTTTTGGATCGATTGGATCCATTTTTGAGGTTGGGTTGGTCTACCTTGTACAAAAATCCAGACGGCTCAGGATACCTTTCCATTACCTCCTCGGAGATGGAGGAGGAGCTTCCAATTATTTATAAAGCCTATGGATTGATCCAAGAGCATTGGCCCGAAATAGAGAACCATGTAGGGGCCTCCATACGAACTATCCATTTGGTGAAATCTCCCCATGTGGATCGGCACATGTCTTGTACTTCTGAGCAGTTTTTTGGCAGTATTTTGACTTCCACGGGGGATGAGTACCAGCTTGCGGAAGCGATTGTTCATGAATATTCCCACAATTTGTTGAACATGGTCATCCTTTCAGGGGAAATTTTTGAAGGGCAAGTACCTCGTGAGGAAACCTACTACTCGCCATGGCGCGAGGATCCTCGGCCTATTGCCGGCGTCTTGCATGCCGTTTTTGTATTTGTGAATGTTTCCGAGTTATTGGAACGAGTTTCTCAGGCTATTCCAGAGGTTTCCTACCTCAATGTGAGGAAAATCGACAATTTAATCCGTTTAAGAACGGGACTAATGGTTTTGAAAGAATTCCCATTCAACAAGCCATTTGCCGTTGCCTTGATTGGGGATTTGGAACAAAAAATTAGCCGATTGGAAAAGCAGTATGCGGATTACGATTATTCTGCTTCCTTAACCCTTCAGAAAACCCACCTTGACAAATGGCTTAACGCCAACAAAGACTTAGGTATTCCGGAGTCGATTCGGGAGAAGTTAGGGGTTTAATTCTTTGACTCATCCGAGCAATCATCGCAATCGCAATTCCCGTTGTTTACTAAACCTTTACGGATATTTTGACCACTTTCACAGGTAAATAATTCGACTTGTTTTGGGGAGGCAGGGCTTTTCTCCTTTTTAGCTGGAGAGGGATTCTCGCTTACAGGTCCATTATTTGTTTCCTTATCATTTCCGCTAGAGCCTGTTCCATTTTTAGGAGCATCTCCAGATTCAGTTGGCCCTTTTGGGTCAGTTGTTGTGGGGGATTCTGGAATTCCAGGTGATTCAGGTTTAGGTTTTTCACCTGGGCTCTTTTCTGTAGGTGGTTTAGTAATTTGGTTGTAAACAATCAGCGCACCTACCCCAATTAAGGCTAAAAGAAGTACGGAGATAATAATTACTAGTAATGGGCTTTTAGGTTTTTTTTCAGGTTCAGGGAAATACGCTCTTAACTCTTCTACATCTTTTGCATTGGTCCATTCAATCCCCTCTCTGTAGACTAAAGTATCGGCTTTTATTTTTGGTAAAAGTTCATTTAATGGAAACGGGCCTACCGTTTTTCCATCTTCTGCATAATAATAAGAAGTTTCAATTGACTCTTCTTCTAAGTTAATCTCCATAGATTATTTTTTGTATTATAAAGTTAAATGAAGTGGTAATTTTAGCTAGATGGGTATTCAATCCTACTACTAATCAATTTTTTATACAACGAACAGAAAAACCATATGCCCTGTATCCTTTGTAGAAATCAGCCTCTGAGTTATTGATAATCAAAACTTCGGAATCTGTCCCATTTGTAGTACTTGACCAATAAACCCCTGTTGAAGAATTAGTTGCGCTAATTACTCCGTTTGAATTACCTCGTAGATTTGCCGTTGGTAATTTTAATGCTGAAGAAATTGCGCCCACACTATTTTTGTTTACCCAAACCTGAACTTCTGCATTCAATTCACTTGTTGTTGGCAAGCGGTATCCGGATGGACAAGGATTATTTGTTCCTGAAACACCTTGCCACAAGTTTGAGTTTTGGGGGCTTCTCCAATCAAATGGTGTGTTTGGCGCGACAATAAAAGATGAATTTGAAGGCGTACTACTCGAACTAAGTGAAGTTGTGAGGGAAGAATTTCTACATTGGTGCCCATCAGCTCTTCTACCCCACTGGTACAAATCTCCAAAAGATCCTGTATCGGTTGAACTTGTAGCAACCTTTGATGCGCCTAGATTTCTATCCATCCAAGTTTTACCAGTTGCGGGACTTGTAACTGGGACAATAGCAGCTTGACCCCCGGTACAAAAGACAGTGTTTCCGGGATAGCTAGAAGTTACTGCAGCCTCGATAGTCCTTAAAAGTATGCAGGACTTCCCTCCAATACTCAAGGTAAAGCTTGCCGTCCCACTACCTGAAGGAGTTCCAGTGATGGTGTAGGTTAAGGAGCCACTGCCATTGACTAAAGTTCCGGATGTTAAAGTTGCTGTTAGGCCTGTCACTCCAGTTGAAATTGCCGATTGACCTGTATAAGCCCCTCCATTACCACCTGTATAAGTAACAGTACTACTTACTCCTGAAGCTGCTGTTCCCTCTGTAAGGTTACCTGAATTTGAAGGAGAACTACAATTTAAGGCGCTGATGGTTCCGCTGTTTTGGATCACTTCTCGGGTGAGCGTACAAGTTCTTCCTCCTACATTCAATGCAAAACTAGCATTCCCACTTCCTGAAGGAGTTCCAGTAATGGTGTAGATCAAGGAACCACTACCATTGATAAAGGTCCCAGATGCAAGTGTCGCAGTCAAGCCAGTGACTCCTGTAGAGTTAACCGTTTGAACTGCGTACGTCCCTCCATTCCCTCCAGTGTAGGGAACTGAACTGCTAACCCCGGAGGCGGCAGCTAAGCCAGCGGTTAAACTCCCTGAATTTGTAGCGGAACTGCAATTCAAGGCACTGATGCTTCCAACTAACTGGCTCACTACCCGGGTGAGGGTACATGTACGCCCTCCAATGGTTAGCGCAAAACTTGCATTCCCCGTTGTCGAAGGGGTGCCTGTAATGGTATATTCAAGTGTGCCATTTCCATTCGCAAAGGTGCCCGCATTCACCGTAAGAGTCAATCCAGTCACTCCCGTTGAGGTCTGGGTAAGTCCCGAATGCACACCACTGTTTCCTCCAGTATAGGGGATTGCTCCAATTACCCCAGAAGCTGGTTGATTGGCATTCAATGTGCCTGAAGTTGATGCGGCTGCACAATTGAGATCAGTAATGCTGCCCGTTAACGATGTCACCGCCCTTGATAAACTACAGGTTTGTCCACCAATAGAAAGCGCAAAAGTAGCGTTACCTATTGCGGAAGGGGTGCCTGTAATCGTATAGGTCAGAGTTCCGTTGCCATTCGCAAAATTACCGGGAGCAAGGGTAGCCGTCAGGCCAGTTACACCAGTTGATGTCACAATCTGCCCAAGATGCGCACTACCATTTCCAGCAGTATAGGGGACAACAGAATTAACATTCAAAGCAGCTGCACCTGATATAAGAGCCCCATTATTTGTAGCTCCTCCACAAGTTAATCCCGCAATAGTTCCTAATGGATTCACTACTCGAGTGAAGGTACAAGCTTGACCCCCTATAGAAATGGCAAAACTTGCCGTACCTACACCTGATGGAGTCCCAGTAATTGTAAAGGTTAAATTCCCTGACCCTGGAGCAAAGCTACCTGCCGATAAAGTAGCCGTCAAGCCAGTTACTCCAGAGGAATTAGCGGATTGACCCGGATAACTACCTCCAGAAAGAGTGGTATAAGGAATGGCACTGCTTACTCCATTTGCAGGTAGTGTAGCAACTAAATTCCCACTATTCAAGGCTGAGGCACAGGCTAGATTAGAAATTTGTTGTTGGACAAACTTGGCTTTAACACTTTTGGCATTGTCAATTGTAATATTTTGGGGAACATTTTTCCCAGTCAAATCCCCCGACCAACTGTCAAAAAGCCATCCTTGCTTAGGAACAGGAGTCAATTCCACGATGGTACTGTGTGGATAGTCTTTTCCAGAGGGATTAAATACGATTTTCTCTGATACAGTACCTTCTCCTTCCATAGTCAAGGTGAGGGGGTAGTTTCGTCTTGTAAATACCGCCTCCACAGATTTGTTGGTTGACATGGTTACACTTAGTGGATTGGCATTGCCACTTGCGTCCTTTTTCCATTCCATAAATACCCAGTGTTGGTTGGGCACTGGAGTAAGGGTTACCACCTGGTCTGTTGTAAAGCTAGTACCCCCAGGAGAAACAGTAATCGTACCTGCTCCTGCAGGAAGAACAGAAGTAGTCAGGGTCTTAGGAACCTGTGGATCGAAAGGATTGGTAAATTCACGCTCTTGACAGGCTTGCAGAAGCAAAAGGCCCAAAGCGAGCATGCTCATTTTTTTTATTTGAAAAAAAAACTCACCGAATGAAAAAATAGAACTGGGTTTCTTGATAAAGATCGCCATAAAATTTATTTATTAACGTTTATAGTTATTCCAAAAACAGCAGTTAAACCACCTATTCCCATAGTAATGGGAGCCATTTTATCGGCTGCTTCCACTTGTTTTCGTAAGGAAGATGCCTCAGAGGAGGAGGTTGCTTTTTTATAAGCTTCGTAATTTTTGTTTGCCGATTGCATTAGGTAAAGACCCGCACCAATTCCGCCTAAACCTAAACCGATCAGAACACCTTTAGTAGACCTTTTAGATTTGGCTAAATCTTTCTTAAAATTTAGTTCGACGGATTCATTTTCGCTTCGAATCGTAATTAACTTTTCTATTGTTGCGAAATTATTTTTTTGTACTTCAAGATTATGCTGTCCATAAGGGAACTTATTTAAGGTGGTACCATTTAATACTTGGACCACTTCTTGACCAATTTTTACTTCCGCACCTTTCAAATCTGCAATCTCTACATCTGCCCCTTGTTGTTGAGGTTTAACAAAAGTAATTGTCCCCATTTTTTTGGACATGGGGATGGTTGATTGCACTTTATTTTCTTTTGACACAGTAAAAGAGGAATTAATTTCTTCGTAATTCTCTTTCATTAATTTTAGGCTGTAAACGCCAAACGGGAGGTAGTCGTTAAAGGGATTACTCACTTCCTTGTTGTTAAAAAACATCTTCGCATCGGAAGGGGTTGAAATGATATCCACCCGGTTTACGGCCGAATCCAACTTAAAATTTAAAGTATAATCTTTGCCTTTGTCTAGTTGAAGTAAGGTGTCCTTGCTAAAAAAATTCTCTTTACTAACAGTTATTGCAACTTTTCCGGATAAATTTTCTGTAGAATAGGGAGTTTTGTCACTGATTGCTTTAGTAGTTTTTCCATCCTTTATCAGTAAAGTAGCTTCCCCAGGATCAGAATTAACCGTTAGTCGAATTCGATTCAATTCGCTTTGTGATTTCTCTCTAATTTCATATTTCCAAGTGGATTTTTGAAGAAAATAATTGTCTATTTCTAATATAATATCCTGGTGTTCTTTACTAATAATTTTAATTTTTTGCTTCTGAAGGCTAGGGACATAAACCTGCCATCTAGAATTAAGGGTGTCGTACTTAGGGGGTTCATTCAAAAACCAAGACCAACTTGTTTCAAATTTTAAATACTCAATATGTGCTAATGGGGCGTAAATCCAAATTGCTACAGCATTTTCATATTTGCTATCCCTAATTACATTGTCTAAGACTTGATTTTTTTCCAGTACAACAAATTCCTTTCTTTGAGCCAAGGAGAGGAATGGAAGAAGCACAAATAAAGTAAAAAGTATTTTTTTCATTTAATTCTCGTTTATAAAAAAGTCCCCCATATCAATCACCTCTTTACTAATGGTATCTTTAAAAGGCTGCCATGCACGGACATGGATCACTGGCTTGGAATTATCTCTAAAGTCAATCATCAGAAATAAAAACCCTTCGTCACTGTAGCCAGGACTTCTCCAAGATTGCTTCAAATTGATGCCATAAACTTCCGGGTACCGTGGATGCTGAGTGATTTTAATTCCATCAAACTTCACATCAATAAATCCATTCTTGTCAAAAACGTTCCGAAGGTTCTGAAGGTATTCCTGTTTCTTAAAGGTTGTCAACACTGTTTTACTTTCATCAAGTCTCCCAAAATCTGAGGGCTGAGTTTGCTTGACCACTTTCCCCACAATAATCAATGCATTATCGCTTAGAAAATTACCAATCAATTCATGATCTTTTCGGTTGTAGGCGGTTTTGAAGTCCTCTAACAGTGCCAAAATCCGTTGTGTTCTTTCAAATTCTACTAGGTTGCTTTCATCCCAGTTCAATGATTTATAGTCCTTGTAATCCACCCCGAAATATAATTCCTCAACATAGCCTGCTGAATTAAATGTAAACACGGCGGATTCGGTTCGCAGCATTCCATCTGGGCCTTTTCGCTGCAAAGAAATATTTCGTACCTGATGGCCCTTTCCAAATGTGCTACTTTCCGGGGTTTGAATTAAATATTCGTTGATGGTGGTTTCTGGACAATAAAAACTAGCCATTTCCCAAATTTTCAGCATCCTTGTTCTCCCATCAGTGGTTACATTCAAGGATTCCAGTTTAGGTTTCCGATTCGCTTTATGCGCTTGATTAAATTCTGTCAATACAGAAGAAATGGTTCGCTCCAGGTTTGCATGAAGCGTACTCCCATCCTTATTTAACAAGACCACATTGGTCTTTTGACTAAAGGCTAAATCACTCAGAAAGAGGAAGGACAGAAGAAAAAGAAATTTTTTCATAGTTGGGTACCTATATACTGGTTTGGTATAATTTTTAATCAATTCTTATTGTACAAAATGTCACTCAAGGTGATAATTTCTTTTTCGGAAGTTCCTTGGTAGGGCTGCCATGCGGTGATTTGAATTACTGGGATTAACCCGTCTTCAAAATCAATCATCAGAAATAAATAACCCTCGTCACTGTAGGCAGAACTTTTCCAAGATTGCTTCAAATTGACACCATAAACTTCCGGGTAGCGTGGATGCTGAGTGATTTTAACACCCTCAAACGTTACTTCAATCAATCCCTCCTTTTCAAACACCTTCCGGAGGTTCTGAAGAAAATCTTGTTTTGTAATTGTAGTCATCCTAGGAGCAGCACTGTCAGATTCGGAAGGCTGAGGTTGGGTTTTCTTTTGGTCTTGAAGGATAAACTCACTTTTACTTAGAAATTGGCTAATGAGCGCGTAGTCTTTTCTAATATATGCTGTTTTATAATCCTCCAATAGTGCTAAAATCTGCTGTCTTCTTTCAAATTCAATCAGGCCTTTTTCATCCCCATTCAAAGTCTGACTTACTTTAGTTGCATCTCCTGGTTGACTGTAAATGATACTCTTGTTTTGGTATAAAACTTCCGTTTTGGTTTCAGTTTGAGCCATAGCCTTCCAACTGAATACCATGAGGAATAGAAAACTAATTATCCGTATCATATGAATTTATTGGTTGACTCAATCGAGCGGTAATTCAGTTAATTATTTTGATAAATTAAACTTATCAATTATCAATGTTTAATTTGAATAATTTTTCTTTCTCTTTATAAGAAGAAGACAACTCTACAAAATTAGTATTTGGAATGTAAGAATAAAACTCTCCTTTAATTCTGCCATTCTCAAAATCTAGATTCAGAGCCAACATGTGTTGAAAGTTTAAAAATGGATGTTCAAATAAAAGCAAAACCAAATCATCTTTTGAAGCGCCCCATATTTCCCAAGTTTCATTTTGAAGTATGGCATTCAAGAATTCTTTTTTATCTATTTTAAATTCCACTGAGGTATTGCCGTACTTGTGAAACGATAAATCAAAAAGAAATGGGGGGTCTTGCTCAGTAGGGAATTTAAATAAATTGACCAAGGAGTCAGCGATTAACTTTTCTCTTGCATTTGATCCATACAGACTGTCGCTTTTATGATTTAACTTCTTTTGAAGTAAAATGGAGGCTAATGAGTCCAAAGAAAAAGTAGTTAAAGAGACCTCCTCTTTAGCGGGCTGATTGGTTATTAATCTTTTAATCAATTCATCTTGAAGTATTTTTTTATCTTTTCCAAAGAAAAGTGAGTAATCATTGGGATACGAAATTTGATATAATTCCCCTTGTTGATCGGTTACCTCCCATTTGATGGAATCTTTTTTGATTTCTATAGAAAATCGTTTCTCATCCCAATTGTTTTTGTCCTTTAAAATAATTGGCTGGATATCAATCCCATTCTTTTTCACCTTTGTATTGGAAAGAAATCTTTCTGAAGACAAAGAAGGAATAAGATTTTCTTGAATTAGATTTTTTTCAGTGTTCTGAGCGAGGCCAACCTGACAAATGAAACACAAACTAAACAGGAGGGGAACAAATTTCTTCATAAAAAATGCTGCCACAATTTGGCTAAACTGAATTTAAAAAAAGATTTAATAAGTAGTTTGATAAAATTTTGAAATCAATTTTATGGCGGATATAAATTTAGCCAAAAATCATAATTAAAAAACAAAGAGTAGCTCAAATAGTTTAAAAGAGCATTACAAATCTATCCAAATCCTCTATTCTAAATAGTGTTTGATATTTGGGCAGAACATATAATTTAAGATTTACTTACAAATTTTAGGTTGCTTGAATTTGAATTTCCGGATCTGCCATAGAAATGTAAATCTTGTAGTACATTGAATTAAACTAGGAATAAGGCAGGAAATTTGGGATACCATTTTCGTTTTTCTGATGAATTACCTTATAATTTTACCCCATGTATAATTTTATTCTTTTTTTATTTCTCTTAGTAAGTCCTGTCCTAGAGGAAAGGGGGGGCGGGAATGAAGCTCAAACCACTAGTGAATTTATTCCTAATGTGAAGCAAGGCTATCTCATTAAGCATGGACATTATACCCTTTCCTATTCAAGTACCCATCGCCAAGCTGAATTTTCTTATTATTTCCTTCCGGCGGAAAGTATACAAGGCGGGCAAAAAAGAACAGATGATTTTCGAGTGGATCCCAAAGTCAAAATCGATCCAGTAAAGCCTACGGATTACCAAAAGTCGGGTTTTGATAGAGGTCACCTTTGCCCGGCAGCTGACATGACTTTTAATAGTTCGGCCATGTCTGAAACTTTTTTCATGTCGAATATGTCTCCCATGGCGCCTTCCTTCAATCGGGGGATCTGGTCCAAACTAGAAGATTGGGTTCGAAATACAGCCCTGTCAAACGGGGGAGTCCATGTGGTGACCGGACCCGTTTTATCCAGTTCATGCGGGGCCCTCAAAGGGTCGATTACGGTCCCTTGTTTCTTCTACAAGGTGATATTTAAAGGTGGGCCAAGTCCAAAAATGATAGGATTTTTGCTCGCAAATGAAGGAGCTTCCGGATCTGTTCAACAGTTTGTCATCCCGGTAGATCAAATTGAGTTGAAGACAGGGATTGATTTTTTCCCGCAACTGGAGAATACCCTTGAACAAACCTTAGAAAGTAAAGTGAACCTCAAAGGTTGGGTATTTTAATCTACCCAAACTTGGCTGGCTTTAGTGGAGGAGTATTCAGAAGGTTCTTTTTATGGAAGAATTAATTAATTCTTCTTTCTGAATAGCACTGAGGGCAAAGATTTTCAATGGTCAACAAACTTTGATTCATTTTGGAACTTACTTTCCATTCTCCTTGGCCATCCACTTGGTATTTGAAAATTTTCCCAGTCCCCTTGTAGATTTTGGTATACTTTACGGTGTAAATAATTTGCTTCACATCACCCAGCTCATTTGATTCCAGGGAATCAATCACAAGTACTTCTTCGGATAATGGGGTTTCTCCAAACTGTCCAGTGAAATTTATCTTCCCAAACTTTTCAACTTCTTCCTCAAGTGTTTTTAATCGATTATCCCATGCTTGTTCATGTCTGAGCGAGACTATGTCCGCATCAAGCTGACTTAATTGCTTGCTGATGATTTGTTCTACTTCTGGTGATTTGACACCTGGATATTCGCTGGCTTCAAAATCCTTTTTTAAATCAAGTATTTCTCCGAGTTTTTTGGAAGCTCTATTTGGAGACTTAAGTATGACTTCTCTACCCTTACTCAGAAGTATAATCGCCTGTTGCCAATAAAGAGAATCTAGGTTCCTTAGATTTTCAGTTTTTGCTTCACCCTCTTGATCACTCTCGTTTATTTTTGAAAAAAGTAATTCCCGATGCTCCTTTAACTCTTGAAAGGATTGAAGACCTTCAAATCTCACTTCAACTTTCTCTCCGCCACAGGAAGCGAATATAATAAGTAATAAAGAAGCTAACCCTAGTTTTTTCATAGTGTTGGATGAATGGGAAATGTAAAAATCAATTTCTAAATGCGTTTCTAAACTAATTAAAAAGACGGCTATTGCCAACCTATTGTTTTATAAAAACAGATAGTTAGCGAATAGCCGCCCAAATTGAAAATGAAGGTGT
>Ga0315905_10007974_pt1 | contig 10707 bp, 9 predicted proteins | sample LakEriMetagenome_5_FD_203522 | JGI IMG/M metagenome (GOLD analysis project Ga0315905, IMG submission 203522) | Freshwater fungal communities from buoy surface, Lake Erie, Ohio, United States - Buoy 4 MA121 | ecosystem: Environmental > Aquatic > Freshwater > Lake | place: USA: Lake Erie, Ohio... | reverse complement strand
CCGAATTGATGGCCGTCATTCAAGCGATGGAGAATAGGGGCGCAGCTGGAAGAGGAAATGCAGAATCAAGCTGGTTGGCGCCGGACTTGACGCAAGCATTCAGACCTGAAGCGTTGTTGGGCGCTGATGACATGAGCTTTCCTCAGGAAAACAACGAAGTGACAGACTTCAGTCCCTTCTGCGCGCCAGAGGCAGTGTTGGAGGCACTTGACTTGGAGAGGGAGGCAAGGAAGGCGAGAGAAGCGAGAGAGGTGATCCGCCAAGACGCGTTGAGAGCGTGGGGGGCTGAAATTGAAGGTCTGAGGCAGCTCGGTTGGAGCCTCTCGCAATCCCTCGCCTTCGCAGGTCTCCTCTGTGTTTGATTTTGTCTGCTTCTCGTGCCAATTCTCCGCGTGTTTATCTGCATGTGAGTATGTGTGTGCATGTGCGTCTGCATCTGCGCCTGCGTCTGGGTTTCGGTATACACTGCATGCGCTTATGTGGTAGCCCCTCTTTCATGTCGCACGATTCACGTCGTACGCGGCTGCTACACAGGCCTTTTGCAGCAGAACACCAACACAGCCGCAGGAATTGAGGCAGACAGGACGTCAGACTGCCGGCTACTTGCGAGCACCCTTGCGGCATGGAGCGTGCAATCCTTATCACATAACTACGCTATCCAGACCCGGCATCGCGCCGTCGACGCCCTACTTGCGCAAAATCAAGTGACCCTGTGCGCGTGTTACCTTCTCCACTGGCGTCGCTTGGTCTCCGAGAGAGTGAGGAGTGGGAGTGGGAGTGTGCGTGTGGCGGCTCGCTTTAGAGAGCGTATGTGAGAGGAGGAGTGACTGGGTCTCAGATTGTGCACAGCGGCCCTTACTGCTCTTTTCCCCCTGTCATTGTACTGTCTTTGTCCGACGATGCTCATCCACATTCATACTCACGTATGCAAGCGTAATGGTGCTTTTGTGCTCACAGAACGAGTGGCAGAAGCAGTGCGAGAGGAACAAAGCAAAACACACTAGGGTGCTATGCCGCATGATGCGACGCCGCTCGTTGTCCAAGGCGTTCGCCGTTTGGGAGCAGTACCTTCATTCCCCTCGCGGAAAGACGGAAGAAAAGGAGGCAAGCGCAGCAAAATGGGAGGTGCAAAGATTGCGACAGGTGGCGGAGGACTGCTGTGCGGCATGTAGCAAGACACTGGCTTCTGATCTTGCACATGGTCTCCACATGGCGCAAGTGGAGGTAGATGCGCTGTTTGCGCTGCAACTCATGGGCTGTGAGCTTGAGCTGCTGCAGCAGAGCATGTATCGCTGGAGCTCGTGGCTGGCCATGTGCCGTCGGTATTCATCGCTTCTCAAGCGTCACTGCCTGCACAGCAGACTGAGGTCACAAACAGGGGCCTTGCACCAGTGGCAGCATCAAGTCATGAGAAAGCAAGCGCACCAGGCACAACTAGTCCAGTATCTGCTTCGAGGCCTCAGGAGGTCGGTGGCTAGGGCGTGGAGGTCCTGGTGTCGATTCTACGTCTCCAGCAGAAATCTGGGCGTCAGCTACCGGCGGGTGCAGCTTAGAGGATTGAGCCTGTGCTGTCTCCAGGTCTTCAGTCGGTGGGCTGAGTTTGCTAAGCTGCAGGAGCAGGAAGTGTCCAGATCATGGAAATCTGATTGCATTAATGTCGTGGTAGATGCGGATGGCTCTCTTATTATATCCGATAATGAGCACAGCACCCACCGGGCAAAGGCAAGCGCAGATTCGCGCAACCAGGCGCAGGTGGAATGGCTGCTGCAAGCTTTGCACCTTGAAACTTGCGAGGAGCCTTCTTGTGACGGTCCCTCTCCCTCGCCAGCGTGGTTCGACCCCAGCAAAATATTGAAGTCGTTTCAAAGTCAGCGCCATCTTTCGCGGCTCCAACGCGACGAAGCTGTCCTTCAGCTCAGTACCAATGATGACTCAACCAAGTTCGTGGGCGGGCACTCACACGTCGGAGCCACACGCGCGCTTGAAACCTCGCCATTTGGTGAAGGCTCCAGAACTTCATTTTCCCGGACTTCGCTCCAAGAATGGACCATTTCAGAATGGCGGCAGCAAGAGCAAGTGAGCGAGATAGGGAACGTCAGTGCGCAAGAGAGTCAGCACGTGCGTCAGCAACGCCCGCAAGAGCAGGGAGACGGAGACTTTCTGCCTCTCTCCCCCATTTCTTGCGTCTCGCAGGTTTGAGTTTGTTCAACAAGAGTATGCTATCAAAAATGAGAGCATAACACCAAAAATGTGATCAACGTGAGTACTGGCTGCTATAGTAAAGCGTGATACATCTGGGAAACATACCCCATGTAAAGTTGATAACGTCTGCAGAGAGTAGCAGTGCTCAAGTGTGTATGCCGAAAGTTGGCAACTGTCTATGGATTTATGTACCACATATCCTCGTGTGTGTGTGTGTGTGTGTGAGAGAGAGAGAGAGAGAGAGAGGCAATTTTTTGCCGCGAGTTCTCACCGCTTCATGCTCCTCCAAACTAAACCCTAAACCCTAAACCCTAAACCCTAAACCCTGAATCCTAAACCCTTTTCTTGCCGCGTATCCTCATCTTTTCTATCATTCAGCTCAGTACCGATGAAGACGTTCACTTGTTCTTGCTGCCTCTTCTTACCGCGAGTCTGTCCTCATCTCTTTGTGTGTGTCCTCATCTCTTATTGTTGTCTGTCCTCATCTCTCCTTTTTTTTTGTCTGTCCTCATCTCTTTTTGCTCCGACTCCTGCAGCTGTCATCTGTTGCTGCACCAGACCTACCCAGCCCAGCCCATTCATATACGGAGGAGCGAGGGAACATGGAGGCGGAGGAGGAAGAGGCCGCGTTAAATCATGAATACTTGCGGCGTCGCCTAGTGCGTCTTCAAGGTGTTTTGCAACACAATATAGGTTTGTTTTGCCTCTATAGAGATCTCTTTTGACTTGCGGCGTCGCCAGTGCGTCTTCAAGGTGTGCCCGCCCGTGCACGTGCACGTGGTTGGGATGATATGTTCATGTGTGCGTGCATGCACTGGCAAGCCTACTTTTCTATCCCGCTATTCCCCCCTAATGATATGTGTGTGCGTGTGAGAGTGCGTGCGTGCAAGTGACTTCGGGCGGAACGTACAGGAGATGTAAACGACGAGGAGGGACAGCAGGGGAGCGTGAAAGCCGAGGACGCCCTAGAGCTCGAGCGCCTTTATAGCACCCTTCACCAGCTGGAAGCCCAGGTGTGCAGAGCAACGTGTGTGGAGAACAAACACACACTGAACACACACGTGTAACATCACATTAAATGTAATAAAACATCATTTGAAAATGTATAGACACATGTAAATACAGTCCCTGCGTGTTTGTTGATTGATTAGCATGAAACTCACACTGACGATCAGTTCACACTGACGATCAACACCTACCCCTTTGCGCCTGCCGATATCTATCTCGAACGAAAAAAACCAGCGAAGGCGTACCGCGGCGCTGACCCTGCGCGTGGAGGTCCGATCGCTCGTTTTTAAAATTCTCTCTCGCACACGCTCACGCTCTTTCTCGCACACGCGCGTGCTCTCTCTCCGTCCCCTCTCACACCCTCTCTCCTCGCTCTTCTCTCTCCCTCGCTCTTTCCCTCCCTTCCTCCCTCCCGCTCCCTCTCTTTCCCTCCCTGTCTCTCTCTCTCCTCCCCCCTCCCAACTGCTGCGCGATGATTTCTGACGAGGACGCTAACCGCATGGTATGTTTGCGGCAGGCAGCAGACACGGAGCTGAGGACATGGAGGGCGTCAGCCATCATGAGCTCCTCCTTTCGCGAGGGCTCCTACATGTCCTACATGTCAACCTCATAACACGAGGAAGCGGGTTTGAATTCGTCTCTGCGAAATATATTTTCAACCTAGCCCTTTCCGGCACTTGGAGAAGAGGTGCATGAGGTGGGGGAGAGCGGGCGGACATTTGGGCAGGGGCAGGAGGAAGAGAGATTTCTTCAAAGCTAAGTTAAAAGCAAGCCATCCGTAGCCATAAATGATGTTGACTCTGAGCCATCTCCGCCCAGCCAGGCCACACTGCTGTTGCTTGCAGAGAACGAAGGAGCGAAGGTCACCCAGGGGGTCTGTCAAACAGGCGGGTGAATTCAAGAAGAAACATGCGCATGACAAAATCTTGAGCGCCGTTCATGCACTGGAGGACGATCAGCAAGCACAACGCTACATGATGTGCATGATGCTCCATCGCAAATGCGTGCAGCCCTTCTTGTCAGTCTTGATCGGGCTCGAATCTAGGCCTCTTCCGCAGGCAAATACTCTTTCTCTCTCTCTCTCTCTCTGGGGCTCCAAGCCTGACCCGCGGCACGCCTCCTCTTTTACATAGGAAATTATTAGTTACGTAAGAAAATTAATTTTCTGTCGCTACTACTTCATGGCACGAGGGCACGAAGTCAGAATCCTCCTCCTTGTCCTCCTCCAGTTTAGAGTGCACGCCTTCTCCTCATTGTCCAGTGGCAGGCGGCCATGAACAAGCTGACTTAGTCTGCTCGCAGATGCTGGTGCCCCCGCAGTCCTTACACCCGTGACTTAGTCTGCTCGCAGATGCTGGTGCCCCCGCAGTCCTTACACCAGCTCCTCTGGCGGTTATGTTTGCAGATGTTGGCGCCCCCAGTCCTTGCAGGTGCTCCTGTGACGCGGTGATCTTGTATGGATCATGAAATCAAGAGGTTTGAGTAATCTCTCATGATAGAAAACTTTTACATAGACCCGTAAAGTGGTTGGCAAAAGAGCATAGCTCTGCAAAAAAAGCTGTTGTGTTGCTAATGTTATCCTCTAATTGTGTTGCTGATAATATCCTCCAGTGTGGGTGGATGGGACAAATTATACGCCTAGATCAAGGCCAATCCTGAGCTAGGACTCTAACTCGAAAACCCGATTGCAAGCTCAAATCAGGCAGCTGTCTTTGACATCTGCAAGACCGACTCAGAAGCAGGAAACCGCTCCTTCTTATCCACAAATGTCGTGAAGAGAACACCTACATAAGCGTAGTCCAATAACAGAATATAACCGTGACATGCCGGTGAGTCCCGTAAGAAGCTTGGCTCGGTGACTTTGAAAATAAACACTCAACACACACACATATAGGAGGGATTCAACCTCAGAGGAATTCAAACCCCATATATAGCACATAGGAGGTATGTAAAGTCCCTGTTTCAGTGGGGGGAAAATCGGTGGGCATTCTCTAAAACCGGTGTGTGTTAAACCCCCCCCTACATTGTGGCCAATTGGGAGACGAGGGGGGACATACTGGCAATTAAATGGTAACTTCGCAGCGATCTGCGGACAGGTCAAAGTCAGGTCGCGACCTGACCTGATTATACCTGAATAGGGAGAGGTCAGGTACAGTTCAGGTTCAGGTCAGGTCAATTTTGTGGTACGTGACCTCGATCCGTGTCAGGTCAGGTTCAGGTCAGGTCAAATTTGCGACGACAAGGGACAAATCCCAAATTTCCCGGATTTTCCCCCAAAATCTTGGATTTCCCCAAAATTTCTCCAAAATTGTCCCAAAAGTTTGGGAAACTCCCGAAATCCCGGACGAGTTGTTTTCAGGTCAGGTCAGGTCAAGTTCAGGTCACTGAGTCAGGTCGTGACCTCATAGGTGTCACCGATTCAGGTTCAGTTCAGGTCGAATAAATAGTTGCTTAAATCGACCTGTGTGTGTGTTGAGTGTTTAATTGGAAAACAAAATAAACCAACTCTCTTTAAGGTCACCGAGCCGAGTTCCGTACCGTACAGAAATCCTCCCGCGTGCGCCAAAATGGCGGCGTACCCGGACCCCCCACACGTAATCCTCGTTCCAGAATCCATCGCTGCCCAGGCGGCCTACCAACTGCGCTACGAGAACACAAGAGCACTGAGTATTATTCCTGGGTCGGCTCCGGCCCGAAATGTTTTCAGGTATTGGGGCTCTCCCCGAGCCTGCTACAGAGTGTCACGGGTTCGAAGAGTGGCCGTAGCCGTGTGTGCGTTTATTACTGCAGGACCTATTATAAAGCTGTGTGCGGGGGGGGGGAGGAGGACAGTGAAAGACATGTGCTATGAGGTACGACGAGCATGATCTTGTCAACATGTTGACTAGTGTGGGAGGCGGGCGCGCATTCTAGCCCGTTGCGAAAATTGGCGTGTGTGGGCGGTGTTCGTGGGCGGTGCTGGCGGGCGGTATTTGATCGTTCCTGGTCTTCTAGCGCATTAGATCATGGTGTTGGCAGCAGGAATCTGTCTGCTAGACCCTACTACACTGACACACTATCATCCCTAATCCTGAAACCCCGAAACCTAACGCCTGACGTGGTGTGCACAGAAAGAAAAGATCCGCGTGCACAGTAAGCAAAGCACAAACTCGCTCGGCGCCGCGCACTAGGACATGTGTTAGGACCAGGTAGGGGGAGGAGGGGGAGGAGGAAGAGGAGGAGGAGGAAGGGAAGGAGGAGGAAGGTGTACTCAAGGCAACAGCAATGAACGAGTTGCAGAAAATGGAAACATCTCACTGTGAGATCATGCACCTCACTTTAGACTGTACCAACAAGAACCTAGTAAGGCGAGGATTGGGTGTCACGACGAGGGGTCGCGACGTGCGTGGCTTCAGCCCGTGCACAGTGGATTTCATCGACATGGCGGACTGCATGGAAGCGATCACGGTTTTTCGTCTGCGCTTTCGCGCTACCCCTGGGCAATCACACCCGCTCATGAGTGCTGCTCCTGAAATGATTTGCGTGTTTACAGCATGGTCCTACAGAGATCTGGGAAGATCAGATAACGCGTCTAGCATGCTCATGAGCGAGAGTCCCACAAATCGCGAATGCTCGCGTCACGTCTCACGAGACGGATTCGTGAAACTCAATCCTCTTGGAGGCTATAAGTGCGGAGAGAGAGAGTTTTATTTATTGGTACTCCATTCAGTAACGTGTGTTTGGTGATAAAACTCGCACTACGAACAGAGAAAACAGAGAAATGCCGTTTCGTTTCAATAAAAGACTGACGCCATGCAAATGCGAGTCATTTCCTCTCTGGGATGGTTGCTTAATCCACTTACACCGAGTGCTGGTCGCCCCTTCCTCCTCCTCCCAGACACCCCAGATGTGGTCAAGATCCGCTGCTTCCTCCAGAATCTGTCTCCTTTCGTCGTCCACGTCTTCCACCTCCTCCGATTCCCACTGTGCCCCGCCTTGTCCATAAGATTGTTCTTCAATAAATTTAAGTGAGTCGCCCGGCATCATCTATTCAATAAACGAATCACTCTCTCTGCTTGGGGCCAGCGTGGAATCACAGAGGCCATTGCAATTCATGCATTTTTACCGGGGGCTGGAGCAGGAAAAGCCCAGCTCCTCGAACGAGGCTTGCATCTCCGCGGTGAGGGTACGCGTGATCATCATGTGCACGAGCGCCCTGCAGGACTCTGACTCACTCGTAGGCTGCGAGGTATCCATCCTGGAGCAGGAGAAGCCCAGCTCCTCGAACGAGGCTTGCATCTCCGCGGAGAGGGTACGCGTGATCATCATATGCACTGGCGCCCTGCAGGACTCTGGCTCACTCGTAGGCGGCGAGGTATCCATCCGCCGATTTTGCTGCATGCGCTCCTTCTGCATGCGCTTGATCACCTCGGCGTAGAACCGGCTTCCGGAGCTGGCATATGGTGCCGAGGGGCGTCGGGCGGGTGCTTGTGCTCGTATGTCGTAACTGGCAGAGACCCGGCGCCAGCGCTCCGGCTCCGACGAGGATGCGGAGCGATTGGACGTCTTGGACGACGACGACAGGGGCGTCGACGCTGCGAGCTGGTTGGCCGCTTCTGATTCTGGGCATGTGAAATGTTGCTTGGCGTGGCTTCGTGTAGCTGGCGGAGGCAATGATGGCATGTCGCGAGTGCGAGTCAGGCTTTGAGTTTGTTCCACAGATTAGATTATACGAGAGATTATCAGGCCTCCCGAATTCCGATTCAGTCACTTATCGTTGATACCTGAAAAGGAGTCTTATCAGATCTCAACTTGATTCGAGGACCAAATCGTGACCAAGTCACATTTTCCGCCTGAATTAATTTATCAATTACAGTCGTTTAATGCAACGTTTCAAATTGCATCCCCATGGACTCTTCAAATTGCATCCCCTTCACATGGGGGATGCGAGCCCTTCTCTCACATTTACATAAAGAGTACTGTACGTTGCTTGGATTGGTCACGTTGCTAAACGAAACCTTCTCTCACGTTGCTGACGGAAGTTCTGGTTCTTTAATACCGACGCCAGGCCATGGACGCCCACTTTGAGGGCGGGCGCAGGGACCAGCAGTGGCCAGCGTACCGCGAGGTGCGCGGCTTCCTCACGCTGCGGCTGCATCCAGACGATCGGGAGGGGATCGCGGCGATGTGCTCGATACGAAACAACGTGGTCTCGATGCGAGTGTCGCGAAGGGGGGAAACTTCGCGCGACCCCGCCGCGTACAGCGCGCTGATGGTCGAGATACCCATCGGCGAGCTGCGCGTGTCGCTGCATGTGGGGCGTAACAACATGATTTGCACTGCGTCTTCCCGCAAGCCGCGCGACAGGCGCGCATTCTCAAAAGTACGATCTATGGTGATAAATGTACCAGGGCACTGACTATTGAGAATCTCTGACAGGATCTACTGGTTCCTGGAGAGCCAGCAGAAGCGGAACAAGTGGGTGGCGGTCCTCCGCCGCATGGGCGTTACCATCTTTTCGCAGGCTGGCGAGCCCATCATCACCTGCGACACTGTGGTGCCGGTGCGTCCAGCAAACAGGGTCAGAGAGACCGCACGCCGATTGACAATCCGTGCCGGCGGGCAAGGGCTGCATGACACGCACGATTCCTTTGATGAATGATTCTCACACACGGCGCCCTACGCACATGCCCACCATTCCATGCTTCTGGCGGGCCCCTAAATCAAGTGAAGCCGGGGCTGATGTGCAGGGCAGGTCCATCACCCATTCGGCGCAAAAGTTCTCCACGTGAGCATGTGGCCAGCGCTGGGTCAGGAATGATTTCCTGGACCCCAAACACTATTTAAATCCTACACAAGCTTGGGCTGGCCTCCCGTAGCATGGCCCCCTTCCGAAAAGGGCGGCGCGACCTGCTCACAACCGGCGCTGACTAGATGAAAAACCAGGGGTTGAGTATGCGGGTAACAGCGAAGGTTACATTCCGAGACGCGAAGGTTACATTCGGCGGCGGAATCAATACTATGCCGCTACCATGAATACGAAACACCTTCGATATCATGAATAATACAACATAACGATGAAACCAAACCCAACTGTGCTGCACTTTCCCGCACCCGGCTGTACCGGTCTCATTCTCCCCCCCTCTTCTTATTCTCCCCCAACTTCTCACCGTCTCTCGTCCCACCTCACAGCGCTGCAACCTAGTGCAGGCGTGGTGCATTCACCGAGCAACTACATAGACATGCAACTGGCGTGCTCGCGCACATACCTTGGGTGCGCACCCCTTCTCTAGACCTTGTTGTCAGCATTAATGGAGCTGCTCCACCGAGAAAACACATCTGACACATTCCAAGTAGGTGTCCCCCCCCCACCCCAACCCGATCTCTAGACTTTACTCCGATGTTGACTGGGGCACCCAACATATAGAACAAAGAAACATACATCATTGACAGATTCCAGCTTTGTCGGCCATCAGCGGTATCTCCCTGAAGTCTCAGATTCCTTTTTTGCTGACGGAAATAATGGTGCCGCCCGTCGCGTCGCGCGGGTGATGTAGACAACTGAACCCAGGATATCTCGGGGTAAAAATTGCGAGCGAGAGGCAGCCAGATCAAATTGTCAACCTTTGAAACTGTCGCATTTAGAGCCCGACAGAGCCCCGACCGCTTCCATGCCCGCCGTTGCGCGCCCCCACTGCATTCTGGCCGCCAAAGATTTGGGAACTTTTTTCAAACTCTCGTGCCAAAGCGACTGTGTCCAGGTTCGACGAAACTATGGGAGGCAGCCCATTTTTATACATGGAATTTTATTTTATAACTCTTTGCAAAATGTATATAGAAAGATGATGGGGTTGTTCCTCCCGCGATGTTTGATCTTGGTTTCAAAACTCAAAACAAGGTACACGCTCAGCGGCGTTAGGGTTTTCGGAAGCCCATGTGTGCATCGTCCTCGCCCTTCTTCCGCGGCGCCTCTTCCTCCGGCCAGGGATCTTTCGGCGAAGCATCCCCCGTGAAGCGGATAATGCGGTCCGGCACGTAATACTCACTGTCGTCTGGCTCCAGGCATTGGATTCCGCCCTCGGGCCCCAGGTCGTTTGGTGTGAAAGGCACCGGTGTGTTAAAACCTAGCCCTACAAATAATCTCTGTCTTATCCACATCGGGATAAATGACTCAAGATCCAGGCAGCAGCTGGCGCGGTACCTGAGTGCATGGGCCTCCATGTTTGATAGTACTCGCTCGTATGTGATGGTGAGCTGGGCAATCAAGACATTCAGCATCACGACAGTGACGCACAACACAAAGATGAGTAGCAGCGTGCGGCTGATCCCCGTGATTTCTTCGTACATTGGCTGCCCCACCCCCAGCACCTCCTGCACCAAACACACGATAGTCCTGTCGAATCCTTGGTCAAAAGGCGGGTCTTCGAGAATGGACAGCGCAGAACCGAAGGCGAAAATTAGGACCAAAATGATGAAGAGCGAGTGCGCAAGGTCTTGGAGCATAATGCCCACCGTGTA
>Ga0315905_10007973_pt1 | contig 10707 bp, 2 predicted proteins | sample LakEriMetagenome_5_FD_203522 | JGI IMG/M metagenome (GOLD analysis project Ga0315905, IMG submission 203522) | Freshwater fungal communities from buoy surface, Lake Erie, Ohio, United States - Buoy 4 MA121 | ecosystem: Environmental > Aquatic > Freshwater > Lake | place: USA: Lake Erie, Ohio... | reverse complement strand
CGAGGCGGCCGGCGTGGAGCCTGGGCTGGCGGTCACGCTCGCGATGGCGCGGTGTCCGGCGCTGGTGTTGCGGCCACGCGATCCGACGGCGGAGACGGAGGCGGGCTGCATGGTGATCGCGGCGGCGTTGACGCTCTCGCCGCGAGTCGAGCACACCGGCGCGGGCTGGTGCACGGTGGATTTGCAAGGTGCGGACGAGGCGCGGACGTTGGTCACGTTGCGCCTGCGGCTGGGGGAGTTGGCGGCGGTGGGGATTCCGGTCCGCGCGGGCATCGCGGGGACGCCGCTGCTCGCGGCGTTGGCGGCGCGCAGCACGGAGACGGTGTGCGTGGTACGCGCGGCGGCGGAGTTTTTGCGACCGCTGCCGCTCGCGTGGGCTGAGCCCACGGCGGCGCACGCGGAGGTTCTCGCGGGGTGGGGCGTGCGGACGCTGGGCGATCTGACGGCGTTGCCGAAGGGCGAAGTCGGACAACGCCTCGGGCCGGCGGGCGCGGCGCTTTGGGAACGCGCGGCGGGCGAGACGACGCGGCCGCTCAAGCTGGTGGAGCCGAAGAAATCGTTTGCGGCGGCGTGGGCGTATGATCCGCCGGTGGAGTCGCTCGAACCGCTGCTGTTTTTGCTGCGACGTTACGCGGAACGGGTGGCGCTGGAATTGCGCGCGGCGGGATTTGTCGCGGAGAAACTCGCGCTCACGCTGCTGCTGGAAGACGAGACCGATCACCGGCGGGAGTTTCGCCTGCCCGAGCCGGGCGCCGATGTGGACGGGTGGCAGAGGATCCTTCACGCGCACCTCGAAACGCTGAAGACGGCGGCGCGCGTGGTCGGCGTGCGGCTCGTGGCGACGCCGGCGCGGCCGCCGGAGAAACAGGACGGGCTGTTTGAGACGGGGCTGCGTGATCCGGCGGTGTTTTGGGAGAGCCTCGCGCGCGTGGGCGCGCTGGTGGGCGACGACCGTGTGGGCACGCCGGTGGTCGCGGCAACGCACCGGCCGGATACGTTTGCGTTGACGAAACCGGCGGAGGCGGTGCCGGAGCCGGAGGCCGCATCGGTGCACGCGGCGAGGGGGCTTGTGCTGCGGCGGTTCCGGCCGGCGTGGCCGGTGCACGTTCACTGCGACGGAGCGAGACCGGTGGAGATCGTTGGCGGACAAATCGGCGGGGACGTGTGCGCGGCGAGCGGACCGTGGCGGAGCGAAGGCGAGTGGTGGACGGCGGCGGCGTGGGCGGTCGAGCTGTGGCAGGTGGAGTTGGCGGCCGGCGGGTTGTATCAACTGGCGCGGACGGCGAACGGCTGGTGCGTCGAGGGAGTTTTCGACTGATGGCGCGCGGGGATTACGTCGAGTTGCACGCGCGGAGCGCGTTTTCGTTTCTGCGGGGCGGCTCGCTGCCGGAAACGCTCGCGGCGGAGGCGGGACGGCGGGAGTTGCCGGCGGTGGCGTTGTGCGACCGCGACGGAGTTTACGGGGCGGTGCGGTTGCACATGGCGGGCAAGGAGGCGGGCGTGCGCGCACTCGTGGGGAGCGAACTCACGATGGAAGACGGGAGCGTGGTGCCGGTGTTGGTGGCGTCGCAGGCGGGCTACCGGCGGTTGTGCGGCCTGCTGACGACGGCGCACCTGCGGGCGGCGAAGGGCGAAGGGCGCGTGGCATGGTCGGAGTTGGCCGAGGACAACGCCGGGCTGATCGCGCTCACGGGCGACGAAGCCGGCCCGGTGCGGCGCGCGTGGCGCGCGCACGGGGCGAGGGCGGCGGGCGAGGGCGGGGATAAATTGCGGCGAATCTTTGGGCGCGACCGGCTTTTTGTCGAAGTGCAGCGGCACCTCGTCGCCGGGGAGGAAAATGAAAACGAGTTTTTGACCGACTGGGCGCGGGCGCACGGACTGCCGCTGTTGGCGACCAACGGCGTGCTCCACGCGACCCCGGCGGCGCGGGCGGTGCTCGATGTGTTCACCTGCCTGCGCGAGCACACGACGCTCGACGGGGCGGGGCGACGGCTGGCGATCAACGGCGAGCGTCACGTGAAAACCGGCGCGGCGATGGCGGAGCTGTTTTGTGATCTGCCCGAGGCGGTCGCCAATACGGCGCGGCTGGCGGAGCGGTTGGAGTTCACGCTGGCGAATCTCGGCTACCGGTTTCCCGACTACGCGGTGCCGGCGGGCGAGACGCAGGACACCTTTGCGCACAAGATGGCGTATTTCGGTGCGCAACAGCGCTACGGCTCGGTCACGGGTGACGTGCGGCGACAACTGGACCGCGAGCTGGCGCTGATCGCGAAGCTGGGGTTCAGCGGGTATTTTTTGATCGTGTGGGACCTCTGCACGTTTGCGCGGGAGCGCGGGATTCTGGTGCAGGGTCGGGGGAGCGCGGCGAACAGCGTGGTGTGCTACGCGCTGGGCATCACGGCGGTCGATCCGATCGCGAGCAAGTTGCTCTTCGAGCGGTTTCTCTCAGAGGGGCGCTCGGACTGGCCCGACATCGATCTCGATCTGCCGAGCGGCGCCGCGCGCGAGAGCGTCATCCAAGAAGTGTATCGGCGCTACGGAAAACTCGGCGCGGCGATGACGGCGAACGTGATTTCGTTTCGTGGCAAAAGCACGATGCGCGAGGTGGGTAAAGTGCTCGGCCTGCCCGACGATGTGTTGGACCGGTTCAGCAGTCTGTTTCACGGCGGGGATTATCCGCACACGCTGGCGTTGCAGGAGCAGTTGCGGCTCGCGGGGATCACGGCGGACCACCCGCGGCTGGAGGCGCTCGTGGCGACGTGTCAGCAGGTGCACGGACTGCCGCGCCACCTCGGGCAACACTCGGGCGGCATGGTGTTGAGCGCGGGAAATCTCTCCCACTACGTGCCGCTGGAGAACGCGCGGATGCCGGGCCGCAGCGTGTTGCAATGGGACAAAAGCGACTGCGAGGACATGGGCATCATCAAGGTCGATCTGCTCGGGCTGGGCATGATGGCGGCGATGCAGGAGACGCTGGAAATCTGCGCGGCGCGCGGGCAACCGGTGGACTTGGCGCGGCTGCCGAAGGACGACGCCGCGACGTTTGAGATGATCCGCGCGGCGGACACCGTGGGCGTGTTTCAGATCGAGAGCCGCGCGCAGATGGCGACGTTGCCGCGGATGAAACCGGCGACGTTCTACGACCTTGCGATCGAGGTGGCGATCATCCGGCCGGGACCGATCCAAGGCGACGCGGTGAACCCTTATCTCAAGCGGCGCACGGGCGAGGAACCCGTGACGTATCTCGACGAACGCGCGCGGCCGATCCTCGAGCGCACGCTCGGGGTCGTGTTGTTTCAGGAACAGATTCTGCGGATCGCGATGGAGCTGGGCGGATTCAGCGCGGCGGAAGCGGATGAGCTGCGGCGGGCGATCGGGTTCACGCGTTCGCAGGAGCGGCTCAACCGGTCGAAAGCGAAATTGGGCGCGGCCCTCGCGAAGAACGGCGTCACACCGGCGGCGTCGGAGCACATCTTGAAATCGCTGGCGTCGTTTGCGCTCTATGGGTTCCCGGAGAGCCATGCGATCAGCTTTGCGTTGATCGTGTATGCCTCGGCGTGGCTGAAGGTGCACCGGACGGCGGCGTTTTATGCGGCGCTGCTCAATTGCCAGCCGATGGGTTTTTATTCGAGCGCATCGCTCGTGCAGGACGCGCGGCGGCGCGGCGTGAAGACGTTGCCCCCGTGCGTGCTGGCGTCGGACGAGCGTTGTCGGGTGGACGCGGATGACACGATCCGGCTCGGGCTCGGCTCGGTGAAAGGCGTGCGGGCCGCGGCGGTGCAATCGATTCTGGCGGCGCGGCGCGAGCGGCCGTTTGCATCGATGGCGGATTTCTTGCGGCGGACGGTGTGCAGTGCGGCGGAGCGGCGCGCGTTGTCGGGTGCGGGGGCGTTGAACACGTTGTCGACGCACCGGCGCGCCGCGCTCTGGGCGGTCGAGGCCGTGAACAGCGGCGACGATCTTTTCCGTCACGCGCCGGCGGCGGACGCGGACACGGAGTCGCCGCTGGCGGCGATGACGCTCGGCGAGCGGTTGCAGGCGGACTATGAACACCTCGAACTCACGGTGGGCGCGCACCCGATGCGGTTGTTGCGGGCGCAGTTGCCCGGGGTGACACCGGCGGAGAAATTGGGGGAATTGCTGTCGGGGGTGCGCGTGCAGATCGCCGGAGCGGTCATCACGCGGCAACGGCCCGGCACGGCCAAAGGCGTGTGCTTCATCACGCTCGAAGATGAAACCGGACACGCCAACGCGATCGTGCGGCCGGGGCTGTTTGAATCGGCGCGGCTCATCATCAATCTGGAGCCGGCGCTGCTGATCGCGGGGCGGCTGCAAAACGAACGCGGCGTGATCCATGTGTTGGCCGAGACGATCACGGCGTTGTCGGTCGGAGGACTGCCCGCGCAGGCGAGTCACGATTATCACTAGGGTTTTTTATAAGCGGCAATGGCTTCGCCTGCAGAGCCGCAGACCGGGGCTAGATCAAGCGGCGCGCTGCGCGATCGAATTAACGCGTAGGGCCCGAGCCAATCGTCAGGCTGCTGCGCTGGATCGCGACGGGGTGGGGAATCGCGGCGTAAAGCCGCTCCTGCAGTTTTGGATTCAAATGCCCGGCAGGGGATCAATCCGTATCGTAGTCGAGATACGGCCCGAGCCATTTCTCGCATGCGGGCACAGGGAGATTTTTGCGGACGGCGTAGTCCTCGACTTGGTCCTTCGAGAGTTTGCCAACGGCGAAATATTTCGAGTCCGGGTGGTTGAAGTAATGCCCGGAGACGGAGCTCGGCGGGTGCATGGCGTTGCTCTCGGTGAGCGTGATGCCGGCGAGCTCGGTCGCGTTGAGCAGAACGAAGAGCGGCGGTTTCTCGGTGTGGTCCGGGCACGCGGGATAGCCGGGCGCAGGACGGATCCCGAGGTATTTTTCCCGGATGATGTCCTTCATCTCGAGATTTTCCGTTTTGCCGAAGCCGCAGAATTCGCGCTCTTTCTTGTGCATCAGTTCGGCGAGGGCCTCGGCGAGGCGGTCGCCCAGGGCCTTGGCCATGATCGCGCCGTAGTCGTCTTGCTTGGCCTCAAACGTCTTGGCGAATTCCTCGACGCCGTGGCCGGTGGTGACGGCGAAACCGCCGAGGTAATCGGCGCGGCCGGAGGATTTGGGCGCGATGTAATCGGCGAGGCAGTGGTTGAACTGGCCGGCGGCTTTTTCGTTCTGCTGGCGCAAATAGTGGAAGGTCTGGAGGACGGTTTTGCGCGATTCGTCGGTGTAGAGCTCGACGCTGTCGCCGACGGAGTTGGCCGGCCAGAAGCCGATGACGGCGCGGGCGGTGTAGCGTTTTTCCGCGATGATCTTTTTGAGCATCGCCTGCGCGTCGGCGTAGAGTTTGGTGGCTTCGGCGCCGACGATTTCGTCCTTCAAGATGTCGGGGAATCGGCCGTGGAGTTCCCAAGAGGAGAAGAACGGAGCCCAGTCGATGTAGTCGGCGATCTCGGAGAGCGTGAGGTGCTGGGTAACAACGGAGTTGGCGGCGGAACGACCGGTGAGCGCGGCGGCGCGGTCGGTGGTGAACACGCGCAGACCGAGAAACTCCGGCTTGGGAACATCAATGGTCGCCCAATCGACGGGCTGGCGGCGGTGACGGGCCTCGGCGAGCGGGAGCATTTTGCGCGCGCCTTTGCGGTCGGCGAATTCGACGCGTTGCTGCTCTTGCTTGGCGCGGGTCTCGGCGACGAACGCGGGCTTGTGATCGGGGTTGAGCAGTTTCGAAACGACACCGATCACGCGGGAGGCGTCGAGCACATGGATGACCGGCTCGGAGTAGTGGGGCGCGATCTTGACCGCGTTGTGCGCGGCGGAGGTGGTGGCGCCGCCGATGAGCAGCGGGATCTTGAAACCTTGGCGCTCCATTTCCTTGGCGTTGTAGATCATCTCGTCGAGCGAGGGCGTGATGAGCCCGGAGAGCCCGATGACGTCGGCACCCTTTTCTTTCGCGGCGGCGAGAATCTTTTCGCACGACACCATGACGCCGAGATCGATGACCTCGTAATTGTTACAGGAGAGAACGACGCCGACGATGTTCTTGCCGATGTCGTGCACGTCACCCTTCACGGTCGCCATGATGATGCGGCCCTGAGCCTTGGCGGTGCCGCCGGACGCGACGAGTGCGGCTTTCTCCGCCTCCATAAACGGCTGGAGGTAGGCGACGGCTTTCTTCATGACGCGGGCGGATTTCACGACCTGCGGGAGAAACATTTTACCGGCGCCGAAGAGGTCGCCGACGACACGCATGCCGTCCATGAGCGGTCCTTCGATGATGAGGAGCGGCTTGCCGTATTTTATCCGCGCTTCCTCGGTGTCCACGTCGATGAACTGGTCGATACCTTTGACCAGCGCGTGCGAGAGACGCTCTTCGATGGTGCCCTTGCGCCAGGTCTCCTCGACCTTGATGTCGGCGGCCTTGGTGCCGGATTGGGCGGCTTTGAGTTTTTCGCCGAATTCTACGAGGCGCTCGGTGGCGTCGGCGCGGCGGTTGAGGATCACATCTTCGACGAGTTCGAGCAGTTCTTTGTCCACCTCTTCGTAGACCTCGAGCATCGACGGGTTGACGATGCCCATGTCCATGCCGGCCTTGATGGCGTGGTAGAGGAACGCCGCGTGCATGGCCTCGCGCACGGGATTGTTGCCGCGGAAACTGAAGGAGACGTTGGAAACGCCGCCGCTGACTTTGGCGTGGGGGAGGTTGGCTTTGATCCAGCGCGTGGCCTCGATGAAATCGACGGCGTAGTTGTTGTGCTCCTCGATGCCGGTGCCGACGGTGAGGATGTTGGGATCGAAAATGATGTCCTCGGGCGGGAAGCCGACCTGATCAACGAGTAGGCGGTAGGCGCGCTCGCAGATGCGGATTTTTTCGGCGTAGGATGCGGCCTGACCGTTTTCGTCGAAGGCCATCACGACGACGGCGGCACCGTAGCGGAGAATCGTGCGCGCCTGCTCGAGGAATTTTTCCTCGCCCTCTTTCAGGGAGATGGAGTTCACGATGCCTTTGCCCTGAAGACATTTCAGGCCGGCCTCGATCACCTCCCATTTGGAGGAGTCGACCATGACCGGGACCTTGGTGATCTCGGGCTCGGAGCCGATGAGCTGGAGGAAACGCGTCATGGCGGCGACGCCGTCGATCAGGCCGTCGTCCATGCAGACGTCGATGACGTTGGCGCCGTTGTCGACCTGCTGGCGGGCGACGGAGACGGCTTCCTCGTAGTTGCCGGCTTTGACGAGCTTGGCGAATTTCGGGGAGCCGGCAACGTTGGTGCGCTCGCCGACCATGAGGTAGGTGCCGGCGACGGGTGTGAAGGGCAGGGAGCCCGAGAGGGCCATCTCGGGTTTGAGGATGTTGACCTTGCGGACGGGCTTGGGGGCGAGTTCTTGGGCGATGGCGGCGATGTGCTCAGGGGTGTTGCCGCAGCAACCGCCGGCGATGTTGCACAGGTGGCTGTCGGCAAATTCGCCCATGAAGCGCGCCATATCCTTCGGCTCGAGGTCGAAGCCGGTCGGCGTGAGCGGATTCGGCATGCCGGCGTTCGGGTAGCAGGAGACAAAGGTGTCGGCCTTGCCGGCGAGTTCGGCGAGGAATGGCCGCATCAGATCGGGGCCGATGGAGCAGTTGAGGCCGACGGAAAGCGGATTGTGGTTTCGTACGGCGTTCCAATAGGCGCCGATCGTCTGCGCGGAGATCATCGTCTCGCCGCCACGCCCGACGGCGGCGGAGATCATGAGCGGGAGCTTGATTTTGTCCTCGGAGAACACCTCCTCGACGGCGACGAGTGCAGCCTTGGCGTTGAGGGAGTCGAAGATCGTTTCAACGAGCAGAAGGTCCACGCCGCCGGCGATCAACGAGCGCACTTGGCGACGGTAGTCGGCTTTGCACTGGTCGAACGTGACGACGCGGAAACCCGCGTCGTCGGCGTCGGGCGAATTGGAAAGGGAGACGGTCAACGGCCCGATGGCGCCCGCGACGTAGCGGCGGCGACCGGTGGCGGCGTGCGCGCGATCGGCGCAGATGCGGCACTGGCGGGCGGAGTGGAAATTGATGTCGTGCGCGAGTTCCTGAAGAAACTGGTTTTCGATGACCTCTTGATAGAACGCGGGCGTCTTCTTGCCGCCCTTTTCGCGCGGGTCCTCGATAAAGAATTCGCTCTGGCCAATCGCGGTGGCGGAGAAGGTGTTGGTCTCGATGATGTCGGCGCCGGCCTCGAGGAAGCGCCGGTGGATATCGCTGATCTGGTCGGGGCAGGTGAGGGAATAAATATCGCCGTTGTTTTGGAGGTCCTTCGGGGCGTTTTTGAAGCGTTCGCCGCGGGCCTGAGCCTCGGTAATATTGTAACTGCGAATGGTCGTGCCCATGGCGCCATCGATGATGACCATGCGCTCCGCCAGGGTGCGGCGGAGGGCGATCTCGGCTTCGGTCATGGGGGGAGCGGGCTTCGACATGGCGGGAAAATTAGGAGGCGAAACGACGTTGGCAAGATTTCATATCTACACATCTTCATGCGTTGATATGATGAGGCTTGATTATATGACGGGGCTAAAGATTCTGGCAGCGCCTGACGCTCTTTTGAAATTTTTTGGAAACAGGGAAGGCCGTGAAAACCGGCCACAGTTACGCTGCGGTATCGCATCACAAACCCCCACCGGGCCGTCCGTCAGGCGGCCTCGGGCAAAGTCAATCGGGGCACTCATCCCGGTGAAGGCGAGGGGCGAGGCACTGTCCCGTCGTGCGGGCCGAAAGGCGTGCGCGGCGACGCGACGACACATGCGGAGTCCGAATATCTGATCCGAGAAAGCTCACGCGTCTCGCCGCGATTACGCGCGGCGAATCGCGAAATCTTCATCGTAAAATGAAGCGTGAGGGTAGCCATGGCCGCGCCGGCTTTTCAGCCAACTACACTGAAAACCCGGCGGGTTGCGCCTGCTCTTGCCTATCCAGGAAGACAGACATCTATGCATAAAATCAAATTCGCCGCCCTCGCGCGGCTTGCTACCGCATCGCTGCTTTCGAGCATCGGCACCGACCTCGGCCTTCGCGCCCAGGTCACGCCGGCCCAGCTCGACCCCTTCGTGACGACCGGCACGCGCACACCGGCGGCACCCACCACGCTCGCGACCGTCGTCGATCAAATCACGGCGGCCGACCTCGCGCGGCGCCAGCAGACCTCGCTCAAGGCCGCGCTCGGCGGCAACAGCGGCACGCCGCTTTTCTCCTCAGGAGCCAGCGGCGCGCTCGGCTCGCTCTTCATGCGCGGCGCCAATTCCAATCAGACGCTCTTCCTCGTCGACGGCATCCGGCTCAATGACCCCAACACGGACTACCAGGTTTTTCTCGGAGGCGCGTGTGTGAGCGCATGCGACAGCCTCGAAATCGCGCACGGCCCGCAGAGCACGCTCTACGGCGGCGAGGCAATCGGCGGGGTCATTTCCCTGCGCGCCCAACGCGGCACCGGCGCCCCGAGCGCGCGCATCGCGACTGAGGCGGGCAGTTTCGGCACGGTGCAAGGCTCGGTCGCCGCGCAGGGCGCGAGCGGGGCCAACAGCTACAACTTCGCCTCGGCCGGTGGCCGCACGGCGAACGACCGCGCCAACAATGGGTTTACCTCGGCCACCACCACGCTGCGACTCGACCGCACGCTCAACCAACGCGTGAGCATCGGCGGCACGGCGCGTTGGTTTCTCGGTGACTACGGCGACCCCGGCGATCGTTTTACCAACGACCCCGACAACTCCACGCGCGAGGACAACGTGCTCGTGACGGCATTCGCCGACGTTAAATTGGCCGATGCGTGGACGGCGCGCACGGTGCTGGGCGGGCAGGATCGTCGCTTCGTTGCGGAGAGTCCGCGGGTCGGACGTGCGACCGCGTTTACGGTCGTGAAAAACCGCCGCGCCGTGCTCGACGCGCAGACAACGTTTTCGGGTATCGAGCGTCACAAGGTGACCGCCGGTTTTACCGCCGAGGCGAACCACACGCGCAACACCGGCTTCGGTAACATCAACAAGAAGCAGGGCCTGTTCGCGATCTTCGCGCAGGATGAATTTTCGCCCACCGACACCGTCTATCTCACCGGCGGATTGCGCAGCGATGATTTCGATACGTTTGGCCGGGCGACGACGGGACGGGCGACGGCGGCGTGGCTTGTGGCGCAGCGCGCGCTCAAGCTCCGCGCGACCTACGGCACGGCGTTTCGCTCGCCCAGTTTCCTCGATCTCTACGGGCAGAGCGCGTTCTACGCGGGCAATCCCAACCTGCGCCCCGAGCGTGCCCGGGCTTGGGATGCGGGCGTGGACTACATTTTGCCGGGTCAGCGCGGCACGTTGAGCGCGACGTGGTTCTCGACGGATTTCACCGACCTGATCGCGAGCACCCCGAATTTTCGCAGCGTGGAAAATATTCAGAAAGCCCGCACGCGCGGGGCCGAACTCTCGGCGAAGACGACGCTGCCGGGCGCGGTCGAGGTGCGGGCGAGCTTCACGTATCTCGAAGCGCAGAATCTGACTTCGAACACGCGCCTCCTGCGGCGGCCGCGCCAAGGCGGCAGCGTCGATGCGTGGCACGATTTCGGCGGCGGCATCAGCGCCGGCGCGGGCGCGTCGTTTGCGGCGAACCGCCGCGATGTGAACGCGCGGACGTTTGCCCAGATCGATCATGAGGATTTTTC
>Ga0315905_10007971_pt1 | contig 10707 bp, 15 predicted proteins | sample LakEriMetagenome_5_FD_203522 | JGI IMG/M metagenome (GOLD analysis project Ga0315905, IMG submission 203522) | Freshwater fungal communities from buoy surface, Lake Erie, Ohio, United States - Buoy 4 MA121 | ecosystem: Environmental > Aquatic > Freshwater > Lake | place: USA: Lake Erie, Ohio... | reverse complement strand
CGGGATACGTGGAGGCAAGGGAAGAACAAAGAAGTGCCCTTCCGGAATGCGCGCCAGTCAACTTCGTAGTCTATGCCCTCAATGTTCATCGGTTGTGGTATCTTCTTTGGCGTACTCATCGACGCTCACAAAGTCTGGGTCCAGCTTGAACCATAGGCAATGGACGTTATCGCCTGAGACAGCCATCCCCTTGGACATCCGCTTGTTGTCGCGCTTCAGCAGCCGACCTTGCTTCTCCAGCTTATCGAGGGTGTCGTTGTAGTTTATCTGGTACTTGACGCAGTATTCCCGAAACGGCTTGGCAATCAGGAACATCATGTTGGTGTCCGGCTCGATACGAATCAGCAACTCACCCTTTGGTTCGCGGATAGGCGCGGATGGCAGCTTGGTGCGCCGGTCTGACTTGTCGTTCACAACGAGGATGTTCTGCATATTCCGGTATAGGTAGTCACCTATAACCTGCTCGACACCGTTAAGCGGTGCCTTGGTATCTTGGCGAAGCCGCTCGACTATATCGCAAGCGTGTACGTAAATGCGACGCATATCCCAGTCAATCAGGCCGCACTTCTTGGCGAGGATACCACCTTCGATATTGGCTGCTACTGTCGCTGACCAGAACCGCTCCTTAGGAAGAAGCTGAAGCTCACGGTCAATCTTGGACTGCATCTGAAGGCACTTACCCACCACGTATTCCATGTTGTTCAGCACGTAGCGGATATAGATAGGTCCGGCGTGGCCGTAGTTAGCGAACAGCACCTTATCGAATAGCTCTTTGGCGTTCGCGGTATTGATGGAGTCCACCAGCCCTATTGGGTATTCGATGAGGCGCATCAGTTCGCCTTCTGGGTTATCCTTCAAGATCGACAGCTTCTCGACAAACGAAGAGTTCGACGTCGAAACCGTGATATTCTGCCACGTGGTATTGTTCTCGCGCAGTTCGTTGGACCCAGCCAACATGCGCTCCTTACCCTTACCGTTTGACAGCGAGTACAGAAAGTCTGAGTATTCCTTGGACGTAGCGTTGGTAAGCTCATCCATGGTGGCAGGTAGGTTATTGAGGACGCCAACCCACTGTAGCTTACCGTTCATGGTGTCGATTTCTTTGAGGCGCAGTTCCTTGGGGTGCCCGTAGACGCTGTTCACCATGTTAAGGATGGTGGTCTTACCAGTACCGGAGAGCGAGTTGAACAGGTTGATGACTGCGCCTGTCTGGTTAAGGAACTTCAGCAGCGGCGACCCAAACGCGCTCAGCGCGGCAAAGGCTTGGGCTTCCATACCCGGCTCACCGTACAGGCTCCAGACTTCTTTCCACTTATCCAGCGACCCGACAGGGCCGATGAACTTAGCTAGCTTGCCCGTGGCCTTAGATGGCGGAGAGTAGATATTACCATCAACGGTCATCTCCTGATCGCCCAAAACGAAACGGCTGTTGCCGTCTACCCAACCAAATTGTTGCCTCATGATTTCTGCCTTCTGTCTATCTTGTAGGTTTTCGGCTGACGCGAGTACGTACTCCATCAGCATATCGAAGCGCTTGCCATAGCTGTACACCCCGTTGGCGGAGAGAATCTTGCGAAGCTCATCCTTCTGGGTAACTTTGGACATAGCGACGGTAAATTCCCGCAGCCCATCTTGCGGTAGGTGTAAGCGCATAAGCGCGGAGTCGCCCTCGCCGGGGTCGTGCATACGCTTCACGACATAGAAATCGTTTGCGTAAACCATTCTCGGTTCAGCTTCCGCATCATCCTTGGGCGGCTTGCGCCATACTCCGCCACCATCGCCTCGGTAGAACGGGAACGGGTACTTAGGGATGTCAATCTGCTCGACCACACCCTCTTCGGTCTCCACCACGATGAAGTCCTCGCGGGATTCTTTGACGACCTTACCCAATTCCTTGGGGCCGAGGATTTTATCGAGGTGCGGACACCCCTCACATAGCTCTGGGTTGACGCTCTTGAACTTGGCGCAGCTAGTTGATTTGCGGATGGTCTCCACTTTTCTGTCTATGGTATCCGCATCGTAGTCAGGATGACCCTTCGACATCATGTGAACTGCCGTGTCGGCGTCCTCACACATAGCTGCCACCGACAGCGCGTAGAACCATTCGTAATAGCCAAGGCTATCTTGGTGCGTGTACGCGTGTAGGAGTTGGTTGCAGCCATCACCCCTAGCGGTGCGCTGCATAATCTGTTTGAAGTTGTAGCCTATACCGTTTGTCATCGCCAGTTGGCGTGGTGACGGCTGGTAGTCATCATCAAAGATCGTTGGCTGCGCCTTGACCCCAAAGATGGAGCGCATCTCCTCGAAGGGAGTCGGCTTGCCCACATGGAGAATTTCAACCGGACGCGGCTCTGCTTCTTTGAAGTTAAACGTACCGGGCACACGCAGGACACGCGCCACCTCGAACACCGCGTTATCGACATAGAAGTTCTGGGTGCGGCACACTTCCTTGAAGCGCTCAGCCACAGGCTCCCAGTCCCGACGCGAAACTTCTTCCGTAAGCGCCCAGTAGGCGTGGATGCCACCACCTGAGTTCACCAAGGTAGGGCTAGGTAGCCCCACTGTTTTACAGAAAGTACGCAGCGCCGCTATGGCAGCACTTTGGTCCACGTAGCCATCAGGCCGTCCGGTCTTTGGGTCGATTTCAGCTTTGGTCGGGCCGCAATCCACATCGAGCCAAAACGCCTTGAGACCAAGGACGTTCTCCTTCTTGCGGCTGTCACCAGTTGCGTACTTGGCCACGCCGAAGAACACATTCCTACCGGCATCGACGAAGCGCTCTATTAAAGCATCTGCTTCTGCCCGTGTAGCTACAAGCTCTTGGCGAACGTCGGCTTCTTTCCCCGTCCCTTTAATGCCTGTGATAGCGAACCAGCCCCCCGCTGGCTGCACGAGGCTTAAGAGATCATATTGTTGCATTGCATCACTCACCGTTGTGGGGAAACCCCCACTTATCGTTTGCTCTTTAAGAAAGCTCAACCCAAATTAGCTAGGTAGGACTGGATAGCCTCACATGATTTGCCCCTTGGCTCACTCAACCCAAGAAACCAGTGATAAACCGTTTGACGTGTAATCCCGAGAGCCTTTGCCACTTCCGCGACAGGGATATCTTGGGCGAGACAAGCTCGCCCAAGTTGCACCCCAAGGAGGTTAATATCTGCCTCCCCAATGGCCTCAGCTACACGTACGCTGTAGCCACGCATACTCATGCGAAATCATCCTCTTCCGAATCTTCTTCGTCAAGCCATGCGCCAAGCACAGACGCCAGTTCGGGCTTTACCTCAGCAGTAGGCTTCGGCTTAGCGGCCCGTTTGACGGGGGTGGCTGGCGCTTCGTCTTCGGCTTCGTCATCATCACCGAACGGATTAACGCTTGCAGTGGGGGCGGCGATAGCGGCAACGGGGGCCGGAGCAGCGATAGCCTTAGCAGTATCCACAGCACCGACAGTCAGCATGGTGTACTTCTCCGTGGCGGGGTCGTCCTGCGCTGCGTCCACAAGTGATGCTTCCATCGCGGTCAGGTGGCGGATAGGTTTGAACCCAACCTTAGCCGTGTCTGCTTCGGTATCGTAGACGAGGCGTGTTACCACCGTGTCGAGGGCGTGTTTGCTGGCAAGCATGAACTTCTTGTAGCCTTCGAAGCCATAGACGTTGCCATCATTGTCACCGAACAACGACGCAGCAGGGATAGCGATTTGGTATACGTCACCGCTGGGGTCCCCAGCGACGAGGACAGCCAGACGGCGCTCGTAGCGGCAAGCCTTCTTATTGTTAGGCGCGGAACCCTTAACGTCCTTGGGGCAACCACGACAGGCATTGCTCTGTTTGTTGCTGGCCCCTGCCTCTGGCGCAACCCCATCGTTTGACCAGCAGTCGGGTAGGGTAGCCTTGGCGTCTTTGTCGTAAGCAGCCGCATAGAATTTACGCGAAGGCTCAACCAGCCAGTCTACGATGATGACGTCCAGCGTGTCGCTAACGGCCTTACCGATTTGCTCACCGTTGATGACGCGCTTGAAAGTGCGGCCATTGCTAAGCTGGATACGGCGCATGGTGCTTCCACCACCACCGCTGGACATGCGGTCCATACGGCGAGACTCACGCTGCACCGTAGGAACGCTAGATGGTTCTTCAAAAATGGTTATGTTGCTCATAGGTATTCTCACTTCTCGGTTGGTTTACGGACTTGGATTACGTACTTGTTATCGATCTGGAGACCGATAGGGAGGACGTCCGGATTTGCCTCCAGAAATTGCTTCATATTACCGTTGTGGATACGCTTTTCTAAGACGAAAGGCACATCATTCTCTGCGATAAATTTGTACATCTCGTCCCAGTCTGTAGTCCAGTAACGGGTTTGGACGCGGCGAGATAGAGTGCCTGCGGGAGTGCGGACACTGTCGAGGTTCTGCTCGTTGCAGAAGTTGAGAAGCTCAGTGGAAATGAGTTCCAACTGGTCTTTCAAACTTTTTAGCTTGGCATCGTGGGCTTCTTCTTCCGCTGCAACCGCAGCACGGATGTTGCGATACGCAGCCACGAGGTCGTTAATTGATGCAGGTTCTTCCATAGTTTGCTCCTTATTCGGCTTTTACCGTAATTTCGTTCTAGACCCTGTACTATACAGTGTCAAGCTCTTTCAAATATCTTTCCTCAATAAGCATCGTCCTAGAATGGGGCGTTTCAACGATTGGTTCACACTGGTATTCATGGGTATGTCTGTTGGGCGAAATTATATCCACTACCGTAAAACCCTCAGGGTAGGTTAGGGCGTATGACCCCTTGGTGCAGCCAGTGGCCCTTAGGTGGAGTCGCGGCTTCACCTCAACGCGGTCACCCAGCTTAAACTTATATACTGGGGGGCGTTCAAACATTGTAGTCTCAGTCATTTTCTTTCTCCGTCATTTGTCTATATAAATCAATAATACGCCTATGGTTCTCGATGTTCCCACGCAGCATGTTGTAAAGGCGGTCTTCCACCTCGCTGCCTTTGATATGCACGATGGTCATGGCGTTCTTTTGGCCGGGGCGATCAATACGGGCGTTGGCTTGGAGGTAGGTCTCGACACTTGTCACCGGGGCGTACCAGATGATTGTGTCTGCTTCCGTAAGCGTAAGCCCGTGCGATGCAGCCTGTGGCTGAATAATAAGTACATGCGGGTTGGGTTGCGTCTGGAACTGGTGGATGATGTCGCTGCGCTTATTCACCGGAACCTTACCGTTGATGACGTCACAGGTGACACCAGCTTTCTCCAGCTTGGCGCGCAGTAACTCGATGGTGTGCGTGAACGGCACAAAGACCAACACCTTATTGCTGGCTTCCTCGATGACTTCCAACACCACGTTGAGGCGGTTGGATACGTCGAACTCTAAGACTTCTCCAGTATCCGTATAGACTGCGCCCCCGCTGATCTGGAGCAGCTTGTTAATCCGGCTGGCAGCGTTCACGGCGCTAACCTCTTCGCCATCGGCCTCGAACAGCATCTGGCTCTTTAACTTCGTGTAGTATTTCTGTTGCTGCGGGGTGAGCGGCGCTTCACGTTCAATGTGTGTCACCGCTGGCAGGTCAAGGCAGTCCTTCTTCTCAAACCGGATAGCTGGCTGGAGGATGCTGTGCACCACATCCTGCGAATGAGGCTTAGGAACCCATTTGAACTGGGTCACCTTCATCATCACCTGTTCGCGGTATTGACCATAAAACTTGGGACAGCTTGGGGTGTCAGCCAACTTAGCGAGGCCATAAGCATCGAGGGGACTTTGTGCTGCTGGCGTACCCGTAAGCATCCATATACGCGGGCTAAGCGCATTGACTATTTGCTTGATGATTTTCCAACGGTTGGTCTGCGCGTTCTTATAGGCGTTAGCCTCGTCAATTACGATAAGGTCGAACCCACCGTTGATGATCTGGTCCTTGACGATAGCCAGCCCATCAAAGTTAATCACGACGAACTCAGCGCCAGCGGCGATAATCTTCTTGCGCTGCTGGGCAGAACCGTGCGCCACGCTGCACGAACGGTGCATCGCGAACTTAAACAAGTCCTGCTGCCACGCAGATTTCATGATAGAAAGTGGGCACAGAACGAGGACGCGCTTCACATCACCACGCTTCATAAGGTAGTCCGCAGCCCAGATGACGGACGCCGTCTTGCCTGTGCCCTGCTCGTTGAAGCAAAACGCCCTGCGCCGGATAGACAGGAACGAGGCGGTGGTCTTCTGGTGTTCAAACGGGGTGAACTTACCTGTCCACTCGTAGGACCTGAGCATAGGTGATGGGGTATCGTCGAAGCCCAGCTTAGCTAGGATTTCGCTTTCGGTGTGCCCCCATTTGACAACCACGCCTTCTTTAACAGCGGCGCTCTTATGTATATGGTCCGTGATGACGGACGGGTCCTGAGCGTTGACGAGCAACGCCTTGTTGTCGATGATTTCCACAGTTTGCTCCTAGTGGGTTATTTCTTCTTACGCTCCCGCGTACTTACTTCCGATATGAGGTTGCCCTTGCTGTCCCGTTTGAACGAGCGGTTGGATGACCGACTCTCCACCCGCAACCCTGTCTTGTTGTTGCCACCTTTGTCAAATGCTTTTACGTGGGCAACGTCTTTACCATCGCCCTTCTTGACCTTACCTGCCTTTGCCATCTTGGCACGGGCCGCGTTGCGCTGCGCTCGGTTCTTCTTTTGCTCCGGCTTGCCTTGGTACTTATCGTACTCCGCCCTGTAATCCCGTGCCATGATGTGTCCTTAGTATTTGTTCATCTGTTGGGTTATAACGCCTTTAACTGCATTTTGGAAGTTAAGGTTAGTTGGATTTAAGTAACGTATCGCGGCCTCCGATAGGTAAAACCCGTTGAGGGGTATCATAAAGCTTGGGTCTTCCAACGCCGCTTTCAGATGCTTGCGTACTAGGTCGCGGATGTTCTCATCGAACACGACTGCGAGGGCTGCTTGGTCCTCGATGCTCACAGCTTGATTATTGGACGACATTTTTATCTCCGTTCCATATATAGGGGGCGATTGACTCCCCAGCGTTGAACGCTTCTAGCACCATATCGCAGCGGCTAATGGTATCCTTAGTGCGCTTTAAATGGCGTGGCCCCCGTGGGCTATTTGTGTCCTCATAGAACCAAACCTGCGCTACGTGGTCAACCCAACCAGATGCTTTGCGCACATTGGTCTTGTCTTTATCGCGGCGCAGCATGGGGCTGTAGCCTCGGTCGAACAGAACCTCCTCACCGTCTTTCGTGATATATGCACCATATGGTTCGCGCTCAGTAGCGCCGATGGGCAGCTGCCTGATTTCCTCGCGGCTCAGTAATTTAAATCCATGTTTGCTCATTATCTTCTCCTTGGTTTCCAATGCTCACAGGAGGTGACGGGGCACCATCCACAAAGTGGGCTTGTCTTGGCGTTCCAGATACCGTTGTCCATGGCAGCTTCCAACTGGTCCAACTGGTCATCGAACACCGACATATACTTGGCCAGCTTTTCGCGCTTGTGGACCTTGGGGGCAAACTCATTGCTAACCACGAAGGCCAGCGCCGACTTAATAACTTTCAGGTCTGGGTACTTTACGAATAGCGCACCAGCCATAAGGTCTAACTGCTTCATGTCCGCATACTTGGCGCTCTTACCTGTCTTGTAGTCAATCATGTAGGCAGTCTTGCCATGCACAATCAGCAAATCGACGATGCCACGCCACCATACGTCCTTGTCAAAGAAGCCACATGGTTCGTAGCCAGTATCCGTCTTCCTGACGCCCAGCTTCAACTCGGTGTGCTTCGTGCCCCGCTTAGCCGCCAACGGCTCCACGATGGGTCGCATGTATGCAAACTTCTCAGGGATGGGTGTGCCATCCTTGATGAACAACTCAGCCGCCTCGTGAACAGCGGTCCCATAGACAGCGGCTTCGCCGGGGTCATCCTTGACGTCCTTCACAACCTTGAGGTGGAAGTATTTCTTCGGACATTGGTCGAAGGTCTTAATGCTGCTATAGGACCATGCTGTCATGCTATCTGATTTTCCCTTCTAAACGGTCAGCCACTAACGTAGCATAGCCAGCTATATCGGTCCAGCTATCTAGGTGGTTTGGGTCGCCGTTTAGGATACGCGAAATCTTGCTGAATATCATGTCCAGTGCTTCGGCTTGGTCGGTAGCGAAGGTTTTACCCTGTTCGCCAGCCGCAGTGTGGGCCACGTGCTTCAACCGCTGGGCAATCGTTGCTTGGGTAGCAAACGGTCCGTAATTACCCGCACGCTCATTAAGGATTGCGTCTACGTTAGTATCAGCTTCGACTGCCTCGCGGTACTGCTGCCTACCCTGCGTGATATTATGCAAAGTTTCCTTCACAGCTTCGGTCAAGGTTTCGGCTTCCTGCGCCGCTTCCTTCATATCCTTCCATAACTTCCATGCATAGTTGTAGCTTACCGCCATACGCTGGGTTATTTCCGTAGGTGTGTAACCCTGCTCCAACAGCTTGATAACCTTTTCGCCTAGTTTTTTCTTCCTTTGCATTTTCATTCGCTCCTTACTTTAGATTTCCGCCGCTTTTCAGAATGTCCCCGTCAAACACATAGGTGCCTGTGTGGGTCAGTCGAATGAAGGGGTGGGCGTAGATTTGACCCCCGTGTTTGCGAAACAGTTCGCAAAAATGGTAATCCTCTGACAGCAGTGCTCCCGATGCGTCGATAGACGTAGCGAAAAACTCATAGGTCAAAGGCTTTACGTACTCGCCAGTCTCTGGGTCTTGGAATGACGATACGCGATAGGTTGGGACATGGGGTATAAGATGCTCGAACACCCCTCGCTTAATGAGCATGAAGCCTGTGCCACCATGGCGGACCTCGATGCACCCAGTCTCATCTGTTTCTTGGTGCTCTCCGCCTACCATGTTGAACACAAAAGCTCCGGCATGGTCCGCAAGGTTCGGCTTGCCTTCGAGGGCAGCACGGTTGACGCTATCCCAGTTCACTTCCTTCTTGGGGTAGATGCCACAGGCGATGTCCTTGTCTGCCAGCATAAGCTGCGCGACAGCTTCATGGTCAAACCCGATGTCAGCGTCGATGAACATGAGGTAGTCATGGTCGCTCTCAAGAAACACACGGGCCAGTTCGTTACGGGCACGGGTGATGAGGCTTTCGTTCATAATCTGACACCATGCCACGTTGATGCCGATTTCCCGCATCTTCGCCATGGTCATCAGCAAGCCCTGCACATAAGTTCCCGTGCACATACCACCGTACATGGGAGTAGCAATCATCAGGCTGGGGCGCTTGGTAGGTACTTTAATTTCATCCGTCATTTGCTTTTTGCTTTCTCTTTAGCTTGTGATAGCGGCCCTCCACGGCGGCAATCGTAAGCCCCATTCGTTCCGCCATATATGCTGGCCTCAAGCCATGCTGGTAATAAGTCAGTAACTCTGCGTCCTTCTCGGGTGTCCATACCGTCATGGACCGTCTTACTACTGGCACTACTTACCCCCTCGGAAACGGCCACGCTCGTCGCGGTCCGTCAGCTTATGCAGTTCGGCATTGAGCCGCTCGTTTTCTTCCTTGAGGTTCTTAATGTCCCAATACCTGCTCATCCGGCCAAGTACGTAAAGGGAGAAAAACCCTACGAACAAGCTCATCCCTAAAAATACATATTCCATATCCCTATCCTTTCTTGCGTACTACTAGTTGATACCCAACGTGGACAATATCTGCTTCTTCCGCAAAGATATTGCAAAAGGCGTCGATGGCTGGCTTGGGACGGTGCAGGATGTCACGCGGATTGCCCCACATGTAATCGTCGAACACCATCATCCCCTTGGGTTTGAGCAACGGCCAAGTCATACAGGCGTCAGTCAGCACATCCTTAGCGATATGGCTCCCGTCGATGTAGATGAAGTCGTAGAAAGCACCGTGCCTAATCTTATGTGCCAGTGCGAGAGTAGAAGTGCCCTTCTGCTGCACAATAACGCGCTCTGGGTAGGTCTTAGCGGCAACGGTTAGGTTGTGTCGGAACCGTTCCTCCACTTCGCTCATGTTCTCTTGGCTATGCTCTTCACCGCCTTCCCATGTGTCGATGCAGTTAAGGCGGTCACCGTCCTGCATCATGTTCTCGGCAATCCAGATGGCGCTGCGTCCCTCGAAGGAACCGATCTCAAGAAAGTTGCGCTTACCCGCTTCGCCTGACAGCATGGGGGTAAGCTGCGTCCAAACCTCTGGTGCCCAGTTGAACCAGTCTTTGGTGAATTGATACTCGGTCATTAATATTCCTCCCACTCATCAAGTATTTGTTGGATACCCTCGCTCGGCTCTGGCTCTGGCTCTGGCTCCGCCTTAGCTTTATACTTTGAACACCAGTCATCTGGCCTCACGATAGGGAACATGCGCCCATAGTTTTTGTAGTCCGGTGACGGTGGTTTTATCCTGCACTCTAGGCGGTAGTCCCCACCCGAATACGCACAGCGCATACACGCTGGCCCAGTATCAACCCCCATAGCTTAGTCCTTTCTTGCTCTCACAGTTTAGCGGTAGTGCCGTTGCCCACTTGGGGCGGATGCGCATACAGGCTTCAACGAATCGCTGGGCCTCTTCTGCTTCCTCCGTAGGAGCAATGGCCCCTACGGCGTCATGCACGGTCATCACCACGCGCAAGCGCCGTGCGATCATGAGCATCTGTTCACCTATTACGATACGCGCAAGCGCCTGACAGATATTCTCAACCATCTTCC
>Ga0315905_10007969_pt1 | contig 10708 bp, 7 predicted proteins | sample LakEriMetagenome_5_FD_203522 | JGI IMG/M metagenome (GOLD analysis project Ga0315905, IMG submission 203522) | Freshwater fungal communities from buoy surface, Lake Erie, Ohio, United States - Buoy 4 MA121 | ecosystem: Environmental > Aquatic > Freshwater > Lake | place: USA: Lake Erie, Ohio... | reverse complement strand
GAGAATGGCCACCTGGGGGAGGTTGATGATTGGGGTGAAGTGTTCCACCCCCAGGGTCCCGAGGTTGGTGATGGTGAAGCAACCTCCCGACAACTCGTCGGCCGACAGTTGCCCACCCCGAGCCCGTTCGGCCAGCGACCGCAGATTCGCCGAGAGTTGCCGCACTGTCTGGGTCTCCACCCGGCGCAGCACCGGGGCCAGCAATCCCTGGGGGGTATCGACCGCCACCGCCACATCGAGGTGCGGGGGGAGAAAGGGGCCGGCGGGAAGCCATTGCGTGCGGATTTCCGGAAATTCGGCCAGCACACAGGCCACCAGTTTGACAATCAAATCGGTGTAGGTTGGAGGCGGGGGGGCACTGTTCGCCCCCAGGGACTGAAACTGCCGTCGCAGGTTGACGAGGTTCGAGGCGTCGCACCGGCGGTGCAGGGTAACGGGAGCCGTCTGCGTGCTCGACTCGAGCATGCGGGCCGCGATGGTCTTGCGGATCGAACTGATTCCGGCGGGCGGGGAGACACGCGCCGCGGTGGGGGCCTTGGCGGTGGGACTGGTCTGGGCCGCCGAGACGACATCCCGTTCGCGAATTCGCCCCGTCACCCCGGTTCCCGCAATCTGCCCCAGATCGAGGCCCAAATCGCGTGCCGCGCGGCGCGCCCGGGGACTGGCGACCTGGGAACCGGTGGTCACCCCGGTTGGGACCGGGGCCGGGTGGGTGTGCGGGGCGGCCGTGGCGGCCAGTGCGACCGCAGGGGGGGCCGCCTGGGCGGGTGTGGCGGCTGAGTTTGAGGCGGCTGAGTTTGAGGGGGCGGGGGAGAGGCCACCCGTGGGCGGCTCTTCTCCCGGTTGGACAAACCAGGCGAGGACCTGTCCCACTTTGACCGTGTCTCCCGGGCGCGGACCGTGGGGCGGGATCCGCAGAATGCCGGCGTCGACCGCCTCGATGTCCTGCGCCGACTTTTCCCCCTCGAGCACGAACAGGGGCTCGCCGCGGGCGACCGTCGCCCCATTGGGCTTGAGCCATTCCCCGAAGGTTCCCTCTTCCATCGACCATCCGAGACGGGGAACCACAATTTCAATCGCCATGAGTGAACGCAGGTGAGGGCCTGGGGAAGAGAGCAACCGGACCAGCCGGGCCGCGGCTGATTTTCGTCCCCCCTGCGCGGGACTGTCAACCGCCCTGCACGGCGTGCCCGGAGTGGTGTGGGCTCCGCGAGGGGATCGCTCTCGAAAGGGCCGCAGAAGTGCTCTGACACCCCATGGGGCCACGGACCCGGACCGCCGGTTGGGGACTGCGAACCGAGGGAGGCCTGCCGCGCGGCACGTTCATTATGTGCCCAGCGACGGCTGGTCCACCGCGGGGGTTTGCCGCACCAGTTGCCGGAAGAGATCTCCCCGGTCCTCATAATTCCGGAACCAATCGTGGCTGGCGCAACCGGGCGACAAGAGGACGACATCCCCCGGCTGCGCCCGGGCGCGACACCACTCGACCGCCTGCGGGAGGTTGCCGGCCAGCAGGGACGGGACGTGGGCTGAACCCGTTGTGTCGCGCCAGCGGCGTTGCAGTTCCGGACCGGTCTGACCCAGAAAGACCAGGCCCCGCAAGTGGGCCCGTCCCAGTGCCTGCACCAGGGGGGTGAGGTCGATCCGCTTGTCGTACCCCCCCACCAGGGGAATCTGGGGAGTCTCGCCAAAAGCCGCGAGGGCCAGGGCCGCCGCCTCGGGGGTGGTCGCCTTGGAATCGTTGTAAAACCGCGCCCCCTGCCACTCGGCGACCAGTTCCAGCCGGTGCGGCAGCCCCCGAAACGACCGGGTGGCGGTCTCGATCGAACTCCAGTCGGCCCCGCACAAGCGGGCGGCCGCGCTCGCCGCCAGGGCATTGGCGAGGTTGTGTCGGCCGGCGAGAGGGACCCAGGTCGGCAGGGAAACCACCTCTTCCGTTCCGTTCCAGCGCCAGACCGCCCGTTGGGGAGGTCGCCCACCCGTGTCGGGAACGAACAAACCTTCGGTCGGGTGGTCGATCAGCCCGAACCCGACCCGCCGTGCCGCGGTTGGCCAGACGGCGACATCGGGGTCGTCGAGGTTTCGCACGGCGAACTGGCTGGGGGTCTGATGCCGCGCGAGGGTCTGTTTGGCCTCGCGATAGGCGTCGAGGGTGTGGTGCCGGTCGAGGTGATTGGGGGTGAAGTTGGTCACGACCGAGACGAACGGGGTGGGGCGCAGATGGTTGAGGGTTTCCAATTGAAAACTGCTCAATTCGAGCACGACCCAGTCACGCGGTCCGATCTGGTCGACCACGGGCAGCAGGCTCTGTCCGATGTTTCCCCCCAGCCAGACCGTCACGGCTGATGCCGCGTCGGCCGGGGTGGACCGGACCGTCGCCGTCTCGAGCAGCCGATGCAGCAACGAGGTGGTGGTCGATTTGCCGTTGCTGCCGGTGACCGCCACCACCCTACCGCGCTGTCGTTCCCAGAAGAGTTCGATTTCACTGGTGATGGGAACTCCCGCCGCCCGGGCCCGTTGCAGCCAGGGACTGTCCGAGGGGACGGCAGGACTGGCGACCACGAGATCGGTCTGTTCGAAGTCGTGCGGGAGATGTTCCCCGAGATGCCAGACGGCGGGGGGGGTGGTGGAGAGTGCCGCGAGGGAGGCTGGCAGTTCCGCGGCAGGACGCAGATCGGTGACGGTGACCCGTGCGCCGGACTGGACCAGAAACCGGACCGCCCCGACGCCTCCGCCGAAAGTGCCGAGGCCCATCACCGTGACCCGCAGGTCGCGAAAGCAGTCGATCATTCTGGCGTTGGGGCCTCGCGGGAGTTGAGGGTTGGACTTGCCCGGAAAGGCCCGGGGCGTCTCTGTGGCATACCGCATCGACAGGTGATTCGCTAGAGTGCCCACCGCCCCAGAGGCATTCCGTTCCCCTCACGTTCCAGGGAGTCCTCGGTGACTGATTCCACCCGTGCCACGGCAGCCGACCTGCTGGTCAATTGCCTGCGTGCCCAGGGGCTGTCGGCGGTGTTCGGGATGCCGGGCAACCAGAACATCGCCCTGTACGACGCCATTCTGCGGGCCGAACCGGCGTTGCCGCATTACCTCGTGCGGCATGAACAGGCCGCCTCGATGATGGCCAGTGGGTACGTCCGGGCGAGTGGCCGGATGGCCGCGGCGGTCACCGTGCCGGGACCGGGGGCCGCGAACGCCTCGGCGGCGGTGATCGACGCCTACAACGACTGCATTCCCCTGCTGTCGATCGTGGGGGGCTTCGACAGGGAGTCGAAGAACCACCACCCGTCGAAGCTTTTTCATGGTCTCGACCAGGAGGCGTTCTACCGCCCCTTCACGCGCTACTTCGGCTCTCCGCGGCGCATCAAGGAGATTCCCCGGGTGGTGGAGCAGGCGGTGAGCGCGATGCAGGGGGGGCGTCCCGGACCGGTGGTGATTGAGATTGCCCCCGACCTGGCGGCCCAGCCGCTCCCGGCGAACTTCGAAAAATTGTCACGGGTGTTGCCCCCCCGCCGCCAGCCGGTCAACCCGCTGGAATTGGGCAAGGCAATCGAGTCGATTCATTCCCTGGCCCGGCCGGTGGTCTGGATCGGGGCGGATTGTGCGGCGTCGGGCGCGGTTGAATCTGCCCGGCAGCTGGCCGAGTTGTTGGGGGCACCCATCATCTATGGGCGGCGGGGCAAGGGGGTTCTGTCTGATGACCATCCCCAGGTGATTGGCTTTACGCGGTCGCAGCGCGTGGCCCAGGTGCTGGCGGAGGCGGACGGGCTGATCTCGCTGGGGGCCCGCTTCACCCAGATCGACACCCGCAATTACGAATTGAAGCTGCCGCCGGTGGTGGTGCAGTTTGACCGCGACAGCCGCGAGATTGGGGCCGATCGACCGGTGACCCAGGGGGTCTCGGGCGACCTGTCGACCGCGCTGGAGGCGGTGGTGCGGGAGCTGGTGCGGATTGGCCATGTGGCCGACCCGGGCTGGAAGTTGCAGGCGGTGCAGATCCACGACGGCTGGCGGGCGCTTCCCGACCTGCCGGTGCTGGGAGAGATTCGCCGGGCCTTGCCGCCGGGGGGGCTGCTGTCGGTGGATGTCACGTCGACAGGCTACAACTGCTTCGACCGGTTCCCGGTGCCAGATGACCGTTCGCTGATCTATCCCTGCCACAGCGTGACGCTGGGGTTTGGATTTCCGGCCGCCCTGGGGGCCAAGGTGGCCTGTCCCGGGCGTCCAGTGGTCTGTCTCGCGGGCGATGGAGGCTTTCTGATGGGGGCCATGGAATTGGCCACGGCGGTCGAACACCAGATTGGCGTGGTGACCGTGGTGGTGCATGACCGGGCGCTGACCGCCATCCGCGGCGCCCAGCAACAGGCGTTCCAGGGGCGCGTGATCGACACCTCGATGCACACCCCCGATTTCATCGCGTTGGCCCGCAGTTTCGGGGCCACCGCCGAGGTCTGTTCCGACCTGGCCGATCTGGGGCGACTGCTGCAGGCCGGGTTCGCCCGCACCGGTCCCACCGTCATCGAGCTGCCGTTTCAGGATCGGGTGGACCAACTGATCGCAGGTGTCCCCTGGCTGCACGGTGAGTGAAGCCCCACCCCCGCCGGATCGCCGAACGGCTTTTTATTCTGTGTTTTCTCTCCGTTTCCGACGGAACCTCTCTCCATGCCCCACACCGTCAAGTCCATCGAGACCATCTGGGTCGAGCTGCCGCTGCGCCCGGTTCCCGCCCGCAACATGGTCCGCGAGATTCCGCATTGGACCCTGTTTGAACTCTGCCTGGTGACGCTTGATTCGGGGGTGGTGGGCATTGGCGAGACCATGGTGTACTACACCTGGGGAGCGTCGACCGTCAGCGATGAGGCGCGGCGGAAGGTCATTGGCCGCCATCCCGCCGAAACCATGTGGGACGATTCCCTCGGAGCGGGGCTGCAGATTGCCCTGTTCGACGCCGCCGCCAAGGTGCTCGACGTGCCGCTGCACCAGATGCTGGGGCGGCAGCATCGCGACCGCTGCCACATTTCCTGGTGGGACATCGACCTGCCGGCGGAAGACTGGATCAGCGAGTGCCAATTGGCCATCGCCCATGGCTACACCAGCTTCAAGACCAAGGGGCGTCCCTGGTACGACCTGGTTGAGAACACCCGCCGCCTGTGCGCGACGCTGCCTTCCTATTTCGAAGTCGACATGGACTTCAATGGGTTCGGGGTCGATACCGCGCACTGCACCCGGCTGCTGAAGGAACTCGAACAGTTTCCCAACGTGGTGATGTTCGAAAGCCCCATCCCGCATTCCGATGTGGCGGGTTACAAGTTCTTGCGGCAGCACACCCACGTTCCGCTGTCGATGCATACCGCGTTTCACTTTGGTGAGACCCCCATCGAGACGGCGATTCGGGAAGAGATGGTCGACGGGTTTGTGCTGTGCGGCGGGGCGACGAAGATCCAGCGCGAGGCGCTGGTCTGCCAGGTCAACAACCGGTCGTTCTTTCTGCAGATCGTGGGGACCAAGATTGCCGCGGCGTTCGCCCTGCACCTTGGTGCCGTGCTCGAGAACGCCCGCTGGCCCTCGGTCAACTGTCACCAGTTGTATGAGCGGGACTGCGTGCGGACACCGCTGCCGGTGATCAATGGGCTGGCTCCGGTTCCAACCGGCCCGGGACTGGGACTGGAACTCGATCAGGAAGCCATCGCCCGCTTCCGCTGCCAACCCAAAGACAAACCATTTCCCTACCCGGAACTGCTGCTGGCGGTGCGTTGGCCCTCGGGGTCGACCACCTACTACAACCACGCGTTTCAGTACTGGGCCGACTGGCAGGGGGGAAAGCTGCCGTTCTTCCCGCGGGGCGTGCATCTCGAGCGGATCCCCAACGACGGCAGCCCCGCCTGGCGCGACTTGTTTGAACGGGCCCAAAAGGGGGCCGTGCATTCGACCGCAGCGCCGTTTTGACCCGGGACCGTCCTCTGGTCGGCGCGGGATCACACCAGGCGTCGTCGTCGTTGGCCGGATGAGCCTGGTTGACGGCCGTCTACGCAGGCGGGAGGGCGCGTGGCAGAGGTGAGCGGGGGCGATTCATACCCCCACGGCGCGCGACGTGCTAGGCTATGATCACATCGAGGGAGTTCTTTCCCGACACCTGCGCCGGAGCGTGTGGGCCTCGCGGCAGACGCCGCAGTACCCTGTTCAACCCCGGCGGATTCTCTTGAAACCACCCCATGGCGAAGTTGTCCGAGTCCAAGTCGTCCCGCATTCTCATCGTCGATGACAACCAGCAGAACTGCGAGTTGCTCGACGCCTACCTGGCGGATGAGGGTTACCAGATCGAGATGGTCTACGACGGTCAGCAGACGCTGGATGCCGTCGCCCGGCAACAGCCCGACCTGATCCTGCTCGACATCATGATGCCGCGGCTGAGCGGGTACGAAGTCTGTCATCGACTCAAGAGTTCGGAGGAGACCCGGACCATTCCCATTCTGATGATCACCGCGCTCGCCGAGATGAGTGACATCGAGAAGGGAATTGACGCCGGTGCCGACGACTTCCTCACCAAACCGATCAACAAGCTGGAACTGATCACCCGGGTCCGGTCGTTGCTGCGGGTGCGGCACCTGACCAACGACTACGAGCGGCTGCTCGAACACGTGCGGAACGTCGAGTCGCAGCGGGACGAGCAGGCGACGCGTTGAGCAGTTCGCGCGTGGAATCGTCCCGTGTGGCTCCCCCGGCCGGGGTGCCACAGGTGGTGCTGAAGCCCCGCCGGGCCCAGCCGTTTTTCGGCCGGCATCCGTGGGTGTTCGCCGGGGCTATCGCCCGGACCCCCGCCGGGTTGAACCCTGGGGACGAGGTGGCCCTCGTCTCGGACCAGGGCGAATTCATCGCCCGGGGTCTGTTCAATCCGCATTCGGCGATTCGGGTGCGGCTCTTCAGTTGGCAGCCCGAGGTCGCGCTCGATGACGACTTCTGGCGAATCCGGCTCGAACAGGCCATCACTCTCCGTCGCGACCGGTTGGGCTGGTGGGGCCCCCAGACCGGTTGTCGCCTGGTCTTCAGCGAGGCCGATGGACTCTCGGGGCTCATTGTCGACCGCTATGGAGACTGGCTGCTGTTGCAGTGCACCAGCCTGGCCCTGTACCAGCGCCGCGAACTGGTGGTGAACCTGCTGCGCGAACTGGTGCAGCCCCGCGGCATCTGGCTGCGGACCGAGAAGGGAATCCGGGAAGCCGAGGGACTGGAGACGGCCGATCACCTGCTGTGGGGGGAACCGCCGCCGCGGCCCCTGTGGATCACCGAAAACTCGCTGAGTTTCGCCGTCGATGTGGTCGAGGGGCAGAAGACCGGGTTCTTTCTCGACCAGCGGGTCAACCGGCAGGCGTTCGTTCCCCTGCTGGTTCCTGGGCGGCTGCTGGATGTCTGCTGTTTCTCGGGGGGCTTCGCGCTGAATGCCGCCCGCGATCCGCGGATCACCCAGGTGGTGGGGGTCGATGTTTCGGCCGCGGCCCTCGAGTTCGCCCGGCGGAACGCCGAGGAAAACCGGCTGTCTGACCGCATCGAGTTCCGCAAGGGAGATGCCTTCAAGACGCTCGAGTCGTTGGTCTCGGCCGGCGAACGGTTTGCCAACATTGTGCTCGATCCCCCCAAGCTGGCCCGCCATGGAGCCGGGGTCGATGAGGCGCTGCGCGGATACCACGGTCTCAACCGCCTGGCGCTGGAGCTGATGGAGCCCGGCGGCTTTCTGGTCACTTGCAGCTGTACCGGCCATGTCTCCCGGGCCCAGTTTGAAGAGGTGCTGGGGCGGGCCGCCCACAGTGCCCGGCGGCGCGTGCAGATTCTCGACAGCCGGGGGCCGTCCCCCGACCATCCGGTCGACGCCAACTGCCCCGAGTCGGCCTATTTGAAGTGCGTTTTCGCACGGGTTCTTTAGCCGCGTCTGAAAGTCTTCATGGCCTCGCGAAAACGTCGGGAACAGCAGCAGCTGGAATGGGAACAGCTTCGGCAGCAGCGCGGCCCCGAGCCGGAACAACTGCTGATCGAGGCTCTCGCTGGACTCCCCGCCCGCCCATTCACCTCGGTGCTTTCGACCTCTCTGGGGCGGGGGCAGGCGGTGGCGGCGGCGGTGCGGCAACTGGCCCCCGCCCGCGCGGACTGCCATTTTCTCGACCTCTACCGCTGCCGGGAGACGGCGCGGGAATTCGCCGAGTCGCTTCCCACGCTGCACTGCGAATGTGCGTCTGACCTGCCCGAACAGCCGGTCGATCTGGCCCTGCTGCCGGTCGATCCGCGGGGTGAGGCCGAATTGACCCGCGACTGGCTGCAGCAGATGCACCAGCGCCTGCGGCCGGGGGGGCTGCTGCTGGCCGCGACCTCCAATCCCGACGATCAGTGGCTGCATGCCGAGATTCGCCGGCTGTTTGGCAAGACCACCCGCACGCCCCGCCGCAAGGGGGTGTGGTACCAGGCGGTGAAGGGGGAATTGCATGACAAATACAAGAACTTCGACTGCGAATTCGCGTTTCGCGATCAGGGGGAGTTGCTGCAGGTCTTCAGCCGGCCGGGAGTGTTCAGCCATCGCAGTCTCGACGCGGGGGCCCGCACGCTGATCGAGTCGCTCGATTTAAAACCGGGGAGCCGGGTGGTCGACCTGGGGTGCGGCAGTGGGGCGGTGGCCCTGGCGGCGGCCCGCCGCTGCCCCGGGGGGCAGGTCCTCGCCCTCGATTCGAATCCCCGGGCGATCGAGTGCACCCTGCGGGGGATCGCCGCAAATGGAATGACCGGAGTTCAGGCGGTCCTGGACGATCAGGGGGAGGCGGGAGAACGGGGCACCTACGACGTCGTCGCCGGGAATCCCCCGTACTTCTCGGAATACAAGATTGCCGAGTTGTTCCTGCGCACCGCCCGGCGGTTGCTGAAGCCGGGGGGTCAGGTGTTGATGGTCACCAAGACCCCCGCCTGGTTCGAAGAGCAGATGCCCCGCATGTTCGACGTCGTGGAGTCGCGACTTCACCGGACCTATCATGTGGTGACGGGCGTGCAGCGGTCCACGGCAGCGGGCTGACACGGGCGGGTCTTTTCGGGAAACGGCGGGGGCGGTTTCCCACCGGAGGAGCGATTCTTGGCAAAATGGCACGATGTCTGGCTGGTTCCCCTGGTGCTGCTGCTGCCCGTGGTGGCGTGGTGGGGCATTCCGAGAATTCCTCCCCAGCGGCAACTGCCGGTGGAGGCCGTGTTGGGAGGAACCCGTTACGAGCCGACCCGGCTTCCCTTCGAGCGGCGGAGCCTGTCGGACCCTGCCGACGCCCGCCCCTTTATTGCGCACGTGCAGGTGCTCGACTTCGATGATGACGGCCGCGCCGACGTGCTGGTCTGCGATGCCAAGCAGAATTGCATCAAGCTGCTTTCGGCCTCCACCGGCGGAACCTGGAGCGAACGGATTCTGGCCGCCGACCTCGCCGCACCGGCCCACGCCACGGTGCTCGATGTCGACGGCGATGGAGACCGCGATCTGGTCGTCAGCCTGCTGGGAGAGATTCTGCCCAATGACGGCGTGATCGGGCGGGTGGTCTGGCTCGAGAACACCGCCTCTGGGTTCGAGACGCACACCCTGCTCGACGATGTGCGGCGGGTGGCCGATTGCCAGGCGGGCGATCTGGATGGGGACGGAGACATCGACCTGGCGGTGGCGGTGTTTGGCTACGCGCGCGGCCAGGTGCTGTGGTTGGAGAACCGCGGTGATGGTCGCTACCGCGACCATGAATTGCTGAACGCCCCCGGAACCATTCACGTGCCCATCGCCGATTATGACGGGGATGGCGACCTCGACATCGCCGCGATTGTCTCGCAGGAAGATGAGGAGTTGTGGGCGTTTGAAAATTTGGGCGGTGGCGAGTTTCGTTCGCGGCGGCTGTGGTTCACCATCAATGACGATCTGGGGAGTGCCGGGCTGGTCGCTGACGATCTCGATCAGGATGGCGACATCGACCTGCTGCTGCCCGCGGGCGACAATCTCGAGGTGGCCCATGCCCACCCGCAGGGGTATCACGGGTGTTTGTGGTTTGAGAACCGGGGGAACTGGCAGTTCGACATGCGGCGGATTTCGGATTTGGGGACCACCTACGCCTGTGCGGTGGCGGATCTCGATGCCGACGGAGACCGGGATGTGGTGCTGGTTTCGTTGGTGAACAACTGGACGAATCCCGAGAATGCGAGCGTGGTCTGGCTGGAGAATGACGGGCAGCAAAACTTCACCCCATGGCAGATCGACAAGCAGCCGACGCATCGGGTGACGGTGGCGGTGGGAGACCTCGATGGCGATGGCCGTCCCGATGTGGTGACCGGGGGCCTGCATCTGAATGGTCCGTTTGATCGGGTGGGGGGCGTGGTGGCCTGGTTTCAGAAGCAGGGGCAGGTGTCTCCATGAACGACCGCAGAGGGACTTGGCGACGATGGATCTGGCGGGGAGTGCTGTTGGCCGAGTTGGCGGTCATAGGGGGGCTGGCCTGGCGACGCTGGAATTCTCCGGCGGTCCCGCTGCCCGACTTGCGGCAGTACCACGATTCGCAAACAGCCGACGAGTTGCAGACGCTGTTGGAGAACCCGCCAGCGGAAGATCCGGCCGCGTGGCGCACGCTGGCCGATGCCTGTCTGGCGTATGGCCACTATGCCCAGGCCGACACCTGTCTGGAACAGGCCTGGCGGTTGGATCCGTCGCGTGATA
>Ga0315905_10007968_pt1 | contig 10708 bp, 6 predicted proteins | sample LakEriMetagenome_5_FD_203522 | JGI IMG/M metagenome (GOLD analysis project Ga0315905, IMG submission 203522) | Freshwater fungal communities from buoy surface, Lake Erie, Ohio, United States - Buoy 4 MA121 | ecosystem: Environmental > Aquatic > Freshwater > Lake | place: USA: Lake Erie, Ohio... | reverse complement strand
GGCGGCCGAGTCCCAGGCGGCGGCGGCGGGGGCGGCGGGCGGCGCGGGCGCGGCGCCTGGCGCGGCGGCGGCGGCGGCGGCGGCGGCCCACTACGCCGCCCACTACGCGCAGCAGCAGCAGCAGCAGCAGCAGCAGCAGCAGGCCGGCGTGGGCGGCGGCGACCAAGGGGCGGCGATGGCGGCGGCGGCGGCCATGGCCGCCGGCTGGCGCCCGCCGGGGCCGCTGCTCCAGCCGTCCGGCAGCGGGCACCCCCACCACCCCCACGACGGGGGGCTCGGCAGCGGCGGTGGGGCGGCCGACCACGCGCAGGTGGCCGCGCTGCTGGCCATGACGGCCGCGGCCGCCGACCCGGCCGGCGCGGCCGCGGCGGCCGCTGCCGTCGCCGCGGCCGCGAGCCGGCGCACTGGCGGCGCCGCAGCCTCGGCCGCCGGGGGGGCGATGCGCCGCGGCCCCGGCCGCCCGCCCGGCCCGCGCTCCAACCCGCCGCAGCACCGCATCACGTACGGCCAGGCGCCGCCGCCGCCGCCGCGCGTCGAGCCGCCGCCGGGGCACCACCTGACCCCCGCCTCGCCCGCGCGCCACATCGTGTCGCCGCACGCGGCCGCCATGCTGGGCGGCGTGGCGGCCGCCATCGGCTCGCCCGCCTCGGCGCCCGGCCCGGGAGGCAGCGCGGCAGGGGGCGCCCTGAGCGCGCAAGGAGGGGGCGGCGGCGGCGCCGCCGCCGCGGCCCCGCCGCCGGCCGTGGCCGTGATCGCGGCGCTGCGCTGCGCCGCGGCCATGCACACGGCCGTGCTGGACGCGACGTCGCTGGCTTCGGCGCGGCACGCGCACACGCAGTCGTACGCCGGCCTGGTGGCCGCGCTCACGGGCCTGCTGTCGGCCGGCGGGCAGGAGGGGGAGGAGGAGGAGGAGCAGGAGGAGGAGGAGGAGCAGGAGGGGGGGCCGGATGACGACGGCGAGGACGAGGAGGGGCGCGGGATGAAGGCGGCGCCGGGCGACCCGGCTGGCAGGGACGGCGCTGGCGACGACCAGGACGACGACGACGAGGAGCCCGTGGCCGTCAAGGACGAGCCGATGGCGGCTAATGGCGAGGACGGCGACGGCGGGGCGTCGCCCGACGCGCGCGCGCTGCCGGCGGACGAGGGCGGGGAGGAGACCCCGCCGCTCTGAGGATCGGTTATTGTTTGTGTGTGTGTGTGTGTTTGTGTGGAACCTTTGGAGCCCCGACGTATTTTCGCATCAAAAAACGACGCGTGTCCCGCAACACAGCTACGACGTCAGCTTTCTCACAGGTTGTGTCTCTCCCTTCACGGCCGCAACCCCGGCGCCGTCAACAGCGCGCGTGCTGGCGCCGCTGCCGAGCCCAGTTCGGCGAACGAAAGGGGTTTGGAGTCGTCGGCGACGGCGGCGCGCGAGAGCACGACGGCTCGCCGCCGCCTGGGACGCGGCGGATGCACGTGCTGCTGGGGCGGCGACGCCGCCTCGTGGCAGCTGTCCGCCTCTGCTCCCGCCACCGCCGCCGCCGCCGCCGCCGCCGCCCCTGCCGCCGCCGCCGCTCCTGCCGACACGCGCCGCCCGCCCGCCAGCCGCAACTCCGCGACCTTGGACGCCGCGCCGCCTGCCGTCTCGGCCTGGTTCTCCTCCGTGCCGCCGACCGCCGAGCGAGGATCGTCGTCAGCGTCGCGGCCGACGACAACTCCTCGCTCGCCCTCTGCCGCGGCCCGCTGCTCCTCCGAGGGCGCGCGCGCCTCGCGCGCCGGGCTGGCGGCGCGGCACGCCGCCGCCTGACGCTGCTGCTGCTGAGCAGCCAGCCGCCTGGGCGACAGCACGCCGTCGCGATCGGCCATTCCGACGGCGGCGCTTTGCGGTCGGGGCGCGGCGGCGCCGACAGACGGCGGCTGTCGTCGCGTGTGGGGTTTTTCGCTTTGCCTGTTTTCGTGGCGTCGCTGGTGGCGCAGAGCGTCTCGGTGCAAGGTGGAAGGCGCCAGAGAGAGTGGTCTTTGGGGCGTCTCTTTGTCAGGAGATGACGACGGCGTTGTCGGAGAGAGAGCGAGCCTGAGAACAACGACGAGGACGAGACGAGCCCGCGCAGCCGGCAAGGGCGCCCCGCCGCCGCCGCCGCCGCCGCCGCCCCCTCGGGCCTCCCCTCTCTTTTCGTCCGTACGCCCTGCTCCCTCGCGCGCGCGCGCGCGCGCGACAGACCTCGCAACCGCTCGCTCAAACCCGCGCGCTGCCCTCGACCAGAGCCGTTACCCCGGCTCGCGCGCGTCCCAAAAAACAAGGCGCGAAAAAAAGGAAAAAAAAGAAAAAAACGAGACATGGCGCCCTCGCCGACGACGTTGACTGCGCAGTCCGGAGCAGGCGGCGCCTTGACCGCGCCGCCTCCGGGCCCCGCGCGCGTGCCCGCGCGCTTCCCGCCGGCCAAGCTGCGCGAGAGCCTCATGGTCGACGTCAACCAGCCGTACCCGACAGCAGCCGCCCACGCGAGGAGCGCGGCGAAGAAGGCGCCGCCGCCGCAGCAGCCCCAGCAGCGGTCGTCGTCCTCCGCCTCGTCGTTTCCGGCCGGCGGCGAGACCCCCACGACCGCCGCACCCTTTTCTTCCGCTCCTCCCAAGACGACCGCCGCCGCGGCCGCCGCCGACACCACGGCCCGCGTCAGCAGCAGCAACACGACCTCGAGCCTCGCGCGCAGCAAGCCCATCGTGACGCTCGCCGCCGCGCCCACCAGCTACAACGAGGCCTTCTCGTCGACGGCGACGACGGGCGGGGCCGCGGCGACGACCCCCCTGTCGCCCCGCGCCTCGGCCTCGGCCGCCAACACCCCGGCGACCACGACAGTCTCCCTCCAGCGCCTGCGCCTGTCCGCCGCCGCCCACGACAGCTTCGCGCGCCTGGCCGCCGCGAGCGCCGCCGAAGAGAGGCTGCTCGAGCGCGAGGCGCTGGCGCACCGGCGCGCCGAGGCCGAGGCGGCGCGCCGCGAGTCGGAGCGCGCGCTGCACGAGGCCGCGCAGCGGCGCGCGGCGCAGCACGAGGCGCGCGCGCGCGACAAGCTCGAGGCCGACCGCGCCGCGGCGCGCGCCCGCGCGGACGACGAGGAGCGCAAGCGCGCGCAGCGCGCGGCGGCCGCCGCCGACCTGGGGGCGCGGCGCGCGCAGGCCGCCGAGGCGGCGGCCGCGGCCGAGCAGCGGCTCGCGCGCGAGCGGCGCGCGGCCGAGGAGGCGTGCGAGGCCGCGCGCGATCAGGAGCGCGCGGCGAGCGCGCTGCAGGCCGCGCGGCGCGAAGACGCAAGGCGCGAGGCCGCGGCCGCCCGGCGCGCCAACGCCGAGGCCGCGCTCGCCAAGGCCGCGCAGGAGCAGGAGGAGAAGGTGGCGGCCGAGCGCGCCCTGCGCGCGGCGGCCGAGAGCGCCGCCCGCCGCGAGCGCGAGCGCCGCGATGCGCTCGAGGCGCCGCGGCGCGATGCTCAGCGGCGCGCAGAGGCCCTGGCGCAGGCCGCGGCGCGCCTCTCGGGCGTGGTCGGGGGCGAGGCGCAGCGCGCGGCCGAGCGCGCGGCGGCGGAGCGCGAGGACCGCTTGGCGGCCGAGCAGGCGCGCTCGGCGGCCGAGCGCGCCGACGCCGCGCGCCGCGCCGAGGAGGCCAAGCGCCGCGCCATGCGCGAGGAGGCCGCGGCGTCCGCCGCCGCCGCCGCTGCGGCCAAGAGCGCCTCCGAGGCCGCGCGCGCGCGCGAGCTGGCCGCGGAGCGGGCGGCGGCCGACGCCGACGCGGCGCTCGCCGCCGCGCAGCAAAAGTCCGCGCTCGCAGAGGCGCGCCGGCGCGCTCTGGCCCTGCAGGCCGGGCTCGAGCGGCAGCGCGAGGCCGAGTGGCGCGAGCGCGCGCTGCGGGACGCTGGGTCCGGCGGGGGCGGCGGCTCCGCGGCGCTGCTGCAGACGGTGACGGTGGTCGGCGGCGGCGGGGGCGATGCGGTGGGGCCGGGGGCGGCGGGGGCGGGGGAGGGCGACGATGGCGACGAGGCGGCGGCGGGGCGCGGCGGCGCCTCCGCGCGCTCGCCGTCGCCTCTCGGCATGACCCGCCGCGAGCTGGCCATCCACCGCGCGGCCTTTGAGCGCGCCGAGGCCGTCCTGAGCTTGAGCAAGCAGCTCGGGGGCTGAACAAAAGGAAAGGGGGGCGGCGTCCCGCCTGGCAAGCGGCGCAGCCGCACGACTTTTTGCCCACCGACCGAAAAAAGAAAAAAAAATCACACAGGACGCACCACTAACCACGCCTCACCTGGTCCCCTTACACTTTTTAACACGCTCCGTTCCTCACGAACGCCACCTGCCCCGGCGCGACCAGCAGCGGCCACGACGCCTCCTCCACCCAGCCGCCGCCGCCGCCCGAGCGCCCCGCCGCCGACGCCGACGCCGACGCCGACGCCGATACCGCCCCCCGCACGCGCTCGCGAAAGGTGCCCGCGCGCGCGTCGCTCAGCGCGACCGACCCGCCCGCGTCCTCGACCAGCAGCAGGAGCTTTGAGGAGGCCGCCGCCGCCTCCAGCAGGGCCGCCGTGGTCTGGCGCGCGCCCAGCGCGACGACGTCGAACGGAGGGGGGGCCGCGGCGGCGGCAGCAGCAGCAACGGGGGCGGCGGCCGGCGCCACCGCAGCCGCCACCGCCGCCAGCCCCCGGCCCGCGCCGGCCGCGTCGCCGTCGCCGTCGAGCAGGCCCAGGACGAGCCGGACGCCGCGCAGGCCGCGCTCCCAGAGCTCGGACTCGCGCCGCGCCTGCGCCTGGACCTCGCCGTCGCCGTCGCCGTCGCCGTCGCCCTTGTCCTCCTCCTCCTCCTCCTCCTCCTCCGGCCCGTCGGGCCGCTCTGCGCCGCCGGCCGCCGTTGCTGCTGCCGCCGCTTCTTCTTCCGCCGCCGCCGCCGCCGCCGCCGCCGCCAGGTCCTCCTCGGTCGTGGGCCCGCGCGCCTTGAGCGCGAGGTGCGCGCCCCCCTTTTGCAGCACCAGGCCTCCCCCCGGGCCGTACAGCCGCCGCAGCAGCAGCCGCGCGTTGAGCTCGGCCGCGTCGACCGTGCTGCGGCGCGGCAGCAGGCCCGGGCCCTCGCCCGCGAGCGCCGCCTCGGCCATGGCGGCCCACGCGGCGCGCTCGGCGCCGGCGCCGTCGTCGTCGCTCTCGTTCTCGTCGCCGCCGCCCTCCTCCTCGTCATCGTCGTTCGCGGTCCAGAGGGGCACCCCGCCAAAGCACACAAAGGGCCCCGTCGTCACGTCGCCCCAGTAGCCGGACGCGACGACGCTCGGCCCGCAGGCGGCGGCGCCGCCGCCGCCGCCGCGCGCAAACGGCGCCGCCGCCGACGCGACCGCTGCCGCCAGCTGCCCCCCGCGCGGCAGCAGGCGCCCTTCCGCCGCGCTGACCAGCGAGGCGTTGGGCTCGGCGTAGCCGCCGCGCCCGCGCAGCTCGTGCGCGACGCCCGTTAGGCGCCAGTGCACGTAGTGCTCGCGGCACAGCAGCGAGGCGCGCTGCTGCGAGGAAAGGGCGGGCAAGGAGGCGCCGCCGTTGCCGCCGCCGACGCCGCCGCCGCCGCCGCCGACCCCGTCGGCAGCAACAGGGGCGACGACCAGGCGGCTGCGGTCGCGCGCGCGCAGGTGGTAGTCGCAGTCGGCGACGTCCGCGCGCCCGTCGTACCGCGCGCCCAGCCGCCGCCGCAGGCGCGCCTCCCACAGCTCTTGCAGGGAGGGCGGCTGCGCGGCCGCCGCCGCCGCCGCCGCCGCCGTCGGTTTCGCCGCCCCCGCCGGCCCCGCCCGCGAGCGCCGCCACCGCGCAAACACGTCCGCCAGCGCGTCGCGCTCGCGGTGCCGCAGGGCCCGCAGGTCGAGCAGGCGCGCGAGAGCGCTCGCGCGCCGAGGCCGCCGCCCGGCGCCGTCGTCCTCCTCCTCCTTTTCCCCCTCGTCCTCCCCCTCGGCCTCTGCGCCCCGCCCCCCCCCGCCGCGGCAGCACCACGAGGCCTCGTGCACGGCCTCCTCGAGCTCGGCGGCCGCGCGCGCGAGGTAGGCCGCCCCGCCCCGCGTGAGCGCGGCGTTGCCGTGGAGCTCCGGGAGGAGGCGCGCGCGCTCGGCGAGGGGCAGGGAGGGGTCGAGGAGGGCGTGCGCGAGGAGGAGGTGGCGGGCGAGGCCCTCGGGGTGGGGCTCGAGCACGGCCAGGGAGAGGAGGGACGGTGGCGCGGGGCCGGCGGCGGCGCGCGGGCGGCGCCGGCGCCTCCGCTCGCGCGCGGCCCACCCGGCGAGCGTGGCGAGCGTGTGGCGCGCGTCGGCGGGCGCGATCTGCGTGCGTGTGTGATGGGGGTGGTGGGGGGTGCGTTGGGGGTGGTCACGTGGCGAGGGACGCGATCTCTCGGTCGAAGAACGCCGACGACGTGCTCGGTCGCACGTACCTGCAGCACCGCCAGCGACGACGCCGCAGCTGTCGCCGCGGGCGAGCAGGCGCCACCCCCGTCGGCGTCGTCGTTGCCGTCGCTGCCTGCTTGTGCCGCGGCTCCGGCCCCCGTGCGCGCCTTCCGAGCGCACCGCGACGCCGCCAGCATGTCCACCAAGGGGGAGCACCCCCAAAAGTCGTGCTGGTGGTGGTCGTCCGAGTCGTCCTGCATTTCCGGGGCGTTTGCAGGAGGTTTTTTCCTCTATTTTTTTTTTGCCCCGGCGGTGCGAGCTGTCGGGCGGCGAGCGAGCGCAAGCGACGCCACGATCGCTCTCCTTGTGACTCGCGGCAGCAGCGCTTTTTTTTGTTCGCGGACGAGTCCGAGGAGGTCGCTGGTAACAAGCCAAGGAGATTGTGGCGCCTCTGTGTACTCAAGTGGCGTCGGGCAAAGGAGCGCGCGGGGGGGAAGGAGGCTGTGATTTGGTTTTTCCGGCGCCGGCGCGCTCGCCGGCTCCTGCCGGAAAAGTAGTCCCCCGCCCGCTCCTCTTTTCCTTCATCCCAGCACCGCCCCGCCCGCCGCCACCGCCACCGCCGCCACCACCACCCCCACAAGGCCCCTGCCCCCCGCTGCCGCCCCCAGCGTCCCCGCGGCCCCGCTCTTGGCCGCCACGCTCCCCCTGGGCGCGCCCGCGGTCCCGTTGGCATAGGCGCGGAAGCCGTCGGGGTCTTCAAAGACGCCAAAGCACGAGAAGCGGTCGGTGTCGACGGGGAGGCTGTCCGGGTCGCGGGTGCGGACGTTGAGGAGGGGGCAGCGGGCGACGAGGGAGGTGAAGGCGTCGGCGGTCGACTGTCGCGTGTTTTTTTCCCCTTGGGTTGGTTTTTGGGGGTGAGCGTTTTTTTGGCGGCGGGTGACGGCCCGGGGCGTCGCGACGCGATGGAGGCGCCCAAAAAACTCACGCTCGTCTTGCCCAGGCACTGCTGCACGACCGTCATGTTGCTCGGGCACGCGTCCTTGTTGACGGCCGCGAACGCCTGCTGCACGGGCACGGCGCACGGGTCGCCCGGCGGGAAGCTCTCGGCCGCGATCGAGTAGTACTCGGCGATGCAGCCCGGCCCGCTCTGCGTCAGCGTGCCGTCGCGCCAGCCCTCGGACTTTTTCGGCTCGGAGGCGGCGAGGGCGGGCGGCGCGGCAAGGAGGAGCGCGGCGGCCGCCAGCAGCAGCCGCGCGGCGGCCGCGAGCCGCGACATTTTGTTTTGTCGTTTGCGTGTCGAGGGGCTCTCGCCTGGCGGCAGTTGGTCTCGGGTGCGACGGTCGACCGCCCCGCCTTTCGGCAGGAGAGAGATCGGGAGCGATATGAAAGGAGTACGAGAAGGAAGAGGAGCGCACGCGTGCAGGAGGACAAGTACGAGAGAGCTGCGAGGCGTGATGCGTGGAGGCGCGCGCGGCGTCAAGAGCGAGATGCCGCCCGGCCGACGACGCGCCAACCGGCTCTTCGTCGTCGTCGCCGTCGGCGCATCAGCGCCGAACAAGAGAGCCGGCGTCGTCCGTCCACACTGACTGGGAAGGACGCAGGCAGCCGCCAACTTTACTACCATGCCATCATCACAATGAACTCCCTCAACACCGCGGGCAGCAGCAGCAGCAGCCATGCGCCGCGAATAGGAGGAGCGGCGGCGGGCGCGGTGGTCGTGTCGTGTCGGAGACGCGATGGCCTGCGCCGCCCGCCCGCATCCTGGTCCCCCTACAACCCTCCCGCGGCCTCCAGCCAATGTGGACCGCCGCCCCTTTGTCACAATCGACGCTGCGCGCGCCCCGACAGTGCAGCCGCCAGCGCATCGCGCCGCACCGGCAGCAGCACCGCCGCTCGCCGCCCGTCGCCGGCGTCGGCGCGCCAAGCCGCCGACCTGCTGCTCGTTTTTGCCGCCTCTTCCTCCTCCTCCTCCTCCTCCTCCTCCTCCTCCTCCTCGGCCTACGCCCTCGAGGTCCTGTCGGCCCTGCCGCGCGCCGCCTTTGACAGCGGCGCGGCAGAGGCGAACAACTCGCCGGCCCAGCGCGTCCGCCTGCTGGCGGCGGCCGCCCGCCTCCTCGGCCGCCGCGGCCGCGCGGGCTTCGACCCGGGCAGCGGCGACACCCGCAAGCGCCGCAAAAAAGAGTTTGCGCTGCTCGGCCGCGGCCGCGACCCGTTCGCGCTGCCGCACCCCGCGCTCGAGGCGTGCGTGCGCAGCCTCGAGCGAGAGCTCTGCGGGACCCGCCCGTCACCGGCCCCGCCCGTCGACCGCCGCGCCCTCCTCGGCGCCCTGCTCGCCCTGTCCCCGCCGGCCGCGGCCGGCGGCCCGAGCCCCGCCGCGCGCCGCCACCCGCGCCTCGTCTCGTGGGCCCTGCGCGGCGCCGCGGCCGAGGCTTTGATGGACGCCCGGCGGCGGCGGCGGCGGCGGCGGTGCTCAGGCGACGACGGCGACGACGACGACGCCACTGAACCCTCCTTCGCAGCCCCACTGGTGGCCGCGCTCCGGCAGGCGGCCGCGCTGGGCGTCCGCGACACGCGCGCGCTCGCCGCGCTCGAGCGGGCGCTGCTGCTGCCGCCGCCGCCGCCGCCGCCGCCGAGCGCCTCCCCTTGCGCGCGCGGCGCCGGTTCGGCTTTTTTGTCGGCCGCGTCGGACGCCGCGGGGCTCTTTGCGCGCCTCTCGTACGTGCCGGCGGGCCTGCTCGCGGCGGTGCTGGCGGCGGACGATGACGACGGTGCCGGCGAGGAGCAGCGGTTGCGGCCGCCGACGCTCGATTCTGTGCTGCGCTCGAGCGCCCGGCTCGCCTGGGGCGCCGCCGTGGCCGGGTGCTGCTGCTGCTGCGACGCAGACAGCGCCCCTGCTTGGCAGGTTGGCCTGAAGGCACTCCGCGCCGCGGCGCGCGCGGAGGAGGAGGAGGAGGAGGAGGAGGAGGAGCCGCAGGGGCGCGCACCCGAAGCAGCAGCAGCAGCAGCAGCAGCAGCAGCGGCGGCCGACCGCGCCCGCGCGCAGCTGCACCACGCCCGCCTGCTGCTGGAGGCGGAGCCGGGCGCCCCCGCAGCCGTGCCGCCCGCCACCGCGCGCGCGTGGTCCGCCGCCGCCGCCCGCGGCGCCCGCCCCGCGACCCCGTCGGCCGCGCAGCGGCGGGTGCGGCGGGCGCTGGCGGGCGCGCTCCCGGCGGCGGTCGAGGTGCTTCTCGAGCACCCCGCGTCGGCGGGGCGGCCCGAGGAGGCGGGGCGCTGTCCGGGCGTGTGCGTGGACGTGGCGGTCCTCGGCCTTCCCGGCGGGGCGCCCGTGGCCGTCGAGGTCGACGGGCCGGCGCACTTTTTGCTCGAACGGGACGAGGGCGGCGGCCGAGCGGCCGCGGCCGCCAGCGACGCGGCGGCGGCCCCGTCCCCTCCTCCTTTCTGGCGCGAGCGGCCCGACGGCGCGACCGCGGCGCGCACCTGGCTGCTGCGGCGCTGGGGGTGGGCCGTCGTCCGGCACAGGGCGCGTGCAGGGGCGGGGGGCGCGTGGGCGCCGGGCGAGGGCGAGGGAGAGGAGGAGGAGGAGGACGACGACGGCCGGTGGGCGGCGGCGCTCGCGGCAACGGTGGTGGCGGCAGCAGCGGGTGGTGGCGAACGACCGGCCGCAGAGGTCGCGCCCCCGGCCGGCGGGAAGCTTGCCGAGGCCTTGTAAACGGCGGAGGGCCCAGCCGGCGCATCACACGTTTTCGTTTTCGCCAGCGAGGTGTCATCCCTCCTCCCCTCGTGCGCGGAGGGCGGCGGCTGAGGAGGCGGCTCGCGGCGGCGGCGTCGCGCGACTGGCGACGTACAACTTGGCGCCGCCCGCTCGTGTCGCCGTCCCCGCCACATTCATCGGTCGTCCGTCGACCGACCCCGCTTTTCTGCCGCCTCCCTTTCTCTCTCCACCCCCACAACCCAAACCTGCGTCCTGAATCACAATCACACAAAAACACACGGCGCAACCCGCGCGCGTCCTTTTTGCTCGCCCGAACCCTCGCTTTTCCCGTCCGGGTCCCCCGCGCGCCCGCGCGCCGACCCCGGCTCCCCACCCGTCCGACACATCGTGGTCGTCCCCCACCGACCTTTGCTCCGCACGCGCACGCGCGCGCGCGACGCGACCGACCAGGCGCACGCACGCCTCCTCAGCCGAACCGAAGAGGGCGCCAACGACGTCCACCTCGTGGGAGCCGCCGCACACCTCTTTTGCGCGCGCGCCCCAAAGCCACCTCCCCTGGTTTCTCCCCGCCCGCGGCCCCACGCCGCGCGCGCGCATCCCGGAGGTGACCGTGACCCCGTGCTCACGCATCCTATCAA
>Ga0315905_10007967_pt1 | contig 10709 bp, 14 predicted proteins | sample LakEriMetagenome_5_FD_203522 | JGI IMG/M metagenome (GOLD analysis project Ga0315905, IMG submission 203522) | Freshwater fungal communities from buoy surface, Lake Erie, Ohio, United States - Buoy 4 MA121 | ecosystem: Environmental > Aquatic > Freshwater > Lake | place: USA: Lake Erie, Ohio... | reverse complement strand
GCGCTGTGTCCGGCGCCAATTTTGGTCACTTGGATGGGGTAAAGCATTCTAACCTCCAAAATGTTATTAGTAAAGGGATAATATCGAATCCTGCAGAGGATTCGATTTCGAAGCCCGCGCCGCCGATATCGTGACAGACCGCGTCTACTACTGACGTTGTCTGTAAAAAAGATGTGTTGCACGTACTGTCCGTCACAATTTCTCGCGCTGTGATGTCACAATTCTCAAATGGCTGACAAGTTTTGCGTATTCTGTGTGTTGGTACTGTATCCAGGTACCCAAACACGACTGGCTTGGATTGTATAGACTACCGTTTTACCGATGCAGTTTGCGACCATCCTGAAAGCACACAAGAATACTCCGAGAAGTTGGTTCGGCTCCCTACATTCTTTCAGAGCCTGGCGAAGCAGGAGCTGCTTAATGTACCCGTCGGGCCTGCACCGCCCATGCTTGCCAAGGGGCACGTCACTTTTGGAAGGCACGGACCCTGTGCATGCATGCAAAGAAAATCCGGCTAGAAATCCTAGGGCATGAACATGTCCAAAGCTGCTGGAGATGTATCCAAGGGAGTTGCCACCGAGCCAGCAAGAGCACTGACATTTGGGAGCGTGTGCAGTTTCAACAACCTCACCAAACACTCGGTGAAGTCCAGGGTCTGTTGGGGCAAGGTGTTGCGCTTAACAAACCTAAACCCTGTTACTGTTTTTGCGTAGAAAGTACCGCTTCAGAAATTGTCATGCTCCTTCCACCATCTTGCGGCGTGCTCTCTGCTCGTTCTCTTTGTTGTTTTGGTCGAGAATGATTCGATGTGGATATCAGCTATTGCTGGCAATGCCAACGTGTGAGCTGCTACTGAAGGCCAAGATTTTCGAGCATCCTGCCGACAAGCAGCAATGGGAAGGTTGTCTGAATATGTATATATCCGCGTGCACGCACGTACGCACGCATGCATGCAGGTGCGATCACACTACTTGGTCGATAGAACCACCTTTTTGCACTGGCCAGTGCAAAAGTACACTACGTTGTGTGGCTTGCGAAATCCCATCCAGATGTCAAAAAACTGAGAATCTTATTGACGTTTGGAGATGTCTACAGACCGATTTATAGAGCTTGCCATGAAATGCCAAGGTAGAATGTTGTCCAGAACGACATGAAAAGTCTTTTAGTTACCTTGAAGTTTCAAGTGGATTCATGTACTCAGGAGCCTGTTGTCACAAATGTGTGCAGGTGGAAGTTTTAAAAGGGCCGCGAAGCTTCGAAAACAGTTGACTCTTGTTCCCGCTACAGCCGTGGGCAAGGGTAATCGCACAACGCACGCGCACATGCTCGTGCACAAATGTACATTGCATCGCCTCGTCGTGAAACATCGATTGTGCCGCGTGGCCCTCTTGCAATACAAGCCTGGTCATCCTAAGCCCGGTTGCTGGATTTCGACTGGCAGATACATACAGAGAGCATCTTGAAATGTACAACAACATGGACATCATGCTCGATTCTTGGCCCTACGGCGGCACAATTACGACGACTGAGGCCTTGCTCATGGGTGTCCCACTCATCACCATGGCCGGTATAAAGTAGTCACAAGCATCACATTACCGAAGTTATGGGGAGGAAATACAGCGGAGTTTCTGCAACCATTTGATCTGTTTTGCGCTCGTGCTTGTGAATGTGTACAGCTCCGGGCGAGGCTAGCTGCCACTCCCAGAACGTGGGTGCGTCTATTTTACATCAGCTTGGCCTCGACGACTTGGTTGCCACTAATGATGACGAGTTTGTGCAAAGTGAGTTCTTCGTGTCCATCCGTGCGCATCTCCGCACCCAGCGCGCTAAGCCCACCTCTGCGCACACAAAACGCACGGGATGCACACTTACATGCATCTTTGTATCTACATGTGCATGGTTGCATCTGAAGTTGCCATGGGCCTGGCCAACAACCCGGAGCGAGTGCAGCAGCTGAAAGCGACACTGCGAGAAAAGTGCCTGGCAGGCATCAGCAAACTTGTTGCCGACACGCTGTGCTCAGAGGTGGAGACTGAATATCGCACCATGTGGCACACTTGCCTGGACTCAGTTTAATCACACCGGGGTTGTTACAGTCAGTGATGAAACTGGAAGCTAAAGGACGCATTGCCAAGACAATCGGCGCTGCGAAATGAATATCGTGAATAAAAGCGATAACTGATGATTCTCTCTGAAGACTTGGCCTAAAGTCGTGCTCCTCCTCTTCCAAGCTCACGCCGGCGGACCCGGCACCAAGTTGCCGGGGGCCCTGGACGGCCCCCGGCCTCCTTGCTCCGCCATCTCGGCACACGCTCTATCTCGTGTGCCCTGCCATCCTGGTGATGGGGCAGTGGCCGTGCACCTTTTCCGCGTCGAACAAGGAGGAAAAACGGAAAAAAGGGGGGAAGATAGAGAAGGAAAAGTAGGCGTGAGAGTGAGAGCCTGATGCCTTAAAACCCTGTTTGATACAATCACGCACGCTCGAATCTTCAAAAAGCCGCAACAACGCGGAATTTTTGGAGCAAATTGAGCATCCCATTGCGGCGCTCCCATCGCAAACGGCGCATGGCAGCGTAGACCTACAGTCTAAACCCCTGCGGGTGAAACTTAATTCCGTGTTGTTGCGGCTTTTTGAAGATTCGCGAGAGGAGGACAGCCAAGCCACTCAAGAACGAGCTTCTCCTTCGCTCTCTCGTCAGTCTTGCATGCTAAGAAGCTCCGCATCATGTCCCCGTTGTCGAGAAAGGAGTCGAAGAGAAGGCAGAAGTGGAGGATTTTGGGCTCCAACTGCTCTTTCCACATGACTCTGTCCTTTGAAAACGGGAGAACTTGCATCTCAAGTTCTTCGGACGCGCTGCCGCGCAGACATTGTACGAGCTCGCCTCTCTCGAGGCCCATGATCTCTAAGAGAGCCTGCGTCTGCACTTTCTCGTAAATGGGGGCTTCTGCGAAAAGCCGCTTCATCCGGTTCTTCACCTCCACGAGGATATCTTCGCCTTGGCACGTGGCGATGCCATCAACCTTCCCTCCGATCAGCACCTCACGCTTGCAGGCCAAGGCGCTGAGGGGCTTGATGCGGAAGCGAGTTTCTTGGCGTACATCTCGGTGGTATCTCCTTGCGTATACCTGGATTGCTGGGGCCTCACTGCGAGTGCCATGCCCCGTGTAGATCTCTCGTTGTACGTGCTGCTGTATGAGAACCGCTTCTGCGCTGGCGATGCTGAGAGTATCAACAATTTTATTCCCGGCCTTTTGTGCCTCGGACGACATGTCCCCCCCGCTCTGGAGCGCGTGCCGGACAGCAGCAACTTTCTTATCCATGGGCAACTCAGCGCCGAGCACCTGTTGCACGTGCATCTTCACCGGCCGTGCGAAATCTTGTCCTGCCTCCTTCAGCACCTGAGTGGCAGTTTTGATGGCCCGCTTGGACACGGTGTTGGCAATGACCTGCTTTGCCGTTGCATCTATCGCCACCGCGCCGGCAGAAGTTGTGGTAGCAGCGGACTGGTCAATGGCAGCTTTGACGACATTGGTGACGCGATGTTTTGAGGTGGCAACCTTGACGGCTTCCTTCTCTGTCTGTACCTTGATGTTCATGTCACGTTCGATTTTGGCGACGGCAGCCTTGTATGACGTCGGGAACTGGTTGATCCACATCTCTTCTAGCGCCTTGTGAGGCCCTTTGTACGGGTTCATGCCGATGCATGCTGCGATATTGCTTGCATACAGGCACACCTGCGTCTTCTCCCGCTCATTGCTCCGCGCCGCCGAGGCCTGCTCCCTGGACGCGAGCGTTCGTCGCCCCTTCCCAGGGTCAGCAGCGACCTTCGCCGAAAGCCTGTGCCTGTGGTGAACTCCGTCAGCAGCGCGGGCCCGCGCTGCGCCGCGAGGCGTATGGTCACATTGCATATATCCCGCCTGGCATCGCCTGCACGCGAGCACCACCTGGCGGGCACAGCCACTCTCCACCCGAGGCGCATTGGCGGGGGTACTAAAGAGGTTGGAACGTGGAAAATTTGGATGCAAGGCTCCTCGACCACAGGATGGACGCTCTGCTGCGGTTCGCCAGTGCGGGGGGCATGGGCCGGCGAAATGACAGCCTCAGCGATCGTCCACACAGCGCAAATCAAGTTTGGCGGGCGCTGCTTCGCGCGCAGGGCATAGGTGCCTGGAGAAACGCACTCACAAACACTACCAAACAAGTGTGCGTAAACGAGGCAGCCACGAGCACCAGCCGCAGCCAGCCGCGGGGTTTTTAACGGTGTGCGCGCCGTTGCTTGTTTGCTCGCGTGTGCGTGTGTGGTGCGTGCGCGCAAACAGGAGAGGTGCAGCTGGAGTGGAAGCCGGGTGACCTGGACAGCGCAAAACAGCGCCTAGCCGATGGCTGCGCTTCTCTGCTGCCTGCACGGTAAGACTCCCGACGATTCTGAAGCTCTAATCCCCAATGCAGGCAGAGTCATACGTGCACGCATGCGTACACGTATGCCAGGCTTCCCCCCCTCTTATGTGCGTTGTCATCTCATACATGCGTGCGCTCGCTCATTCCCTCCCGCTGGCCTTCCTTCTCTTGTGCCCCCACCCGGCTGATGCGTTAGAGCCGTTGTAGTAACATCAGAGGGATAGTACCCCCTTCGAGGACTGGCGGGGTCCGGTGCGCGGGGGGACTGACAGAGCAGCGCTGACCAATGGTCTGCGCCTGCGACAGGCCGCTGCCTCAGGACGAGCTCGCGCGAATAGCGGCAGCTCTGCAATCCGGCGACCCCCATTTCCCATCATGCCCGCTGACGCCATCACACTCCTTGCACGGCGAGCGGTCCGCGCCGATGCCCTCCCCGCCCCTCCCTTCCGACGCTTTCGTCGTCAGCAGCCTGGCCTTGAATCACATGCCCCGTACTCCACACACCCCGCCGTCGGCAAGCGAGACTGCAGAGCAAAGCGGGGACACAGACCCTGCCAACAGCCAGCCCTCTGACTCCAAGATGCAGCTGCAACAAGAAAGAGCCGTAGCGGGGTTTCTCGGCGCCGTAACAAATTCTGAAACGTCAGTGTCCCTAGTGTTTTTACTAAGTAAAGCCCAATGGAACTAAGTTTGGAGAATTTGTGCAGGTGCACAGCCTTGAGCTGACACGCCTGCAGACCTATGGCAAACTGGAAGAATCCCAACTGCCCTTCGACCCGTCCTGTCTTTGCTCCCTGCGTGTCTTGCGCTTCGGCAGCGATGACATGTTGGCAGAGGGAGCGCTGCCAGCGCTCCTCGACGGGCTGGATGCGGCCGCTTCAGCTGCGTCGGGCTTCCCTTTATCTCTCATGGAGCTGGATTTGTCGGGACAGCGCGTCCTCACGTCGGCCATGCTAGAGACTGTGACGGCAAAACGGTGGCTGGCGCAGCTCTGTGTGTTGCGATTGCGACGGACGTCGCTAGACAAGGTGCCTGTGAAGGCGTTGCAGAACATTCCGCACCTCACAGAACTTGACTGCAGCGAAAATCGGCTGCTGGAGGTACCGCCGCAGCTCGTCCGTATCTTGACTCGTCTCGAAGTCCTCAACCTCGAGAGCAACCGCCTCACCGTGCCCTCGCTCGACTTGAGATACTGCAGCAGTCTCAGGGCTCTGCTGCTGGGCCTCAACCCTTTGGAGTATCTCCCCACGCTCGGGCCGCTCACATCTTTGGTTTTTCTCTCGATCTGTGGTCTCAAAGTAAGGAAATGTGGGCCGCGTCCCGCCGCTGAGGATGCCCTAGCAGCTATGCCAATCACGGCCGAGTTCATGCCGTCCGGGGGGCAGGCATGGATCAATCTGCTCCCGTGGTCCAAGGACGGCGAGCAGTGTGTCAAGAGTGCGCTGGCGCTCATGCTCAAGTCTTCGGCGTCCTTCCACCCCCTCCTGGCGTCTGTCATGGCTCTGCTCGCCAAGAGCGACAAGTACAAAAACCTGCTTGCCTCAGGCACCTTGGCCGTGGGAAACCCCCAGGGCAGCGGCCTCAGGCACATCCTCGCCATGTGTCAGGCGCCGGAGGTGAGTCTGGACGCGCTCGTAGCCCTCTGCAACGCAATGCAGGACTGCGAGGCGCAAGGATCCATCGACTCGAAGCACTACGACATCATCGTCTCGCGTGTGCTCGAACAAATTCAAGAGGATCACGCCCCGGCAGCTGTTCGTCTGTACGCAGTCCAGGTGCTGCGGTGCATGGCAGCAAATGGCGACAGGATGGCTCAACAGGTTCTCCTTGGTCCTTCGCCAGCCTCCACAGATGCTGCAGCGCCCTCGGCCGCGCTGGGAGATACGGACGAACAGCGCAGAGCGCAGGATCGGCGCTACAAGGCCGTGATTGGTACGATGCGCACGATTCTGTTGCTGCAGTGCCCCGCAGCCGCTGCAACAACACGTGCTACAGGGAGCAGCGACCAGAGTATGGAGGCTCGGGTCTGGAGTGCGGTCAAGGCCAACGCGCTGCTCCTGATAGGCGTCGAATTCTCAAAAGTCCTCTACACAGTGACTTTATACAGGAAATGTACTAGGACACTGACTTTGAGAATTTGCTGATGATAGGCGATTTGGCGTTTGCAGCAACGTGCAGAGGGAGGTTGCTGCGCGACAGCGAGCTGCTGCAGCACCTTCAACGTCTTGCAAACGAATACGAGCCTTGCCCTCCGCCTGCGCCGGCACGCGAGGATGGCGGTGATTGTGTGCGCGTTGATGCTGAGGCAGGAGTCATTGAGATGATGGATGAAGATGCGTCAGAACACATGGGGGATGTGGTGCGCAGTCGGGGGCAAGGGAAGGCGGCGGGCTCGGAGGAACCAGAGGCGGCGGCGGAAGGGCTGGTCGACCAGAAAAAAGGCGTACGCAGAAAGGTCGAAGTGGACGAAACACGGCAGCGCGACCACTGGTATGCCGATATGTTTGCGCCATATGACAAGCGATGGTGGGGCAAGTTTCATGTGGCGGGCGCTGCAAGGCGCGCACTTGTGATTCTGGGAGAAAAGCGTGTGTTGAGCAATGCTGGCCAGGTCCCTGGTGCACATGTCCGCGGCCTCCGCGTGTTATGCATCGATGGCGGTGGTGTCAAAGGCATTGTTGCCCTGCGGATGCTGGCGCACCTGGAGCACGTGCTGGGCAGGCCGCTGTGGCAGGTCTTTGACTTGGTTGCGGGGACAAGCGCGGGCGGGATCATCGCCACGTCTATCTCCAGCCGCATTCCTATGTCGGAGGTCGAGCGTCTATACGACAAGGTGGTCCTCAAGGCGTTTTCCGTGATGATGCAGCACTCAGAAGATGTGAGTGACGCGGCTGCCGCTCGCGATCCGGCGACTGCCTCGTGGTGGCAGAAGCTCTACCAGTCGGGGTCGTCAATGAAGAGGTCTGAGCATACACGCACACGCCTCAACCTGAGCATACACGCACACGCCTCAACGCTTGTGCTTGCTTCATTGGGAAGTGCAAATGTTTTTGGAGCATATGCGTGGTGCTGCTGATGGGGGAATACGGGATGCAGGTTTATGATGACGGGCGCCAAGTATGACGCCAAGCCTCTCGTGACGTCGCTGCGCGAAGGCTTTGAAAGTGCAGGAGTCAACTCAGAAGACGCCATGATTCATGGGGCGCTCATGCCGGGCCGTCCAGCCACGGCGATCATTTCGACACTTTCGTCCGAAAGGCCTCTTCGCCCATTTGTCTTCCGGAGTTATCAGCTGCCCCCGGGAATCAAGGGTCTGTTTGAGGGCCAGTGCCGGTATTCATGGCTCGAGGCCTTGCGTGCCTCGTCAGCTGCACCCTATTTCTTCGAGGAGTTTTCGCTGGGCGCATCGCTGCGCTTCCAGGACGGCGCTATTGTCGCCAATAACCCCACCATCGTCGCCTTGCAAGAGGCGCAGAGCCTGTGGCCTGGCAGGCCCATCGATTGTGTTGTTTCGGTCGGCACGGGCAAGTGCCCGTCAGAAATAAGCGAGTCGCGCTCCATGTATTCTCCTCTCTCGATGATGGTGGAGGCGGCGCTTTCCACAGAGAGAGTGGCCGAGGCCATGGAAACGTTGGCGCCTCTCATTCCAGGGGCATCCTTTTTTCGGCTTCAAGTAGAGGACCGGCGGATGGCTGCCGAAATCGACGACATCAGCTGTGATGTGCGCACGGGGCTTTGTGAGGGTGTCGCAGAGTACATCGAGAGCAATGAGTCGTTGTTTCGGGAGATCGCCAGTGCCCTTCTGGAAGCTGAAGCATGCAATCGGCAGTTGGCTGGTGAGGCAGAGCTAGAGCAAGACGGGGGAGCTGCCAATGCCAGAGACGATGGAGCTGCGCTGTATCATCAAGTTTCAGAGCCGAGGCAAGCGGCCAAAAAGACCAGACGGAAGATGGGACTGGGCGCGGGCATACACGTGGCAGTTGTAGAAGCCATGGGTGGCTGTGGCGAAGGCTTATTCAACCCAAAACAGCCCGCGGCGCTGGATGCAGCTACCGGATCTGCACGGGGTGGTGCAAGCCAGCTGGTCGTGTACCTACAACAAGAAATGGGGCTTTCGGCCGAGTTGCTCTGCGTGAGCCCTTATATCGATGCCGCAGCTCCTGCGTCCTCCACGGCGCAGTCACAGCCCGTGCTGCCAGCAGTGATTGAAGGCCTTGCGCACACGAGGGCCAACGTAGTGCACTTCGGGTGCGCAGTTCGCGACGAGGGTCTGATCGCTTCGTGGCAGCGCTCTCCCCTAGTCATCTCTTTGTCCGACGCTCTCAATCTGATCAAGAGCGCATCCGCGCATTACCCTTGGCAGCCAAAAGCTCGATGTGGACTGGTCTTTTCGCCAGATATGAATGAGAGCACCCAAAAATCGGGTGCGGTCGACGTGGAGTGTCCAATATCTCCATTTGCAGGCCCCGCTAAGCAGCAGACAAGCGCAACAGGGATGCCGAGACATGTCGAGGGTTGGGGGTTTGGGGGAACAGATGGCACGCAGGTGGAAACAGGTGCGATAAAGCGGGAGGAGATGGCCCTGCTCGAGTTTTTGCAGGCCAACAGGTGATTTGTGAGACTGACAAAAGAGTGTCTCTACTTGTCCCCTCGACACATTTATAATGTGAAAACAAACTTTTTTCGATTTTTTAGTTCCCGCCCAGCTTGATGAAGCTGATGAGCACGTGAGCAGGGTCCTGACTGTATCAGCGCACGAGCGATGGATCTACATATCTCATCAATCCATGTCCCTCGCCGGCCAGTTGACCACGACGCTCTTTTTGGAGCAAATGCAAGTGTCGGAGATCATCACGTGGGATGCGTTTGTGTCCCCGCAGCTCTCGTCAAATGCTGGAAGGCGGGGGGGAGATGGTGGGGAATCGAGCTGGAGGGGACCAGAAGGCCAAGGATCCACCCAGGGCTCGACTGCACGAGGCGGGGGGGGAGGTGGTGTAGAGATGAAGAGTGACAGGGTGGCGCCTTTCAAAAGTGTGAGTGTGCTCCAGGGAAAGGTGCTCATTCTGACTGGCGATGTGTCCCCGGTGAGCCACGCAAGAGTGTGCTGGTTGTGTGCGTGTGTGGATATGGTGTGCATGAGCAAATCTTGCGACAGACGCGGCTGTCTTGAGCTTCTGTTCCCGTGTCGAGAGAGTGTCATTGATTCACTGTGTGCGCGCAGGAGCGGGCGCATTGGTTGATATCGCCAGCTGCCGGCGGGGCAGCCGCCTTGATTGTGCACCAGCAAGAAGGCGACAGTGTCAACGAGGAAGGACGAGGAGGGTGGACGGCACAAGCCCTGTCTACCGTATATGCTGCACTAGACGCGGGCAAGAGTGCAGCCATGGCCGTGGCAGAGGCCAACCTCGTCCTCAATGTTGCAGCTGCGAGTCTCCTCTGTTATTCCGCTGATTGACTATCATGCCCGTTGGGGGCCTGTGGGCCCAAAAGTCCCGTTAGAGCTGGAAGAGGACGAGAATGCCGATCTTGTGCGTTGCCGCTTGGATGCGCTCGGAGCGATCCCCTGTTCCAGGGATAGTCACGTGAGGTAGTCAACAATCAACCACAACCACAGACTTAGACATTCTTTACTGAATGATAGTGCGCGCCCCTTGCCCGCCCGGTGCGCCAGCCTCTTAAGTTGCCTATCGACCGTCTACTCCCAACGACACTTTGCCACTCCTAACGACACTCTGGGAAGAATTCCGAGACTACAAGATCCTCGTTGGTTCCTAAGTACAATTCTCGGCTTGTTCGATCTGCACCTTAGACCTCCGCTTTGTTCTTAAAATTGCGGTAACAGGCGAAGTGGCAATAAAGTGAGCGTGGTGTTGAGGCGCAGTGTCTGTGTCAGCGCCCGCCCTCCGCCCTCTCCCAGGCCATTGTGATAAAGGTTGAGCGACGTGACCGTGCTGATGAGGCGCAGTGCCTCTGTCAGCGCCCGCCCTCCGCCCTCTCCTAGGTCATTCGAGCGAAGGTCGAGCGACGTGACCGTGCTGTTGAGGCGCAGTGTCTGTGTCAGCGCCCGCCCTCCGCCCTCTCCCAGGCCATTGTTGCCAAGGTCGAGCGACGTGAGCGTGCTGTTGAGGCGCAGTGCCTCTGCCAGCGCCCCCCCTCCGACCTCTCCCCGGTCATTTGTGCGAAGGTCGAGCGACTTGAGCGTGCTGTTGAGGCGCAGTGCCTCTGCCAGCGCCCGCCCTCCGCCCACTCCCAGGCCATTGTAGTGAAGGTTGAGCAAAGTAAGCGAGGTGTTGAGGCGCGGCGTCTCTGC
>Ga0315905_10007966_pt1 | contig 10709 bp, 14 predicted proteins | sample LakEriMetagenome_5_FD_203522 | JGI IMG/M metagenome (GOLD analysis project Ga0315905, IMG submission 203522) | Freshwater fungal communities from buoy surface, Lake Erie, Ohio, United States - Buoy 4 MA121 | ecosystem: Environmental > Aquatic > Freshwater > Lake | place: USA: Lake Erie, Ohio... | reverse complement strand
CGCAGCCAAAGCTGCTAAATATCATCGTGAGAGACCTATAAATAAGCCTTTGCCAACACCGCAGATGCGTAGCCAGCTCAGGGATCAGGCCAAACTTGATGAGGCTTTCAGGCGCGCCACGCCAACACCGCAGATTCCTAGCGATAGCGCGCAATACTCGGCGGCGCTGGCACTGGCAAAGACGTCCGGGCGTTCTGGCGCCCAGTTTACACCGTCTTTGCAACAGATACCTACAGATAAGCCTATGCCACAGATACCTACAGGTAAGCCTTTGCCAACACCGCAGATGCCTAGAGATATGTCTTATAAGCCATCAATGGCTAAGGGTGGCATGGTGAAAGATGTTAAAATGTCTATGGGTGGTGATATGGCTAATAAATCAATGATGAACTATGGAGGTATGGCTATGAAACAACCAATGATGGCTAAGGGCGGTGCTGTAGCCGCCAAAGCTCCTGCCAAAGCTCCTGCCAAAGCTCCTGCCAAAGCTCCTGCTAAAGCTCCTGCCAAAGCTCCTGCTAAGGGTGCTGATAAGGGCATGTCTAAAGCTCCTTCTATTGTCATTGCTGTTGGTATGGCTAAGAAGCCAGCGAAGATGAACTATGGTGGCATGGCTATGTCTAAGGGTGGTATGTCTAAGAAGGGTTACAAATAATGGTTGCCTCAGTTTTAGCTCGTTTGTTGGCTAAGGGATTGGCAGAAACGGGGAAGAAAAGTTCTTCTGAAGTTGCCAAGAAAGGCAGTGAGTTGATTGGTCGCCGTGGTGAAAAGTTTATGGGTGCGGCTGACGAAGTTACACCACCTCGCTTATCTGGTCCTGCGGCAGAAGCTGGAAAGAATGTTGCCAAGAAAGACGGTGAAATCATTGGTCGTCGTGGTGAGAAATTCATGGGGATGGCTGATGAAGTTACACCACCTCGTTTATCTGGTACTGCGGCAGAAGCTGGAAAGAAAAGTTCTTCTGAAGTTGCCAAGAAAGGCAGTGAGTTTATTGGTCGCCGTGGTGTAGGTGCTGCTGCTGGCCTTGCTACAGGTCTTGGTGCCATTGGGGCTGCTAATTCATTGATCGGTGGTAAAAAAGAAAGCAATGCAGACTTGCTTGATGCCCGTGGTCCAATGTCTAAAGATGAAGAGGGTGCTGAAGACGTTGCTACGAAATCTTCTAAAGAGAAAAAGGTTGATAATAAATCTTCTCAAGAGAAAAAGGTTGATAATAAATCTTCTCTTTCCTCTTTTGGCGCTGCTTTCAAAAAAGCCCGTGATGCAGGTGAAGATGTATTTACTTATGATGGCAAGAAATACACTACAGAAGTTGCAGGCGAAAAGAAAAGCAATAAAGCTACCCCTGAAAAACAAACAGGTGTACGCGAAGGGCGTAACCAAAACATTGATGATGATACCCGTAAACGGGCAATGGACTCTGTTGCATCTTTGAACAAGGGTGGGTTTATTACTAACAAAGGCATTGGTGCTTCTATGAAGCCACATGATGTATTTGGTTCTAAAAGGCTTAAAAAATAACATGGCTCAGCCTTCTAAAAAGCCAATGATGAATAAGGGTGGTTATGTTAATTGTGGCGCATCAGTACCGCCTGCACAGAAAGCTAAGAAGTAATGCCAATTAAACGAGGCTCTGAAGAGTTCTCTGGCTACAACAAGCCTAAAGCAACTCCATCACATCCCAGCAAGAGTCATGTTGTGTTGGCTAAAGAAGGGGATGTGGTGAAGCTCATTAGGTTTGGTCAGCAGGGTGTGCAAGGCAGTCCTGATGGTAGCAAACGTAATGAAGCTTTCAAAGCCAGACATGCTAAGAACATTGCTAAGGGCAAGATGAGTGCTGCCTATTGGGCCAATTTGAAAAAGTGGTGAAAGATATGGCTAAATCTAAAGTTAATGAAGCAGGCAATTATACCAAACCAACAATGCGAAAAGCTTTGTTTGAAAAGATTAAAGCTGGTAGCAGCGGTGGTGATGCTAATGAATGGTCAGCTAGAAAAGCTCAGCTATTAGCAAAAGAATATAAAGCAAAAGGTGGACGTTATAAATCATGAGTAAGAGTCAAACACATTATTTGCCTAATGGTAAAGTTTATGTTGGTGAAACACACAAGTCTGGTAATGTTTTGATGACAGGTGCTAAGCATACAGCCACCAGCAAAGTTCTTACGCATACACCGCCTAAGAAAAAGAAATAATGAAAGCTCCTCAGAAGTCTTTAAAGGATTGGGGTGATCAGAAATGGCAAACAAAGTCTGGTAAACCCTCGTCTGAAACAGGAGAGCGCTACCTACCTGAGAAGGCCATCAAAGCTTTAACCTCTGCGGAGTATGCTGCCACAACCAAGGCCAAGCGTAAAGGCACAGCAGAGGGTAAGCAGTTTGTAGCACAACCTAAAGGTGTGGTTAAGAAGACAGCTAAGTTTAGATGAGGAAATAACAATGGCAACAATGACAAAGAAACAAACAAAGAAGGTGGCTACTGTCATGGGCGAGTTCAAGGACAAGGGTCTGCATAGTGGCAAGGGTGGTCCTCTTGTTAAAAATCCAAAGCAAGCTATTGCTATTGCTTTGTCTGAAGCTTCACGGATGAAGAAGAAATAACAATGGCATTACCAACACCGAAACAACGCAGCAAGGGCACAGCATTGCCTGCTGCTGTTCCAACTGTTGTCTATACTTGTCCAGCAAACTTCACAGCACAGATAGTATTGTTGGTTGTTTCTAACAAAGGCTCTGGCAATAAGACTGTCACTATTAGTTGGACAGATAGCCATAGTGGTAGTAGCTATTCAATTGTTGCTGGCTATACACTTTCAGCTTACAACTTCTTAAAGTTTGATCAATCGTATTTGGTGTTGAACGCTGGTGACACTTTGACAATTACATCAGAGGCTGGTTCAACTATGGACGCAACCGTCACTGTTGAAGAATATTTTGATCCAGCTAGTCGTCAATAATTAAGGAAATATATGGCAAAAGAATTATCAGAACAACACAAGAAGTTTCTTGAAGTTTTGTTTGACGAAGCAGGCGGTAACATTAATGTTGCTAAACAGCTTGCTGGATTCTCTATAGGCTACAGCACTCGTCAGCTAACCAACTATCTCAAAGAAGAGATTGTTGATGCTACCCAGCTCTACATTGCAATGAATGCACCAAAGGCTGCGTATGCTGTGGTTGGTGCTATTGATGATCCTACACAGCTTGGTATCAAAGAAAAGATTAATGCTGCTAAAGACTTCCTTGATCGTGCTGGTTTTGTTAAGACAGAGAAGGTGGTTGTTGAAGCAACCAATGGTGTGATGATATTACCAGCGAAAGACCGCGAGGAAGACTGATGAGTGGTTTAGGGGCGTGGGTGCTTCCACAGCCAATAGATACAACAACATATGTTAGCATTCCAAAAATAGGAAGAACTGTTCCGTTTGGTTATAAGGATGGTGTTGATGAAGGATGGCTTGATCCAATACCAAACGAGCTTGAGGCGTTAGAGAAAGCTAAGAAGCATTTAAAGCAGTATTCATCCAGAGATGTTGCAGCGTGGTTGAGTAAGCTAACTGGTAGAACAATATCTCACGTAGGTTTGTTGAAACGAATCAAAGATGAACAGTCCCGTAAAAGAAAATCTTCAACTTATCGCAAGCTTGCCCAGCGCTACGAAGAAGCGCTTAGGAAGGCCGAAGAGTACCAGCAGCGCCTCGGCGTCAAAGAAGAAGACCCCTACCTCAGCAGCGACAAGTACAGAAAAATTAGAGCCAGTTTTGACACCGGCACCCTTGGAAACACAGAACATTGTATTTAAGCCTAACGCTGGTCCTCAGTCTTTCTTTCTAGCAGCGTCTGAGCGTGAGGTTTTGTATGGTGGTAGTGCTGGTGGTGGTAAAAGCTATGCAATGTTAGCTGATCCTCTACGCTATATGGGGCATCCACAATTCTCTGGTTTGTTGTTGCGCCATACAACTGAAGAACTTCGTGAGCTTATCTGGAAATCTCAGGAAATGTATCCAAAGATTTACCCCGGTATTAAGTGGAGTGAGCGTAAGATGCAATGGCAGGCTCCTTCAGGGGCTAGATTGTGGATGTCATACCTAGACAGGGACGAAGATGTGCTTCGTTATCAAGGGCTAGCCTTTAGTTGGATTGGTTTTGACGAGCTTACGCAGTGGCATACACCGTTTGCTTGGAACTATATGCGTTCACGGCTGCGTACTCCTGCAGCAGACCTCCCTATTTTCATGAGAGCAACGACAAATCCGGGTGGGCCGGGTCATGCTTGGGTGAAAAAGATGTTTATTGACCCTTCTCCTGCCAGAAAAGCTTTCAATGCCACCGATATTGAAACAGGGCAGACAATGCTGTACCCAAAAGGTCATAGCAAGGAGGGTCAACCCTTGTTTAAACGTAGGTTTATACCAGCAAGGCTGTCTGATAATCCTTATTTGGCAGAATCTGGTGATTATGAAACCATGTTGTTGTCTTTGCCTGAACATCAGCGCAAGCAATTGCTAGAAGGTAATTGGGATGTAGCGGAAGGTGCTGCATTTCCAGAGTTTAATCGAACTATTCACGTTGTTGAGCCTTTTGACATTCCACAAAACTGGACTAGGTTTAGATCGGGTGATTATGGGTATGGAAGCTACAGCGCAATTGTGTGGTTTGCTGTGTCTCCTAGCGATCAACTCATAATTTATAGGGAATTATACGTATCTAAAGTGCTTGCTGTTGATTTGGCTAAGCTAATTAATCAAGTTGAAGCAAAAGATGGCACAATTAGGTATGGTGTGTTGGATAGTAGTTGTTGGGCTAAGCGTGGTGACAACGGTCCCTCCATTGCTGAGCAAATGATACTAGAAGGCTGTCGTTGGCGTCCTGCTGATCGCAGTGCTGGTAGTAGGGTTGCAGGCAAGCAGCAGCTACATAGGCGCTTACAGACTGATCCGTTTACAAATATGCCAAAGATGGTTATAACAAGTAACTGTATTAATGTTATTGCTCAATTACCTGTAATACCGTTAGACAAAAGAAACCCTGAAGACATTGACACCAAATCAGAAGACCATTTGTACGATGCTATTAGGTATGGCATTATGAGTAGACCACGCAGTAGTATTTGGGACTATAATCCTACCACTTCAAAGGCAGCAGGAATGCCTATGGCTGATAAACATTTCGGATATTAAGGAAAACATGGCAACTAAACAATACACACCAGATACTTCTTTGGCTTTGGCAGACATTAAGAAGGTTGGTGACAATCTAGGATTTACAGGAAGCACTCTCATTCCTTTCATTAGGGAACGGTTTACTCGTGCTGAAGAAGGTCGTCGCGCTGATGAGATTCGTTGGCTTCGTGCCTATCGAAACTATCGTGGTTTGTACGGACCTGATGTTCAATTCACTGAAACTGAAAAGTCTCGTGTGTTTATTAAAGTTACAAAGACTAAGACACTTGCTGCTTACGGGCAAATTGTTGATGTGTTGTTGTCTAACAATAAGTTTCCAATTAGCATTGACCCGTCGGTGTTGCCAGATGGTATTGTTGCTGATGTTCATTTCGATCCTAAAGAACCACCATCCACTGAAAAGCAAAAGTTAAACATCCCTTATGGTGAAAAAGGAAGTGCAGGAATCACTGCAGACTTTAACTTAGACACGCTTGAAGAGCTTCTTGGTTCAATGAAAGATGAACTTAAAGACTTGCCCGGTTTGAAAGAAGGCCCCGGAGTAACTCCAACATCAATTACTTTTAGTCCAGCTATGGTGGCTGCTAAGAAGATGGAGAAGAAGATTCATGACCAGCTTGATGAAAGCAATGCATCAAAGCATCTTCGTTCTGTTGCTTTTGAAATGGCGTTGTTTGGCACAGGTGTAATGAAAGGCCCCTTTGGTACGAATAAGGAATACCCACATTGGGAAGAAGAGGGCACCTACAACCCTTTAATTAAGACAGTACCAGAACTTTCTAGTGTTTCTATTTGGAACTTCTATTGGGACACTGATGCAAATAACACCGACGAATGTCAATATGTAATTGAACGGCATAAGCTTAACCGCTCACAGATTAGAGCGTTGAAGCGTCGTCCATTCTTCCGTAGCAAAGTTATTGATGAAGTTATTGAAGAAGGCGAATCGTATACAAAGAAATATTGGGAAGACGATCTAAAAGACTTTGCTCCAAACTTTGGTATTGACAGGTTTGAAGTGTTGGAATATTGGGGCAATGTTGATATTGAGATGTTGATTGAAAACGACATTGATATTCCTGCAGAACTTGAAAACGAAGGTGAGCTGCAGGCAAATATTTGGTATTGCAACAAAAAGATTATCCGACTTGTGTTGAATCCTTTCAAGCCGTCAAAGATTCCATACTACGCTGTGCCGTATGAGTTGAATCCATATTCTTTAGCAGGCGTTGGTGTTGGTGAAAACATGGATGACACACAGACGTTGATGAATGGCTTCATGCGAATGGCTGTTGATAACGCTGTGTTATCTGGTAATTTGGTTTTTGAAATTGATGAAACCAATCTAGTTCCCGGCCAAGACTTTTCAGTTCATCCCGGTAAAGTGTTTCGTAGGCAAGGTGGTGCTCCGGGCCAAAGCTTGTTTGGTACAAAGTTTCCTAACGTAGCTCAAGAGAATCTTCAGTTATTTGATAAAGCTCGTCAGCTTGCTGATGAATCTACAGGGCTTCCTTCGTTCTCGCACGGACAAACGGGAGTGTCTGGCGTAGGTCGTACAGCCTCTGGTATTTCCATGTTGATGAACGCTGCCTCTGGTGGTGTTAAAACTGTAATTAAAAACATTGATGATTATTTGCTTGGGCCAATTGGCAAAGCATATTTCAACTTCAATATGCAGTTTGATTACGACCCTGAGATTAAAGGAGACTTGGAAGTTAATGCTCGTGGCACTGAAAGCTTGATGGCTAATGAAGTTCGTAGTCAACGACTAATGCAGTTCTTGCAGATTGCTAGCCAACCCTCCCTTGCTCCCTTTGCCAAGTTTCCTTACATCATTCGTGAAATTGCTAAGAGCATGGACCTTGATCCAGAAAAGGTTACTAACAACATGGACGAGGCAATGAAACAAGCGGCTTTGCTGCAGCAACAGCAGGCACCTGCCGCACCCGCAGCACAGGGCGTAGCAGGCCCTCCAAGCGTCGCAGATCAAACAGGCGGTGGTGGTGGCAACATTGGTATTGGAGCGCCTCCTGAGCCGGGCATGCAGGGGTTCTCTGCTGCTCCTCCTGCCGCTCCTGCTCCTGCGGAACCAATGGCATGAAAGAGTATTTAGCTAAGTTAAAACCGTTGGTTAATACGCCTCTTCAATGGCAAGCTTTTGAAGAAATGATTGATCACAACATTATGCAGCACCAACGAAAGCTAGAGCAATCAACAGAGCCAATTGATTTGTATAAGGCACAGGGTGCCATTGCTGCTTTGCGGCATCTTAAGTATTTGAAGGATGAAATAAATGTACAAAAAACGCAAAAGTAAAATGTTTGCCGATGGTGGCATTATGCAAGAAGGTGGAACCGTCGATGAAGTTAGTGGCAATGATGTTCCACCGGGTTCTTTGAAAGAAGAAGTTAGGGATGATGTTGATGCAAAACTCAGCGTAGGAGAATATGTTTTTCCAGCAGATGTCACTAGATATTATGGTATTGCTAAACTTGAAGCAATGCGTAAAGAGGCTCAAGACAGCTTGAAACAAATGGAAGCTGGTGGTCGCATGGGTAATGCTGAACAAGTTTCAGAAGAAGCCATTGATAGCTATGACAACGATGAGGAGTTTTCTAAATCTGTTGATGCTGCAATGAGTGAGCAAGATGGTGAGAATGAATACAATAAGGGCGGGGTTGTTAAAAGCTATGCACCCGGTGGCTCTGTTGGTTACGATCCTGTTATTAATAAAGAAATCTATAAACGTGCCCCTATTAAGGGATTTGAAATGATTCCTATGGAGGACGACAAGGGCAATAGGATTTTTATTCCATTCATTAACGGTGAGCCTCAACTTGCTATTCCTGCTGGCTATCATATTCGTGCAGCACCTACAGATACAACTCCAACAAAAGGAACAACCCCAACTGGACCAGATGCACAGCAAGGCGATGCTGGTGGTGGTCAAGACAGTGCTGGTGGTGGTCAAGACAGTGCTGGTAGAGGTGGTAACGGAAGAGCCTCTCCGTCTGGCCCAGATATATTAGGCTTAGGACCAGCGTCAGATAGATCAAGTTGGCGTGACTCTTTGAAAGATATTTCGCCTGTTGTCACTACAGCAGCATCATTTGTTCCGGGACTAAATCTTGGACTTAACCTCGCTAAGCTTGCTGATTTTGCTTTGTCTTCTTATGAGAAGTCACAAAATGTAGAAGCAAATGAAAAGATGTCTTTAGCTAAAGAAGCTTTTCAGAAAAGTGAAAAATCAATTATTGCCGAAACTATTGATTTAGCTATTAGTAAAAACATATCACCAAACGATGCACTAGATACGGTTATGGAAGCAAATAGAGAAGCATTCCAAAGAAGTGAGAAAGCAAGTTATGATCCTGCTGGTCCAGAGTACGGCCCCCCGCCAATAGGTAATGTTAGTCCTAACGCATATGAATTCGGCTTTACCGGGCGAGACTCATTTGGGGCAAGTCCTTTTGGTATGGGCGGGCGTAGTGGCAATGTTAATGTTGAGGGGGATGCAACTGTTGGGGCTCCCATAGCGCAACCATCACTCTCAGTTACCTCTTTTGCCCCTGAGCGTTTTGCGGGCCCTGATAGGTTTTCCAATGAAGATAATGTCAATACGGCTCAGACAGAAACGACAGTTGCAGGCAACACTGGCGAAGTTGCTGGGGTAGACTTTGGTGGGTTTGATGCTGAGGGATATCAATAATCTTAACAACTGCTAAAAATTATGACTTCTTTACTTGTTTTAAAAAATACATCTTTTGCTGATGTGATAACAGAATGGTGGTGGCGATGGAAGTGGAGGAACCGTTGGTGGAAATTTAAATAACCTATAATATCAATATCTAAACCAGTGGTGGGCTGGAAGATACTTTACAACAACTCACCATTAATGGCTACCTATCTCCCCAGCAATGCTGGCTACAGCTAGCCCCAACTTAAAAGGTAAATATGACAGAAGCGGTAATTGAACAATCAAAGGTTATGTCTTCGTATGGTAAACGAAATGCCAATGCTGAACGCATTGAAAAAGAAGAAGCTGAGTTGAAGCTTTTGATTGAAGGAGTTAAACAATCTCCTGCTCAAGTTGCTGAAGCAGAACCAGAAAGCGCTGAAGAGAAAAGCTTTAAGAAACGTTATGGCGATTTGCGTAGGCATTCTCAAGAACAACAAAATGCTTTTCAAAAACAAATTGACGAACTAAAAAGCCAACTTCAGCAAAGCACTGAACAACAAATTAAAATGCCAAAGAGCGAGGAAGAACTTTCTGCTTGGGTTCAAGCCTATCCTGATGTTGCAAAGATTGTTGAAACCATTGCCTTGAAAAAAGCTAAAGAACAAGCATCCTATTTGGAAGAACGCTTTAAAGCTTTGGACGAACAAGAAAAACTTACGGCTCGTGAAAAAGCTGAGGCTGCTTTGCTAAAGATTCATCCTGATTTTGAAAAGATTAAAGACACGGATGACTTTCATGAATGGGTTGAAGAGCAGCCTAAGTATATTCAAGACGCTCTGTACAACAACGAGACAGATGTTAAGTCAGCTTCTCGTGCAATTGATCTTTACAAAGGTGACAAGAACATTGGTCGCTCTACAAGCAAAGATGCTGCGGCTAGTGTTGGTGTTCGTCGGAGTAAGGCAGCCCCTGATTCAGACAACGTCGAAGGCTCCTTTAAAGAGAGTCAGGTTAATCGGATGAGCATTCAAGAGTACGAAGCTAATCAAGAAGCCATTACTAAAGCTGTTCGATCTGGTAAATTTATTTACGATATTAGTGGCGCAAGTCGATAATAGTTGACAAAGTAAAAAAAGCAGTGTTATAACTATCTTACAGAGCGAACAGAAACTGCTTTCTTGGTTTATTAAATAAGCCTAGTTCTGTAAAGAGTGACAGGTTGCCGTAGCAATACCAACCAACTTGTAAGAAACTCTTAAGTAATGTAAGACATGACTGAAGATCGGTTTGTCTTTAGTTGCTTGTGACGAGGAACAATGAGTTAACAGAATTACCTGTAACTTAATTGCCCGTGTAAATGTTTAAGGCATTAGACATTAATACGCACCAATTTAAGCCAGCCTCTGTAGACGTGTTTATCGTATTTGATTATATGCCAAACTATCTATAGGAGATTTAAAATGGCTTTTCCATCCGCACCGGGGTACGGTCAACTAAGCAACGGCAATTTTTCTGCCGTTATCTATTCCAAGCAGGTACAAGTAGCCTTCCGCAAGTCGTCTACCGTTGAGGCTATCACCAACAACGACTACTTTGGCGAAATTGCCAACATGGGCGATTCTGTCAAGATCATCAAAGAGCCTGAAGTGTCGGTTCAAAACTATGCTCGTGGTACTCAAATCACTGCACAGGAACTTGACGATCAAGACTTCACGCTGGTGGTTGATCAAGCCAACTACTTTGCTTTCAAGATTGACGACATTGAAGCTGCTCACTCGCATGTAAACTTCATGCAGATGGCTTCTGACCGCGCTGCTTATCGCTTGCGTGATCAGTATGACCAAGACGT
>Ga0315905_10007965_pt1 | contig 10711 bp, 11 predicted proteins | sample LakEriMetagenome_5_FD_203522 | JGI IMG/M metagenome (GOLD analysis project Ga0315905, IMG submission 203522) | Freshwater fungal communities from buoy surface, Lake Erie, Ohio, United States - Buoy 4 MA121 | ecosystem: Environmental > Aquatic > Freshwater > Lake | place: USA: Lake Erie, Ohio... | reverse complement strand
TGCAACACCGAGATTTACGACGTTACGACGGCTGGAGACTACGCTGCGGCAACGCCGAAATATACTGGATTGACGAACGCAAGGTGGCAGCATGTCAATTTCGCTAACTCCGCAGGCTCTCATCTTGTAGCGTTCAACGGCGCAGATGATGGTATCTGGTACAATGGCACTACGTATGCTCGACTGACGGCGGGTAACGGCACAGATTCTGGCACGTACAACGGCATTGATCCTGCAGATGTGATTCACTGCTGTGTACATCAGCGTCGACTGTGGGTGGTGCCTGTCGGCTCTACGAGCGCCTATTACCTTCCGGTCGATTCTGTCTTCGGCGTAGTGGCCGAGTTCGACTTCGGTCCATTGATGAGTGCCGGTGGATACATCATGGCTCTGGCCACATGGTCTATTGACTCTGGTGTGGGGGCTGACGATCATCTCGCAGTTATCACTAGCGAAGGTCAAGTGATCGTGTATCGCGGTACGAACCCTGCCACTGCTGCTACCTGGGCGCTTGTGGGTGTGTATACGCAAGGACGCCCCATAGGCCGTCGCTGCGCCGTGAAATACGCGGGCGACTTGGCGTTTCTGTCTGAATTCGGGCTACAGTCGCTAACACAGTCTCTCGTATCCACTAAAGTAGAGAACACGCCAGACACTGCGTACACATACAAGATTCAACCACTCATCTCTGACCTCATCACTGTGTATGGGTCCCTCTTTGGGTGGCAAATACTTGTGTTCCCACAGGTAAACATGTTAGTGTTAAACATCCCAGTCTCAGAGACTCAGAGTCTTCAGCTTGCGATGAACACTATCACCAGAGCGTGGTGTCAGTTTGACGGTCTGAATGCCATCTGCTGGGAAACGTTCTACAGCGGGGCGTTCTTTGGCAGTGATACGAAGGTTTACCGCTTCTGGGAAGGTGCTCGTGACGACGCTGACTCTGCCGGTAACGGTGGCGTCAAAGTTTCTTTCGAAGCACAGACGGCGTTCAACTACTTTAAGACGCCAGGGCGTCAAAAGCATTTCAAGATGGCTCGCCCCACATTTGTCGGTAACGGGGCTCCAGGACACTACTTCGCAGTTAACACTGATTTCGATCTGAGCACAGTGTTCGGTTCTGCGTTGTCCACTGGTAGTTCAGCTGGAATCTGGAATGTGTCCAATTGGGATCAAGGTGTGTGGGCGGGCAGCGACACGACATACAAGCCGTGGGGAAGCGTGGAAGGCATCGGCACCGCAGGGTCACTGCGAGTGAAAGGCGATGCTTCCGGTGAGGCACTGTGGACCTCTAACGATTGGGTTTACGAGGTCGGGGGAATGATCTAATGGGTCTGTTGGATAGCGCACTCAGTTTTCTAGTAGGTGGTCCGCCTGATGTTCCTCCAGCCCCTGATTACGCTGGCGCCGCGAAAGCCACGGCGGAAGCTGATCTGCAGATGGCGCGGGAAGCTCTCAAAGCCAACCGCCCCAAACAGATCACGCCGTGGGGTACGACCAATTGGACACAGAATCCTGACGGCACCTGGGTGCAACAGGTTGATCTCGATCCGACTGCACAGCAGGCGCTAGATAATCAGCAACTTATTCAGGGCGGCATGTCTCGTCAAGCCCTGAGTATGTTGCCGCAAGTACAGTCTGCCGTCGGTAACGGGTTCGACATGTCCAAAATCTCCGAGATGCCTGATCTCGGGTTTGGAGCTGTTGAGGGTATCCAAGACTCTATCATGGAGCGGATGCAACCTCTGCTTGATCGCAGGCGCAACAACATGGAGGCACAGCTCGCCACGCAGGGCATCACGCGCGGCTCCGAAGCTTGGAACGAAGGTCAGCAAGATCTTACTTTCGGAGAGAACGATGCGTATGCTCAGGCCGTTCAGAAAGCCATGGCGGCGTACGACACCATCACGGGACGCCAAGTTCAAGGTCGTCAGCAAAACCTCCAAGAGCAAGCATGGCTCCGCAGCCTACCAATCAACGAGTTGAATGCTGTGTTGACGGGCAATCAGGTTCAAGCGCCGCAGTTCAGCAACTTCACTAATCAGAGTACGACTCGTGGAGCTGACATGTTCGGTGCAGCGAATGCTGCGGGCGGATACGCTACTGACGTCTACAATCAACAGGCGGCAAGTCGCGACAACATGATCAGCGGACTGTTCAGTCTCGGTAGTTCTGCCGCTAAGGCGTCTGATATCCGGGTTAAAGAGAACATCGCGAAGATTGGCGTTACTCCCGGTGGATTCAACGTCTACAGCTTCAACTACATCTGGGATGACGAGCCGCAGGTTGGTGTGATGGCTCAAGAGGTTGAGCAGGTGCTGCCAGAAGCAGTGACTACGATCAATGGTGTGAAGCATGTCTACTACGACATGATTCACTAAGGAGTCGATATGGCGGATCTAGATTATGACGCGCAACAAGTCGACATTGAACGACAACTGCGCATGGCGGAGATGCTCCGCAAGGGAAACACTCCTGCGCAGGGTCGTATGGTCGGTCGCTTTTACGTTGCTGCTGATCCTATGCAGCATCTCGCCGGACTGGTGAATGAGGTCGTTGCCGGGTACAAGGAACGCGGCGCGATGGAGAAGGGCAAAGCTCTTTCTGAGAAACAGAACGAAGAGTTTTCGCGTATTCTCGGCAGTATGCCGCAGAGTCGTTCTGTAACGACGTCTACGACTCCGGATGTAGGGGCGAGCGCACCTGCTCCCGGCAGCGTTCCCGGAGCGTGGCCGATGGATGCCGCTACTGCCAGAGCACAAGCCACGGCGGTTCAGCCCATTGAAAAGACTCAAACGGTCAACCCCACGCGTCAAGACATGTTGCAGTGGGCGGGTCAACTGTACAAGCTTCCTATGGCACGTAACCTCGCCACCAAGCTGATGGAAGACTACACGGGGCAGCCGAAAATTACTCCTATCGGTCATATCGGCACGCTCAATCAAGACACTGGCGAAGCAACTCCGTTCGCCCCAGGTGTGGCGATTGAACTCGCTAAGCTGGAGCAGCAGCACACTGACTTGCAGCTTCGTCTAGCAGATAAGTCTTTGGATAGAGAGCTTCGCGATAAGCTGTCTCAAAGGTTGGCAGACACTCAGAAGCAGATCGCTATCATCAAACTACCTGATGATCGACTCACGAACGCGCGTATCGCTGCGTTGGAGAGTGAAGTTAGGTTGAAAGATGCGAAAGCGAAGGGTGCTGGTGAAACGTCTACCAAACCGATGCCTCGGTACATTGACGACAAATTCTCAGGCATGCTTGACACTGTGGACACTATTGATCGTCAGATCAAGAGTTTCAAAGACGAGTATGCCAACCAAGGTCTGCTCGGGGACACCAAGCGAAAAGCTGCCTCTGTTCTTGGTTCCGCAGGCTCTAAAGAGATGCAAGAGATGGACGCGTGGTGGCGTACGGCTGAGCGTCAAGACGAACTGCTTGAGCGATACAAGCTGTTCGGCGCTACACTCACCAACAACGAGTTGACGTCTTGGAAGAACGCCACTATTCGTCCTGGGCTGTCTGCTGACAAAGTACGCGAGTTTCTCACTATTCGCCAAGATATTCTCAAGCGTAAGCTGAACGACGAGCTGATGCGTGTGAAGAAAGATGGTAAGTTCGAAACTGAGGGATACGAGTACCTCATGAACGAGCGGGGGCTGTTGAACAAAGCTCCCTCCGCTCCAGGTGCTCCTGCTGCTCCCGCGTTGTCGCCTGCTGATCTTGGCGGAGCTAAAGTCAGCGCACCGAGGAAGAAATAATGTACGAATACGACGTCACACTGCCGGATGGCACTTCGTACACCGTAGAGCACGAGCGTGACGACTTGCGCTCTGATCAAGTTCAGCAACTGCTGGCTTTGAAGCTGCAGAGCTCTACTCCTAGGTCTCAGTTCTCAGACATTGTATCCGAAGCGATGCCTTCTGGGGCTGTTCACAAAGCTTTGACAGGTCTTGGCGCGGGGCACGTGGAGGCTTCTACGAAGCTCGGCAGTGCTCTCAGGAAGGCGCTCCCTAAAGCTGTCGCCGACACCATGCGACTGCCCACGCCAGATGACGTAGAAACTGTCCGTGGAGCTTCCGATGCTTCGGGGTGGGCGTCTGCTGGCGACACGATGACAACTATGGGCGTCACTGCCGTACCGATGAACACTGCGGTACAGGCAGGACAGACCGCCATGCAGGCTATCCCCAAGGTTCCAGCCCTTGCGCGTGCCCTTACCGGGGCGGCGGCGGGGGGTGCTGCTGTAGGGGCCGCTACGCACCCGTCTAGCTTTTCTGAAGGGGCTGTCGAAGGCGGTATTGCAGGCGCGGCGGGTGAGGGCATCGGGCGCGTTTTTCGCCGCTTCGCCAGTGGGCTCGTACGCCCTTCCGCTGAAGCTAAGGCGTTGATGGACGAGGGTATTCAGCCGTCCATTGGTCAGGCAGCGGACAAGTCTACGATGGTCGGTAAGATGATCAGCAACGCTGAGAGTCGTCTTGCCAACACTCCTGTCATTGGTGCGTCGCAACAAGCTGGACGTGAGCGTCCATTCAACGAGTTCTACCGTAAGATCGTTGAGAAGGCAGTCCCCAAGGGCGGCACCGTACCTGACTTCAAAGGTACGCCCGAGCAGACTGTAGATCAGGTTGCGCAGCAGATTTCTGGCGGTTATCGTCAACTTTTCGACAAGGTCAAGGTCAAAATTGATGATAAGTTCAGACAGGGCGTAATTCGCGAGCTTTCTGATCTTCGCACCACGCACAATCTTGCGCCTGCTGAAGCACGCGAAATTCGTCAGGTATTTCGCACGTTCGCACAACGTCCGCGCACTGCTGGTGGCGAAGTGGAGCCGTACGACCTAATCGCCATGAAGGCTGATCTAGAAGGTATTCGCACGGCGGAAGGCTCCAGCAAATACCTGCGAGACGCTGCTCGTGACATGCAAGATCGCATCACGCAGTGGGTTGGTACTCACGTACCCAAGGGCTCCAAAGCCGAGTATCTGGAGCTAAACGACAAGTTCGCCACACTGGAGCGTATCAAGAGTGCGGTGAAGAAGGCAAAGGGTGAGTTCACTCCGGAGCAGATGGCGGATGTTCTTCAGCGTTCGCCTAGCGCCACGCTCAAACCGCTGACGGACACCGCCCGCGAGGTGTTGGATAAGTCGCGCTCCGCCGCACTACTCGGTCGAGGATCGTTGATGCCTTCTGGCACCAATCTTGTCAGCGCGGCTGCGAGCATGGGCACATCTACTCGCCCCGTGCAGAAACTACTGACCGGCGGGTACGATGCGCAACAGAGCGCTTCCGAAGGTATCCGCAAGATGATTCCTGCTATTCAGCAGTATCTCTACCAACAATCAGTTCTAGGAGAGTAGCGTGCCTCGTAACAGTGGTGGGATTTACACTCTTCCCGCAGGGAACCCCGTAGCAGCAGATACACTCATCGACGCCGCTTGGGCGAACGACACCCTGAATGATTTGGGTAACGAGATGAGTAACACTCTCCACAAAGATGGACGTGTATCTATGACGGGGCCGCTTGTACTTTCCACGCGCGGCACTCCGTTGGATACAGACGCTGCTTCGTGGGAGAACATCAAGACTCGCATTGACGCGCAGGTAGATGTCAATTTTCCCAATCTTGACAACAGCAAAGCTTTTCGAGTACAGAACAAGAGCGGAAACTACACTGCTGCGGTCACCGACTATTTGTCTATTCTGAATTTCACTGCTAGTGCGACTCTGACCCTTCCCGCAGCAGCGACGGCAGGTTCCGGTTTCGTAATGTGGGTGCAAGTAGCGAGCGGAGTAAACCTAGTCATCGATGGGAACTCGTCTGAGTCTATAGATGGTCAAACTACGTTTGACATGTCTTCGCGCGGTCGTGCTCTACTGGTGTGTGACGGCTCCAACTGGGCTATTCATTTTACGCAGAGCTACGCAGCTACTCAGCTCATTCGATGTCTTCTCAACTCTGCTAGAGAAGCAGTTGCGTCTACCGCTAGTGTGACTGGAGCGGTAAATCTAGACTTGAACAACCAGAACGTCATCGTCTGGACCCTCACAGGCAACGTCACGATCAGTTTCAGCAACCCGCCGACTGCCTCACAAGCTTTGTCTATCACGTTCGTGCTCACGCAGGATGGTACGGGTGGACGCACGGTCACATGGCCTGCTGCGGTGCGGTGGCCCGGAGGAGTGGGACCTACTCTCTCCGGTGCCGGTAAACAAGACGTCATTACGCTCATCACCTGGGACGGCGGTACTTCTTATCTCGGGTTTGTAGCAGGGCAGAACTACGGATGATGACTTCTAAGGTTGGCCTCATGGGCGGTGGTGGAACTCGTTCCGTCACCATTTCGAGCAATCAGTCGAAGTATAATCTTCGCACTGCCATGGGGAGCCCTAGCGGTCCGCAGCGCATTATCGTCACAATCAACTCCGGTGTTGAGATTACTTCGGACAACGCCGCCACTCCCGCTTTTGACGAGGGTAGCGGGTGGGCGTCCGGTACGGTGATCACAATCATCAACAACGGTAAGATTTACGGCATGGGCGGTGCTGGCGGCTCCTCAGCTACGTTCAACTACCCTGGGGGACCCGCCTGGACTGTTGTAGCGGGTGCCAATGGGGGTGCCGGTGGCACTGCCCTTGCGCTACGCGTCCCAACCACTGTCGACAACACTGCTGGCGAGATTTTTGGCGGTGGCGGGGGTGGTGGCGGTGCAGAAGGTCTGTATCTGATCAGCACGGAGCTCTACGCTGCGACTGGCGGCGGCGGGGGTGGTGGCAGGGGTGCCGCTACCAGTGCGGCGGGAGCGGCCGGAACGTCCAACATGCCGGATGTGTTTCCAGATCAAATTAAACTAGGATCCAACGGCAATACTGGATCTAGTGCAGGAGCAGGCTCTGCTGGATCTGGTGGAGTGTTCAGCGGTGGAAGTGATTTCGGTGGAACTGGCGGGGCTGGAGGTGATTGGGGCACTTCAGGCTCTAACGGTGGAGCGGCAACAAACGTCTCGTTCTACAGCGTGGCGTCCAGTACTTCAGGCGGTGCTGGCGGTAACGCCGTCGCACTTAACGGTAACGCTATCACGTGGCTCGGCGGGAATACTATCGCTCGGGTTAAGGGGTCGGTGAGTTAAATGGAACCCAGATGGAAAACGAGTTTAAGACTCTGTGGGAGTCGTCTGTTGTCGGTCTTGCCTTCGTCTCTCCAGACGGTCATTGGCTTGATGTTAACCCTACCTTGTGCCGTTTCTTGGAGTATTCGGTTCCGGAGCTCAAGAAGCGGACCTTCAAGGATATCACACACCCTGAAGATGTGGAAGCTGATGGCGGTCTGGCTAATTCAGTCCGCACGGGTGATATCGCCGGATACGACCTTGTCAAGAGGTATATCACAAAGTCAGGGAGAGTGGTATGGGCGAACCTCCGTGTGGTTGGCATCTTGGACGAACGAGGCACCTTTGTGGCGTTTCTCAGTCAAGTCAGCCCGCTCGTGCCCGCCGAGGCCGCTGTTAGAACGACGCAAGCTCGCGCGAGATTCCGATGGCAATGGATCAAAGACTATTGGGCGCAAGTCCTCTTCGGAATTGGTGTTCTTGCGACTTTAATCTCTCAAATCATAGACCATATCAAGGGTAAGTGAGCACTGCACCTATCAAGCGGTTGATGGTTTTAACTCAGGTGGAGCCTGATGGCACCATACCTGAGCATGCGCGTGCTAAAGCTGCGCGAGTTCAACGAACTCTAGATCGCGTAGTAGATACGTGGTTTGATGAAGAGGCGATAGCTGTAGTCGTGCCGCAGAAAGAGCAGTTCATGAAAGATATGGTGTTCATGATACTGCTGGTCGGCGTACTTACCGACTTGTCTACGTTCCCTGACTTATTGGAGGTTTGTGATGCTTGAAACGCTACTCGGTACGTTGCTCGGCGGGGTGTTCCGAGTGGTGCCTGAGATCATGTCTTTGAGCGACAAGAAAAACGAGCGAAAGCACGAGCTTGACATGTTCGACAAGCAGATCTCTGCTGATCAAATTCGTGCACAGATGGCTATCGAGGCTGAGAAAGTCAAAGGTGACATTGCCCTTGGCGCCAGCGAGTTGCAGGCAATCATCGAGGCTACGAAAGCACAGGGGACTGTCACTGGCGTGAAGTGGGTGGACGCATTGTCTAGTCTTATGCGGCCGCTGATCACTTTCTGGTGGGTGATCGTGCTATACACCGGAGCGCTCTGGGCGCAGTTCTACCAAATGTGGATCCACAACGTCTCCACAGTAGATGCTATCCTGAAACTCTGGGGTCCGGATGAGCGCGCCATTGTCGCCAGTATCATCTCGTTCTGGTTCGTTGACCGCAGCATTCGTAAGAGCCGATGAAAGCCTTAGACCTAGCTGCTCAGCTCTGCATAGAGTTTGAAGGATTTCACAGAGTTGTGGCGAGGCGTCCAGTAGTCCTAGCAGCACCTTATCTGTGCCCGGCAGGCTATTGGACGATAGGTTATGGTCATTTGTGTTCAAAAAATCACCCTGCAATCACGTTAGAGGAAGGGGAGAGGCTTTTAAACCTCGACTTAGCTACGGCGTGGGGTGCCGCCCTGCGCCAGTGCCCCAGGCTAGCGGTACAGTCTCCCGAAAGACAAGCTGTCATAGTGGACTTTGTCTTCAATCTAGGAGAAGGCCGGCTAAGATCATCCACACTCCGAAAACGCATTGCAGCAGATCGGTGGGATCTTGTACCACACGAATTAAGGAAATGGGTGTGGGGAGGAGGCCGAAAACTACCAGGACTGATCCGAAGAAGAGAAGCAGAAATCGCATTGTTGTGACTCTCCACTCGCGTTAGTTCGCGGGTTTAGAGGGCGGGGTAGGCCCCCGCCCTCTTTTTTTCACGGTAGCGTCCGTTCGAACCGCCACTGACCGGGGCATTGATAGCTGATGTATCTGTACGGTTCTCTATTTTTCACGTACTCTTTGGCCTGCCGCCATTTCTCAGTACCGTACAAGTTCGCTTCGTTCATACAAAGCTTTGTAGAACAGATGTCTCTCTTGTGCTGCGAGTGCGTAAAGTTTGAGCAGAGTTTCGTGGTCAAATAGATAGACAGGTACTCCGTACGCGAGATGCACCATTGGAGTTTTGAACGCATTTCTGTAGTCCTCTTCAATCTTTAGCTTGATCCACGTATCCACGTCCCGTTGGATCCCCGGCACTGCACCCATGAACAGATGCCGGGCTGACTCCTGCGGGCACGATGAAACGTTCCCGGCAGTGTTTGCACCGCCACCAGTCACCTTCCTGTACAAAGCCTTCAGTTTCGAAGTGATAAGGAACTTCATAGTGCGGCATCTCCCTCGTAGTGAAAGTTTTAAACTCTTCAGAGTTAGTCGGCTTTACTGACGGAACTTCCACGGCTGCGTTAGTGAATATGACTCCTGACCGTACCGCCTCCAGGTACTTTTCGAGGAAGTGCTGCGCCTTCTCAAGATCTTGCAAGCCGTTTTTCTTCTTCCAGCGCGTCACATATTTCGTGATCTGAGCTTGGAAATAGTCAAGGTCATTGGCAATCACATAGTCCCAATGCTGAATGTTACTGCGGTAGTGCGAGCCTGCGACTTGTTTACTGTTGGCGGTGTTATTCAACGTTCTCTCCTGCATTGCTCTTTCACGTTCATTGGGGGGTGCGAACACAGAGGGGTGATACTCATTCGCTGCCATTAGATACCTCTCGTAGAAGTTTCACTGCTGATGCCGTTGGTGCTTTGGTACTGAGTGCATGGTATAACACTCCGCACATATGACGCAAGTGTTGATTACCTAGGTCTCGCTGATACAAGCAGAACCTATAGAGTTCGAATCCATCGGCCCACTTAAGGATTTCTTTGTCTTTCTTCGAAAGAGGGATACCGCTAATTTCAAGCTCATCCTCTACCACAGCTTCCAACTTTTCTAGAAGGTTGTTAAGATCTTTCCATCTCCACTTGGCGGGGGCGGGAACATCTCCCAGTATCCCCTCGGCCACGTCGTGCAGAAGAGCTTTGGCGACCAAATCCAAAGTCAAACACTCTTCCGCGATCTTGTACACGGTGACCGCCACCCCCCACGAATGATCGGCTACCGTTTGCTCCCCGATGATGGCCATGGCGTGACATCGTTTCACTCGTCCATATTGCCACACTTGATCATACTGCATTGTTTTCTCTCCTAAGAATCCACTCAGTGCATGCGCGCTTCCAATCTTCTGCTTTGCACTCCTGTAGCTCTGCAAGACCGTTAGATGTTTTGGTTTTTCTAGCCTCCCACGCCGTCATAATCGGCACAGCCACTTCACGGAAGAAAGGGTCGCCGTACCCGCTCTTGTTCAGAGGACTGCTCATGAACTCTGCAAGATCTTCGAACCATTGTCCAAGAGTTACGCGAATCAACGGGTAGGGTTCAACTCCGGCGGTGTACGGGTTTTCCCACCACTCTATCGGGGGCGTGTACATTTCTCGGTTGGGAATGTTGTCGTAGATGTGCAGGTTGTTTGTGAACTGAAAATACCTGCCACACAGCATGTTCAATCCTCTGGCGATCACTTCTTGCAGCATGCTGAAATGTACGACATTGCTCCCGCATGCGCCCCAGATAAGATCATTGCTGCGGTTGCACACCGTCATGTCTAGCGCTCCGTTAACGACACGGAAATAGACGTGAGTGTTACATGGAAGGTCTTTGCTTGCCACC